>ERZ838225.373-NODE-373-length-63321-cov-86.464183_pt1 | contig 63321 bp, 48 predicted proteins | sample MGYA00519684_ERZ838225 | MGnify/ENA primary metagenome ERZ838225 (study PRJEB31850, sample SAMEA3708829) | human gut metagenome | biome: human gut; feature: human-associated habitat; material: faeces | place: China | collected 2014 ... | reverse complement strand
GCTGCTCCCACCACCCCCACTGCCCCTGCGGCTGATCCTCCGGCAGAGGGCAGCGTCAAAAACCCCACCACGAATGTCATCAAGGTCGTCAATAACTGGGTGGGTGAAGCGGCCAAGGAACTCAAGATCCGGCTCAGTAATGTGAATATTAAGGCGTCGAATAGGAAATATCAAGCTGCAATGGACGTCTCCGGCGGCGGAACGACAAAAATTGAGCTGGACGGCCAGAATGCTTTGGACAGTTCGAGTTCCGAGCGGGCAGGACTGCACAAGCAGGTACCGGGAAAGCTGATCATCACAGACGAGACCGATGACAACGGAAACAAGATCACCGCCCCTAAATCAGGTACCTCCGGCAGTCTGACCGCAAAAGGTGGAGGCACAAACGGTTCGGCAGGCATCGGAGGAAGTACAGGCGAAAGTACAGGAAACATTATCATAGAGGGCTATGCAACCGTTGACGCAACAGGCGGCGGGGTCGCTGCAGGCATCGGCGGTGGTGGATCCCACAATGGTTTTTCCGGAAGTGCATATAATATCACCATCCAGGGGCATTCCAAGGTGACGGCATCGGCTTATGATGGTGCTGCCATCGGCAGCGGCAGTGCCTTTGGGGGGGATTACGGTGGCTCGGCAACGGGCATTGTGATCCGTGACCATGCAACGGTCGTTGCAAAGAGTACTGGTGTCTATGGGGCCAGTGGATATGGAGCCGCCATTGGCGCTGCCGGACACGGTGGAAAGAACACCAAGGCAGAGGTGACCATTGGCACGCCCGGGGCTACCGCAGAGGATGAAGATGTCAATATCATAGCAACCGGGTTCTACGGCTCTGCCATTGGCAATGGCGCAAAAGATACCAAGGTCACCATTCAGGGCCATGCGACCATCCAGACGGCAAGCAGTCAAAATGATGCAGCGATTGGAAGTGAAAGTGGAAATGTAGAGGTCACCATAAAGGACAATGTTTCCATTGACAACGAGGATACGGTTACCCATCCTACGCACCCACTTTGGGTAAGCTCCGGCATCGGCGGCGGGTATATTGCCCGCAATTCGGGCAGAACCGTTAAAGTAACCATTGACGGCGGAGAGAACGGACAAATTGAGATCGGCAAGAAGAGTGCAATAACCGGACCAGAGGGTGCAATTTCCGGCACCGAGGTCACCATAAAGGACCATGTGCTGCTTAAAATGAAACAGAGGGACCCGTACGTCGAGCGGTATATCTTGGTGAACGATTCCGAGGCTGAGGTAGGCACAAGAAGTAATACCCCCGGAGCAAGCGGCCTTGTAAATACCATTGGCGATAATACAGAGCTGTGGTATACTGACTACCATAATAAACTGCAGAAGATCGTCCATGGCAAAAATGTTTGCACCAAAAACGAGATCGGCCGCAAGGATGCCACCTGCACGGAAGAGGGCTGGGTGAAGTACGGATGCACCTATGAGAGCAATAACAATGCTGCTTATCCGGAGCACACCGAACAGTGGACGGAGACGATTGACGCACTGGGCCATGACTTTACAGTAAAGCAGTCCGAAATGCCTGCTACCTGTGAGACAGCGGGAACTATTGTCTGGAAATGCTCTCGCTGTGATGAAACAAAGACGGAGACCATCCCTGCCCTGAACCATGATTATCGGGACGACTGGACAGTGACCACCCCCGCCACCTGCACCACAAAGGGCGTGGAGACCCGCTACTGCCACAATGACCACAGCCACTCTGAGACCCGGCCCACGGCAGACGTAGATCACAATAACCATGCCGGCCACGGAACCCATATTGAAGGTTATGTGGCTCCCACCTGCACCAAAGACGGCTATACCGGTGACACTTATTGCAACGGCTGCAATCAGAAAATCAAAGACGGCACGGTCATCCCCGTCACCGGCCACCACTGGAAGGACAAGGGCAACGGCACCCACACCTGCCCCGACTGCGGTGCCACCGAGGGCCAGCCTGTCAACACCAACAGCGCCCTTGAGCTGCGGGTGGTGGACGCTGAGGGCATGGACCAGCCCTTTACCGTGAGCCAGAACGGCACCCTGCGCACCTACACCGGTGCCTACGACATCGCCACCCTTACCGGCGACCTGAACACCCTGCGCTACCTGCAGGACCACGGCGCGCAGACCATCCGGTTCGTCACCAATGGCCAGACCAGCAGCTTTGACATCAACGACCTGCTGGCACAGGGCAGCGGCAGCGAGGTGTTCTACCTCACCCACCGTGGGGCCGAAGAGCCCACCCTGCTGCTGGTGGAGGCAGACCACAGCGAACTGGTGAAAGACTAACCAACCCCGGCGGCGGGGCTTCCGCATGACCCCGCCCCCCTCCATATTGCAAGACCCCCGGCACCTTCCGCAGGGTGCCGGGGGTCTCTTTGTGCCGCAGGGCAAAAAAGGCCCCGGCCTGCCCGGTGGGGGCGAGGCCGGAGCCTTTGCTCATGCTTTGGGGGGTGCTGTCAGGCGATCTCAGGCGGCAGTGGAAGAAGCGACCTCGGAGGAAGCAGCCTCAGAAGATGCAGCCTCGCTGGAGACCTCAGAAGCGGCCTCAGAAGATGCAGCCTCGCTTGCAGCCTCGGAGGAAGCGCTGTTCTCCTCGGCCACGGCAGAGGTGGAAGCAGCCTCAGACTGAGCGGCAGCAGAAGCAGCCTCAGAGGTGGAAGCAGCGGTAGAAGAAGAGCTGCCGCAGGCAGTCATGCTGACAGCCAGGACCAGAGCAGCAACGGTAATAGCAACATTCTTGAGTTTCATATGGAAAATCTCCTCATATTTGAAAATAGTTTCGCGGGAGGGCCGTACAGGCAAGACCCTTCTGCAAAAAGATATTCTAGTCCGTTTTCGAAAAAAATCAAGCCCTTTTTTGGCAAAGATTCTATTTGCCAGAGAGATTCTACACTTTTGTTATAACTTTTCGATAAAAGTCAAAGATTTTTGACGTCCAAAAATGAAACACTCCGGGCTTTTCCGGAAGAGGAAAGCATGGTATAATAGCTTCATGATAAAGGCTGGAAAACGACAGTGAGGTAGAAGGTCATGGACATCAGAAAAGTTGCAGTTCTGGGAGCCGGTGCGGTCGGCTCCTACGTGATCTGGGGGCTTTCGGCCCGCAGGGACATTGAGCTTGGCGTGGTGGCTGATGGCCCGCGCGGCGAGCGCCTGAGGAAAGATGGCTGTGCCATCAACGGCAAAGTCTACCGTCCGGCAGTCTGGACGCCCGGGCAGGCCCATGACGCCGACCTGCTCATCGTCTGCCTGAAATACGGCGCACTGCCCGGCGCACTGGACAGCATCAAAGCCGTCACCGGCCCCCATACCACCATCATGAGCCTGATGAACGGCGTGGACAGCGAGGACATCATTGCCTCTGCCGTGGGTGGGGAGCATCTGCTTTACTCCCTCATCAAAGTGGCGTCCCACAAGGAGGCGGACGGCGTCCATTTTGACCCGGCGACCACCGTTGGCATCATCTTCGGGGAGAAGGAGCCGCCCTGCGACAGCCCCCGCGTCAAGGCCGTGGAGGCTTTGTTCGGCGGCACAGAGCTGCACTTCCGGGCCACCGACTGCATCCGGGAAGAGATGTGGAGCAAGTTCCGCCTCAACGTCTGCAACAATCTGCCCCAGGCCATCCTCGGCGCAGGCGTAGGCTGCTACCGTGACAGCGTCCATATGAAGGCCATCAGCGACGGTCTCCGCCGTGAGCTGGAAGCCATTGCCGCAGCCAAAGGCATCGATCTGCAGCGGGTGGATGCCGTGTCCGGCAAGGGCTGTGCCGTCAAGCCCTCGGCCCGCTACTCGACGCTGCAAGACCTCGACGCCGGACGCCATACCGAGATCGATATGTTCTCGGGTGCGCTCATCCGGATGGGCAAAGAGCTGGGCATCCCGACGCCCTACAATGAGGTTGCTTATCATATGATAAAAGCTCTGGAAGAAAAGAACGACGGTAAGTTTGATTACAGCGGCCCGAATCAGGAAATGACATGGGCAAGATAACGGGGGGAATACCGATGAATATTACGGTCTATCTGGGGGCCAATGAGGGCAGCGACCCGGCCCTGAAACAGGCGGTGGAGGAACTGGGCCGCTGGATCGGCGAGAGCGGGAACGCGCTGGTCTACGGCGGCTCCCGCAGCGGCCTGATGGGGCGTCTGGCCCACAGCGTTCTGACGGCGGGCGGTGAAGTGACCGGCGTCGAACCCCAGTTCTTCATCGACTCCGAGGTGCAGTATGACGGCCTGACCAGGCTCATCGTCACCCAGGACATGACCGAGCGCAAGACCAGGATGATCGAGCTGGGCGACGCCTTTATCGCGTTCCCCGGCGGCACCGGCACGCTGGAAGAGATCGCCGAGGTGATGTCCAAGGTCTCGCTGGGTCATCTGGACGCGCCCTGCATCCTCTACGACCTCGACGGCTACTACGCCGGGCTGAAAGCTCTGCTGGCCCATATGGTCGAGATGGGGCTGTCCAGCCCCGAGCGGCAGAGCGGCATTTATTTTGTAAAGAATCTGGACGAGATAAAGAGCATCCTGAAACGGGCATAAGAAAAGCGCTGGAAGCGGTGTAAAGGCTTCCAGCGCTTTTTGTTGTCTGCTTACATGGAGATGACGCCCAGCGCGTTTGCCACCGAGCTGATGAGGATGATGGCTGCGAAGATGGGGCAGAGGTACTTTATCATAAAGTTGAAGATGCGCTTGCGGCGGAAGGGCTTGCCTTCCAGCGTGACCTCTTCCTCGATCTTTTCCACACCGATGACCCGGGACACCAGCAGGCAGATGGTGATGGCTGCAATGGGCATCATGACCGAGTTGGTAAGGAAATCGAAGAAGTCAAGGAACTGCATCCCGAAGACCGTGAACCGGGCCAGCGGGCCGTAGCCCAGAGCCGACAGACTGCCCAGCACCAGCATGATGATGCCGATGAGCACGGTAGCCTGCTTACGGTCCCAGCCCAGCTCGTCCTCGAAGGTGGAGACAGCGCTTTCCGTCAGGGCGATGGAACTGGTGACGGCGGCGAAAAGCACCAGCGTGAAGAAGAGGATGCCCACCACGGTGCCGAGACCCATGCTCTCAAAGACCTTCGGGATGGTGATGAACATGAGGGCCGGGCCGGCCTGCAGGGTGTCCGGGTCGCCGCCCGAGAAGGAGAAGACCGCCGGAATGATCATCAGGCCCGCCATGATGGCAATGGCCGTGTCGAAGATCTCCACGTTCTCGGTGGACTCTTCGATGGAGACATCCTTCTTCATGTAGGAGCCGAAGGTGACGAGGATGCCCATTGCGATGGAGAGGGAGTAGAACATCTGCCCCATGGCGGTCACGACGGTCATCCAGGAGAAATTAGCGATGTTGGGCACGAGGAAATACTTCACGCCCTCCAGCGCGCCCGGGCGGGTGACGGAGTAGCCCGCGATGATGACGGACAGCACCACGAGGATGGGCATCATCACCTTGGACACCCGCTCCACGCCGTTGCGCACGCCTGCAAAGATGATGGCGAGGGTGAAGATGGTAAAGATGACAAAGCATATCTCCGCCGAAGCGCCGCTGGAAATGAAGGCCGAAAAGTAGCCGTCTGTGGCCAGCTCACTGCCGTGGCCGCTGATGTAGTCGGCCAGATACCGGATGACCCAGCCGCCGATGACTGAGTAATAAGGCACGATGAGGATGGGGATGATGGCATTGATCCAGCCGCCGAAGGAGCGCTTGCCCTTGCGGACGGCGGCGAATGCGCCCACCGGGCTTTTCCTGGTCATCCGGCCCAGCGCCGTCTCGGCCACGATCATGGTGTAGCCGAAGGTGAAGGCGAGGATGATGTAGATGAGCAGGAAGATGCCGCCGCCGTACTTGGCCGCAAGATAGGGGAAGCGCCAGATGTTGCCGAGGCCCACCGACGCGCCTGCTGCGGAGAGAACGAAGCCGATCTTGCCCGAAAAGGCGCTCCGCTTGTGCTGTTTTTGATTCATTGGATTTTCCTCTTTTCACAAATTCAATATCCCCAGTGTATCACAGCCGGGGAGGGGATTCAACCGATTTTTCGATAAGAAGCAGAAGCTCCTGTGCTCAGAGGGAGGCAGCGTCAATCCACCACCGGCACATCCAGCCCGAATTCCAGCGGGCGGAAGCGGGGGCAGACGTTCTCCGTGATGCAGATGACCGACGCGGCCAGGCGGCTGCCGATCTCACAGGACTGGGCCAGATTCTTGCCGTAGGTCAGGCCGATGACCGTACCGGCAAAGAAGGCGTCGCCTGCGCCGGTGGTGTCGATGACGTCCACCTTCTTGGCGGGTACGACGCCGCACTCGCCGGTGTGCTTGGCGTACACGGCACCCTGACCGCCCATGGTCACCACCATGCTGGGCATATTGGCGCTGTGGACGTTCCGGGCCAGTACCTGAGCCATCTGGCTGGGGGTGAGATGCTCGTAGTCGTCCGAAAAGAGCAGACCGGCCTCCTGCTGGTTGCAGACGAAGCAGTCGATCTGCTGCAGATAGTCGCGGCGCTCCATGGCGATGCTCATGTTGGAGACTGCGGCAAAGACCTTTTTGTCGTATTTCCTGGCATAGCGGAGCACCTGCTTGACCGTGTCTTTCTCGAGGTCCAGCTCGATGGCGATGGCGTCGCAGTCCTTGAAGATCTCGTCGCCCTTCTCCTCCAGCAGGGTGGTCAGCGGGGTGGTGTCAGGGCGCTTGGAGATGGCAGCGTGGACGTCGCCGTCGTTGTCAAAGATGGCCAGCCATGTCCCCATGCCATCGGGGACCTTCTGGATGTACCTGGTGTTGACCTTGTGGTTGTCCAGTTTATCGATGACGTCCTGGCCCATGCCGGTGTCGTCCACCAGACCCACGAAGGTGGGGCGCAGCTCCACATTGGCGATGTCCTCCGCCACGTTCCGGCTCACACCGCCATGCACCTGTTCAATGCGGCCGGCGTTCCGTCCGCCGGGGATGTAGGTGGAGAGGGGATAGCCCTTGATGTCCACGAAAACTGCGCCGATGACTACGATTCCCATATTTGAAATTCCTTTCCTGAATAAAAGCTCTTTTTTATTTCCATTATAGCGTATTTTACAGGGAGAATCCATCTTTTTTACATTTCTTTGTCGATTATTTTAGAGATAGGAAGGCGCCGGAGCGGCTTGCGAAAGGCATATGATTGTGGTAATATAAAGAAAAGAACGGTGTTCCAAAACAAATGGCGGAGAAAAGTGCGATGGACGACGAACGGCAGGTCAGCTTTACACTGGGCGGAATGTGTTTTGAATATGACGAGCAGAAGAATCAGACGAATATCTGCAAGCATGGCATTTCCTTTAAGAGTGCAGCCCGTGTGTTTTTTGACTACGACCGCATCGAGCTGTTTGATGAAGAGCACAGTGAAGAGGAAAATCGGTACGACACGATAGGCGACACCTCTGCGGGAATGCTCCGGCAGGGAGGGGGAAACACTCTCATCGGGCAGGCAAATGATATTTTGTTCGTTGTCTACACAGAAAGGATTCGTGTAGAGGAAAATGGTGAGAAAACAGACGTGACGCGACTGATCTCAGCCCGACTGGCAACCAACTTTGAAAGGGGGCTTTATTATGGTAAATGCGAATGATATGACATCCAGACTGGAAAAAGAACTGGCATTTACGGAAAAAGAGCTGGCAGAGCTTGAGCGTGCCAGAAAGATGCCAATCACCTTCGATGAGGACTGCCCGGAAGTTACACCGGAAAAAGCGCTGAAATTCCGGCGTGTGAACCCGCCGCGAAAGCGTTTGGATGCTCACGGAGCATAAAGAGATAGAAAAGCACCTGCTCACGGCGAAAGCTGTGAGCAGGTGCTTTTTGCATATGAAATGTGTGAATTTACGCTTCTTCTGCCTTCTGCGCCCGAATATCGTCGCCCATAAAGAGGAAGGGGACAAAAGAGGAGAGGCGGCTGGAGATCTTTTCGGTGTAGAGCTTTTCCAGCAGAGCGCCGTCGGTGATGTTGGTGGTGACGATGGTGGGCAGCTTCGCGCCCAGACGGTTGTTCAGCAGGCTGTAAAGGGTGCTGATGAGGAAGCTGGAGTTGAACTCGGAACCCAGGTCGTCGAGGATGAGCAGGTCGGCCCCGGCGGCGGTGCGCAGGAGCATCTCTTCCTCCCCGGCGGGGTCGGAGCCGAAGTGCAGGGCCTCGAGCTTCGAGAAGAAGTCGGGGCTGGACACATAGATGACGTCGAAGCCCTTTTCCAGAACCTCTCCGGCGATGGCCAGAGCGGCATGGGTCTTGCCCAGACCGGCGTTGCCGAGGAGCATCAGGCTCTCGCTGGTGGTATCGAATTCGTCGGCGTAGCCGCGCAGGTCGTCCAGAAGGGTGGACATATAACTCCGTACCGGCTCGCCGAGGGAGGCGTCCATCCGGGCGGGGTAGTAGCGCAGCTCCATGGTATCGAAGCTGGAAATGGAGAGGCTGGACAGAGCCTCGATCTCCGACCGGCGGAGCTGCTGCATCACCTTGTGGACGCAGCTGCAGGTGCGTCCGTCCACAATGCCGGTGTCTTCGCAGAGCCTGCAGGTGAAGTGCGGCTCCAGTGCGTCGGCGGGACGGCCACTGGAGGCCAGCAGGTCGGCCAGCTTTTTGCGGGCATCGGTGAGGGCCGCAGCGGCATCGGTGCGGTCCTTGCCCGCCGCACCGGCCAGTGCGCAGCGGATGCCCCGCACCCGCACCTCTTCTTCGGCGTGGCGCAGCCCGGGGACAGCGGCCTCGGCCTCAGCGCGGGCGTCCTCCGCCTTGGCCCGTGCGGTCTGACGACGGCGGGCGACGGTGCGCAGGGCTTCCTGATACAGTTCGTTTTTGGTACGCATAGTGTCTCCTTATGCCGGGGGTCACTCGGACTTTTTCTTGAGGGGGCGGCGGCGGGCAGCGTTCTTGAGGAAGTCGTTGCCGCTGGGGGTCTCGCGGTCCACCCGGATGTTCCGGCTGGCGCCGGCAGCAGCCACCGGAGTGCGCACATCGTGGATATTGCGCAGCCCCTTGGCGTTCCAGGTCTTGAGGATGCTGTTCCAGTACCACAGGTCGCGCTTCGGCCCGGCCTGCACAGCGGCCTCCTGCACCATGGCATCGTCGTAGCCGTAGACTTCATACCACCGGGCGATGGCTTTCCGCCCGCCGAGGGTGAGCTCGCTGTCCGGGATGCCCAGCAGGGAAGCAACATACTGTTCCCGGGTCTGGCGGAGGGCCAGCAGCTTGAGGTGGGCGTCGGCCTGTTCGCCGGTCTCCACGCCCTCGGCCCGCCAGACTTTCAGCTCGTGGAGGACGGCGGCCATCGTCCGCTTGCCCCGGCTGGCCACATAGGCCACGCAGAGCATGACGGTCTCGGGGGCAAAGCCCTCCTGTACGTAGAGGTTGACCAGCTTTTCCATCTCGCTGTGGGTCAGTGGGCGGGCAAAGCCGGTCTGAGCGCAGTCGATGAGGCTCGAGATCATGGGGTCGGTGCGGCTTGCGGCGGCGATCTCCGCCCAGGTCATGGGGGCAGGAGCAGAGGGCTCTGCTCCCGGCGCGGCGTTCTCGTCGTAGCGCTCGAGAAGCCCTGCACCGGCCCAGAAGGAGAGGGCGCTTTCGGCAGAGATGCGGCTGCGCAGTTTGAGGTCGGCACAAATTTTTTCGGGGTCGGTGACGCCGGTAGCCAGCACATACAGCGCCACCCGGACGTTGTATTCCTCGGCGATGCCCAGCTTGGAAAAGATGAGCTGCGGCACCGGGATGGTGTCGCCCTTGAGCTCTTTGAGACGGTATATCATTTGCTTTCCCCGCTTTCTGCGTCCTCGTCCTTCGGCGGCGGTGACCAGGGCTCACAGTCCAGGATGGAGGGCCGCTGCTTCCAGAGCGCCAGGTCGGAGCTGTAGGCAGAGGACAGATACTCCGCCGCTGCGGCCCGGCCCTCGTCCGTCAGCGGAAAGACCATCTGCCGACGCAGGGCGGGGTCGGTGCGGTCCAGCGCCCAGGGGTCGGGCCAGATGTCCACCGTGAGGATGGCTTCCTCTTTCTGTGCGCCCTCGCCGCCGTCCGGGTCAGGCACGCTGCGCTTGCCGGGCGAGAGCAGATAGCGCATCCCGTCCTCGCTGCCGCTGTATTGATTCTTGCACTTGAAATAGTGCAGAAGGGGTACAAAAATCATGACGTCCCTCTCAGTTTTAGACTTGCTGAAATGATAAAAGCGCCAATTCTTGACGAATCAGCGCTCTTTTTGTGGAGCAGGATACGGGACTCGAACCCGCCGCCTACTGCTTGGGAAGCAGTCGCTCTACCAGATGAGCTAACCCTGCGTTTACTCATTTATTGTAGCAAAGGACACGGGTTTTGTCAACCGCTTTTTGGCTCGATTTTGGTCGGCACCGGAAACTTCTCTGTCGGCAGCGTAGAAGATCAAATTTTACTTTATAGCAATTCAACTTTTTAATGCAACAGCAACAGCGTTGAATTGCCTATCGCAAAGATGCCGTTTCGATAGGCGCTATTTTTGAAAAGTGCGATAAACAAAAAGACCACCGTTCTGCCCGCAGGAAATAAGGGCAGAACGGTGGTCTTTTGAATGGACTGTGACTTACAGCTCAGCCAGAGCGCGCTTGAGGTTCTGTGCGATCTGGTCAGGGCAGCTGGTGGGGCGGGGGCCGCAGGTGGTGCCTTCCATCCGGGCGATGGCGTCCTCAGCCTTCATGCCCTTGAGCAGGCGGCTGATGCCCTTCAGGTTGCCGTTGCAGCCGCCGACGACCTCGATGGACTCGATGGTGTGGTCATCGTTCAGCACGATGTGGGTCTCCTTGGAGCAGGTACCCTTGTTGGGGTAGCTGAAAGACTTGCTCATATTCAAACTTCCTCTCTTTGTATCCGACTGACAGGCGAGCGGACTCGCGCAGTACCCTTATTATATCCTTGTCAGACGAGGAAGTCAATGTGGCCCGGTCACAGAGCGCCGCCCCGGCGCTTGCGGGCCAGTGCCTCGATGCGCGCGATCTGGTCGTCCTCAGTGACGCAGGCACCCACCGGGTGGGGCTTGCCGTGGTTCGCGCCGTGGAAGTCGCTGCCGCCGGTGACGATGAGGTCGTGCTTCTTGCAGAGCTCAGCGCACTCGGTCCTGTCCTCGGGGCTGTTGCGGGGGTGATGCACCTCGATGCCGTCGATGGCCCCTTCGGCCACCAGCTCCCGCAGCAGAGGCATACTCTTGTACACCGTCGGGTGGGCGAACACCACCACGGCCCCAGCGGCCTTTGCCGTGGCCAGCACCTCCCGCACCGGAGGGTAAGTGGGGGAGTGGAGGCACTTGCCCCGAGGCTCCCAGCCGAACAGTTCGTGATAAAGCCCGGTGTAGATGCCGTCGCACAGGCCCAGCTGCTGCAGCGCCTGCATGATGCCGCTTTTAAAGAGGACGCCGCTGTCCTGTGCATATTCCAGCGCCTGCTCGGTGCGGAACTGGGGGTAGAGCGCCTCGATCTCCCGGCAGCTCTGCAACGCGCACTCGTTGCGGCGCTGGCGCATGATGTCGCAGTGCCGGCGCAGGGCAGGGCTGTCGGGGTCAGGCCAGAAGGTCAGAATGTGGACGCGGTGGCTGCGCTCGAAGTCGTAGCCGGTGAGCTCGGCGGCGGGGATGAGCCGCACGCCGTCCTGCACCGGGTGGTCGTAGGCGTACTGTGCGCTGAGGGTGGTATCGTGGTCCGAGAGGGCCAGAGCGCTCAGGCCCAGCCGCGCTGCCATCAGGGGCAGGCGGTGGATGGGGACAGAGCCGTCAGAACAGGTGGAATGAGTATGAAGGTCGCCAGCCATAAGTTACTTTCCCTCGATTTTTACAGATTTCTGCGCCTAGTTTACCACAAAAATCATCGGGGAACAAGGGAACCTTACACGGCCCTGCCGCCCACCGTGAGCGTGGAAGAACGGATGTGGTGGGTGAGAACGACTTCGGCGTCCTCGCCGCCCATGGCCAGCAGCTCGTCCACCGAGAGGGTGGTGGAGCAGAGGATGGTCTGGAAGGTGATGGTGTCGATGCCCTCAGCCCGCAGCTGGCGCAGCGTGGACAGCGAAGCGCGGAGAGGCCGTGAACCGCCCGACGCGGAGGGAGAGGACGTTGTTGTCCCGGATGCTGGTGTAGGAGATGCGCTGGCCGTCCTTGTCGGTGACGACGAGGCCCGGGAAAACCGACTCCTGCACAGAGGCGTCCGCAGAGCCGCCGCCGGAAGAGCCGCCGCCCGCAGAGTCGCCACCCGCAGAGTCGCCACCCGTGGAGTCGCCGCCGGTAGAGCCGCCGCCAGAAGGAGTATCTGTATCAGGCACATTGTCGCCGGGCAGAGGAGAAATGTCGTTTTTATCGGAGTCTTTGCGGGTGATGGAAGTGCCCCCAGCAAGGCCGGGGAACTCCTGCTCGATGCCGTTGGCACCGATGGCCGCGTTGTCTTTTCCAGCGGTGGCATTGATCGTCACTTTGCCCTCGAGGGTAATATCGGTAGTTGCAGTGCTATCGCCGCCAGCACCGATGCCAGCGCCGCCAAATTTGGTTGTTTTATCTCTACTGCCGCCGACCGCATTGACGGTGGGACTGCCGTTCTCATTGCTCTTAATGGTGATTTGATTGCTGTTGTTTTTAGCGACATAACCGCCGCCGATGCCCGCGCCGCCTGCGCCTCCGGCAGCGTTGACTTCGGTGTTGCCCTCGATGGTCACATCGCCGCGGCCTTCCTTGCCGCCGCCGATGCCTGCGCCGTATTTGCCGCCGGTGGCGGAGGTGATCTCGCCGCCGGTGATGGTCACATCGCCGCGGCCTTTCTCGCCGCCACCGATGCCTGCGCCTAAATAACCGCCGGTCGCATTGATCTCGCCGCCGCTGATGGTCACTTTGCCGCTGCTGTAGTCGCCGCCGCCGATGCCTGCGCCATAATTGCCGCCGTTTGCATGGATCTCGCCGCCGCTGATGGTCACATCGCCGCTGCCTTTGAAGCCGCCGCCGATACCTGCGCCATATTCTCCACCGGTAGCCGTGATCTTGCCGCCAGTGATCTTTACCTGCGCGTCATTGACGCCAGCGCCGCCGATGCCTGCACCATATTGTCCACCGGCAGCCTTCAGACTGCCGTTCTTATCGTTGTCCTGAATGGTCAGTTCGCCGCTGGTGTCGGTCTTGTTGTGCTCCAATCCGGCATGGGCAGAGCCGCTCTTCAGCTTGTTGTCGCCATCCAGCTCGATGGTGGTGTCGCCGCTGCCGGTCACGCTCACGGCGGCTTTGTTCTGTTTGCTGGTGTCGATGTTCACATTGTCCAGCTTGACCTCAACCTTATCGTCCTCATCTTTGGCCTCGATAGTCACAGTGTTGGAAGAAGCGGTGTCCCTGTCCTGATTTGTGATGACGGTGTCCTTGTCGCCGTAGGTGGTCTTCTCGTTCTGAGTGACGTCGTTGCCGTCCTTACCTGCCGAAATCGTAATGTCACCATTCTCAATGTACCATGTCTTTGCAAAGGCCGGGGCGGCAAGGGTGGTGAGCATTGCGGCGGTCAGAATAAACGCTGCTGCCCGCTGAGAGGCCGGACGGGGTGAATCGATACCCCCCCCCCGTATGGAGGGGGCGGCCCAGAACACGCATCGCAAGCTTACGATAAGACAACATACAAAAACCTCCTTTGAATGGTGAAAAGAAATGGTGAAACCGTAGAATATCAGGTTACTTTGAATATACCGCATCTGCGGAAAAAAATCAATAAAACCTGCGCGAAATGCTGCTTTTTGTGCGTGAATGACAAAAAAACTATGAAAAACGCCGGGTTTTGCTTTTCTGCACAAGGCATGGTATACTGGAAAAGAAAAACCCGCCGACCGGGCGGGAAAAAGGAGAAACGGAAATATGAAAACGAAATTTGGCATCGTGGGCTGCGGCTTCCTCGGCAATATCGTGGCCGATGCGTGGAAGAAGGGCCTGCTGGAAGACTACGAGCTGGTGGGCGTCACCAGCCGCACCTTCGCCTCGGCAGAGAAGACGGCGGCAAGCGTGGGTTGTGCGGCCTGCGCGGACGTGGACGCCCTGCTGGCGCTGGAGCCGGAATACATCGTGGAAGCCGCTTCGGTGGAAGCGGTGCGGGCCATGGCCGTTCCGGTGCTGCGCCGGGGCGTGAACCTCGTGGTGCTGTCCATCGGTGCATTCGCCGACCTCGCGTTTTATGAAGAGGTCAAGCAGGCGGCCCGGGAAGGCGGGGCTAAGGTGCATCTGGCCAGCGGTGCCATCGGCGGCTTCGACGTGCTGCAGACCGTCACCCTCATGGCCGAGGCCCTGAAGCTGGACGAAAAGGCCGGCATCGAGACCCACACCGGTGCGAAGGGCTTCCGCAACACCCCCGTCTGGGCCGACCATCTGCTGACCGACACCGAGAAGACCACCGTCTTCACCGGCAGCGCCAAGGAAGCCATCGCAACCTTCCCGCGCCGGGTCAACGTCGCCGTGGCCACCTCGCTGGCCACCACCGGCCCCGACATCACCGGCGTGACCATGCACTCCGTACCCGGCTGGGTGGGCGACGACCACTGCATCACTGCCGAGATCGAGGGCGTGAAGGCCGTGGTGGACATCTGCTCGTCCACCAGCGCCATCGCCGGTTGGAGCGCCGTGGCGCTTCTGCGCAACCTCGCCTCGCCGGTCTGCTTCTATTAAAAAGGAGGGGGTCTCATGTTCAAGAAACTGGTAGCCATCGAGCCGGTCAGCCTCATCCCCACAGCAGAGGAAGCACTGCATCAGTACGCCGGGCAGGTCGAGCTTTACCGCGATATTCCCGCCGACGACGAAGAGATCGTCCGCCGCATCGGAGACGCCGACGCGGCGCTGTTGAGCTATACCTCCCGCATGGGCAAAAACGTCATCGAGCGCTGCCCGAACCTGCACTACATCGGGATGTGCTGCAGCCTCTACTCGGAGGAAAGCGCCAATGTGGACATCGCCTTTGCCCGGGAAAAGGGCATCAAGGTGCTGGGCATCCGGGACTACGGCGACCGCGGCGTGGTGGAGTACGTCCTCCACGAGCTGACCGGCCTGCTCCACGGCTTCGGGATGCCGATGCTCCACGACGAGCCCGTGGAAATTTACGGCCTCAAGGTGGGCATCGTGGGTCTGGGCGTCTCGGGCCGGATGATCGCCGATGCACTGGCCTTCCTCGGCGCGGACATCTCCTACTACAGCCGCAGCCATAAGCCCGACGCCGAGGCCGCAGGCATGAAGTATAAGCCGTTGGACGCTCTGCTCCGGGAGAGCGAAGTGGTCTTCACCTGTCTGAACAAGAATGTTCTGCTCTTGGGTGAGCCGGAGTTCGAGGCGCTGGGGGAGGGGAAAGTCCTTTTCAATACCTCCATCGGCCCCGGCTTTGACTCCGCCGCGCTGGAAAAGTGGCTGGATAAGCCCGGCACCCACTTCTTCTGTGATACCTACGCCGCCGCAGGCCCCGTCAGCGAGGGCTTCTTCCGGCGGCCCAATGTCCACAGCCCGGGTGTCTCGGCAGGCCGCACCAGGCAGGCTTTCGTTCTGCTGAGCCAGAAGGTGCTGGCGAACATTGAGACGGCGCTGGGAGAATAAGCTGTAATTTCTCTGATGTGTTACACGCCGGGAGCGACCACCGCAACCACTGCCCCAACTGCCTGTCCAGTCTTCATGTGGACGAAGAACCCGGCGACCGTGCCTCCGACTGCGGCGGCGTCATGGAGCCGGTGGCCGTCTGGGTACGCAAAGGCGGCGAGTGGGCCATCATCCACCGCTGCAAACGCTGCGGAAAGCTCAGCTCCAACCGGGTGGCGGCAGACGACAACCCCATGAAGCTCATGAGCATTGCCATGAAGCCGCTGTGCGCTCCGCCGTTCCCGCTGGACTACATCGAGGAAATGACCGCCTTGATGGGCGGCGATGGACGGATGCGGTAAGCCGCAGCCAAAAACGAAAAGGCCGCTGTGTCGGAGAAGGCATGAAAAAGTACAAAGATAGGGGAGAGCGCTTCGATGGACTATATCAGAGTTACCAAAGAAAACATCGACAGGGAACACATCTGTTGTGCCATGTCCGGCAAACAGAGCCTTGCCAAGAAAGAATGGCTCAAGCAGCGCTTTGAGGAGGGACTTGTTTTTTACCGCAGTGCAGAGCGCGGCAAATGCTTTATCGAGTACATCCCGGCAGAAAACGCATGGGTACCCATTGATGCAGCTGGCTGGCTTTATATCAACTGTCTGTGGGTCTCCGGTTCCTTGAAAGGTCACGGCTATTCCAGCGATCTGCTGGAAGAATGCCTTCGGGATGCCAAGGCGCAGGGCAAAAACGGCGTTTGCATTCTGTGTGCAGAGGGGCGCAAACGGGAGTTTCTCGCCGACCCCAAGTTTTTGACCCATAAGGGCTTTAAGGTCTCAGACATCTCCGATTGCGGCATCAACCTCATGTATCTGCCCCTTGCAGAGAATGCCCGGCCGCCAAAATTCAAGGACTGTGCCAAGCATCCCAAGGTGGAGGAAAACGGCTTTGTCCTCTACTATACCGACCAGTGCCCCTACACCTATTATTGGGTGCCAAAGGTGCAGGAGGCTGCAAAGGAACATGGGATCCCGTTCAAAGCCATCCACATCACCGAGAAAGAGACGGCTCAGAATGTGCCTGCACCTGTCACAACATACGCATTGTTCCGGGATGGCAAATTTGTGACCCAGAGCATCCAGTCGGACAAGAAATTTTTGAAATTGGCGGCAGAATAATTGAATCAGGCAAGACGCCAGACGCTCAGACGCAGTGCAGCCCATAGAATTGGGGTGCGCTACGTTTTTTGGAGGATTTTATATGGAAGAAATTGTTGTGTATGTTCACGGAAAGGGCGGTTCGGCACAAGAGGCCGAGCATTATAAAGCCCTATTCCCTGACTGTGAAGTAATTGGTTTCGACTACCACGCACGATCTCCATGGGAAGCTGCGGAGGAATTTCCCGGATTTTTTGCGGCAGTGCGGAAACGCTGCGGGAAGCTCACACTGGTGGCAAATAGCATTGGTGCGTTTTTATCTTTGTCCTCGTTGAATGAGAAATTGGTGGATACCGCTTATTTTATTTCTCCAGTAGTCGATATGGAGCAACTGATTTGCAATATGATGCAATGGGCTGACGTCTCCGAAGCAGAACTTGCAGAGAAACTGGAAATTCCCACAACATTTGGAGAAACGCTGTCGTGGAAATATCTCTGCTATGTCCGAGAGCATCCGGTTTCATGGAAAATCCCTACCCGCATTTTGTATGGGGAAAAGGATGCTCTGACCTCCATGGAAACCATAAAAGCCTTTGCGGAAAAGAACAACGCAGAGCTGACCGTTATGCCTGGCGGAGAGCATTGGTTTCATACGAAAGAGCAGATGCAATTTTTAGATAACTGGATAAAGAATAGGAGACTCTGCAATGAAACAGAAAATAAGGACGGCTTCGCTTCTCCTGCTTATGGTTCTGGGAACCGGGCTGGTAGCTTGCCCTGCCTGCAGCAGGGCCGTGCTGTTCGAATCCCTCTGGGTCACAAAGCCAGCGTGTGACTTATATGTACGCAAAAGAAAAGCAGCAGCGTTAAAATTACGCTGCTGCTAAAAGTGGACCTAGAGGGATTCGAACCCTTGACCTCTCGGATGCGAACCGAACGCTCTCCCAGCTGAGCTATAGGCCCATATTTGTTTTTCAGAACGAGAACAGTGTAACTCTTTTAGAAGGATTTGTCAAGGACTTTTCACCCAGGCGGCCTGCGGGGAATGACCGGGTGGATCTGCCGTTTCTTAAAAAACGGCAGATCCTTTAGTAAAAATAACAGTGGCTCTCAGAGAAAAAGCGTGCTACAATAATGCTGAGACTTTCGTACATGAAAAGTCTATCACCCAAAGTCAGGAGGACAACGGTTATGGAATTTACGAAGGTCGTTGCAGAGCGTTATTCCTGCAAGAATTTCAGCACACGTAAGGTAGAAGCCGAGAAACTGACGGAGATCCTGGAAGCGGGTCGGCTGGCCCCGACCGCCAAGAATTCTCAGGAGCAGCGCATCTATGTGCTGCAGTCGGAAGAAAGCCTGGCAAAGCTCGACAAGGTGACGCCCTGCCGCTATGGCGCGCCTACCTGCCTCGTCGTGGCCTTCGATAAAAACAGCGTCTTTACTTATCCCGGCGGAAAGCGGGACTCCGGCATGGAGGATGCCGCCATCGTGGCGACCCACCTGATGCTGGCCGCCGCCAACGCAGGTGTGGACAGCTGCTGGCTCAACTTCTTCGACCCGGATGAGCTGGCCAAGGAACTGGGCCTTCCGGAAAATGAAGAGGTCCTGATGATCCTCGACCTCGGCTATGCCGCAGAGGGCGCAGGGCCGCTGGCAAACCACGGCTCGAGAAAGCCCCTGTCCGAGACGGTCGCATACCTGTAATACCAAAAAACACCCGGAGATGCTTCCGGGTGTTTTTGCGTTATTGTCCGACGATGCGCCAGTGTTCGGGCCTGTTGTGAACGGTGGTCACGCCGTCGTCGGTATACATCCGGTAGGGCGCAGGCCGGCCGTCGGGCGCGAAGCGCCAGAAGGTGAGGGCCGTATCGTCCAGCTGGGCGGTGCTGGCGGCGGGCTGTGCCACCGGTACGGTGTGGCCCGGACGGATGAAGAGCAGCACCTCGCCAAGTTCGCAGGGCAGATAGTGCCGCCCGGCGGGCAGAACTTCCTCATCGTAGTCGGAGACGCTGCGCAGACGCAGCATCTTCATCGCCTCAGGCAGATAGACCGTCCGGCCATGGGCGTTCTGGGTGTGGATGGGTGCGACCATCAGGCCCTCGCCAAGAAGCAGCTGGTCGTCCACCTCCCGGGCGTCGGGGTCGGCAGGGTAGTCAAAAGCCAAAGGCCGGAAGTAAGGTGCGTCCTCAAGCGCGGCCTTCATGAACTCACTGTAGAGGTAGGGCAGGAGGGCGTACCGCAGATCCAGCATATTGCGGATGGCGGGCAGAACATCGGTAAAGCGGTAAAATTCCTGCTCTCGGCTCTCGGCGTCGGCGTGGTTGCGCATGAGAGGGGTGAACAGTCCGAACTCGAGCCAGCGGAGCGCCAGATCGGGGGTGGTGTCCTCACTGAAACCGCACAAATCGGCACCGCTGTAGAGGAAGCCGCACATCTGGACGGCAGGCATCATCTGGATGTTGGCCAGCAGCTGGCTCCACGAGGAGTGGTTGTCGCCCAGCCAGATCCCGCCCCACCGGTGGGCGCCGATGATGCTGCTGCGGCAGTAGAGCAGGGTGCGCTGGCCGGGACGCAGGGTCTGGAAGGCCTCACCGGCAGCACGGGTCATGCAGCCGCCGTAGAGATTGTGGACGCGGTCGTGGCGCACCCGCCCGGCAGCGGTATCGTGGTAGAAACTGCGGTAGTCCTCGGGGGCATTCATCAGGCCCATCACCGAGCGCACCAATCCGAAGAAATCGTTCTGGTCGAGGTTATCCTTCCGGCTCAGGGCGGCGGCATTCTCGAAGAAGGCTTTCAGCCGCTCAGGGGAGTAGAAGAGGGCGGGCTCGTTCATATCGTTCCAGAAACCCTCGATGCCGAGGTCGGTGAGCACCTTGTACTGCCTGCCGAACCACGCCCGGGCCTCGGGACGGAGAAAGTCGGTGAAGTAGGCCTTGCCGGGCCAGACCGCCGCCACAAAGGGCGTGCCGTCTTCTTTGGTGCAGAAATAGCCCTTCTCGAGGCCCTCGCGGCAGACGGGGTCATTGTCGTCGCAGCGGATGCCTGCGTCGATGATGGGGACGAGCCGGATGCCCTCGGCTTTCAGGTCGGCGGCAAGCTTGCCGAGGTCGGGGAAGCGGGCCTTGTCGATGGTGAAATCAGCGTAGGACTGCATGTAATCAATATCCATGCAGATCATGTCCAGCGGCAGGCCGTTGGCCTTGTACTGCGCGGCCACCTCCCGGATGTCGGCCTCGGTCTTGTAGCCGAAGCGGCTCTGGGCCAGACCGAACGCCCACTTGGGCGGGATATAGCTGGGACCGATGAGATGCCGGAATTTCTTTGCGACCTCTGCCGCTGTAGGGGCTGTGATGAGGTAGAGCGCATAGTTCGGCTCTGCCGTGGCGAAGCGGAGGGTGTCGTGGCGGGTATAGCCGATGTCGTAGCTCACTTTGCCCGGGAAATCGACGAAGATGCCGATGCATCCGCTGCCGTCGGCAGGGGAGATGAGCAGGAAATTGTGGGCGGCGTAGTAGGAAAGCCGGTTTTCGCCGTGCTCACTCTCGTCGGTGTTGTTCGTCTCGTAGTGCCAGCCGCGCTTGTTGAGGCCCCGGGGCATCTCGCCCAAGCCATAGACGATGTCCTTCTCCTGCATGACATACTGCCAGCCATCGCCGTCCGGTGTCAGGTAAGGCACGGGGCCGGTCTCGGCGGGCAGGTCCAGCACGACGCTCTCGGTGGGAAAAGGCTTCCCGATGACAAAACGCTGTATCATAAACAGAGTGCTCCACTCAGATGATCTTATGTCTATGGTACGCCGTCCGGCCCGGCGGGGCAAGAGAGAAAACCGTCAGAACGATACAACAAAACCAGCATTTTCGCCCGGGAATGCGGCCCGGGGCTTGTTTGGGCAGGGGAAAATGGTATATAATAAGTATATTCTAGGAATAAAAGGGAGAACCATCATGTATCAAAAAGGAATCAAGCGGCTGCTGGACGTGGTACTGTCGGCCTGCGGGCTGCTGGTGCTGTCGCCGCTGCTGCTTTTGCTCTGCCTTGCCATCAAGCTGGACTCGCCGGGGCCGGTGTTCTTCAAGCAGAAGCGGGTGGGCATCCATAAGAGCTATTTCAACATCCTGAAATTCCGCACCATGCGCATCGACACCCCCCACGACATGCCCACCCATCTGCTCCACGACCCGGAGCAGTATATCACCCGGGTGGGCCGTTTCCTGCGCAAGACCAGTCTGGACGAGCTGCCCCAGCTGTGGAATATCCTTGTGGGCGATATGGCAGTCATCGGTCCGCGCCCGGCCCTCTGGAACCAGTACGACCTGCTGGCCGAACGGGACAAGTACGGCGCAAACGACGTCCGCCCCGGCCTGACCGGCTGGGCGCAGATCCATGGCCGCGACGAGCTGGAGATCGCCGAGAAAGCGAAGCTGGACGGCTGGTATGTGGAGCATATGAGCTTCTGGCTGGACGTCAAATGCTTCTTCGGCACCATCAGGGCCGTGGCCGACCACGACGGCGTGGTGGAGGGCGGCACCGGGACGCTGCACGAAGAAGGAAAGTGATTCGTCCTTTCTCTTGATTTATCCCCCGAAAAGCGTATAATAAAACAGTACACAAGACACAGAAGGAGGATTTCCATGGAACGCACCTATATCAATGAGGTACAAAAGGAAATTGGCAGCACGGTCAAGGTGCAGGGCTTTATCGAGAACCTGCGCAACAGCAAATATATGGCCTTTATCGTGCTGAAGGATATTACCGGCAAACTTCAGATCACCGTCGAGAAGGAGGACCACCCCGAGCTGGTGGAAACCATCGACAAACTGACCCCGGACTCTGTCATCACCGTCACCGGCAAGGTGATGGAGAACGACTACGTCAAGATGGGCGGCATCGAGATGATCCCCGAGGCCATCGAGATCGAGAGCATCGCCGACGCGCTGCCCATCGTCCGCAAGGAGATCGCCGCCACCAAGAAGAAGAAGGCTGTGGAGCGTTCCAGCATCGACCAGCGCATCGACTACCGCTGGATCGACCTGCGCACCGATGAGAACCAGCTGATGTTCAAGGCACAGAGTTGCTTCGTCAACGCCATGCGTCAGTTCCTGCTCGAGCGCAGCTTCATCGAGATCCACACCCCGAAGCTCATCGCTGCCGCCAGCGAGAGCGGCTCTGAGGTGTTCAAGGTGGACTACTTCGACCGCAACGCCTATCTGGCCCAGAGCCCTCAGTTCTATAAGCAGATGGCCATGGCCGCCGGCTTCGAGCGCATCTTCGAGACCGGCCCCGTCTTCCGCGCTGAGAAGAGCTACACCAACAAGCACTCCACCGAGTTCTCCGGCTTCGACCTTGAGTTCAGCTACATCACCTCTTACAAGGACGTCATGAAGATGGAGGAAGAGCTTCTGACTGCCGGTCTGAAGGCCGTCAAGGAGCAGTACGGCGAGCAGATCAAGGAGCTGTTTGGTCTGGAAGTCGTCGTTCCCACCACGCCGTTCCCTGTGGTCAAGCTGGCCGACCTGTACAAGGGTCTGGAAGAGGAGTTCGGCTACACGGTCGATGAGAGCGAGAAGGGCGACCTGACCACCGAGGCCGAGCGCCTGAGCTACGACTGGGTCAAGAAGCACTACGGCCACGAGTTCCTGTTCATCACCGACTACTCCGCTGAGAAGCGTGCTTTCTACCACATGCGCGACGAGAACGGCGTGCCGCAGGGCTACGACCTCATCTGGCGCGGCGTGGAGATCACCACCGGCGCACAGCGTGAGCATCGCTACGACGTGCTGAAGAAGCAGGCAGAGGAGAAGGGCCTGGCCGATGATGTCAAGTTCTATCTGGAGTTCTTCCAGTACGGCTGCCCCCCGCACGGCGGCTTCGGTCTGGGCATCGACCGTCTGACCATGCTGCTCTGCGGCCAGTCCATCAAGGACGCCGAGTTCCTGTTCCGCGGCCCCAACCGTCTGACTCCGTAACCTCTTTAAGGCTCTCCCTTTGGGAGAGCTGGCGCGCAAGCGCCTGAGAGGGCAAGGATGCGGACAGAGAATCGCAGGCGCGGCGATAGTATCGCTCTGACAAAGAGCCTGCTTATCGCTGTGCGGAAACTCTTTTATACAGGGCTTGCCCTCTCCGTCACCTTCGGTGACACCTCTCCCAAGGGGAGAGGTTTACAGCAACAAGAAAAGCCAGCGCACATTCCGTGCGCTGGCTTTTCTGCATCTTACAGCTTACTGGATGCCGGTGACCTTGTAGTCCTGTGCCTCGACGGCGTTCTTGAGCACGTCGTCGGCGACCTCGGCGTTCAGGGTGACGATGGCGGTGCCGGCCTCGTGGCTCACGACAGCCTCGTCCACCTCGGGCAGGGCTTCCAGAGCCTTCTTCACGCGGGCTTCGCAGTGGCCGCACATCATGCCTTCCACTTTCAGGGTCTTCTTCATGGTATGATCCTCCGTTTTGACTTCGGGCGCTTCGGCGTCCGATTTTTTGTTATTTTCAGCCGCAGACTGCACCGAGGCAGCGGCGGGAGAAGCGGTTTTGTGGTCGTGCCTGGTGCTGTGCAGATCGAACAGGTTCAGCCGCAGCGCGTTGCTCACGACGCAGAAGCTGGACAGGCTCATGGCAGCAGCACCGAACATGGGATTCAGCGTCAGGCCGAAGGGGATGAACAGACCAGCCGCCAGCGGGATGCCGATGATATTGTAGATGAATGCCCAGAACAGGTTCTCGTGGATGTTCCGCAGGGTGGCGCGGCTGAGGCGGATGGCCGCAGGCACGTCCGAGAGCTTCGAGTTCATCAGCACGACGTCGGCGGCGTCAATGGCCACGTCGGTGCCTGCGCCGATGGCAATGCCGGTGTCGGCACGGGTGAGGGCGGGGGCGTCGTTGATGCCGTCACCCACCATGGCCACCTTGCCGCTGGCCTGCAGCTGGCGGATGACGGCCTCCTTGCCGTCGGGCAGGACGCCCGCGATGACCTCGTCCACGCCCGCCTGCCTGCCGATGGCGTCGGCGGTGCGCTGGTTGTCGCCGGTGAGCATCACGACCCGGATGCCCATGTTCTGCAGCTGACGGATGGCTTCGGGGCTGTCCTCCTTGATGGTGTCGGCCACGGCGATAACGCCCAGCAGACGGCCTGCGCCGCCGAAGAAGAGGGGAGTCTTGCCCTCGGCGGCCAGCTTCTCAGCCTGCTGTGCCAGTGCGGCGGGCAGGGTGAGCTTGGTCTGGATGAAGGCGGCATTGCCGGCATAGATGTCCATGCCGTCCAGCTTGGCCGCCAGACCATTGCCCGGCAGGGCCGCGAAGTCAGTGACTTCCGGGGAAGTGATGGCCTTTGCCTCGGCGTCGGCCAGAACTGCCTTTGCCAGAGGGTGCTCGCTGCGGCTTTCCAGCGCGGCGGCCAGCGTCAGAAGCTCCGTCTCGGTGACGCCCTCGGCAGGCAGCAGGTCGGTGACGCGGGGCGCGCCCTCGGTGATGGTGCCGGTCTTGTCCAGCGCCACGATCTGGGTGCGACCTGCGGCTTCCAGCGAGGCGGCAGTCTTGAAGAGGATGCCGTTCTTGGCGCCGAGGCCATTGCCCACCATAATAGCCACAGGTGTTGCAAGGCCCAGTGCGCAGGGGCAGCTGATGACCAGCACGGAGATGCCGCGGGCCAGCGCATAGCCCAGCTCATGGCCCAGCATCAGCCAGACGATGGTGGTGACGACGGCAATGGAGATGACCGCCGGGACGAAGAAGCCCGACACGGTGTCAGCGATTTTGGCGATAGGAGCTTTGGTGGCGGCGGCATCGCTGACCATCTTGATGATTTGAGCCAGCGTGGTATCCTCGCCCACGCGGGTGGCCTCACAGCGGAGGAAGCCCGACTGGTTGGTGGTGGCGGCGCTTACCTTATCGCCCTCGGCCTTGTCCACGGGGATGCTCTCGCCGGTCAGGGCGCTCTCATTGACTGCGCTGGTGCCTTCCAGCACCACGCCGTCCACCGGGATATTCTCGCCGGGGCGGACCACAAAGACGTCGCCCTTCTGCACGTCGGCGATGGCCACGGTCACTTCCGCGCCGTCCCGCACCAGCGCAGCGGTCTTGGGGGCCAGCTTCATCAGGCTCTTGAGGGCGTCGGTGGTCTTGCCCTTGGAGCGGGCTTCCAGCATCTTGCCCACCGTGATAAGGGTCAGGATCATGGCGGCAGACTCGAAGTAGAACTCCATCATATAGTGCATGACGAGCTCGTCGCTGCCGTCCACCTGGGCGCGGGTCATGGCGAAGAGGGCGTAAGTGCTCCACACGAAGCTTGCCATGGAGCCGAGGGCCACCAGCGTATCCATGTTGGGTGCGCCGTGGATGAGGCCCTTGAAGCCGTTGATGAAGAACTTCTGGTTGATGACCATGACGATGCCCGCCAGCAGCAGCTGGACGAGGCCCATAGCGACGTGGTTGCCGTCGAACCAGTGGGGCAGGGGCCAGCCCCACATCATGTGGCCCATGGAGAAGTACATCAGCACCAGCAGGAAGCCCAGCGAGGCGATGAGGCGGCGCTTGAGCTTCGGTGTCTCGTGGTCAGCCAGTGCATCGAGGTCGGCGCTGGCGCCCGAAGTCTTACTGGCGGAGGCGGTCTTCGGGCTTGCGCCGTAGCCTGCCTCCTGCACAGCCGAGAGGATGGCGGCGGGGGAGGCTGTGCCTTCCACGCCCATGGAGTTTGTCAGGAGGCTCACCGAGCAGCTCGTGACGCCCGGCACCTTCTTCACGGCCTTTTCCACCCGGGCAGAGCAGGCCGCGCAGCTCATGCCCGTGACATTGTATTGTTCCATTGCGGATTCCTTTCCCTCTTATAGGATGCCCGGAACGGGATCATTTCATGAGCCGGGGCAGCAGCTGCAGCAGTTCGTCCAGCTTCTGTGTCCCGCCGGCTCTCAAATCGTCGGCCACGCAGGTGCGGACGTGCTGGCTCAGCAGCTCTTTGGAAAAGCCGTTCAGTGCAGCGTTCACCGCAGCCACCTGCACCAGAATATCGGCGCAGTAGACGTCCTTGTCCAGCATCGTGTGGATGCCGCGCACCTGGCCCTCGATGCGGCTCAGCCGGTTAGCGAGGGCGCGGTACTCCTCAGGGGTACGGTCCTTGTGGCGGCAGCAGGAGGGGGCAGTGTCCTTTTCGGCAGGCTCAGCGGCGCAGCAGGGCTTTTTTTCAGCATCAGTCATAGCAGATGACTCCTTTCCGGGTGTATCAGTGTGAAGAGGAGATGTACCCTGTGGGGGTAAATCTTCCGACACTCTGATTTTACCACTTAGGGGTATCTGCTTCAAGTGGGTAGGACACACTAACTGTGAAAACTTTGTGAAAACGAAAGCGGCGAAATGCAGAAACGGGAGCCTCCCGGTGAAGGAAAGCTCCCGTTTCTGTTTAGGATAGGAAAGAGAATGTCATAAATAGGGGGAGGGGGTCACAGGTTGGTGTAACCCATCAGATAGCGGTCCACCTCGGCGGCGCAGTCGCGGCGTCCCTCTTATATGGTATAACAGAAAAGGCGTTCCAGATGGGTCAGCGAAGACTCATCTGGAACGCCCTTGTTCCGGATAACAAGAATATTATACAAAGATGCTGAAAAAGATTCAAGTGACAGCTGCACCAAATGTGGGTACACCGGCCCTCTTTTTTCTTGTTCAAAACAGACACGCCCGGTGGGAAAAAGTATGGCTTATCAAGGCCGCGCTTTCCGATGGATCGATGGACAAATCGCTCACACCACTGCACAGAAGGTGTGGCCCAGCGGCCTTTTTGTAGAAAATGACAAATATTCGTCCGAAAGATTGTTGACAAAAGCTATTGAAAAACCTATAGGGGGGGGGGGTAAAATAGAAGAAGCAAAAAACCACGAAACAGGAGGTAAAAATTATGCGGTTACGGAAAAATATGAAGCGGACGGCAGCGGCCGTCCTGGCCCTGAGCATGGCAGTGTCGGCAGTTGCTGCCCCGGCCTCGGCTGCTTACATCTGTGATGTGAGTCGGGGCAACGTGGAAGTCTCTGTGGATACTGAGGGCAATAAGAGCATCAAGGTCGGCGGTGTGGCTGTCGAGAAGAGCGAGGACGACAGTGATGACATCATCATCACCGGCGACAACACCGGCGACAACACCGGCGACAACACCAAGCCCACCGCAAGCCTGAACGCAGAGGAAGAGAACACTTCCGAGGCCGAAAAGTCCGGCGAAAACACCTCCGAGGTTGAAAAGTCCGGCGAGACCAAGACCGAGGACGAGGGGAAGACCCAGAACTCTGCCACCGAGGGTGAGGACGAGGGCGATGAGCCCACCTCTCAGGAGCTGCTGGCCCCGGAGGACGAGGAGAAGAAGGACGACCAGAAGAAAGACGAGCAGAAGCCCGCCGACTCTCAGGAGCCGGAGCAGACCGAAAAGACCTCCGATCAGGTGATCGAGTACGACCAGTATGACCCCGAAGCCCAGCAGGAGGCCGCAAAGCCCGCCCCCAAGCCTGCTGCGGAGCAGAAGGCTGAGGAGAAAAAGCCCGCTGAGGAGAAGACCTACGAGGACACCAACGCCCCCGCCTCCATCACCGAAAAGGCTCAGGACGCTGCCAGAAATGTGGTAAAGATCATCAATAATTTTACTACTCCTCTGAAGGTCATCCTCCGGAACCTGAAGGTGGAAGCAGGGGATACGAAAGAGAGCGCTGTGACCGTTTCCGGTACGGGCGATGTGACGCTGGAGCTGGACGGCAAAAATGAGCTGAAGGGCGGCAGCTACTGGAGCAAGGATGGGCTCTCAGAGAGCTATCTCAGTGGAGGTCATGGCCTGCACGCTCAAGGTAAAGGTACGCTGACCATCCAGGACGAAGACAAAGACGGCAGCCTCACCGCTGTGGGTGGAGATGTTGAAACCTCAAACCTTCAAAGCACAAACAATGACCAGTGGCTTTGGGGCGGTGATGGCATCCGTGCCAGCAATCTCACGGTGTCCGGTGCTGAGATCAAGGCCGAGGGCGGCAATTCCAAGGCGACAGGAAGATCGGATATGATGTCCGGTGGTGGAGCTGGCATCCAAGTGCAGGGCCCAAATGGTGGAGATGCTGGAACAGCAAAGTTCCTTGATGGTGCCCATATTACCGCAAAGGGCGGCGATGCATACGTAGAAAATCAGAAAGAAGTAGTCGGCGGTATCGGAATTGCGATATCTGCAAATGCAGAGATCGAGGGAGTTTCGATCTCCGCTGCAGGTGGAAATGCAGAGGGAAAGAAGTATGCACGATCCGGTAGCGCAATGGATCTTTACGGAAATTATATGCAATATACTCTGAGCATGAAGGATTCTGCGCTGGAACTCACCGGAGGGAACGCGAAAGCAGAAGGGGAAGTCAGTAAGGGCCCAGTGCTCTCGGAGATGTATCATGACAACCCCACATTGAAGAACCTGACGATTACGGCTGTGGAAGGGAAAACAAAGGCCTCTAAGGCAGGGTGGAATGGCGGTCTTTTGTATTTTAATGGCGGTACTCGTGAGGTAGGCGGCAACAGCACTATTACCCTTGTGGGAACAAGGACGGACGGAATCGTTGCAAAAGACAACACCGTAGTCAACCTGTATGTTCCTGAGGGCGAGACGCTGAAGAAAGCCGATTCCGTAGACAAAATCAGTGCCGACGAAACGGGAAAGGTCAATATCTACGAAAACGCCACCACCACCAAAAACGAGGACGGCAGCATTACCGTCACAGGTGACCTGGTCGGCATCAAGCAGGACGGCCACAGCTACGAGCTGACGGCTACGGTAGAGCCCACCTGCACCACCCCGGGCAAGCGGGTCTACACCTGCACCACCCATGAGGGCGAGACCTACGAAGAGATCATCAGTGATGCACTGGGCCACCACTTTGTGAATGGCGTCTGCACCCGCTGCGGCGCACCCGAGAGCAACGGCGGCTCCTCCGCTGTCACCCTGACCGTTACCGGGGCAGGGGCCTACGAGACCTCCATTGCCGATGGCCGGTATGTTATTGCAGTGCCTGCTGAGACTGCCGTCCTTTCCGGCTGCCTGAGCAACCTGAAGGAGCTGAAGGCTCAGGGCGCAGACACCATCGTGTTCCGCACCCAGCTCCGTGAGACCTCCCTGAACATCGACAGTATGCTGTCTCTGGGCGTGGATAACACCCTCTTTACCCTCACCCACTCCGGTGAGAGCGCAGAGCTGACGGTGGGCGGTTTTGCCCACAACGAGCTGCTCCACTAAATAACCAACCTCCCAAGGCGGAGAGCTTCCGCATCTCCCCGCTTTGTACGAAAAGCCCCCGGCACGTTCCGCAGCGTGCCGGGGGCTTTTTTGTTAATGTGACGCTTACGAACCGCCCAGACAGGCGGCAAGATCGTCCTCCGGCGTGGTGATGGGCCGGAGGTCATACTTCTCCTGCAAAACAGCGGCCACCCCGGGGGAGAGGAAGGCGGGCAGGGTGGGGCCGAGACGGATGCCCCGGATGCCCAGCGCCAGCAGGGCCATCAGCACACAGACCGCCTTCTGCTCGAACCAGCAGAGGATGATGGAGAGGGGCAGCTCGTTGACCGAGCAGTCAAAAGCGCCCGCCAGACCCAGCGCGATCTGGATGGCACTGTAGGCGTCGTTGCACTGGCCCACGTCGAGGATGCGGGGCAGACCCGCCACCGTACCCAGCGGCAGGTCGTTGAGGCGGAACTTGCCGCAGGCCAGCGTCAGGATGACGGTGTCGGGCGGGGTCAGCTTGGCGAAATCCGTGTAGTACCGGCGGGAGGGGCGGGTGCCGTCGCAGCCGCCGATGAGGAAAAAGTGCCGGATGGCACCCTCGTGGACGGCTTGGACGATCTCCTCCGCATGGCTCAGTACGGCATGGTGGGCAAACCCGGTGGTGACCACACTGCCGCCGTTCATGCCCGGGATGAGGGTGTCCTCCGGGTAGCCGCCCAGCTCAAGCGCCTTGGCAATGACCGGCGAAAAATCCCGGTCCTCTCCGATGTGGGTGACGCCGGGATAGGAGACGACAGAGGTGGTGAATACCCGGTCGGCATAGCTGGGCCGGAGGGGCATGATACAGTTGGTGGTGAAGAGCACCGGCGCAGGGATGTCCTCAAACTCCCGCTGCTGGTTCTGCCATGCGGTGCCAAAATTGCCTTTCAGGTGGGGAAAGCGCTTTTTCAGTTCCGGGTAGCCGTGGGCAGGCAGCATCTCGGAGTGGGTGTAGACATTGATGCCCTTGCCCTCGGTCTGCTCCAACAGGCACTTGGCGTCGTAGAGGTCGTGGCCGGAGATGACGATGAAAGGCCCTTTCTCGATGGTCAGGGGTACCTCCACCGGTTCCGGGTCGCCAAACGCGCCGGTGTTGGCCTTGTCCAGCTCAGCCATGACCCGGTAGGCCATCCGCCCGGTGTCCTCCACCAGCTGGAAGAGCTTGTCCTTGTCCCGCTCCTGTGCGATGGCCCGCAGCGCCGTGCAGAAAAACAGGTCGATCTCGCCATCGGTATAGCCCAGCACCCGCGCGTGGTAGGAGTAAGCTGCCATGCCGCGCAGCCCAAAGAGGACAAAGGAGCACAGGCTCTTCCGGTCGGGGTCCGGCTCCTGCCACAGCTTCTGCATATCGTAGTCCGACACTGGTGCAGGTGCAGGGCTGGCCGAGGCAAAGGCTTCCTGCTTGGCCTTCCAGACCTTATCGGTCAGCTGCGCCACCGTCTGGGGGTCGAAATTAACATTGGTGATGGTGGTGAACAATCCTTCCGTCAGCAGGAGTGCCTGCGGGGGCTGGATGGGTCTGCCGATGTCCAGCAGCAGGGTGGCAAAGCCGATGAGTGCCCCGGTGAGCTTGTCCTGCGCGTCGGCTGTCTCGGCTGATTTGCCGCAGACACCCGCTTTTCCGGTGCAGGCCGTGCAGTTTGCCGCCTGCTCGCATTGATAACAGAACATCATTTCGTCCATGCAAAAACCTCTTTTCGTTTGATGAAAGGAGTATGAGCGGGACAGCAGACAGTTATGCAGACAGGCGGGCAAAACAAAAAGGCCGCACCCGGTGTGGGTGCAGCCCTCTGGAACGATTTGGAAAAAGCTTAGTAGGTGATGCCCTGAGCCATCATGGCGGTAGCGACCTTCAGGAAGCCGGCGCAGTTTGCACCGACCATCAGGTTGCCCTCGGAGCCGGCGGCCACGGATGCATCGTAGGAAGCGTGGAAGATGCCCTCCATGATGCCCTTCAGCTTTGCATCGACCTCTTCGAAGCTCCAGCTCAGACGCTCGGAGTTCTGGCTCATCTCCAGACCGGAGGTGGCCACGCCGCCGGCGTTGGAAGCCTTTGCGGGTCCGTACAGGATGCCGTTGGACAGGTAGACCTCGATGGCCTCGGGAGTGCTGGGCATGTTAGCGCCCTCGCAGACCACGGTGCAGCCGCCCTTCACCAGAGCCTCTGCGGACTCCTTGTTGATCTCGTTCTGGGTAGCGCAGGGCAGGGCGATGTCGCAGGGGACAGTCCAGACCTTGGTGCAGTCAGCAACATAGGTTGCATCCTTGTGGGTCTCAGCATACTCCTTGATACGGCCGCGGCGGACTTCCTTCAGGTCCTTGACGTAGGCCAGGTCGATGCCGTTGGGGTCGTAGACATAGCCGTTGGAGTCGGACATGGTGACGACCTTGGCACCCAGCTGGGTGGCCTTCTCGCAGGCGTAGATGGCGACATTGCCGGAGCCGGAGATGACCACGGTCTTGCCCTCGAAGCTGTCGCTGCGCATGCACTTCAGAGCCTCAGCGGTGAAGTAGCACAGGCCGTAGCCGGTAGCCTCGGTACGGGCCAGAGAACCGCCGAAGGTCAGGCCCTTGCCGGTGAGCATACCGCCCTGGAAGCTGTTGGTCAGACGCTTGTACTGGCCGAACATATAGCCGACCTCGCGGCCGCCGACGCCAATATCACCGGCGGGGCAGTCCACGAACTGGCCGATGTGGCGGTACAGCTCGGTCATGAAGCTCTGGCAGAAGCGCATGACTTCCATGTCGCTCTTGCCGTGGGGGTCGAAGTCGGAGCCGCCCTTGCCGCCGCCCATGGGCAGGGTGGTCAGGCTGTTCTTGAAGGTCTGCTCGAAGCCGAGGAACTTCAGGATGCCCTGATTGACAGAAGGATGGAAGCGCAGACCGCCCTTGTAGGGGCCGATGGCGCTGTTGAACTGGACGCGGTAGCCGCGGTTCACCTGGACCTTGCCCTGGTCATCGACCCAGGGTACACGGAAGGTAATGATGCGCTCAGGCTCGACCAGACGCTCGATGAGGCCGGCCTTCTCGTACTCGGGATGCTTCTCCACGACGGGCTGGATGCTCTCCAGCACCTCGCGGACAGCCTGCAGGAACTCGGGCTCGTTGGCATTGCGCTTTTCCAGGCCCTCGTAGACACGCTTCAGATATTCATTCGTCAGCATAATGATATACTCCTTTTCCCTTATCTCTATTGTGTGGAGGCTCCGTCTTTCCCGTTTCCCACGGCGGGGCTGATAAGCCTCTGACCACTTTGCTATTATAAAGCTTTATCTGCCGATTTACAAGATGGCCCGCCCCGCAAAAACCGGAAAATCTTTCAAAAAACAATGGAAAAGATGAATACACTTCACGAAAAAGACGGGACACATCAAAAAACTGCGATAAAACCTGCTTTTGTAAAGAAATAGAAAATCCCTGCACCGGCCCGGAACAGGCAGTGCAGGGAGGAAAAGTCTTACTTCAGCAGCTTCTCGCAGGCGTCAGCGGCACCCTCGAGGAACTGACCGCCGTAGGTCTCGATCATGCCGGCGTCGGACAGCGCAGCCAGCTGGGGGTCGATGGGGCATTTGGCCAGAACGGGCAGGTGATGCTTTGCGGCCACCTCGTCCACATGGCTGTCGCCGAACACATTGATGTGCTTGCCGCAGTCGGGGCAGACGATATAGCTCATGTTCTCGACGATGCCCAGCATCGGCACCTTCATCATCTCGGCCATGTTCACGGCCTTGGCCACGATCATGCTCACCAGCTCCTGCGGGCTTGCCACGACGACGATGCCGTCCACGGGCAGGCTCTGGAAGACGGTCAGGGGGACGTCACCGGTTCCCGGAGGCATATCCACGAACAGGAAATCAACATCTTTCCAGACCACATCGGTCCAGAACTGCTTGACCGCACCGGCGATGACGGGGCCGCGCCAGACGACGGGGTCTTCCTCGTTCTCCACCAGCAGGTTGATGCTCATGACGTCGATGCCCATCCGGCTCTGGATGGGCCAGCAGCCCTTGTCGTCGGCCATGGCGCGGCCATGGATGCCGAACAGCTTGGGGATGGACGGGCCGGTGATGTCGGCGTCGAGGATGCCGCAGTGGTAGCCGCGGCGTGCCATTGCACAGGCCAGCAGGGCGCTGGTCATGCTCTTGCCGACGCCGCCCTTGCCGGATACGACGCCGATGACCTTCTTGACGCTGCTATTGGGGTTGGGTGCGTCATGCTGGGGCGCAGCATCGCGGGAAGAACAGGCTGCCCCGCAGTTGGAGCAGTCATGGGTACATTCTTCGCTCATTGTCTCGTTGCGCACGGCCGTGGTACCGGGGTGCGCTTCCTCCTTGCATTCTTAGATCCTGTCTGGCGGAACATTCCCGCCAGATACAATATATATCATATCATAAAACTGGGAAAGAAACAACCCACGGCTCCGCTCATATTTCCCAGAGCAGCTTACATATCTATAAAGAGATACATTGGGGAAAGGGAGGGGGTGCGCTGTGCGGCAGAGCTATCTGAAAAACGCAGCCCTGATGACCGGGGCGGACGTCCTGCTCCGTCTGGCGGGCATGGGGCTGCGCATCTGGCTGGCGAACGCTCTGGGCGGCGAGGGGATGGGACTGTACCAGCTGGTGCTGGCGGTCTATTCGCTCTTCGTCACGCTGGCGACGGCGGGCGTCTCGGTGGCGGCCACCCGCCTGATGGCCGAAGAGCTGGCCCGCAGCCCGGCGGAGGCCCGGGGGATGCTTCACCGTCTCCTGCTGGCGGGGGCCGGGCTGGGCGTGCTGGCGCTGGCGGCGCAGTTCGGGCTGGCGGGTCTCGCCGCAAAATGGTGGCTGGGCGATGTCCGGGCAGCGGGGGCGCTGCGTGTCTCGTCGCTGGGTCTGCCGTGGATGGCGGTGTCGTCGGTACTGCGGGGTTTTTTCATCGCCCGGCGGCAGGTGGAGCCAAACGTCCTGAGCCAGCTGGCCGAACAGACCGTCCGCATCGGCATCGTCTACTTTGCGCTGGAGCGGGCCGACGCCCTCGGTTGGGACGTGGGCGGGCGCTGCACGGCAGTGCTGGGGGCAACGGCGGTCAGCGAGGCCGTCAGCACCGGGCTGATGGCACTTTTTTACCGCAAAGAGGCCCGCCGCTGCTTCGGTGCGCGGCCTGCCTGCTGCCCGCAGGAGCCGGGAAAGCGCCTCTGGGACATTCTCTGGCCGGTGGAGGGCGGCCGCTGTCTCGCCAGCGCTCTCCACACTGCAGAGAATATGCTGGTGCCGGCCTGCCTGGCAGTCTATCTGCAATTTTCCGGCGGGCGTGCCGAAGCCGTGGCCCAGTACGGCAGCCTCAAGGGGATGGCCCTGCCTCTGCTGACCTTTCCCTTCGGACTGCTGGGGAGCCTTTCCGTCCTGCTGATGCCCGAGATCACCCAGGCCCACCTCCGGGGCCAGAGCGGGCGGCTGGCGGCTCTCATCGACAGGATGCTCCGTCTCACCGGCTATTTCTCGGCGCTGGCAGGAGCGGCGTTCTGGGTGTGGGGTCAGCCGCTGGCCGAAGCCCTCTACGGCAGTGCCGAGGCGGGCAGCTACCTTGTCATCCTCGGCCCGGCCATGCCGCTGATGTACCTCGAGAGCATGGTGGACGGTGCTATGAAGGGGGTAGGGGAACAGAAAGCCGTCTTCCGGTACAGCATGTGGGACTCCTGTCTCCGCATTGCGGGCGTGCTGCTCCTGCTGCCCCGCTTCGGGATGAAGGGCTTTCTTTTTGTGATCTTGCTGTCCAGCTTCTACACCTGCACCGCCAACACGGGGCGGCTGCTGTCCAGCTGCGGCCTTCCGCTGCGTCTGTGGAGGTGGCTGGGTGCGCCGGGACTTGCGGGGGCCGTCAGCGCCGGGGCCGGGCTGGCACTGCGGCATCTTTTAGGAGACTGGCTCACCGGCGGAGTCCTCTTGCAGCTTGCGGCGGTAGCGCTGGGCGGCGCGGGGATGGCAGCGGTCTGCTTTGCGGCGGCGTGGCCGCTGGGCCTCGGCGAAGAGCTGCGGGCCGTGGCGGCAGGGGAAAGGCGGCATAAGAAAAATGTCCAAAAAGTGAAATAGCTGGACACGGGGGAGAGAATCGAGTATAATACTAAAGATATTATGGGGTGATAGGCCCTTGAAATGAAAAATGGCAGCTGACATCTTCGGATGCCAGCCCACGATGCAAAAGAGGATATGCTGTGAAGGAAAAGAAAACAAATCTGCTGCAGGTACTGGCCCGCCGGGCTCTGCTGGTGGCGCTGGACGGAGCCATCGTAGCCTTCAGCTTTTATTTCGCCCTGCTGCTGCGCGCAGACGGCGCTGTCGAGGCCTCCTGGTGGCCCCACAACCGCGCCCTGCTCTACGCGAATCTGCCCTGGATCGTGGCGGTCTATCTGCTCAGCTTTCTGGCCGGGCGGCTCTACACCATCCTTTGGAAGTACGCCGGGGAGCGTGACCTCATCCGTCTGGCCGGGATGATCGCCGTCCCGACGGGCATCGTCTATCTGGTCAACCGCTGCTTCATCCACGGCGTGCTTTTCAACTCGGCCAACGCCATGGCGGCGGTGCTCATTTTACTGTTGATCGGCGGGAGCCGTCTGGCCTGGCGGCTCTTCCTGAATCACCCGCTGGGCGAGCGGCTGCGCGGCAACGCCAGCAAGGACCCCAACCGCCCTGTCATGATCGTGGGTGCGGGCGAAGCTGGTGCGTGGGCCATCAATGTCTGCAAGACCAATACCAGCTACGGCCATGTCATCTTGGCCGTGGACGATGACCCCAACAAGCTGGGCCAGACCATCCACGGTGTCCCGGTGCGCGGCACACTGGAAGAAATTCCCGACCTGTGTACCCGCTACAATATCCATACCATCATCGTGGCGATCCCGACCCTGAAGGGAAACCGCCTGAACCACGTCATCGACCTCTGCGTCTCCACCCACTGCGCCGTGCAGATGCTCAGCGACCCCCAGCTGGTGGGTGCAGGCACCCCTCAGCAGGGCGCGTTCCGTGAGCTGAACACCGCCGATTTCCTCTCCCGTGAGGAAGTCACACTGGACACGGAGAAAATTTCCGGCTACCTCACCGGCAAGACCGTTCTGGTGACGGGCGGCGGCGGCAGCATCGGCAGTGAGCTCTGCCGTCAGGTCATGCGCTTCAAGCCTGCAAAACTGCTTATCTTCGATATTTACGAGAACTGCGCCTATGAACTGCTGATGGAACTGCAGCAGAAGTATGGCCGTGATGTGCCGGTCACGGTGCTGGTCGGCTCCATCCGGGACAAGGCCCGTCTGGACGAGGTATTTGAGACGTACCACCCGACGGTGGTGTTCCATGCCGCCGCCCACAAGCACGTCCCACTGATGGAGATCAGCCCCGCCGAGGCCGTCAAGAACAATGTCTTTGGCACCAAGAATCTGCTCACCAGTGCCAGCGAACACGGCGTGGAGCGGCTGGTGCAGCTCTCCACCGATAAGGCCGTCAACCCCACCAGCGTCATGGGCTGCACCAAGCGCCTGTGTGAGATGCTCATCCAGACCTTCGCGGGCAACACCGACATGAAGTGCGTCGCCGTCCGCTTCGGCAATGTGCTGGGCAGCCACGGCAGCGTCATCCCGCTGTTTGAGGCACAGATCAAAAAGGGCGGCCCCGTCACCCTCACCGACCCCAACATCGAGCGCTACTTCATGACCATCCCCGAGGCGGCCCAGCTGGTGCTGCAGGCCGGTGCGCTGGCCGAGAGCGGCAGCATCTATGTGCTGGACATGGGCGAGCCGGTCAAGATCATGGACCTTGCAAAACAGCTCATCCGCTTCTACGGCTATGAGCCGGGCGTGAACATGGATATTAAGATCGTGGGTCTGCGCCCCGGCGAAAAACTCTACGAAGAGCTGATGATGGACGAGGAGCAGGACAAGATGCGCCGCACCGTCCACAATAAGATCTTCGTGGCTCCGCCCCGGAACATCGACCTGGGCGAGTTCTACCAGCAGCTCCAGGAGCTGGCCGTCGCCGCCGAGCACAACGACGACAGCGTGGTGGAGCAGTTGGCCAAAATGGTGCCTACCTTTACCCCCACCCGCGAGAACCTCAAGCTGTAAAACCGCTGGCTGCACGGCACCTTTGCTGTGTAAAAATATATAAGAGGGATGTACAATCATGGAAAAGAAACCGTTTTTGACTGAGTCGATGGCTCAGGACATCATTCAGGACGTACCCACCCCCTTCCACGTCTATGACGAGAAGGGCATCCGCGAGAACGCCCGACGCATCAACAAGGCATTCAGCTGGAACAAGGGCTTCCGCGAGTATTTTGCGGTCAAGGCTCTGCCGAACCCCGTCATCCTCCAGATCCTGAAGGAAGAGGGCTGCGGCGTGGACTGCTCCTCTCTGACTGAGCTGATGCTCAGCGAAGTGTGCGGCTTCAGCGGCAGCGACATCATGTTCTCCTCCAACCAGACCCCTGTGGAGGACATGAAGAAGGCTTATGAGCTGGGCGCTTATATCAACCTCGACGACGCCACGATGGTGGACTTCCTCGACCGGGTGGCCGGTGTGCCGGAGAACATCTTCTGCCGCTACAATCCGGGCGGCACCTTCCAGCTGGGCGAGAGCAAAGAGGGCTTCCAGGTCATGGACAAGCCCGGCGACGCCAAGTACGGCATGACCGAGGAGCAGATGATCGACAGCTACAAGAAGCTGGCCGCAAAGGGTGCCAAAAACTTTGGCATCCACGCCTTCCTCGCCTCCAACACCATCTCTGACGCCTATTATCCTGAGCTGGCAGGCATCCTCTTCCAGCTGGCTGTCCGCGTCCAGAAGGCCACCGGCGTGCATATCGCCTACATCAACCTGTCCGGCGGCGTCGGCATCCCGTACCGCCCCGAGCAGACTGAAAACGACATCATGGCCATCGGCGAGGGCGTCCGCAAGAAGTTTGAAGAAATTCTGGTCCCCGCCGACATGGGCGATGTCTCCATCTTCACCGAGATGGGCCGCTTCACCACCGGCCCCTACGGCGCTCTGGTGGCGACTGCCATCCACGAGAAGCACATCTATAAGGAATACATCGGTCTGGATGCCTGCGCGGCCAACCTGATGCGCCCCGCCATGTACGGCGCTTACCACCACATCACCGTGCTGGGCAAGGAAGACGCACCCCACGACCACAAGTACGATGTGGTCGGCGGTCTGTGCGAGAACAACGACAAGTTTGCCATCGACCGTATGCTGCCCAAGATCGACATCGGCGACATCGTGTATATCCACGACACTGGTGCGCACGGCTCTGCCATGGGCTACAACTACAACGGCAAGCTGCGCAGCGCCGAGGTCCTGCTCTGCGAGGACGGCTCTCACCGCCTTATCCGCCGCGCTGAGACTCCCCGGGACTACTTTGCAACGCTGGACTTCCTGCCCTTCATGAAGCCGCTGCTGGGCGAGTACAACGACGACTGAGCACGCTTCTGACTCCATCACACCAGAATAAAGCGAGGAACGACGCAGATGTTTTTTGGATTCCAACTCACCTGTGGCCTGATGCTGGTCTTTTACGGCTATTCGGTCATGAAAAATCCACGGGTCTGGGGCGACCAGGGCCGTCAGGCCGTCAAGGCCGAAAATTTCCCCGAGTACTGCCGCCAGAACGGCCTGTTTTTCCTGAAAGCTGGCTTCATCATGGCGCTCATTGGTGCGCTGGACGCGCTGGTAACGCTTTCGGGTCTGCTGTACGTCCTGCTGTACCTGTTCGGGCTGGCGTTTGCGTTCTACCCGCTGACCCGCTGGTGCAAGGAGAACGAGGGCTTCTCGTGGCCCTGGCCCCGCGTCGAGAGCGAGAAAAAGCGCATCAAGAAACTGCGCCGGCAGCAGGAGGCCGAAAAGGCGGAACGAGAAGAAAAGTAAATAGCAAAAAATAAGAGGCCGCTGTAAAAGCAACCTCTCAGTCCCACTTCGTTCGACAGCTCCCCTACCGAGGGGGGCCTCTGGCGAAGAGATTGGGCTTTCTGCCATGCCAAAGCCTCCCCTCGATAGGGGAGGCGGCACGACGAAGCCGTGACGGAGAGGTTGAACACAGCGGCCTCTTTTTGTTTTCTTATAGCAGTTTGCGTTTTTAATGCACAAGCAACATCCGCAAACTGCATATCGCAAATATGCTATTTTGATAAGCACTATTTTTGAAAATTGCGATAAATCAAACCATTTTCTTTGCAGTAGTGGTAAATGCCATCCTCTGCACAGGGACGACAGACCTCGCTGGCGATGGCTTTCAAATCGGCAGAGGCGTTGCCCATGGCAACGCTGTGACCGACAGCCTGAAACATTTCTATATCGTTGTTGCCGTCACCGAAAGCCATTGCATCCTCGGGCGTCAGGCCGTAATAGGCCAGAACTTTCTGGATACCAGCTCCTTTTCCGCCGGAGATGGGGATGATGTCCACCGCCCTGTCCCACCAGGCGGCGATTTTTGCACCGCTCGTGCCTTTGAGGATGGCGGGCCAGTCGCTTTCGCGGCAGCCCATCAGCAGCTGGAAAACTTCACCTCGGGAGACTTCATCGAACTTATCGGAAATGACCGGCGCTCGTCCGCCGATGGCGTAATATGCCGTTAAATCGTCATCCGTCCCGTTGGAGAGCAGCTGCGTCCGTCCGGCAACCGACACCGGACGACCAAGCGCTGCGGCGTTTTGGATCAGCGTCTGCACATCCTGCGGCGGGATGGGGCTGGCAAAAATATCTCCGCGACGGTCGTAGCAGTAGGAGCCGTTGTAGGTAAGAAAGACGTCGAACTCCACGCCGTCGAATTTCGGCACAATGAGCGGAGAACGCCCGGTGGCGATGGCCAGCAGGATGCCGTTTTGCTGTAAGCGGCGCAGAGCGTCCAGTGTCCGCTCAGTAATACGCTTTTTTTCCATGTCGATGAGGGTGCCGTCGATGTCGAAAAAGATGATGCGGGGTTTGTGCATGGTGCTGTACCTCCAATGTAAAAAGAGGGGAGAGACTTACCTGCGGGCCGTGGGCTGGCCCACGATGTCGTAGATGTCACGCCCGGCAAGCGCCTCAAAGTGTGCCTTGATGGCGAGGTTGATGTCCCACTTGTTCTGCGGATAATCGCCGTAGCGGCGGCGGACGTCCTCCATCCGCTCAATGATGTCCATGACACCGTCGGTCCCGGCCAGCGAGTCGCAGAGCTGGATGAGTCTGTCGTACTCGTCGTAGGCCATGTCGTCCAGTCTGTCGGCAATGATTTTCGTTTCTTCGGGCGTCGTGTCACGCCTGCCTACATAGTCGGCCAGCGACTGGTTATTGAAGGAATGACTCAGGCAGACCCGCGCCACCTCGTCGTACCCCAGCGAGAGCATGTAGCGGTAGCCGTCTAAGACATGGCCGAGGTGCCGCTTGCCGTACCGCCGCCCGATGTCGTGGAGCAGCCCCAGCACATAGGCCTTGTCTGCGTCCAGCCCGCAGGCGCGGGCGATGGCCTCGGCGCAGTGGGCTGCTATGCGGCTGTGGTCGCCCCAGGGGCCGGGGTTGTGGGGCTCAGCTTCGGCTAAAAGGGCTTCGGCGGTCTTGCGGTCAGGATACATCAGAATGCCTCCTTATAGTGCGTCGATGTCGGCCTGTAGTTTCTCGTAGAATTTCCCCAGATGGAGACCGTCGATGAAGCGGTGGTTGACCTCCACTGACATCCCCAGTGTCTTGCGGCCATTTGCCTCTGCATATCGGCCCCATGTAATGCGGGGAATGTTGTCGTCTTTGTCAAAGTCCCGCTCGTTGGTGCAGCCGGTCAGGTCGAACCACGGCGTGCAGGAGATATAGATGAGGTCGTCGCTCTCCTCGTCCTGGTCCAGAAGCGTTTTCTGTGCGGCGCTCCTTGCCTGTGCAGCGGCGCAGAAGTCTGCGATGCTGCCGGTCTTTGGCAGAGTGACGATGTGGAACTGCTCGCTGCCGGGGTGGAGGTCGGTGAGGCTGGGGATGCGCTCATCAAGCCGAAGGATCTCCCCATTCCGGATGGTGTAGCGGAAGTTCTTTACGCTGTTGACGGCATCGGTCACGAGATACCCCAGCGCATAGTAAAACGACAAATGCTGCTCTTTGGTATAGCGGTAAAGGTTCGTCACGTCCACCCGGAAGGTGACGCTGTAAAAGGGGTGGGAGACGGCGGAGAAAAACTCGAACAGCTCGGCCCGCTCCCAATGGGACATATCGATCTTTTCCATCTTACTTCTCCTCGGCGGGGGCCTGCTTGTTCTTGTCCAGCCCATCGAACTGCTTTACGATCTGCGGGTCTTTCAGCTTGATGACCTTGCCGGAGAGGTAGTGGAGGGTATTTTCCTCGGGAATGTCGAGAAAGCTGATGCGGACGGCGCAGAGGGCCTGGGTCTTAGCGCCGGTGCGCTCGTTCATCTTCCGGTTGCCGTACTTGATGTCGCCCAGCACCGGCTTGCCCAGATAGGCCAGATGAGCGCGTATCTGGTGAGTGCGGCCGGTGATGAGGCCGATGCGGCAGAGGGCGAAGGGGCCAGCCGTCCGCAGCACGTCCACATCGGTGATGATCTGCTTGCGGCGCTCGTCCTGAGACTGGTGGGCGTGGATGCTCACCTTGTTGTTCTTCTCGTCGTGCTCCCACCATGCAGTGAACCGCCCGCTCTGGGGGATGCCCACCGTGATGGTGTAGTATTCTTTCTTGAGCAGGTCGGTGCGGATGATCTCGTTCATGTCCCGGAGGGCGGCGTAGCTCTTGGCCGCGATGACGAGGCCCTCAGTGCCGCGGTCGAGGCGGTTGCAGATGCCGGGCTTGAAGCGGTTCTCGCCCTGGGGGTCGTACTCGCCCTTCTGGGCCAGATACTGGGTGAAGGCGTCCACAAGGTTTGCGTCGCCGGTGCGGTCGCTGTGGCAGAGCAGGTGGGTGGGTTTGTAGAGGACGGCAATGTTCTCGTCCTCGTAGATGACCGTCACCTTGGGCTGGTTCTGCTGCTTTTTGGGGGCGGGCTTGTGGGCCGGCTTTGCGCCCTCAGGCGGGAAGAATTCGTCGTTGATGTAGAGCTCAATGAGGTCGCCGGCCTTGATGCGGTCTTCGGGTACACCCTTTTTGCCGTTGACTTTGATGCGCTTGTTGCGGAAACTCTTGTATAAAAGGCTGGTAGGGAAGTCGCGGGTCACGCTCTGGACAAAGCGAGAGAGGCGGACGCCCTCGTCGTTGGCGGTGGCAGTGTATTGTTTCATAAAAGTATATCCTTTTTGCTTTTCTGGAAAGATTCTGCTTGCCTTTTTGCCAAAGGCTCCCCTACAAGGGGAGCTGGCGAGGAGCTTGCGACGAGACTGAGAGGTTGTACGAAGGATGGCTTTGCCGTAGGAATGAAACCTCTCCGTCATTGCTTCGCAATGCCACCTCCCCTATCGAGGGGAGGCTCTGGCGTACCGAAAAGTGTTCTTTCTACTTTATAATAATCTACTCTCCCCGTGAAGTCAACGCAGAATATTTTCTGTCGGCTCTTGTCTTTTGCCGAAAATGGGGTACTATAAAAGAAACGACTACAAACAAAGGAGCGCAGCTATGGTAGGACAGAACATAAGCCACGAGGGTCACCGGCAGCGGATGCGCGCCCGGGTGGAGCAGTACGGGCTGGAAAGCCTCGCACCCCACGAGGCACTGGAATATCTGCTCTACATCACCAACGCCCGCCGGGATACCAACGGCATCGCCCACGCGCTGCTGGAGCGGTTCGGCAGCTTTGCCGGTGTGCTGGAAGCCAGTGAAGAAGAACTCTGCCGTGTGCCGGGCGTCGGCCCGGCCAGCGCCCGGATGCTGCATCTCCTGCCCGAGGTGAGCCGGTACTACGAGCACAGCCGCACCAGCACCGAAGGCGCATTGACGACTACTGAGCGGCTGGCGGCTTACCTGAAACCCCGCTTTGCCGGGGCAAAACAGGAGAAAGCCCTGCTCCTTTCGCTGGACAGCCGCAGCCGGGTAAAGAGCGTGTACTGGCTCAAAGAGGGGAACAGCCGGATGGTGAGTCTCGAGGTGAAGGACGTCGTCTCGGCGGCGCTCCGGGGCGGGACGGAAAGCGTCGTGCTCTGCCACAACCACCCCAACGGTGTGCCGCTGCCCTCCCGCGAAGACCTCGCCGCCACCGAGAACATCGTCCGTGCGCTGGGGCTGGTCAAGATACGCCTGCGGGACCACATCATCCTCGCCGAAAACGACTACTTCTCCATGCGGGAATCCAACCGTCTGCCGTTCTACGACTTCGAGACCGGCGCAATGTTACGCCCATATGGAAGAGAATGATTTACATTATAAAATAATTGTGGTATAATGACTGTGAGAGATACAACTAATCGTAGTTTCGGAAAGGAGGGCTTTTTGTGGCAGAGGAAAAATTCCATCTGGTGTCGTCCTACGCCCCCACGGGCGACCAGCCGCAGGCCATCGCACAGCTGGTAGAGGGGGTAGAGCGGGGCGACCGCTGCCAGACCCTGTTGGGCGTCACCGGCAGCGGCAAGACCTTCACGATGGCGAACGTCATCGCCCAGTGCAACCGCCCGACGCTGGTGCTGGCCCACAACAAGACGCTGGCCGCCCAGCTCTGCACCGAGTTCCGCTCGTTTTTTCCGGACAATGCCGTGGAATATTTCGTCTCCTACTACGACTACTACCAGCCGGAGGCCTATATCCCCAGCACCGATACCTATATCGAAAAGGACAGCGCTATCAACGATGAGATAGACCGCCTGCGCCACTCGGCTACGGCAGCGCTGTCAGAGCGGCGGGACGTCATCATCGTCGCGTCGGTGTCCTGCATCTATTCGCTGGGCGACCCCATCGACTATCGCAGCATGGTCATCAGCCTGCGTCCCGGGATGCAGATGGAGCGGGACGAGCTGTGCGAAAAGCTGGTGACGCTGCAATATGAGCGCAATGACGTTAATTTCATCCGCAATAAGTTCCGCGTCCACGGCGACATCGTGGACATCTATCTGGCTTATATGAGCGAGCTGGCCATCCGGGTGGAGTTCTTCGGCGACGAGATCGACCGCATCACCGAGTTCAACCCCCTCACGGGCGCCAAGCAGAACGTGGTCAAGCACGTTGCCATCTTCCCGGCCAGCCACTACATCGTCAGCGCCGACAAAAAGGCTGCCGCCATTGAAAAGATCCGCGCCGAGTGCGACGCGCAGGTGAAGCAGTTCACCTCGGAAGGCAAGCTCATCGAGGCCCAGCGCATCCAGCAGCGGACGAACTACGACATTGAGATGCTGACGGAAGTGGGTATCTGCAAGGGCATCGAGAACTATTCTGCCGTTCTGTCGGGCCGTGCGCCGGGCAGTATGCCCACGACTCTGCTTGACTATTTCCCGGACGACTTCCTGCTCTTCGTAGACGAGAGCCATGTCACCCTGCCGCAGGTGCGGGCCATGTACGGTGGCGACTACGCCCGCAAAAAGACGCTGGTGGAGTACGGTTTCCGCCTGCCGTCGGCCTTTGACAACCGCCCCCTCAAGTTCGAGGAAGTGGAATCCAAGCTCAACCAGATGATATTCGTCTCGGCCACCCCCGGCGAGTACGAGCGGAAGAACAGCACCCAGGTGGCCCAGCAGGTCATCCGGCCCACTGGTCTGCTGGATCCGCTCATCTCGGTGCGCCCCGTAGAGGGGCAGGTGACGGACCTTCTGGGCGAGATAAACGCCCGCATCGAGCGGCATGAGCGCGTTTTGGTCACGACGCTGACCAAGAAAATGGCCGAAGACCTGACGGATTACTTTACCGAACAGGGGATAAAGGTCAAGTATATGCACCACGAGGTGGACACCTTCGAGCGAATGGAGATCATCAAAGACCTCCGCCTCGGCACCATCGACGTGGTGGTGGGCATCAACCTGCTGCGTGAGGGCCTCGACCTGCCTGAGGTCAGCCTTGTGGCCATCCTCGACGCCGACAAAGAGGGCTTCCTCCGCAGCGAGACGAGCCTGATTCAGACCATCGGCCGCGCCGCCCGCAACGCGGAAGGTCTGGTCATCATGTACGCCGACGAGGTGACGGACAGCATGGACCGCGCCATCACCGAGACAGAACGCCGCCGCGCCATCCAGATGGCCTACAACGCTGAGCACGGCATCGTCCCGAAGACCATCGTCAAGGCCATCCCGGATTCGATCGAGATCAGCGACAAGGCTGAGAATGCCAGGATGAACACCCGGCGGATGGGCAAGCTCGAGCGCGAAGCCGCCATTGACCGCCTGACCCGGGAGATGAAGGAAGCTGCCAAGCTGCTGGAATTTGAGCACGCGGCCTTCCTGCGCGACCAGATCGACCGCCTGCGCCGGGGCGAGAACCCCACCGTGGATTCCTCGGCAGAGACGGAGCGGAAGCAGAACCATGCACAGACACAGAGAAGAGGGAGAAAGTACCTTGGCAAACGATAAAATAGTCATCAAGGGTGCGCGGGAGCACAATTTAAAAAACGTAAATCTGACCCTCCCGCGTGAAAAATTCATCGTTATGACCGGCCTGTCCGGCTCGGGCAAGTCGAGCCTTGCCTTCGACACCATCTACGCCGACGGCCAGCGCCGCTATGTCGAGAGCCTGTCCAGCTACGCCCGGATGTTCCTTGGCCGGATGGACAAGCCCGATGTGGACGAGATCACCGGCCTGTCTCCGGCCATTTCCATCGACCAGAAGACCACCAGCCACAACCCCCGCTCCACCGTGGGTACCGTGACGGAAATTTACGATTATCTGCGCCTTTTGTACGCCCGTGTAGGCGTGCCGCACTGCCCGGTGTGTGGGCGGGTCATCAGCCAGCAGAGCGTGGATGAGATGGTGGACGCTGTGCTCAAGCTGGAAGAGGGGACGAAGTTCCAGGTCCTCGCGCCTGTCGTCCGTCAGCGCAAAGGCACCCAGCAGAAAGAGCTGGACGCCGCCCGCCGCGCCGGTTACGCCCGCGTAAAAATCGACGGTAACATGTACGACCTCGACGAGGAGATCGCGCTGGAAAAGAACATCAAGCACACCGTGGAGATCGTCGTTGACCGTCTTGCCATGCGCAAGGGCATCCGCGGCCGTCTGGCTGACTCGCTGGAAACGGCGCTTGCCCTTACCGACGGCGTGGCTGAGGTGGATGTCATCGGCGGCGAGTGCATGACCTTCAGCCAGAATTTCGCCTGCCCCGAGCACGGCATCTCCATCAGCGATTTGTCGCCCCGGCTCTTCTCCTTCAATAACCCTCTGGGTGCCTGCGAGAAGTGTACCGGCCTCGGCACCTTCATGCGGGTGGACGAAGAGCGCATCCTGCCCAACCGGAATCTCTCGATTCGGGAAGGCGCCATCAAAGCCAGCGGCTGGTACTACGCCGAAGGCTCTGTAGCCGAGATGTATTATCTGGGTCTGGGCAAAAAATACGGTTTTACGCTGGATACGCCCATCAAAGAGATGAGCACCGAGGCCGTCAACGCCCTGCTCTACGGCACCAACGAAGAAAAGATCGAGATGCACCGCACGAATGAGTTCGGCAGCGGCGTCTATTATAATACCTTTGAGGGCATCGTCGAGAACCTTGAGCGCCGCTTCCGCGAGACGAACAGCGAGTGGATGAAGGAGGAGATCGGCAGCTTCATGTCGGGCGTCGAGTGTCCAGACTGCCATGGCAAGCGCCTGAAACCGGTGGTGCTGGCTGTGACCATCGGCGGCAAAAACATCAGCGATTTCTGCGAAATGTCGATTCGGGACGAGCTGAAATTCATCGCTGACAATGAGCCGAACCTGACCGAAAAGCAGAAGCAGATCGGCGGCCAGATCATGAAGGAGATCAAGAACCGCCTGCAGTTTTTGCAGAGCGTGGGCCTCGATTATCTCACACTGGCCCGGTCGGCAGGCACCCTGTCCGGCGGCGAGAGCCAGCGCATCCGCCTGACCACCCAAATCGGAAGCGCTCTGTCGGGTGTGTTGTACGTGCTGGATGAGCCGTCCATCGGCCTGCACCAGCGCGACAACGATAAACTCATCGCGACGCTGAAAAATCTCCGCGACCTCGGCAATACGGTCATCGTGGTCGAGCACGACGAGGATACCATGCGCAGCGCCGATTATATCGTGGACGTCGGCCCGGGCGCGGGCGTCCACGGCGGCGAGATCGTGGCCGCAGGCTCCGTCAAGGACATCTGCAAGGCCAAGCGCAGCATCACCGGCGACTATCTGTCGGGCCGCAAGCGCATCGAGGTGCCGCAGACCCGCCGCCCTGGCAACGGAAATTTCCTCACGGTGAAGGGTGCGCGCGAAAACAATCTGCGCAACATCGACGTAAAATTTCCGCTGGGCGAGTTCGTCTGCGTGACGGGCATCTCCGGCTCGGGCAAGTCGAGCCTCATCAACGAGATTTTGTATAAGACCCTCGCCTGTGAGCTGAACGGCGCCCGCTCCCGCGCTGGCAAGTGCGATGGGGTAGAGGGCCTCGAGTTCGTGGATAAGGTCATCGGCATCGACCAGCAGCCCATCGGGCGCACGCCCCGCTCCAACCCGGCCACCTATACCGGCGTGTTCAACGACATCCGCACGGTCTTTTCCCAGACACAGGACGCCAAAATGCGGGGCTACGGCCCGGGACGGTTCAGCTTCAACGTCCGGGGCGGCCGCTGCGAGGCCTGCGAGGGCAACGGCATCCTCCAAATCGAGATGCACTTCCTGCCGGACGTCTACGTTCCCTGCGAGGTCTGCAAGGGCGCACGCTACAACCGCGAAACGCTGGAAGTCAAGTATAAGGAAAAGACTATCTCTGACGTGCTGAACATGACCGTGGAAGAGGCGGTCGTCTTCTTCGCCAACCAGCCGAAAATCGCCCGCAAGCTGCAGACGCTGTTGGACGTGGGCCTGGGGTATGTCACGCTGGGGCAGAGCGCCACGACCCTTTCGGGCGGCGAGGCGCAGCGTGTCAAGCTGGCCAACGAGCTGGCCCGCCGCAGCACGGGTAAGACCGTGTATATCCTCGACGAGCCGACTACCGGCCTCCACATGGCTGATGTTCACCGCCTCATCGAGGTGCTGCAGAAGCTGGTGGATGCAGGCAACACCGTCATCGTCATCGAACACAACCTCGACCTCATCAAGTGCGCCGACCATATCATCGATCTCGGCCCCGAGGGCGGCAGTGCCGGCGGCCTCATCGTCGCCGAGGGCACGCCGGAGCAGGTGGCCGAGGTGCCGGGCAGCTTTACCGGCCAGTACCTCAAGCCCCTGCTGGAAAAGGATGCGAAACTCCGCGCAGAGGGCAAATAAAGCAGTATAAAACAGAGCCGCAGTCTTCCAAAAGACTGCGGCTCTGTTGTTTGCAAAAGTTCCAGATAAAACAAAAAGCTCTTCAGTCTCTCGACTGAAGAGCTCTGGTCCAGGAAGACTGGACAAATCCGAACTTTTTTCCTCTGCCGAATCGGCGGTCAAAGTGTCCTCAAATCGGACGGTTTGGGTGCCATCCTTGTAGTTGAACGTGATCAAGGTTCGGTCATCATACAGGAAAATGGCATTCACAAAAATTTCAATTAGCGCTTTCCGCTGCTTTTGCTGCGATATATCGAACTTTCTAAATTTCAGCAACCAGAATCGAATAAAATCTTCGTTGAAGCTGGGCTTCTTCAACTTTTCATCTGCAATTTTTGCAGTCAACTCATCTTTCTGAATTTCCAGCGCTTCCAGACGCTCTTTCGTTGTCCGGGTGTACAAGCCATCCTCGATGGCCTTCATCAGGTTGTCCAGCTTTTTGTTGACCTCTCGCAGTTGCTTTTCCAGCAGCGGGATCGTTGTGTTCTCCTGATTCTGTACATCCATGACCAGTTGAACGATCTTGTCGATCACCACATCGTCCTGAATCAGCTTCATGGTCTCCCGGACGACCAGATCTTCCAGCCATTCTTTCTGCACGGTCTTTTTGTTGCAGCCCTTGCGCCGCTTGACGTTGGCGCACTTGTAATAATAGTAGGTGCGCCCAGTGGCACTGGTTCCGCTTTCGCCGAACATCAGTGCACCGCACTTGCCGCAGAACAGCTTGGTGGTCAACAGGTATTCTTCGTCGGCTTTGCCGCAGGCAGGGGCGCGCTTGTTCTTGTCCATACGCTTCTGCACCCGGTCAAACAGGTCTTTCGGAACGATAGCCGGAATCGCATCCGGCACAACGATATCCCGGAAAGACAGTTCTCCAATGTACCGGCGGTTCTTCAACATGGTGTTCACACTGCTGTGAGTCATTTTGCCGCCCTGCATATTGCGGACACCCTTGTCGTTAAGGAAGTTTACGATTTCCACCATCTTCTCGCCGTTGTCATACCGTTGAAAGGCTTCCAGCACCAGCGGCGAGGTCAGCGGGTCAAGGTGATAAAACTTGTCCTCGTCGATTTTGTAGCCGATGGTTCCTGTGCCGCCAGTGCATTTCCCTTTCAGGGCGTTCTCGGTCTGACCACGGATCACCTTTTCGGACAGCTCTGCGGAATAGTATTCCGCCATACCTTCCAACAGTGTTTCCACCAGAATGCCCTGTGAGCCCTCGGCAATGGGTTCCATAACGGAAATCAGGTGGACACCGTTCTTTTTCAGGATCATCTTGTAGTTTGCGCTATCAAAACGATTCCGTGCAAAGCGGTCAAATTTCCAGACGAGAACAACGTCAAATAGTTTCTTACCGCTGTCTTTGATCATCTGCTGGAACTCCGGGCGGTTGTCCGTTTTGGCAGAGAATGCACGATCAATGTAGTGTTTGATGACCGTGATGCCGTTCTTTTCGGCGTAGGCGGTGCATTCCCGAATCTGGCCTTCAATGGATTCTTCACGCTGGTTGTCCGAGGAATAGCGGGCATAGATTACGGCGGTCATAGACTCACTTCCTTTTTCTTATCGAACAGATGGGTAGCTTTTTGCATACTTGTAGATTTGGCGCGCACAGTCAAGGCTCATTTTGCTGGAATCGTTGTGTTTGAGCCATGCATTCACATTGCCCGGATTCAGCTTCAAGTCTGTGTAGAGACGATAATTCGTCAGTTTCTTTTTCCGCTGAAGTTCCAATACTCGGCGATGAATCAACGCTTTCGTATCATTGTCCGCAAGAGAGGTATCCCGCACCGAGCAATAGCTGCGCCAGACTTTCAAATAGCCCTCTGTCAGTTCCGGTGACTGGTTTTCCAGAAGCAGCAGCATTTGCGCCAGCGAATAGCGATTGGAAAGCTGCTCATACTCCGCAGCAACAGCCCTGTTTACGGTATAGCGGAGCAACAAATCCACTTTATCAAAGGCCAGCGCATAGAGATACAGTGGCTCTTTCAGGCGGGGATTTTCTGTCATGCAATCTGCCAGCTTATGGACACTTGCCGTCTGAACCCCGGAAAGTTCTACCACATACTGCTTCAAAAAGCCTTCAAATGTCAGCTTTCTCACGGTCTCCACCTCTCCACATACTCCTGATAACGGATATAAAAATCTCGATACCGCCAGTCGTTCAAAATGCTGGCTTTCAGCTCATCCTCATCGGTTGCAAGGTGTTCCAGCAAATTCCAGTCCAAAGAGTTCCGCACAGCCTCGCTCTCTACGTCTGCCTTGTCAGTGTCACGGAAAGAGCAGAGCTTTGCGATTACCAGATCTTCCAGACTGGGTGTGTAGAACTGTACCTTTGTACCACCGAAAGGCAGCGGCTGAAGCCGATCTTGGAAGTTGTACGGAAAATTATCAATATAGGCTTCCACATCCGTGTTGATGTCGTACTTGCCAAGTAGTCCGTACAGCTCTTTCGGGACGCTCAAGGCATCAATGTCATGGGTGGCACGGGTCAGCTTGCCCAGCAGAATAAACGCACTTCCGCCAACAATTACCATCTGGTAACGGTCGTCGTTGTCGATCATCAGGTCGGCATCTTCGTCCAGCCGTTCCAGACGCTTGTGGAGGTCGTCTAAAATCATCTTTCCCATAAAGCAGCCTTTCGTATTTTCAATAATAGTATTCTCTAAAATCATTTTAAGAGCTGGACTGTGTATTGTCAAGAGGAAATCAACAATATTTCTCGCATTTTACGCTGTCATGTTATCTGTCCACATCTCGCACTGGCTGATAACCGTGCTGATTGCTGTGTCGTAATCTTCCGGGGGATACTTATACTTTTTCAGAAGATGCTTCACCATCTTCCGCATACTGGCACGTGCTGTTTCTTTTTTCTGCCAGTCTATCGTCCGATTTTTACGCAGCATCTCGGTTAGTTCTCTGGTAAGGTCGATCAGTTCGTTGTTCTGGTAAAAATCTTTGATGTTCTCCGGCTTGGTCAGAGCATCGTAAAACGCCAGCTCTTCCTGCGTCAGCCCCAGTTTCTCACCATTATTGTACAACTCTGTGATTTCCTGTGCCGTTTTCAGAAGTTCCTTGATAACTTCCTCGTTTGTAATCAGCCCATTGTAATAGGAGTTCATCAGCTGCGCAATTTTCTCCGAGAACTTCTGCGACTGCACAACATTTGTCCGCTTGTAAAGTGATACCTGTTCTGCCATCAACTTTTTCAAAATTTCCACAGCGATGTTCTTTTCTTTCATTTTTGATATTTCGTCCAATACCGCCGGGTCAAACAAGCTGATATTTTCATCTGCCTGCTTGCTGTCAAACAGACTGATTACACCTTGGCTCTGGATACTCGCTTTCAGAAGTTCATTGATTTGAGTGTTGATTTCTTTCAGCGAGAGCGTCTTTCCGCCGCTGCCGCCGTAAGTAATTTTCACCACGGTAGAACGCACAGCTTCCATGTAGGCGGCTTCATGACGCTCCTGTTCTGTGGTCATGCTGGAGCACAGGGAGTGCGACTGTTTCAGCAGCATTGCTTCTCGCAGGAACAAGTCCTTGCGCTTGGGTGCTTTGGCATCCAGCACAAAGTTCACACCACCCGTTACCAGCTTTGCCATAACCAGCGGCGAACCGTCAATAAAACTGCTGAAATCAAACCCGTGCAACAAATCCTTGCACACCTGAAGCTTTTCCTGAAACTTCGGATATGCAACTTTGGAAATATCCATATCGCCATACCGGGACTGGTCGCGCTTGGTATATTCCTTCATGGCAGCTTTGAGGGCAGATGCAATGCCCACATAGTCCACGATCAAGCCGCCCTCTTTGTCCTTGAACACACGGTTCACACGAGCAATCGCCTGCATCAGATTATAACCGTGCATCGGCTTGTAGATGTACATTGTCGCCAGCGAGGGAACATCAAAACCGGTCAGCCACATATCCACCACGATAGCGATCTTCATTGGATCATCGTTATCTTTGAACTTTCGCGCCAGTTCCTCCTTGTGCGATTTTGTCCCAATAATCGCTTTCCAGTCCTCCGGGTCGTTGTTACCGCTGGTCATGACCACACCGATTTTCTCTTTCCATGCCGGACGCAGTTCCAGCAGCTTCCGGTAGATTTTCATGGCAATCGGGCGCGAATAGGCAACAATCATCGCCTTACCGGTCAGCAGGTTGGCACGGTATTTTTCGTAGTGGGTGACAATATCCTCGCACAGCGATTGCACCGTAGAATCTGCGCCCAACACGCTTTCCATCTGTCCCAACATTTTCTTGCTTTTTTCAATGGTCGCTGTGTCCGATTGCTGCTCCAATGCGTCATAAGTCGCATCAATCAGAGCCAGCGTGTCCTTATCCAGATGCAGCTTGATGACGCGGCTTTCGTAGTAGACAGGGCGCGTTGCGCCATCCTCCACCGCCTGCGTCATGTCGTAAATATCAATGCACCTCCTTGCCAGAGCCGATTTTTCGAACCGCAAGCAGATCGTGCACGAGATTCTGCACCCGGAGGACCGCCCTGCTCCGCAGAAACGAATCTACGGAATCAACTATTCCGCGCTGGAAGCTGCCGTCCGGCGAATCCAGCAGGATGTTGATTTCCTGATGAAGTATCTCCCCAAGGTGCCTGATGATGCCTATGTGAAAGTGGAGACTACGAAGATTCGAAATTTTAACTGTTGACTTTTCTCCTCAATTTCGATATGCTGTTCTTGCTTTATCCGTTTCATTTTTGCACTGTTAACGTTAAAGCAAAAGACCAGAGTTGTAAAGCCTTTTGGCTAAATAACTCTGGCCTTTTTGTTGGGCTTGTGCAACAGCCCCATGCAAATTAAAATAATAATTCCGCTATCTATGCGCAGAGCAACGCGGAGCGCATTTTTGATCGTTGTACGGTCGGATAAGCTGTGAAACCAACGCCGCCGTGCAGGGGGGGGGGGCTGCGCGGCGGCGTTGGTTATGAAAAGGAGAATAATATGAGGAAGCAGAAAAAGTCGGTTTAACCCATAGTTACCTGCACCGTTACCTCGGTCCCGGCGGCAGCCAGCGGCAGCACATTGCCGCAGATGGCCTTGCCGTCTACGGTAACCGCCTTGACGCCGTGCTGAACCCCGGCGGCGTTGTCCACCGTGATGCGATACTCTGCGCCACGGAAGCGGCGGGTGACCGTGTAGCCGGTCAGGGTGTGGGGGATGCAGGGGTCCACCCGCAGGCCGTCCAAGGTGGGCTGGATGCCCAGAATGTACTGACTGATGTTGAAGAAGGTCCATGCTGCCGTGCCGGTCAGCCAGCTGTTTTTGGCTTCGCCGAAGGTGGGGGCGTCCTTGCCTGCCACCATCTGGCTGTAAACGTAGGGTTCGGTGCGGTGGATCTCAGAGATGTCCTCGATGTAGGCGGGGCAGGTCTTGCGGTAGACCGCAAAGGCGCGGTCGCCGTGACCCAGCGTTGCCTCGGCGCAGCTGATCCACGGGTTGTTGTGGCAGAAGATACCGGCGTTCTCCTTGTATCCCGGAGGATAGCTGGAGATCTCGCCCAGATTCAGCTGATAGCCGGTGTAGGCGGGCTGCAGCAGCACCACACCGTATTTGGTGTCCAGCCGCTCCTCCACGCTGGCAAGCGCCTGCGCGGCCTGTCCGGTCTCCCTGCCGATGCCCGCCATGACGCACATGCCCTGTGGCTCGATAAAGATCTGACCCTCGGCGCACTCCTTGCTGCCGATGGGGTTGCCGAAAGCATCGTAGGCACGGCGGAACCACGCGCCATCCCAGCCTGCAGTCAGGACGGCCTGCTCCACCGCGTCAATGCTCTGGCGGGCGGCGGAAGCCTCGGTGTCAAGGCCCAGATGGTCGCACAGCTCGGCGTATTCGTGGCCGTACTTAACGAACATGCCCGCAATGAACACGCTCTCCGCCACAGGACCCTCGCTGGGCCCGGTGATCTGGAAACTCTCGCCCGGGTGCTCGGAGAAGCAGTTCAGGTTCAGGCAGTCGTTCCAGTCCGCACGCCCGATGAGCGGCAGACCGTGGGGACCCAGATGGGTGCAGGTAAAGTTGAAGCTGCGGCGCAGGTGCTCCATCAGGGGCTGCGCCTTGGCGGCATCGTTGTCAAAGGGAACCTGCTCCTCCAGAATGGACCAGTCGCCGGTCTCCCGCAGGTAGGCGGCGGTACCGGCAATGAGCCACAGCGGGTCATCGTTGAAGCCGGTGCCGATGTCCCGATTGCCCTTTTTGGTCAGGGGCTGGTACTGGTGGTAGGCGCTGCCGTCCTCGAACTGGGTGGCGGCGATATCCAGAATGCGCTCCCGGGCACGGGAGGGGATGATGTGCACAAAGCCCAAAAGATCCTGACAGCTGTCCCGGAAGCCCATGCCGCGTCCGGTGCCGCTTTCGTAATAGCTGGCAGAGCGGCTCATGTTAAAGGTGACCATGCACTGGTACTGATGCCAGATATTGACCATGCGGTTCAGCTTTTCCTCGCCGGATTCCAGATGGTAGGTGGACAGCAGCTCCTCCCAGTGGGTGCGCAGGGCGATGCGGGCGGCATCGATCTGTGCGTCGGTGGCGTAGCGCGCCATCATGGCGTGGGCGCGGGTCTTGTTGATGACACCCGGCGCGATGAACTTTTCCTGCTGCGGGTTTTCGATGTAGCCCAGACCGAACAGGATGCTGCGGCTTTCGCCGGGAGCAAGGCTCAGGTGGATGTGCAGCGCACCCACCGGTGCCCAGCCGTGAGCAATGCTGCCGGAACAGTGCCCGGCGCGGACGGCTTGCGGGTCTGCCGGGCCGCCGTATACCCCGCAGAAGGCATCCCGGGTGGTGTCGAAGCTGTCCACCGGGCAGTTTGCCCAGAAAACGGCGTAGTGGTTGCGGCGTTCGCGGTACTCGGTCTTGTGGTAGATGACGCTGCCTTCCACCTCCACCTCGCCAGTGGAGTAGTTGCGCTGGAAGTTGGAGCTGTCGTCCACGGCATCCCACAGGCAGAACTCTACATAGCTGAACAGGTCCAGCTCCTTGACGGCGGCGCTTTCGTTGCACACCGTCACCCGATCCAGCTCGCAGGCGTCGCCCTTGGGGACGAACAACTCCTGCCGGGCGGTCACACCGTCCTTTTTGCCCTCCACAACGGTGTAGCCCAGACCGTGGCGGCAGCTGTAACTGTCCAGCGGGGTCTTGGTGGGCTGCCAACCCGGGTTCCACACGGTGTCGCCGTCCTTGATGTAGATGCGGTGACCGTCCATGTCCAGCGGAGAGTTATTGTAGCGGTAGCGGGTCAGGCGGCGCATCCGAGCATCCCGGTAAAAGCTGTAACCGCCCGCCGTGTTGGAGACCAGACTGAAGAAGTCCTCGCTGCCAAGGTAGTTGATCCAGGGCAGGGGCGTCTGCGGGGTGGTGATGACGTATTCCTTGTTCCGGTCATCAAAATATCCGAACTTCATAATGCTTCCTCCTTAAAACTGCGCCTTGTAGGGTGGGCAGCACATCGATGGGCGAAAACGATTAAGGCACTGTGAAAGAAGCAATCTTATCACGTTAAGCATACCGTATCTCGCAAAAAAATGCAAGGGCTTTTTGCAAAAATCCGGGAAGATTTTTAAAAATAATCTGCGAAGTCCCGGTAGTTTTTGGCGTAATTTTGGGGCGTGCACACCGGCAGAGTACAGAACCAAAGCCCCGAAACCCCATTTTAAAAGTAATATATACATACGACCTTTTTCACCGAAAAACATAACGAAACTGCAACGAAATTTTTTCGGTTTTAATCGAAATGTAACGAAAGTAAATCGAGATGCACAATTTCTACAGGTCGCATTGGAACAAAATGCCGAAAGTGATGCAGTTAGACTAAAACTTTTACATTAGCGCTTGATTTTTGGTGCAGAATGCGCTATATTGAAGTTGCGAAAACGATTAAGTGACTTGCGAGAAACATCCCGCAGCTCCTTTCATCGGAAGGAGGCTACAAAATGCCATCCCTGAAGGATCTGGCAAAAGAGTGCGGCGTATCCGTCGCAACTGTCAGTAAAGCTTTGAACGACCAGCCGGACATTGCTCAGGCTACGCGGGAGCGGATCCACGCAGCGGCCCGCCGCATGGGCTACCTGCCCAATGCAGCGGCTCGGGCGCTGAAGACCAACCGCACCTACAACCTTGGCGTTCTGTTTGTGGATGAAAAACAGAGCGGCCTGACCCACGAGTACTTCTCCGCAGTGCTGGACAGCTTCAAGGTTGAAGCAGAAAAGCGCGGCTATGATATCACCTTTATCAACCACAACATCAGCGGCAGATCCATGAGCTATCTGGAGCATTGCCACTACCGGGGTGTGGACGGCGTGGTGATCGCCTGTGTGAACTTTTACGATCCGCAAGTGGTGGAGTTGGTCAACGGCGATGTGCCGGTGGTGACCATCGACCATGTGTTCAACAACCGGATGGCGATCCTTTCGGACAACGTGGTGGGCACAAAGGCCTTGGTGCAGCAGGCATGGGCCTGCGGACATCGGCGCATCGCCTTTATCCATGGCGAAAAGACCGCCGTTACCGAGAACCGTCTGGCAGGCTTCTATCAGGCCTGCGAGGAGCTGGGGTTGAAGGTGCCGGAGCAGTACGTCCGCTGCGGCGTGTACCACGACGTGGATCGCTGCGCTGAAGAGACCCGGGCGTTGCTGGCGCTGCCGCAGCGCCCCACCTGCATCATCTTCCCGGATGACTTTTCCGCACTGGGCGGCTACAACGCCCTGGCCGAGGCGGGCTTGAGCATCCCGGAGGATATCTCAGTGATGGGATACGATGGCATCTATCTCTCTCGGGTGGTCAAACCCTCGCTGGTGACCTACCAGCAGAACACCAAAGCCCTTGGCAGGCTGGCGGCGGATAAGCTGATCGAGCTGATCGAGCATCCGCGTGTGACCCTGCCGGAGCAGATTCGGGTGTCCGGCAAGCTGCTGGACGGCGGCTCCGTCCGCATCCTTTGACAAAGGCCCACAACTCCCAGCGCGGAGTTTTTTGAGAATGATTTTTATTTGATGGAAAACCATGAAGGAGGTTTACCCTTATGAAAAAGATCTCTCGTCGTAATTTCCTGCTCGCTTCCGGTGTCGTGACGATCGGTGCTGCTCTGGCAGCCTGCGGCGGCAGCTCTTCTACCAGTGCTGCTGCTTCCTCCGCTCCCGCATCCTCTGCAGCCGCTTCCGATGCGCCTGCTTCCGCAGAGGGCAAGGTGCTGAATATCTGGTGCTGGAACGATGAATTCCAGAGCCGCTTCAACGACTACTACCCCGAGGTCAAGGAGATCGCAGCCGACAAGTCTACCACCACCCTGAAGGACGGCACCCTTGTAAAGTGGACCATCAACGCCAACGAGAACAACAACTACCAGAACAAGCTGGACGAGGCGCTGCTGAATCAGGATTCCGCCGCCGATGACAGCAAGATCGATATCTTCCTGATCGAGGCTGACTACGCCCTGAAGTATGTGGACTCCGACTACGTTCTAGATGTCAAGAAGGATATCGGTCTGACCGACTCCGATCTGGCCGGGCAGTACCAGTACACCAAGGATATCGTTTCGGTGGACGGCAGCCAGCGCGGCACTACATGGCAGGCAACGCCGGGTCTGTTTGCATACCGCCGCAGTATTGCAAAGGCAGTGCTGGGCACCGACGACCCCACCGAGGTGCAGAGCTGCCTGTCCGACTGGGATAAGTTCAACGATGTAGCGGCCAAGGCTGCTGCCAAGGGCTACAAGATGCTGTCCGGCTTTGACGATGCTTATCGCACCTTCTCCAATAACGTGTCCGCACCTTGGGTCAGCGGCACTACCGTTACCGTCGATCCCAACCTGATGAAGTGGGTGGACCAGACCAAGGAGTATACAGACAAGGGCTACAACAACAAGTCCAGCCTGTGGGACAGCCAGTGGGCTTCCGATCAGGGCCCCACCGGTAAGGTGTTCGGCTTCTTCTACTCCACTTGGGGCATCAACTTCACCCTGCTGGGCAACTCTCTGGCAACGCCTACCTCCGAGGGTGGCAAGGAAGAGGTTGGAAACGGCATCTACGGCGACTACGCTGTGTGCGAAGGCCCTCAGCCCTACTACTGGGGCGGAACCTGGATCTGCGGCGCAGCCGGCAGCGACAACCTTGAGACCATCAAGGACGTCATGCTGAAACTGACCTGCGATGAAGCCATCATGAAGCAGATCACCATGGATACGCAGGACTACACCAACAACGAGAAGGCTATGAACGAGATTGCCAACAGCGATTTCAAGTCCGACTTCCTCGGTGGCCAGAACCACATCGCGCTGTTTGCAGAGGCTGCAGCCAAGATCGATATGTCCAACGCCGGCCCCTACGATCAGGGCCTGAACGAGAGCTTCCAGACCGCCTTCAAGGATTACTTCACCGGCAACGTGAAGGAGGATGCCGCCAAGGCAAACTTCGAGACCGCCATCAAGGAGAAGTACCCCGAGCTGACCGAGGTGGTCTGGCCCGCATAAGCGGTTTTACTCCGAACTGAAAATCAAAGCAAAGGGGCGGGCGGCGTATCTCGCCCGCCCCTTTGCTTTTGCTGTGACCCGGCAGGAGGGAGGATCTCATGGGAGAGAAAACAAAAAAGAAAGGGTCGATCAGCTACGCGAAATGGGGCTATATCTTCATTGCACCGTTCTTTATCATCTTCGCGGTATTCCAGCTGGTCCCTCTGGCATCCACCATCTATTACAGCTTTTTTGAGTATTACCGCAGCGGCCTGAAGATCATCGGACCCAATTTTGTGGGCCTGAAAAACTACATCACCCTGTTAGCCACCGACCTGCCCAAGTATTTTGGCAACACGCTGATCCTGTGGATCATCGGTTTCGTCCCGCAGATCATCGTCTCGCTGCTGCTGGCGGCATGGTTCACCGACCTGCGGCTGAAGCTGAAGGGGCAGACCTTCTTCAAGACGGTCATCTATATGCCCAACCTGATCATGGCTTCGGCCTTCGCCATGCTGTTCTTCGCCCTGTTCTCGGATAACGGCCCGGTGAACGCGGTGCTGCTGAGCATGGGCTGGATCAAGACACCCATCAGCTTTTTGAATACCGTGTGGGGCAACCGTGGTCTTGTGGGCCTGATGAACTTCCTGATGTGGTTTGGCAACACCACCATCATGCTGATGGCAGCCATCATGGGTGTGGACCCCACCCTGTACGAGGCTGCGGAGCTGGACGGCTGCACCCCGAACCAGATGTTCTGGAAGATCACCCTGCCGCTCATCCGTCCCATTCTGGTCTATGTCATGATCACCTCCATGATCGGCGGCCTGCAGATGTTCGATGTGCCGCAGATCCTGACCAACGGTAAGGGCGGCCCCGACCGCACATCCACCACCATGATCATGTACCTGAATAACCACCTGTTCAGCAAGAACTACGGCATGGCGGGTGCGGTGTCTGTGGTGCTGTTCCTTGTGTGTGCGGTGCTGTGCGTCATCGTGTACTTCTCGCTGACCAAGGAGGATGACGGCCTGACAAAGGCGCAGCGCAAGGAACTGAAGGCAACCAAAAAGGCTGCTGCCAAAGGAGGGAAATAAGTATGGCACATACGCCTAAAAACCAGTCCGAAAAGGCGATCCTGACCGCCCGCCGTGCATGGTGCTATCTGGTGCTGGTGCTGATCAGCTTTCTGTGCCTGTTCTTCTTCTATGTGCTGGTCATCAACTCCACCCGCACCCATTTCGAGATCCAGAAGGGGTTCTCGCTTGTGCCGGGCAAGTCCATCGTCACAAACCTCCGCAACGTGCTTACGGATGCCAACATCCCCGTGATGAGCGGTATCCGCAACAGCCTGCTGGTGTCCGCCTGCTCGGCAGCGCTCAGCGTTTACTTCTCGGCACTGACGGCTTACGGCATCTACGCCTATAACTTCAAGTTCAAAAAGGCCGCCTTTGCTCTGATTTTGCTCATCATGACCATGCCCACACAGGTGTCCGCACTGGGCTTTCTGCAGTTGATCTCCAAGATGGGGCTGAAAAACAGCTTCATCCCTCTGATCGTTCCCAGCATTGCGGCACCCACCGTGTTCTTCTTCATGAAGCAGTATCTGGATGCCTCCCTTCCCATGGAGATCGTGGAGGCTGCCCGCATTGACGGCGCAGGCGAATTTTATACCTTTAATAAGATCGTGCTGCCCATCATGAAGCCGGCGCTGGCTGTGCAGGCTATCTTCTCCTTCGTGGCAAGCTGGAACAACTACTTCATTCCGGCGCTTGTACTGGACACCGCCGACAAAAAGACCCTGCCCATCCTGATCGCCCAGCTGCGCAGCGCGGACTTCCTGAAGTTCGATATGGGCAAGGTGTACATGATGGTAGCCATCGCCATTCTGCCGGTCATCATCGTCTACCTGCTGCTGTCCAAGTTCATCGTCCGCGGCGTGGCTCTGGGCGGCGTCAAGGGCTGAAATTACGACCGGCGCCAAAGCCCCTCCTGTGAAAATGCAATGGGGCTGTTGCACAAGCCCAACAAAAAGACCAGAGTTATTTAGTCAAAAGGCTTTACAACTCTGGTCTTTTGCTTTAACGTTACCATGACAGTGGAATGCCTGTGCACACAAGTTTGAATGACAGAAAGGAAAACTATTATGGCTGAATTTCCAAAAGAATTTGTCTGGGGTGCTGCAACAGCGGCCTATCAGATCGAAGGCGGTGCCACAGAGGGCGGTAAGGGACTGAGCATCTGGGATGTTTTTTCCCACACACCGGGCTGCACCTACCGGGGCGAGACCGGTGACGTTGCCTGCGACAGCTACCACCGCTGGAAAGAGGACCTTGCACTGCTGCAGTCCATGCACCTGAAAGCCTACCGCTTTTCCGTGGCATGGACCCGCATTGCCCCCAACGGCGGCACAGACTGGAACGAGGAAGGCTTTGCCTATTACGATACCCTTGTGGATGCCTTGCTGGAAGCCGGGATCGAGCCTTATGTAACTTTGTATCACTGGGACCTGCCCCAGGCGCTGGAAGAAAAGGGCGGCTGGCGCAGTGAGGAAACGGCACGCGCGTTTGCAAGCTATGCCGCAAAGATGGCAGAGCACTTCAAAGGCCGGGTACATCAGTGGTTCACCTTCAACGAGCCTGCCTGCATCGTAAAAATGGGCTACGGCACCGGAGAGCACGCCCCGGGTCTGAAACTGCCGCTGGAAGGTCAGTTTACCTGCTGGCGGAACGTTATCTACGCCCACTGCCTTGCCGCACAGGAGCTGCGCCATGCAGACCCGGAAAACAAGGTGGGCTTTGTTTCCACCGGCCGCATCTGCTATCCGGTGTCGGAGGCAAAAACAGACGTGGACGCTGCCCGGGTCCTGACCTTCGCCTGCCCGGATGACGACTGGGCCTTCACCCACACCATGGCACTGGACCCGGTCTGTCTGGGCCGTTGGCCGGAACCGGACATCTGCGGACCGAGACTTGCCGCCAGCATCGCCGCTGTGCCGCAGTACATCAACGATGCCCTGCCTCTGGGCAAGCCGGACATGGTGGGGCTGAACATCTACAACGCTGCCCCGGCGCAGATGGGGGAAAACGGTCCCAGCTATGTAGAGCGCCCCGCCGGGTACGCCCATACCGCCATGAACTGGCCGGTGGAGCCGGAATGCCTGAACTGGGGTCCCCGCCAGATGCAGGAGCGGTACGGTCTGCCCATGTTCATCACCGAAAACGGCTTGTCCTGTACGGATAAGGTCTACCGGGACGGCAAGGTGCACGATGCAGACCGCATCGATTTTCTGGCACGGTATCTGGAAAAGCTGTCGGAGGGCATCCATGCCGGTGCAGATGTGCGGGGATATTTCCAGTGGAGTCTGCTGGACAACTTCGAGTGGCACAGCGGCTACCGGGAGCGGTTCGGTCTGGTGTATGTGGATTACGCCACCGGGCAGCGCATCCCGAAAGACAGCGCATTCTGGTACGGTGAAGTTGCCGCCACCAATGGACAGTCCATCTGAGCCGTAAACGCAGAAATTCCCGGACGGTATTTCACTGTCCGGGAATTGTGTTGGGTAGCCAAGCACAAGGAGAAGCGATTGCAGAGCGAGCTGAAACGGTTGACCAGAAGCGAGAGAACCCATCGGCTTTGCACTCGTGCCGGAATGTTGGAGATCTTTTTGAAAGAGCCGACCGTCCTGACCGATGAGGATGTGATGGAGCCGCTGACCTTCATCTTCCAGAGCGAAGCGGTTCAAAAGAAGCTGAATCTGCTGATTGAGAGCCGGAGAGAAACGCAGGAAGCGGACGAGGGCGAAAACCCTTGACGGAGACAAGGGCGCAATTATACACCACCTACTATCGCCACTTTACCGTGATAAATTTTGCAAAACCATATTGACGCACCTACGCTTCCATGATACCCTTTATTCCAAATCCTGCCGAAAAGTGGTGGTTCTCACCGTGATAACCACCACTTTCAGCGGATGATTGCCCAGAAAGAACGTACCGCCCCGCAACACACCCGATTCATTTTGCCGCCGATTCACCCGACAAAATCCATCGCTGCGCTGCATGGGCGGTATTTTTCTTTTTCACAAATAAAATCTTATGTAGTTGTTCAATCTTCCAAAATTTGTTTTCGGTTGTTGACTACACAACCGCAAAGTGTTATTCTTGTGCTTGAAAGAAGCAGGTTGTAGTGTCCGCACTGCGTCCGGCTTTCTTCATACTGTACCTTGAATCCTTCATAAGCCGTCTGAACGTGATACCGTGCCATGACCTCACACTTTCCGTGAGCGAGCCAGACAACGCCGCTGTACAAACAGGGGCAGGAACTTCGTTCGGAGCAAACGGTGATCAACATACACGAGCAGCGGAACTCTCTACTTATTTTTGCGTCTTAACAATTCGGAAACGTTTGTTAAAAATACGTTTTGAGCGTAGCGGTAGAGGGCAAGAACCGTCCCGTGGCCACAAATTTTCAATTCTTGAAAATGTTCTGTCCATCCGGGACTTCACTTCTCAAACTCTTGCGAGTTTTCCAAGTGATCTTGTTGGGGCGTGCCTGCCCCAAACCCTGCTCATGGTTCGCACCTGA
>ERZ838225.346-NODE-346-length-67153-cov-9.195595_pt1 | contig 67153 bp, 56 predicted proteins | sample MGYA00519684_ERZ838225 | MGnify/ENA primary metagenome ERZ838225 (study PRJEB31850, sample SAMEA3708829) | human gut metagenome | biome: human gut; feature: human-associated habitat; material: faeces | place: China | collected 2014 ... | reverse complement strand
AGTTACCGATCAGACATCTGATGCACTCTTGGCGAAAGTGCTTGGGGTACTTGCCAATGTTGAATGATGCTGTCTGCTTTAAACAGGTATACATTGTGACCAGCTATAACGATCTTCGATCCGAAATTGATCGTTTGGCTGCCCTCATTACTTCGAAAACAGGAGATAATCCTTTCGTACCGGATACTCTTTACCTTTTTTGCGGTCGCAAAACAAATCATCAGGTGCCTGTCCCCGGCAAAAATTATAGGAAGGTTATATGGTGTAACAAAATGAAGATAATTTCAATTGCTGCTGTAACAGCAGGTGGAAAAACAACTATTGTAAATGAATTGAAAAAACAAATTCCAAATACAAAATCTCTCCATTTTGATGAATATTCTTTTGAAGGTGAAGTTGATGATTTTTATACTTGGACAAAACAAGGAGCAGACTATAATGTATGGAATTTGAAGCCATTGATAAAAGACATTCTTGAAATAAAGAAAAACTCAGATTGTGAATACTTGTTGTTAGATTATCCATTTGCATACTGCCACAAGGAATTAAGCCAATATATTGATTGTGCAATTTTTATAGATACTCCATTAGATATTGCAATGGCAAGAAGAATTTTGCGTGATATGGGGAATGCCACAGGTGATGAAATAAGACAAAGCATGGAGTTATATCTTAAGTATGCTAGGATTGCTTATATTCAAATGATAAAGGATGTTTTGCCGTCATCGGATTACATAATAGATGGAACAAAAGAACTATCAGAAAAGACGGATGAAATAATTAAGATAATGTTATCTCTTTAGATTTCAGTTTGAAAAAAAGTGCCTGTCCCCAATGGTAATTAGTTTGCATTAAGTTAAGAACTGTGATATACTGTTAGCGTCGGTAAAAAAACTTTTTAATAAAAACAGTTCTCGTATTGCATCTCTAATTGCTAATTAAAGATATGGCAAACAGACAGATGGGGATCTGTCTACTGAAAAATTTATTATTTTGCTTTTTTAACGATACTCAAACGATGCAGCAGTCCTCGCTCCCAAATAGCGGGGGCTGTTTCGATTTGGTCGTATTGGAATTAAATTTTTCTGGAGTAATCCTCCCACATTAATCATTTGATCTGCTGAACATTTTAAAAATTCAAAGCAAATCTTAACCAGTATTGTAAAGTTTATTTTATAGCAATATTTTCTTTTCTCATTTTTTTGCTTTCCAACTGATGCTGCTTCAGCAACTAATCGGCAAAAGTTGTACGCGATCAATTTCGCATATATTTCCTGAAGTATAAGCTCTTGCTTTATACTGTGAAAATATCGAAGGCCTATATTATATTTTAAATCTCGGAAAGAAGTCTCTATTCCCCAACGTAAATGATATAGTTCTCGTAAATCTTCAAGTGAAAACTGATCTGCCGGAAGATTCGTATATAAAACTTCTGTTTTGCCATTTGAAAGCTTTAAACGTATTACTCGAAATGAAATAGAATACTGTTTCTGACTTTTTAAAGGAATGTAATCAAAAGTACCATTGCCGATTGATTTATAAATTTTAGGATGTTCTTTTATTTCTTTCGTATTTTGACGAGTAAGTATTCTCTCAAAAACGATATCGAATTCTGCTACGCTAGGAACCTCTAAAGTTGAAAATAGACTGTGTTTGTCATCTCTTGCGCGTATAAGAAAAAACTGTTTATTTTCAATCGCATGAGCCATTACATTAAATGAGCAAAAGCCACGATCTGCAATAAATATAGCCTTTTTATCAGGATTGGATCTTGCATAGCCATCAATCATACTGCACATCGAATTGTACTCATTGATCTGATTAAAAGACTGAATTCGAACATCGGTATATAATTGAGTACATAAGTTATATGTAGCATTTAGATGAAGCATGTTGAACCCGATGCCGTATTTATCGGATATCCGATAAGTTTCTGGATTATTCGGATTTCTCGGTAAATAAATATCAGAGCCATCTACCGCTAAAAGTTCATATCCTTTTAAAGTTCTTTTAAAATCAAAAGCTCCAGAAAAAGAATAGAAAAGAGATTCAAATGCGGTTGGTGAAATTTTGCTGCGCTGTTGAATCAATGCAGAGAGAGTTGGTGAGGACTCTGAAAAAGAAAAATAATTTAAGAGTTCATTTTTAGAATGATCTTTTTGCAATGAAATCGTTGCAAGCATAGCATCTGAAAAAGTAATCTTTCGAGTTCGAGTAAATGCATTCTGGATAGTTGTATATTTTTCTGATACCGCAGCTTGACTGGAAATAAAGCCCAGCAAAGTTTGTTTGATTGTATCTGGTGTAAAGCCCATAGTAACCTCCGTTTAAAATATAAATTCATTTATATTTTAAACGGAGGTATTTATAAAGGGCAAGTATCACTGTAAAAATATACAATTTTAGTGCCTTTTTCTTAACTTAACACCATTGGTGCCAGACCCCTGGTACTAACGTGAAGAAAACCGCACATTGGTGCAGAAGGATGGAGAAACCGCGCGGATTCCTGTGGATTTTATCCGGCAGTTCGTCTAAAATAGAGACGAAACCGCTGATTCATCCGGACAGCAGGGCGTGTTCCGAATTGGACTGACTGGTATCAGCGAAGCGGATATGATTTTTCTACAAATACCGCGCAGGCTTCTCCAGCTGTCCGCCCGGTTTCGTTATACCCGGCCTGATAATAATGAAACGCATCTTTCATCAGTCCACGCACCTTCATGGTTTCAAAGGAATGGCTGACCACGGTAAGGTCACTTCGATGATCGGCAAGCGCATACTGCGCGTTTCGGATGGCATCATAGGAGATATCGGCCGCCGGACCGTTGTATTCCCCAATTCCGATCAAAAAGCAATGCTCAATGTTTTCCCGGCGAAGAGTCTCATACATCCGGCAGAACTGTTCCGCATAAACATCTGGGGCGGTATGGTGATCGCCATCTGATTCTCCCTGGCACCAGAGCAGAAAGCGGTGACGCAGAACAATGCCGTGCGCGGCGCAGAAATCGAACGCTGCGTGCATGCGCCGGATGGTGTCATTCAGATAAGCGCCGCCTGGCTGCCACTGCGCGATCACAGAGCCGCCTTTGCTGGCAGAAACACCGAGTACCGGAACACCGGTCAGAGAATATACGCATTGACAAAGGAAGTGACCAATGAACCGGTTTTCATGCCTGGCTCGTGGATTCCGTCCGGGGTGTTTTCGGCGGATCCGAATGGTTCACAGACTGAAAACAGTGCGGATGGATCAGAAATGGCGCGGAATTCCACACCTGCGCCGGAAATCAAAGCCGGAGCTGCCTCCGGAAACTGCGGACAGGAAATGCCCCGTCCGGCCATATTGGACTGACCGGCAAATAAGAAGAAATCATAGGTATTCATGGCTGGATCCTTTCAAAAATATGTATTGGTGAGCAGCAGTCTTTAGTGCGTATTATTTTTCCTTTGGTGATAGTGTCCGCAGGTTTCGGTACGTACTTGGTGACATTCCGTTCATGCGGCGGAATAAAGAGGAAAAGTAACTGGAGCTGGAAAAGCCGGTTTTCAGCGCAATTTCCGTTATCGGAAAATCGGTTTGCGCGAGCAGCTTTCTGGCTTCTTCCATCCGCAGCAGATTCAGATATTCCGGGAAGCTGTGCCCGGTTGCGGAGCAAAACAGGTGGCTGATGTAAGAACGGCTGCAGTGGAATGCGCTGCATAGCTCCTCAATCGTGAATGACCGGTTCAGATTCTCCTCAATGAAAAGAAGAATCCGTCCAAGCAGCTGATTCTGTTTCTTCAGCCGTCCTGTTGTATTGGAAAATCCAAGGCATTCCTGCCGATACAGCTGCTCCAGCATAAAAGCAAGCGGAAACAGCAGTGTGTCCAGTTTGTGCGCGTCAGGGATGGAATCGGAAAGATGCTGTTCAAACAGCGGACGTACCGTATTCAGGGAAAGTCCATACGTCTGACAGGTATGCGTCAGACGGTCGAGCGCATGATGCTCCGGAAGAAAATATCCGCTGACGCTGATGAAGCCGATGACAGTATCAGAAAGTGTGTCACGAATCGGATAGACATATTCTCCGATGCCGCAGTGGCAGCATCCGAAAAAAGGTCCCTGTTCCAGATAGCCGGACAGACGTTTCTGATTGCGGATGCAGGCAGTCCAAATGTCCGGATGGGATTTCAGATAGAGACAGCACGGATTGTCATGGATGCGGTAAGGCAGAAACTGCGCAAGAAACGGAGCGGCAATCCGCTGAAACTCATGAATACTGACGCGAAGCCCGCAGTCGTGCTTCAGATAATGCAGATAATCTGTGATATGTCCAGCAAGCATTTCCATCGGTTCCGGGACAGCCGGACTGCGCTTCTCCATAAAAATCCCCCCTTTCTTTGCAAACGTTCCTTTCTTGTCACCATTTTAGAAAATGACCAATAAAAAGTCAAGAATCCATGCATAAATTTGCAAAAATACTGCCTGAATCCGAATGCGGCAGCAGACTGCGCATGGTAAGGTGGTATTACCAAACACGCTTTGAAAACGGATTGATGCAGAAAAAAGCAGACTGCGGCAGCCGAAAAAGCGGAAGCAGCCAGGACTGCGGCATTAAAAAACGGAAGGGTGGATGGAAACGGTCAGAAACGGGAGGAAAAAATGGAAATGAACAGTCGAACGGATCAAATGGATGGTATGAATACGGCAAAAAATGTGTTACCAACAACAGAGCATACGGTGCAGTTCTGTGTGGTCGGAGGCGGGCTTGCCGGTCTATGTGCGGCAGTCGCGGCAGCGCGCAGGGGAATTTCGGCGCTTTTGATGCAGGACCGGCCGGTGCTTGGCGGAAATGCGTCGAGCGAAATTCGGATGTGGGTGCGCGGCGCGGATGGGGAAGATATGAGAGAAACCGGTCTGGTGGAAGAATTGGAGTTAGAAAACTGCTGCCGGAATCCGGATATGAACTTTTCCCTCTGGGACAGCGTGCTGTACGGGCTGGCAAGGAAGGAGAAAAATCTGACGCTGCTCTTAAACTGCAGCTGCCTGGACGCAAAGACAGAAGATGGGCGGATTTGCTCGGTGATCGGCTGGCAGCTGACAACGCAGCGGTATCATTGTGTGAAGGCACAAATTTTTGCCGACTGCTCCGGCGACAGCATACTGGCTCCGCTGACCGGCGCGCCGTACCGCATGGGACGGGAGGCACAGCGGGAATATGGTGAAGATATCGCACCAAAACAGGCGGATTCCTGTACCATGGGTATATCCTGCCTGATCCAGGCAAGGCAGACTGGCCATCCGGTTACATTTCGCGCTCCGGATTGGGCGGCGCATTATACGGAAAACGATTTTCCGTTCCGTCTGGATCTTTCTTCTCCGGAGCGCTGGACGGGAGAGAACTTCTGGTGGATGGAGCTTGGCGGGACGAAGGATACCATCCGCGATACGGAGGAAATCCGGGATGAGCTTGTAAAAATGGCGCTTGGCGTCTGGGATTTTATCAAAAACGGCGGGAAAACGGACGCTTCCGACTGGGAGCTGGATTGGATGGGATTTCTTCCGGGAAAGCGGGAGAGCAGACGATATGAGGGCGCGTATATCCTGACGCAGAATGATGTGCGGAACGAAGGCCGGTTTGAAGATCTGGTTGCGTACGGCGGCTGGACGATGGACGATCATAACCCGTCCGGATTTGAAACAAAAGAAAAGCCCAATACCTTTCATCCGGCTCCGTCCCCGTATGGGATTCCTTATCGGTGCCTGTATTCTTCGGCGATAAAGAATCTGATGTTTGCCGGACGGAATATCAGCGCAACCCATACGGCCAATTCGAGTACGCGTGTGATGGCAACCTGCGCGATTCTCGGGCAGGCAGTCGGAACAGCAGTAGCGCTTGCCATCCAGGCAGGAAAGGATCCGGCTGGTCTGTATCCGGAACAAATTGATCAGCTGCAGCAGGAGCTGATGAAGGACGGCTGCTATCTTCCGTGGCACAGGCTGCGGCCGGATGCTGTTATGAAAGGCGCGCGGATCACCTGCGGGAGGGAACCGGCAGATATCCTGACGGACGGACTGGAGCGCCGGATTGACGGAATTGATCATGCATGGGAAGGAATGCCGGGTGACGAGCTGATTCTGACGCTTCCGGAAGCCCGGTATGCGGGAATCCTTCGCCTGGTGTTTGACTGTGATCTGAACCGGAAATCCTGGGAAAACGCGCACTGGTATTTAAAGCGGTACGCGATGAAGTGCAATACGTTTCGGGACGATCAGCCGGTATTGGTTCCGCAGACCATTGTGCGCGCGTTTAATGTTGATGTGGACGAAGGAGACGGGATCTGGAAACCGATACTGACAGAGACAGAAAATTATCAGTATCTGCAAAAAATCAGAATCGGCCGTCTGATAAAGCGGGTTCGCCTGATTTGCAGGCAGACCTGGGGCTCGAAAACAGTGCGGCTGTATGCCATGGGGCTGTGGGAGAAGTAAGAGATATTGAAAGCAGATAGGACGGAATTTGGTTGTAAAACAGATTGAAATTTCTGGCGAAAATTATATAATAGAAGAAAATACGCAAGATAATGTGGAGGATAACGCAGGATGACGAAAATATGCTTCCTAAGGTGAGGAATGCATTGTGTCTGCGGCAGAAACAGAAGGGAGAGCTATATATGGCAGAATATTTTGTATGCAAAAAGAATGAGCCGGTTGTACAGACCAGGCAGGGAAAAATCCGCGGTTACCGGCTGAATACCACGTTTACCTTTCACGGGATTCCATACGCGCAGGCGAAGCGGTTTCAGAGTCCGGAGCCGGCAACGCCGTGGGAAGGAGTCCGCGACGCGCTGGCATTCGGATATGTGTGTCCGCTGCTGCATCAGGATGCGCCAGGCAATGAACTGCTTGTCCGTCATCGCTACTGGCCGCAGGATGAAAACTGCCAGAATCTGAACATTTGGACGCAGAGCCTGGATCCAAAGGCAAAGAAGCCGGTTATGGTGTGGCTGCACGGCGGCGGATTTTCTTCCGGGTCCGCAATCGAGCATGTCGCTTATGAGGGCGACCATCTGAGTGAGTACGGGGATGTTGTGACAGTATCGGTCAATCATCGGTTGAATATTCTCGGCTATCTCGATCTGTCTCCATTCGGAGAAAAATATAAAAATTCCGCAAATGCGGGAAACGAGGATCTGGTTGCCGCTCTGATCTGGATCCATGAAAATATTGAAGCCTTCGGCGGAGATCCGGATAACGTAACCATTTTCGGCCAGTCGGGCGGCGGTATGAAGGTGGTAACGCTGATGAATACACCGGCCGCGGCGGGACTGTTTCACAAGGGGATCATTGAAAGCGGCGTATACAACGCCGGTGTGTATCAGAAAGAGGACGGGGACGGAACGCAGATCGTCACTGCAATGCTGCAGGCACTTGGAAAGACAACTGATGATGTGGAAGTACTGGAAACCATTCCATATTATGAACTGGCGAATGCGTATAATCAGGTGGCAGAGCAGGTGAAGTCGCAGGGATATTATACCGGGCTTGCGCCGATGCAGAATGACTGGTTTGCCGGAAATCCATTAAAAACTGGATTTATCAGAACCGCGGAATCCATTCCGGTTCTGGCAGGAACAGTAATCGGCGAGTTTGACTTCGGGGCGGTTGTAAACCGGAAGCATGAGCTGACAAAGCAGGAAGCACTTGCGTTTCTGCGGAGAAAATACGGAGAACACACAGAAAATCTTCTGGAATTATTCCGGAAGGCATATCCGGAGAAGTGCGAAGCGGATCTGTGGTCTGTGGATACCGTGTTCCGTACACCGACGATTGCGTTGCTTCGGGAAAAAGCAAAGCTTTCCGCACCGGTGTATTCGTATCAGCTGACCTATGAATTTCCGATCGACGGCGGAAAAGCGGCATGGCACTGCTCGGAAATCCCGTTTGTATTCCATAATACCGATCGGGTTCCGGTCTGCAATGTTCAGGGAGAAACGGATCGGCTGCAGGAGCGGATGTGCAGCGCATGGGTAAACTTTGCAAGATACGGCAACCCGCAGACCGCGTCGCTTCCGAAATGGGATCCCTGCCGCCCGGACGATGAAGCAACGATGATTTTTGACAATGCCTGCGAAGTACGCCATAACTTTGACCATGCCCTGCAGGCCAGGCTCACAGAGATCGAGTATCCGTTATTTCTGCCCGTAGAGGATGAGAACGAAGAGAGGCTGCAGATTCACTAAATAAGAGTATCAATTTGAGAATGCCGGGCTTTTAAAAGTCCGGCATTTATAATACAATCATTTTGAGCTGACAAACAAAGACAGTCAGCCCTGCGGAATAAGAATTTATTCTGTGTTATTACGTTGAAATAGAAAAACCGCCGTACAGAAAGGGTTCCATACGGCGGCAGCGTTATTTCCCGAATCAGTTCCTGTGCGTTCCGATGTGGGAATTATTTTTTTGTGTCGCGCTTTCTTCCCAGATAAACATCGAGCTTTTCTTTCAAAAAAAAGTGCCTGTCCCCGGCAAAAACAGGAAGCCAGAGCGAAACGAAGCAATATTACGATCAGTGAGACGGGAGAACGAAAGAGGAAGAACACGAAGTATAGCTCAAAAAAGGAAATAGCCTACCTTGCTGAGACTACAGGATGGATGTCGGTACGCATACGAAGCATTGAATATTAAGGATTTATGGCATATATGTGAAATAGCCTAACATTCACATGTTGAGACGGTAGTCTTGATGTCAAGGAAAGATAAATAAGTGCCAGAAAGCGGCGTATTTCCGGGCTTTTTCGGAGGTTTGGATTTGAAGCCAGACTTCTGAAAAAGCTCGGTTTTCTTATATGGAAACATATCCACTGCAAAATGTGTGTCAGGTTGTAACCTCGGATTAGATGTCACGGTTTGAGACAGTGGATTAGATGTCAGGCATTTTGGGATGATTTTTGGAAAATGAAAAAGGGTGACAACCAATCCGGCAACTCGACCATTTTGAGAGGTTGTAGGCAGTGAAATAGATGACAGAGGAGGGACGGTTTTTGATAGTAGAAAAAGAGCTTAAGGCAATCCCATTACCGGCTATCTATAAGCGTGAAGGTAAGGAATGCTATTATGATACATACAGAAAAAAGTTAATAGAGATTACGCCTGAAGAGACTGTTCGACAGAGAGTAGCAGCATACTTCGAAAACGAATGCGGTGTTCCAAAAGAGATGATATCTTTGGAAGTACCTATGTCATACTATGTAAAGGGTGTTGCTGGAAGAGCAGATATAATCGTTCATGCTTACGATTTAGAAAATGACTGCATCTACCCGGTTACCATCATTGAATGTAAAAAAGAAGATGTTTTACTGACTGATAATGTAGTAGAGCAGGCCATGAGATATTGTGATGCTTTAGGTGGAAAATATATAGTAATCACTAATGGCATCGAAATGAAGATGTTTGTTTATCAAGATGAAAGCAATTCCTATGCTCTTCTTGATGAGATTTTGCCATACAAGAAGATGCTTAATGACGATTATGTCATTCCGGATTTTAAGACGGAAAAGCTCATAAGGCTAAGTATGGAAGAACTAAAAGACCAGAAAGTTCTTATGGATTATAACGAGCAAGGAACATGGATCTTTGGTTCAGATTCTTCTCCGGAAGTAAGAAACTTTGCGGTTAATTTTTATCAGGCATTATTAGATGTAGACCATAGACTCCCTGCTAAAAAGTTTAAGACATTTGAAATGTTAGAAGATTTTGGCCAGCGCTTCATGGATTATGGTAATGCAGGAGGAGGTCATTATTTTGGTTTTTATCGTTCATTTCTTGTGAATGATAGGTTCGGTGAAACACAAATTGTATCGATATGTATATTTGGAACTGATTCAAATTTTCGGGATGAAAATAGAGGCAGCTACACCTCTCTGGTAGTTTCAATCGATAGATTCAAGACAAGCCACAATTCACTGCAATACAATGTCGATAAATATGCTAAAGTTCATCCGGGCAGCGGCCTTATGGAATTCACTCATAATGGGCAAATAGGAAGCTATAAAAGCGCTGATGTTGTTGACAAGGTTAAGAAATACGGAGATTGCCTTATTGTTTCAGACGCAGGTATTAGTCTCGGTGTGCTACACACTGACAGGCTACTTTATCTTGATGATAAAGAGGCGTCAGAGTTTGCGTATAAACTAATTGAGTACGCGCTTTTAAGAGAAGAAGTGAGAAGAGACAAGAAAAATCGGAATTTATGGAGGTAAAGTATGGCAGGAACATAGGAAAAAATCCAGTTGCTGTTGAAGATTGCACATCGACTGAATGAGGCTGGTGTCGAATGGGCCTTGGGTGCATCTATGATGCTGTATTTCAAGGACATCACCTCCGACTTTCACGACATTGATTTAATGGTCGTTGACCGCGATGCGGAATGTGTCCGCACGATTTTATCGGAAATGAGAAAAAAGTGCCTGTCCCCGGCAAAAAACGATCAGTTCTTGCGGAAAAGGGTTAGAGAAGCAAGCAGAATATTCAATGTCTGAGAGGCAAAAGTGCCTGTCCCCGGCAAAAAAGTATAAACTTTATAAAAGTTCTATAAACAAAAGTATACATTTTGTGCAGAGGAGTCTGAGCAGCAGCACGAGAGTGCAGCGTGTTACTGCTCAGCTCAACTTATCAAGAGAGTGAAAAAATAGGATGACAACGGTTGTATTTAGTGCTATACTTAATTCAGTGTCAAGGGTAAGTATACCTCATTAAATATGTCCAAAATGTTAACATGCACGAAAAACTGCTGTTGTCAGAATATTCTGATAAATACCTGCAAAAACAGGCTCTGGAAACCGCATAAAACCTGGTTTTTGAAGGGGTACCGTAGAAATGAGGTATAAGCCCGAGAGGGCATTGACACATAGTCAGCAAGATCGCAGTTGTTGATTGCATGTTCACATGTAGAAATGAGGTATAAGCCCGAGAGTAAGGTATTGGTGTTTGTTACCAGAAAAATGATAAAAGAGTGGTACGAAAGGCAAGTTCCCAGAAAAGTACTAGGGGATTCGCACCTCAAAAAACTTAGATAATTGGTTGAAAAAAAATTGGAAGATATGCTAATATACACCTATAAATGGCAGATATGCATAAAAAGTATCATGAAAAATTTAAAATATTGGACATTCTTGCCGTAACAACTCAAGCCCGAGGACATCCAGTGCCTGTCCCCGGCAAAAAATGTCCCTGGCAAAAAAGTATAAACTTTATAAAAGTTCTATAAACAAAAGTTTACATTTTGCACAGAGGAGACTGAGCAGCAGCACGAGAGGGTAGCGTGGGTGAATTGGTAAATTGACTTCCAGTTTGCAAAAGTAAATACCTGTTCTTAAAAGTTCTTGCAAGACTAAATTCCGGTATATAAAGAATTCTCTGATTTAACGGAATTTACGATTCCAAACTGGAACTTACAAAACCAAATAGATTGAACCAGTTGCTGGAGCATGATAAGATAATCTCAGATCAAGCTCCACGCTGAAAAAAAGCGCACTTTAAGCGGAGGTCGAATTCATCTTTATTTTTTTGCAAGATTAAATTCCACCCCGTGGTTATGGGAACATCCGATGCCTGTCCCCGGCAAAATGTGTAACCCTGGATGTCGCTCGGGTCGGTCCTCAGCGTTGCCTTATCCTGCATCTCAGGAAAAGTAACTATATTTTAATTGATTACTGACCAGAATTCAACCGGTTGGGGAAAGGTTTGGAAGAGTTACTTCCACCACTGTTTTTGCAATGGTAAGTTCCGGTTATGACCTACTGGAACTGGAATTTACTTTTCCAACTGACCTTTATTGATATTTATCAGCATAGACGACACAATAAGAATCTATTAATGGTTCATCTGATTTTTGTAACAAAGTACAGAAAGAAAATAGTACTGGGTGATTTTCGAGATGCAGTTAAACAATATTTATTTGATACGTGTGTTAAGAATCACTGGTATGTAAAACGCATGGAAACCGATCAGGATCATGTTCACATTCTACTTCAGTACAACCCTACTGATTCCATTACTCATATTGTGTCTATATTAAAACAACACAGTACTTACTTATCTTGGCAGCAACATTCTGCCCTGTTAGAACAACATTACTGGAAAAAGCATGTTCTATGGTCAGACAGCTATTTTGCAGCGTCTATTGGCACCGTATCACAAGCAGTTATAGAACGATATATTGAAAACCAAGGATAATATTTCTTAAACGACCAGCTTTTCATTCAAAACGGAAAGATCAAAATGATCTCAAGCCACATTACAAAATCGCCCCTAAAGGGGCGGGGCTTCCTTATCAAATCTGTGAAAGCACATTTTCGATCATGTAAGCCTCTGCCTCTGCATATGCCTCGTAACGATTGTCCATGTTATCGGTGATTGCATCTGCCTTCTCTACCATATCTGTAAAGGTCTTGTATGTCTCTACAAGCTCTGGTGCTGTCTCTTCTGTCAGCTCATTTGCAAAAGTATAGTTTGCTGAGAAATATGCGTTGTCGTTTCCGTAGGTTTCCTGAACCATGAAGTTCTGAGGATCACCATAGTCAGCACCCCATCCACTGATTGCAATAGAGAACAGATGTGGGATTCTTACTTCCTGTGCAAAGCTGCTGACATATTCTTTGATGTTTAATACAATAAAGTCATCGCCAAGTGATGCGGAAAATGCCTGCTTTAATACCTGTGCGGTATCTGCCTGTGTCTGGTTTCCGCTTGCAATGTAGTAATCACACTGAATCGGGAAGGTAACTCCTGCTGCTGTCAGTTCTTCAATTGCCTGTGCCTTATACTCAGCAAACTTATCTGCATCAAGACGAACCATTGTCTCACCATTGTAATCACCGATGCCTAACTTATCAAGAACAAGATCAACATAATCAGTTCCGTCTGATGTGGTACACAGACCTCTCATTGTGTAAGCATTGTTCTCACACTTTAATGGGTTGATTGCATTTGTTCTTGCATAGTAGCTTTCCAGATCCAGTCCATAGTATAAGCTCTTTCTAAATGCCAGATTTGCGATTGCTGTGTTCCAGTTTGTATCTGGATTTCCTTCTGCATCTAATTTATTATAGTTGAATTTCATCTGCCAGGAATACTTATCTGGGCGAGTCTCAACCATCTGATCATGATACTCGTTATTCTCATCCTCTTAGATAATCTTAACATTACTCTCTGTCAGCTCAACAGCATCAAGCTCTCCCGTCTGATACAGCTGGTGCTTTGTTTTTTCTCATAATCTGCTCCTTTCGCTGCCCAAGGGCTGCCCTTTACTACCTAATTACAAAAAAGAGCAAAGGAAATCAAGGTCTTATGTAATCACCGTTGATTATCCTTTGCTTTTATTTTTTTGTTATTTAGCTTTTTTTTATTATATTCTTCAACGTTTTAGTTGTTAAGCACTTTTTCACTTTAATTTAATAAAACTATGAAGTGGTATTACAGTTCACAGAGCTAGTCTACAAAAGCCCTTAGGTGTAATGGTTTCGTCGCCGGACCAAACTCCGCAGGTTCCTTTTATGCTCTTTATTATCATACATTACTTTGAAAGACCTGCTCCAAGTGTCCGGCTCGTGAAAGCCATTCACCTTCGGGCTTGGCCGTAAACTGTAACAAAGTGATGATTTTTCATCTTACTTCAAAGTCACTTCAATGTCAACTTCAATATCACTTCAAAGTCAACTTCAATGTCACTTCAAACAAGCTTCAATCTACTTTGAACTACTTTTCTGCGATCTGGTGATCGATCATCTTTCCCTTGTCAAAATGAAAAATCTCATCGCAAAGGACACGGATATCCTCGCTGCTGTGGCTGGCGACAACGATTAGCTTTCCCTCTTCTCTTTGCTTTAGAAGAATCTGGTACATTTCCTGCACGCCATCGTTATCTAAGCCTGACAATGGCTCGTCCAAAAGAAGTATATCCGGGTGCTCCATTAGTGCCTGTGCAAGTCCAAGTCGCTGACGCATACCGAGCGAATATTTTCCTACATGCTTCTTACTCTCTGGGTCAAGTCCGACAAGACGAATCGCATTTTTAATCTCTTCATCGGAAATCTTATGACGAATTGATGCAAGCATTTTTAAATTGCGAAAGCCTGAGTAACCTGGAAGAAATCCTGGATTTTCAATAATGGCTCCAATATTATCTGGCGCATCAATATCCTTTCCAAGTACTTTACCATTAATTGTGATGATTCCCGATGTTGGCGACACGAAACCCAAGATATGCTTCATCAACATTGTTTTTCCTGAACCATTTCGACCGACAAGTCCGTAAATCTTACCCGATTCTAAAGTCATACTAATATGAGACAAAACTTCCACACCATCAAAGCTCTTCGTCAAATCTTTTATTTCTATCATTCTATGCGTTCCTCACTTTCTCTTTTTGACCACTCATTATTGTTCATTGTTTCCCTGCAAATCTGTGATCATGATTCGTTTACTCTGATAATAGATTGCCACAAAAGATACTGACAGCAAAATTACATACAGAGCTGAAATTGTTGGAATATTTAGAGCACGATATGGCTGCACACTGTCTAAGGATTCCACGCTTGTCCAGCAGACAGGCGAAAAATATTGCAGCCAAAATTTTTTCGGGAATGTAAACCATGTGAGTATTGGATCGAGAAAAACAATGATTCCAGTCACAGCTAATCCCCACAATATATTTTTGCTAATTAAGCTAACCAAATATAAAATCATACCAAGCAGTGTAAAGGAAGCCCATGCCGTCAGAAACGTATAAAGTGTTGCTCCACTTGGATACAGATATTTTACAATGGCAATCGGAATAATCGTTGGATAAAGTTGTGCCAAACTTGCTGGATTCATTTGAGACGTTCCATAAACAAGATCCGCTGCTGCTCCATCCCAACTGTCACTTAAAGAAAGAATGGGAACTGCCACCAGTGCTGCGCAAACTGTGATAAACGCGATGTAAACAAGCGCAACTGCAGCTATGTACAGACAAGTGCCAATGCACCAACCAGAGCGTTTGCTTCTCATAATTGCATATGGAGTAATCGGGTAATAAAATGGCGCATCACAGAGTAACAAAATAAGCCCAACATGAAAACAAATTTTCGGTGTTCCTATTGAAATCTCTGTACTTCCAAATAGTAATGGAAGAAGAAGTGGTGTCGATACTGCACCATTATCTAGTCCGTACTGCAGAACAGGTTTCAATGTATTAAAAACAATAAGCGCAGTAAATAAAAGAATAAATTTTACTCTAAAGTCCTGTCTCCAACAATTAAAATTAATGGAAGTAACTGCCATTGAACGTTTAAATAAGCCCATGTTTTTTCCTCCATTCTAGTCTTCTCGCAAAGAAAAATGCACAAAAAGCATATATGGTCAGCGGATACAGCATCCCCCATAAAAACATAAGCGTATGTGGAGTAGCAGTTCCTGCTGAAAATGTTGGCATCATAGAAATCAGCCCCAATACACTGAATATACTGCTATATGGAATATAGGAAGCCGCTGCATAGAACGTAAGCCCACACATTCCAACTGCCACAAATAAATTAGGCTGATAAGCAGAAAGCAATAATCCAGTACCACTACATGCAGCTGTGATCACACCAAACTGAAGTGCCATCATAATTGAATAAATCATCGGATGATTCCACGAAAAACTTCCATAGTAAAGATCTTTCATTCCCAATGACATCAATGGCAAACCCGCGCAAACACTGACAACAAGATAGAGTCCAATCACTATTATCATTCCCAGCATTATCGCTATAAAGTTAACAAGAAAACGACTTATCGTGTATGACAAAAGATTTGTTCTATTAAGAATTGAACGCAAATAGCGACTATTTTCATCACTACAATAGCTGCCCGTGTAAATGCCGCCGAACAAAAAAACAATAACTACCTTAAATTTATCATATGCCAAACTATTATATAATATATTTACGCACCCCTGCATCCCTGTTGAATCTCCCCACCATGTATAACTTTGAAATTCATTCCATGTTGAAGCAAATAAAACCAAAAGTGTTGCCATTACAATGAATACAAATTTTTTGCAAAAAATACTTCTCCTCAAATCCATTCTAAGGCAGTTCATATTTTTCACCTCCGCTCTTTTACACTAATTAGTTATTTGAAAACCACTTACTGCATCAATATAAATCAATTTAGAACTTGCTATTTGCATAAAACCATCCGTATTATTTGCTGTATAATTAATCTTCCATGCAGGAACTGCATTTTCATCTCCATTTTCATCATATTCCATCACATAAACCAACGAAAGTGTCAAAATCTTCACGTCTGTTCCTAAAACCTGTACAGCCTGTGACATCGCCTTTTCTTTTGAAATCAATTCATGTTTTTCTGAAATTTTTTCAGGTTCATATGGAATAGTTGCTGATAAAACTGCAATTTTATTTTTATATGGAACATATACAATCTCCAATTGTTGATTCCTACTGTCCACCAAAACATCATTCAGTTTCAAATGATATATTAAAATTATAGCCTCATATTCCTTCGTCCATGGCAAATTTCTTTCAGCTCCACTATCCATCTTTTCTTCCAAAGCATCTGCTTCACTGTCTTTTCCCTCATCCCTAAGCTGCTCCACTTGTCCTCTTGTTATAATCTCGTACCCTTCTCCTGGTGCACCAACTGGCATAATTTCATTAATCTTTTCAACAGCATCTAACGTAATTGCATATGAAGAAACTTCCGCATCCTCATAGCCACACAACTTAGCATACTTTTCACAGGCTTGTATTGCTTGTTCCTTACTGCATGAATCCAATTCTTCTTTTGGATACATTCCTCTAAGTGAAGTTCCATCCAAAATTGGACTTATCAAACGATTATATGAAGATGCCATTCCATCATTTTCATCGCTATAACTAATAGCAAAATCCTTGTTATAGATTACAACCGTACCATCTTTCTCATAATAATAATCACCCAAGAAATGTTTCGGCTTATACTGCTCTGCTTCTTCTATTGTTGGTACCCCTAATAATAGCTGAGCAAACTGATTTAAATCCGTATTGTCGTTTCTCTTTAATTTTACAGATTCTAAATAATTCCTACCATCCTCTTTTTCAATATTGGTATTACTTTCAACTTGAATCTGTTCTTCACTTTCAGCAGGCATCGAAACTGAAATTTCTCTTCTAAATCTACACCCTGGCAAAGCTAATGCGATCATTCCGACAAATATTACCAAATATTTTTGATTATTCTTCATTTTCTGATTCTCCTTTTTTAAAATATCCCCTCAGAGTATAAACTCCAAGGGGATATTTATATTGTCAAAAATTATAATCAGCCGTTTGGATTCCACTCTCCCCAAACTGTATAATTTGCAGTCGGAGAGCCTGAATTTGCACGAAGCATACAATAATCCACATAATTATAATACGCCGCCTTGTATGGGATTGAGTGCTTACTGCGATCAGAATTCATAAAATTAATAGATCCCTGTGTCATCTGCGCACTATTGTTTGCAATAACAATATAATTTGTAGGTAATTCATTATGATTGCTTCCCAGAGCCTTTACATATGCATGATCTGCTGGAATCACCTTTTTAACAGGCGTAGAATTATATCCTTCATTATTATAGTATACCGGAATCCAATAACTTGTCGCTGCAAACGCAGTTCCCGTCGTTGCCAGTGTCAGCATAGCCAAAGCAGCTGCTAATCCTCTCTTTTTCATAGAAGCCTCCTTCTAGGCTTTCGCCTTTGTGATATATTTTACACAACTGATCCCCCCTACTTACCTTCGGCGCCTTTGTACATTGCAAGTAGAAAACAATCAATGTATAACCAAAAAAAGATTCGTAACATCTTGTTGTTATACTAACACAATGTTACGAATCCGTCAATTAACATTTATATATATTTTTTCTTACATTTTCCTTAAGGCAACTATTTAGCTTCATTCTTTTACTGCACCACTAATGATCCACCCTCTGTCCGCTCTCCTGACCAATTCCTGATAAAGACATAATACATCCCGCTCTCTTCTATATCAAAATTATGGCCTTCATTCTTTCCTTCGAGGCAGCGTCTTTTTGTGTCACGGATGATTCCATATTCTACTCTATAGTTCGCGTATGTATAAACCCATATACTCTCGCCTTTTTCTTTGTAGAAAGGCCCAAACTGAATCTCTTGATCTTTTTGCAGCGTCCATTTTTGTTCATCTGAACCATATTTATGGGCTGATTTTTTTGATAGCAGCTCATCAATTTTAATCTCATCACCAGTAAAATAAAGGTCAGATGCATCAAGCTCTGTCTGCTTTTTCTGATACTCCGTTTCTTCTGATGTGACAAATTTCATCGCGGCATCATAGCTGACTATTGATGCAAAGCTGATTGTATAGGCACTTGTACATAAGATAATACCTGCAAGAATTACAGCTGTTATACGTCCTGTTGTTGTAAACATCTTACTGTTTTGTGCAAGTTTAGTCTTTTGAGCGGCACGCTCACGCGCTTTTAACGTGTTTTTGTTTTCGCACAGTGCTGAATACGCATATGCACGCCGCTGCTTCTGATCGGCTGCAAAGGCACGAATCTTTGAAAAATATTCATGTTGCTCGATGCCAAGCTGTTTAATGCTGTCAAGGTCACAATAATATTCATTACATACATTTAACTCTGCAAAAAGCTCATTTATGCCCGGACAAAACCAGTAAAGACTTGAAATCACAAGCATCATCTGCTTCATTAAAAAATCTTTATGATGAATATGCGTCAGTTCATGCACTAGAATTAGCCGAAGCGTCTCTTTGTCGATTTCACCTGCCGGAAGAAAAATACATGGGTTTAAAAATCCCATTGTCATTGGCGACACAATCTCTTTGCTTATAAAAACAGTAACATGACGGCAAATACCCATTTTAGCGCAAAGCCTATATGTTTCTTTTTGTTCATCTTCCTGCCACAAAAGATCTCGCTTCGCGTTTATTTTTAACTGATACAGGCTATTAAGCTGACATAATGTAATAGCAGTTCTTCGCAAAGCGCCTGCCAGCCATATAATTATAACAGCACTAAGCATAAGCGTCACAAATCCCGCTGAACGAAACATTTCATATTGAAATGCATGTCTGCCTTCTTTTTGCTGCCAGTACAAAAAAATTACCGGGACAAAGAAACTGATCAAAACAGGCCAAAGAAGCATCCTCATAAAGATCGTATCGTTTATAAAGTGACGTTTTCTGGCAAAGCGCCACAAATTTGCTATTATGCTTCCTGTCATTCCAGTCAGAAAGAAAATCCAAAATAATGTTGCTGCCCACTGAAAGAAAAAGTTGAACCACTCTGATGTTTCCATATGTTTTCACCTGCCTTTCTTTTTCATCAGTTATCTTCTTCGTCCTCATCCTCTGCACTGTAAAGATCTGAGACAAGCTGATCAAGAGAGCCGTCATACCAGAGCTTTAAGATTTCTCTTCCCTTCTTTTTTCTCGCCTCCTCTTCCTTCACCTTTGCTGTATATAGGTTTACTCTTGTGCTGACATCTACGTTGACATAGCCCTTCTGATCAAGACGATACATAAGCGTGCCGAGTGATCTGCGGTCAAGTTCGGTCTGATATTTTTTCAGCAAAATCTGCTGAATCTGTGTCGCTGTCACCGGATGGTCAGAACCCCATACACATTTCATAATTAAAAGTTCAGTTTTTGACAAATCTTTCATAAATTTCTTCCTTTCTTAAATCTGTTTTCCTGCAAACTGTGAATCATACAGTGAGCGATAGAAGCCGCGTTTCTCCATAAGTTCATCATGTGTTCCCTGTTCGATTACTTCGCCTTCTTTTACAACTAGTATACAGTCTGCATTCTGAATTGTCGAGAGGCGATGTGCTATGACAAAGCATGTTTTGTCTTTCATAAGCTCCAGCATGGCTTCCTGAATTTGAAGCTCTGTTCTTGTATCGACATTTGATGTAGCTTCATCTAGTATCAGCATATGTGCATCAAGAAGCATCGCTCTGGCGATAGTTAGAAGCTGCTTTTGTCCTTTTGAGATATTTCTTCCATCGTCCGTAAGTACTGTGTCGTACTGCTTTGGCAGACGCATTATATAGTTATGAATACGGGCGGCTTTGCAGACACGTTTCACATCTTCGAGTGTGGCATCTGGCTTGCCGTAGGCGATATTTTCATAAATTGTTCCGTGAAACAGCCACGTATCTTGCAGTACCATGGCAAATGCACGGCGCAGACTGTCTCTTGTAACCTTTGTAATGTCATTTCCATCAATAGTAATTTTTCCGCTGTCAATATCATAAAAACGCATCAAAAGATTTATGATGGTTGTCTTTCCGGCTCCTGTAGGACCGACTATTGCAATAAGCTTGCCCGGTTCTGCATGTAAACTTAGATCATGGATAATAGTATGATCCTTTGTGTAGCCGAAGCTTACATGTGACAGTTCTACGTCTCCGTAAATGTCGGTGAGTACTTTCGCATCTATGCTGTCAGCCGGTTCCTCTGTCTCATCAAGCAGTCTAAACACGCGCTCTGCGGCGGCAAGTGCTGACTGCAGCTCGCTCATGATATTTGCAGACTCATTGATTGGACCAGAAAATTTTCTTGAATACAGAACAAATGAGGAAATATTTCCAAGTGTCATCTGACCAAATATGAAGCGAATCGCTCCAAAGATCGTGACTAGTGCAAGTGAAATATTGTTGACAAGGTTTACTGACGGTCCTACCATGCTGCCCATGTAATCGGCGCGGTAATAGGCATCCACAGCTTCCTCATTTTTTGCCTGAAACTTGCCTATTGTATTGACTTCCTGATGATATGCCTTTAAGCTTTTCTGACCTGCTAGCATCTCCTCTATAAAGCCGTTTAACTCGCCAAGCTTTCCTGAACGGGCACGAAAAAGAGGTCTTGTAAGTCCTGTTAGCTTTTTAATAAAGAATATTGTAAGCGGCACAGTAACAACAAAAATCAATACAAGCGGCGGCGAAATTAAAAGCATCATAACTAGAGATCCTATTACTGTAATAAAGCTTGCAGCAAGTGACACAACATCATTTGAAAGGCTTGTGTTTATTGTATCTACATCATAGGTGATACGGCTTATAATATCACCTGCCGCGTGCGTATCAAAAAAGCTGACAGGAAGACGCATCAGACGATCAAAGATATTGCTTCGCATAGTTGAGACTATGCGCTTTGTAATCTGAAGCATGACAAGATTTAAGATATAGGCAAGTGCTGCTGATACTAAATACAGCGCGATCATGATCTCACAGCAGTAAATTACACGCTCCATATTTACTTGTCCCTTGCCGACCATCGCATCGACGGCATAACCTGAGTACATAGGACCTGCGAGTGACAGCAGATTTGAGCTTATACTTAACAAGATGGCAAGAAACAGCCAGCCTTTAAACTGCCATAGATAACGGCCAAGGCGAAGCAGGATATGACGCTTTTCGCCCTTTCCTTTTGTAAACTGTGCCTGCATTTTTTCTTTTTGTTCTCTTGCAATAGTGCGGCACTCCTCTGCCATGTTGCGGTTATCATTTTCCTTTTGATGTGCGCGGCATGCGGCCTCGATTTCTTCTAGCGTGATATCGTGGTTAAGCATTGGATCATTTTTTTCTTCATATTGTTTCATATTCTTATGCTTCATCAATACCACCTCCCATCTGTGACTGGCTGATTTCCCTATAGACCTCACAGCTTTCCATCAGATTTTTATGTGTTCCATAGCCGATCATTTCTCCATCTTCAAGAACGATAATCTTATCGGCGCGGTAAATTGAACTGATTCTCTGCGCTACAATAATGGATGTAAGATCGCCATAATTTTCCTGAATTGCCCTGCGAAGACGTGCATCTGTCGCATAATCGAGCGCACTTGATGAATCGTCAAGCACAAGAATCTGCGGATGCTTTGCGAGCGCTCTTGTAATTAAAAGACGCTGCTTTTGTCCGCCTGAAAGATCCATTCCCCTGATGGCAAGCATAGCATCAAGTCCCTTTTCCTCAATAAATTCGACAGCCTGCGCATCCTGTGCTGCTGCCATTGCTTCTTTCTTTGAGACATCGCGTCCAAAGCGAATGTTCTCATAGATTGTATCATGGAAAATAACATCATTTTGGAAGGCAGCACCAAAAAGAGGCATGAGTTCCTTTGACGTGTAGGTTCGCACATCGCGGCCATTTACATAGATGTGTCCCTCGTCTGGATCATAGTAGCGCATCAAAAGATTCACAATAGTTGTCTTTCCTGAACCGGTGGCTCCTATGATACCAAGCGTTTCTCCTTTATTTACTGTAAAACTTACATCATGCAGACAGTCCTCACCGTCCCCATCCTCATAACGAAAGGATACATGATCGAAGATAATCTGCGGCAGGACAAACTCTGCACCTGTATCTTTGGCAGCGGCTGCCTCTGCCTCATTCACTGCCTTTTCTACTACTGAATCTACATTTCCAACAGGATGCTCTACCATAAGATCCTCAGGCAGATTTAATACCTCGCTGATACGTCTTGCGGATGCAGATGCCTTTGAATACATTACAAAAATTCGTGACAAAAACAAAATTGAATTTAAAATAATTGTCACGTATGACATAAATGCCATGATGACACCTGGTGTTGTTAATCCTTCATTGACACGCTTTGCACCTACGAAAAGAACTAGCACCAATCCTATATTTAAAATGATGCTCATGACAGGGTTCATTGCACCCATGATCATTCCGGCATGCTGATCACGCGTTACAACTTCTTCATTTATTTTTGCAAATTTACTTCTTTCTGTGTCTGTCTTTGACAGTGCCTTGATGACACGAATACCTGCAATGTCCTCTCTTACAAGACGCACAAAGCGATCTACTGCCTCCTGCACCTTTGTGTACATTGGCACACCTTTACTTGAAAACAAATATACAAGAAGTGCCATGACTGGAAGAAGTGCCAGCATGATGCATGTAAGCGGCGCATCCATTGAAAGCGTAACGGCAAGACCTCCGATAAGCATGATAGGCTGACGCACGCCAAGGCGCTGCATCATACCGATAAATTGATGAATGTTGTAAGTATCTGATGTTGATCTTGAAATTAGTGATGCCTGTCCTATCTGCTCCTGCTGTCTGGCAGATAAAAAGCTGATCTTTGAAAACAGCTGCAGACGGATTCTTTCTGTTGTATTTCTGGCAACAAGCGATGCCATGCGGTTTGCCACGATATTTCCAATCAGCGCAAGAAGCGCAAATAAAATCATTACACCGCCCCACGCAAATACAAAGCCAATGTTTTCAGTCGGAATCACCTTATCTACCATGATAGAAAGTGCCCACGGAATCAAAAGTTCAACAATGGTAGCAGCAACCTTTATTGAAAAACCGACTGCCATTCTTGCCCGATACGGAATCAGATAAGAAAATATCTGTTTCATTTGTTTTTTCTCCCTTCTTTTCTCTCTATATAAAGAAATGATACCACCCTTTTTGTATGCAAAGCAATGTAGAATCCTCGAAAAATTTGGAAAAATGAAGCGAAGGAATTTTTTCGCGCTGCCCTTAAAAGCTGATATAGTATCGCTATAGGATATTTTGATGTTCATGTGAACACAGCTTTCATTTTAGAAAGGAAGGAATTTATGCAGGATCGAGAGGAAAAAACAGAACAGCAATTGCAGGAAACTATTCAGGCCGCTGACGAACAGCCCATTTTGATTTCGGACGCCTGCAAGCAGCTCAATATGGAGGCTCATGTGCTTCGATACTGGGAGGAGGAGCTTGGTCTTCCTATCATGAGAAATGATCAGGGCTATCGCTGCTACACAAATGCGCAGCTTCTGATGTTTCAGCGGATTAAGATTTTGCGTGATGCGGGCTATCAGTTAAAGGCTATTAAGCTGGTGGTTCCCAGACTGGCTCTTTTGGATGATGATGAATTTTATTATCTGGTAAAATTATCTGATGAGATGAATAAACGAGCCAGTGAGCTGCCTGATACGCTTCCGGCTATTCTTCCTGTCTCTGCAAAGCAGACGGAGCTTGCACGAAAACTTCGCATGGAGGAATTTGAAGATGTTATGAACCGTATTTTAGATGAGGCACTATGCCGACACTCTGCTGATGTTAACGCACAGCTTGCAGATACAATCTGCGAAAAGATAGGTGTGCAGCTTGACAATGTTATCGCAGAAAAAATCACTGAGCAGGTCAGCACAAAGGTTATTAAGGAGATGGATTATAGAATGCGGCTGCAGGATGATGAGGCAGAGGAGCGCTTTCGCAAGCTTGATGAAACACTTTTTATGCGCCGCAAAAAGTCGCGTGAACAAAAGGAGGCTGCCGCGAGCCGACTGCCATGGAAAAGAAAACATAAAACGTAAGCAAAAAAGACTGCCCTCTCGGACAGTCTTTTTCTTACAGTGAATAAATTATTCGCTGATTGCGCCTACTGGACATGCAGCTGCGCAGCTTCCGCACTCAATGCATGCGTCTGCGTCGATCTCGTACTTGCCTTCGCCCTCTGCGATTGCACCTACTGGGCACTCACCCTCACATGTACCACACATAATACACTCATCACTAATCTTGTATGCCATTTGTTTTTCCTCCTTGGAAATAATATTTAACGCTTTTATCAGCACCATTATTCTAATACAGGTTTGTATTTTTTGCAACTATTTTATTTTACCTTCTTCCAAAGCTCATAATACATATCTTCAGCTTCTTCGCCCAGATAATTGTAAACCTCACACTTTTCAATGGTTTCTTCATCTGGGAATACGCCCGGATTGTTTATGATATCTTCGTCGATTAACTCCTGTGCTGCGATATTTGGTGTTCCGTAATAGATATACTCGAAGTTATCATAAGCTGCTTCCTGACTGCACAGAAAATCAATCCACTTATGCGCGTTTTCTACATTTTCGGAGCCCTTTGTGATAACCCAGCCATCGTACCATATATTTGTTCCTTCTTTTGGAATTACATATTCAAGATCTTCGTTCTCTTCCTGGCAGTACAGATATTCACCTGAATAGATAACACCGATTGCTGCTGCACCGTTGATCATCTTATCACGCACCTCGTCGATGGTGTAAGCCTTGTTTAACTTGGACTGGATCTTTAACTCCTCCATTGCCTCGTTTAACTCGTCCTCATCTGTTGTGTTGCAGGAATATCCAAGACGCTTTAAGGAGATCATAAATGCATCACGCACAGAATCCTGCATGATGATATCGTTCTTGTATGTCTCATCCCAAAGTACATCCCAACTGTCAATTACAGCATCCTCATCTACTAATTCCTTATTATAAAGAATGCCGACTGTTCCGAATGTATATGGAACACAATATTTATTGCCTGGATCAAAGCCTTCGCAGCTCTTTAAGTAAACTTCTCCAATGTTTTCCTTGTTTGTGATCTGATCCCAGTCGATCTCCTGCAGAACATCATTCTGGATCATCTTCTCGATCATATAGTCAGATGGACAGATAACGTCATAAAGACTTGGATCTGCCTCTACACGCGGATACATAGCCTCGTTTGTATCAAATGTATCATAGATAACTTCGATACCATACTCATCTTCGAACTCGTCAATCAGATCCTCGTCAATATATTCGCCCCAGTTAAATACCTTTACCTGGCCATTTGGATACTTATCTGCCAATACAGCCTGTGCGCCAAATGCAGTAGTTGCCATCATTGCAGCAGATGCTGCTGCCCATACTCTTCTTTTCATAGTCAACTTTTCTCCTCTTGTTTTCTTTTTCTTTTATCGCGCATGTCCGGAAGCGTGTTCATTAAAACTAACAACAGTAGTACAGAAACAAACATCACTGTTGACAGTGCGTTCATTGTTGGCTTGATGCCCTTTCTTACTTCACTGTATATTAATGTTGACAGCGTATTGATGCCGGCGCCTCTGGTGAAGTAGGTGATGATAAAATCGTCTAAAGACATCGTAAATGCCAGTAAAAATCCAGATGTAATTCCCGGTGCAAGATCAGGAAGCACAACCTTAAAAAAAGCAGACAGTGGCGTTGCACCTAAATCCATAGCTGCCTCGTAAGTACTTACATTTGTCTGGCGAAGACGAGGCATAACGCTTAAGATCACATACGGAATATTGAACGTGATATGCGCCACCAATATAGTGGAAAAGCCAAACTTCCAGCCAACAGAAATAAATACAAGCATCAATGAAAGTCCTGTTACAAGATCGGAATTCATAAGCGGAATGTTGTTTATAGCCATATAAGTTGTCTTAAACTTTCCTTTTAATGCATTGATACCGATACATGTAATTGTGCCTACCAGTGTGGCAACTAATGCGGACACAAATGCTATAATTAATGTATTGCTGAGAGCCTCCATAATCATTCTGCTCTCAAATAAATCCTCATACCACTTTAAGGAAAATCCTTTCCAGCGGCTTCCTTTTCCTTCATTGAAGGAAAAAATAATTAATGTTACAATCGGAGCATACAAAAAGATAAAGATCAGTGTAAGGTACATGCCCGAAAAAAAAGATTTTAATTTTTTCATCAGAATGATGTTCCCTCCCCGTTTTTATCGTAATGCTCAAGTACTGCCATGCTGATTAAGATAAATACCATTAAGACAAGTGAAAGTCCTGAGCCAAGATGCCAGTTATCAGCTGTGGAAAATTCCTGCTCGATAATGTTGCCGATTAACATAATCTTTCTCGCACCAAGAAGATCTGAGATGGCAAATGTGGTCAGTGACGGAACAAATACCATTGTAACACCGCTTATAATACCTGGAAGACTAAGCGGCAATGTTACTTTAAAAAATACCTGCGCACTGTTTGCACCAAGATCTCTTGCTGCATTTAATACATTCTCATCAATTTTTGTTAGAACGTTAAACAGCGGAAGAACCATAAATGGCAGGAAGTTGTAGATCATACCCATAATGATTGCCGCGTTTGTTCCTACCACACTAAATGTCGGAAGACCTAAGTTTCTGCAGATATTAAATAAAATACCGCCGTCATCAAGAAGATTTAACCATGCGTAGGTACGAAGCAAAAAATTCATCCACATCGGCAGGATAAATATAAATACAACAAATCCTTTCTTTCCCATACCTGTTTTTTTTAAAATCATGGCAAGCGGATATGCAATCAGCAAACAAAGAATCGTACAGGCAATTGATAGACTAAGTGATAGTCCAAGTGCCTTTAAATGCTCTGGACTTGCTATGGCTCTTACATTGGCAAGCGTGAAGGCACCTGTGCGGTCTGTAAAGCCATACCAGGCAATCACTAAAAGCGGTATTATAGTAAAGAGAATCATCCAGACAAAGTACGGTCCAGATAACAATTTTTTCTTATTCATGGACCCCCATCGCCTCCTCATCCTCGGATTCCGGCTTGTTCATAATCTGAATATCAAACGGATCGACATGGATGCTTACCTTTGTTCCAATCGGGAACATGTCGGTGCTGTGGACAAGCCACTCAAAACCACCGGCCATGACCTCCATCTCGTAATGTACACCCTTAAAAATCATATGAGTAACTACTCCCTCGAGACTTCCCTGACCCTCTGGCAAAAGATCTACATCCTCTGGACGAATCACGACATCGACTGGCTTATTTCTTCCAAAACCTTTATCTACACAGGCAAAACGGCTTCCTAAAATCTCTACAAGCTCGTCCTGAATGAATGTTGCACCGATGATGTTGCTGTCACCGATAAAGTCTGCAACGAATGCATTCTCTGGCTCGTTATAGATCTTTTCCGGGGAACCCTGCTGCTGAATATAACCCTGGTTCATTACAATGATATGGTCGGACATTGTAAGTGCCTCTTCCTGGTCGTGTGTGACATAGATAAAGGTAATGCCAAGCTCTTTTTTCATGCGAATCAGCTCATACTGCATGTCCTGACGGAGTTTTAAGTCAAGTGCACCAAGCGGCTCATCAAGAAGAAGCACCTTAGGCTCATTTACAATAGCGCGCGCAATCGCAATACGCTGCTGCTGTCCTCCTGAAAGAGAATCTGGCATACGCTTCTCGTAACCTTTCAGATTAACAAGCTTTAATGCATATGCAATCTTATCTTTAATATACTGCTTTGACTTTTTCTTGATTTTTAAGCCAAAAGCGATGTTTTCCTCGATTGTCATATTAGGAAAGAGTGCATATTTCTGGAATACAGTATTTAATGCTCTCTTATGAGGCGGAAGGGATGTAATATCCTGTCCGTCAAAAATAACCTTTCCCTTGTCAGGTGTCTCAAAACCGCCGATGATACGAAGCGTTGTGGTCTTTCCGCAGCCGCTTGGTCCTAACAGCGTTACAAATGAATTTTGATAAATATCAAGATTTAAATCATCTAGTATCATCTGCCCATCATAGCTTTTTGTGATACCCTCCAATTTAACCAGCGATTCTTTCATTGTACTATAAAACCATGCCTTTCACACATTTTTTCTGATACCTGATCAAAACGTCGGCGGTGAACTAATCCAAAGTACTGTCGCGCCTACCTTTGATGTTAAGTAATGCTGCTTACCAGATACATAGTAAAAGGTTTCTCCCTTTTTTGCCCGGTAAACCTTATTTCCCAGATGAATTGTGACAGCGCCGTTTAAGACATATCCAAACTCTTCTCCCTCATGTGGGTTGTCTGGATCTGTTGATCCTCCCGGCTCTAATTTCAAAAGAATGGGCTCCATCTGATTTTTCTGTGCATTTGGAACGATCCACTCAATCGTGTTTTTATTCTCTTCATCCTTCTTAATAAAGTAATCTTCCTTTGTAAATACAATCTGTTCTTCGGGTTCTTCTGTAAAAAACTCGCTGACAGAAACGCCCAGACACTGCAAAATATCCATCAGTGTCGCAATCGATGGAGAGGTCAGATCCCTCTCTACCTGTGATATAAAGCCCTTCGATAACTCCGCGCGGTCTGCCAGCTCTTCCTGCGTCAGCCCCTTCATGACTCTCAGCTGCTTTATCCTCTGTCCGATTTCCACATTTACCTCCCATATTGCAGTTCTATTATTAAACCTCAGGTTTAGTTTTGCTAAACTCACAATAGACAATTATACCTATTTTTTTTATGTTGTCAAGTAATTTTATTTGAATATTTTTCCAATATGTGGTATGCTTAGGTATGGCAGTTTAGCAGACTCTGCTACACGATTTGAATGAATCTGTCTGCAGCCGTTTTTGAGTGTAAATCAGGCAGATGCAGCGGCATTTATATAACTAGGAGGTTTACTTTTATGGCACAAAAATATGTTGCATATGTAGGCTCTTACACCTATTATGGTTCCAGCAAAGGCATCAGCATTATGGACGTAGATGTAGAAAAGGGCATCTTTACAAAACGAAAGGAAGTTTCTGTCAACAATTCTTCTTATCTTGTTGCTTCCCGCAATAACAAATATTTATATTCTGTTGTTGATGAGGGTGTTGCCGCATTTAAGATCCTTCCTGACGGTGATCTTGAATATTTAAACACTGCTTCTATCCGCGGTATGCGTACCTGTTATCTGACTGTTGATAAGGCTGGTAAATTTTTAGTTACTGCTGGTTATCACGATGGTAAGATGACTATTCTTAATATCAATGAGGACGGTTCTGTTGGAAGCATTGCATCTGAAATCTTTGATCACGGTACTGGTACAATCGGTGAGCGTAATTTCCGTCCACATGTCACCTGCGTTCAGTTTACTCCGGACGAAAAATTCCTCTGCATGGTAGATACTGGTCTTGATAACATTAAGGCATATCGTTTTGATCACTCTAATGGTCATCTTACACTTGCCGATATCATTCACTGTGAATTAAATTCTGCACCGCTTCGTATGCTCTTCTCAAAGGATGACCGTCATATGTACATGATCTCTGAGCTGAAGAATTATGTAACAGTCTATAATTATCTTCCTCATCCAAATGAGCCTGAGTTTCAGTTTAAGCAGCTTGTATCCACACTGCCAAAGAAATATGACGAGCAGTCTGCTGCATGTGCAATGCAGTTTACAAGCGATGATAAGTATCTGTTTTGCTCTAATGCCGGAGACAACAGCTTTGCACTGTATGAGCGTGACCCGGAGAACGGCCTTCTTTATATGAAATGCGTTCTTCCAATCAGCGGTGATTTCCCGAAGCACATTTCTGTCTTCCCGGATAATAAGCATGTTGCAAGTATTAACAAAAACTCTAACTCAATTACTTTCTTTACTGTTGATTACGAGAAGGGTCTTCTTATTATGAATGGCCGTCCGCTTAATGTTGATACACCTAACTGCTGTAAGATTGTTCCGATTGAGGGATAAAAGCTATATAAAGCCACGGGGTTTCCCGTGGCTTTTTTCATGCCTATGAAGAATTGTGCATATACTAATAGGGATTTACGCTGATGTGAAAGGATTTCTAATTTATGAGTCTTCTTCGCTCGTTTTCTTCTGACACGCCTGACAGCGGCTTTCTTTTGACTACTGTTCTTTCTGCGCAAAATAATTATCCTATTGATGGTGCCAGCGTTTCTATAGCTGACGAATCTGATCCTGACACGATTTTGGAGGAGCTTTCAACAAATTCTGTCGGTCAGACACCTGATTTATCTGTCGCAACACCGCCTATTGACTACAGCTTAAAGCCTGATGAACCACGGCCTTACTCTGCACTGATTCTCACGATCAGTGCACCTGGTTTTGAACCTCTTACTATTCGCGGTACTGAGGTGCTTCCTGACCAGACTGCTATCCAGATGGCACGTCTTCGCCCTATTGGATCTAGTTTAAATAATTTAATTGAGATTCCTGAGCATACACTTTATGGCACCTATCCCCCTAAAAATCCTGAGGCCGAAGTAAAACCCTCCTACGAGTCAGGTGAGGTTGTATTAAGCCGTGTCGTTATTCCTGAAACTATTGTTGTCCATGACGGCGCACCATCTGACCGCACGGCACCAGATTACTACGTGCCTTACAGAGATTATATCAAAAATGTAGCTTCCAGTGAAATTTATGCAACGTGGCCGGAAAGTGCACTTGTGTCAAATATCCTGGCAATCATGTCTTTCACGCTCAACCGTGTGTATACAGAATGGTATCGCAATCAGGGTTATGATTTTACAATCACATCATCAACTGCCTATGATCATAAATGGATTTATGGGCGCAATATTTTTGATTCTATTTCGATTATCGTTGATGAGATTTTTGACCAGTATCTGTCACGTCCTGATGTGCGACAGCCCATTTTGACTCAGTACTGCGATGGAAAGCGTGTTTCATGCCCTAACTGGATGAGCCAGTGGGGATCGGCATCGCTTGGCGAGCAGGGCTATTCACCTATCGAAATTCTTCGCTATTATTATGGTGATGATCTCTATATTAATACTGCACAGCAGATCGCAGGTATCCCGGCATCATGGCCGCGCTATGATTTGACAGTAGGAAGCTCTGGTCCAAAGGTACAGCAGCTTCAGGAGCAATTACTTGAAATATCGAAGGTCTACACTACTATTCCTCCCCTCACGCCAACTGGCTACTATGATGAGGCAACTGCGGAGGCAGTTCGCGCCTTTCAGAATATTTTCGGGCTGCCACAGACAGGCGTGGTAGACTTTGCCACCTGGTACAAGATTAGTTATATCTATGTAGGGATTACGAGAATGGGAGAATTAAATTAATCTGCCAAAAGAGGTCTGACCAAATGGTCAGACCCCTTTTTAACAAAAGTGATTTTTATTTTGTTTTACTCAACAACCTCTCCGGCTCTTGCTGCATCTTCTGCTGCTGCACGAAGTGTTACCTCATTCTCCTGGAACTCTACACACTGATCATAGCCATACTCGTTTGCCTGTGCAACCATATCAGCTACGATCTTGTCAAATTCTTCATCAGAGGAAGCGTAGATTGCCTTCCAGGAACCTTCTTTGATACATGTTGTTACCTGCGTCCATACAAGCTGAAGCTCATCAGATCTTACGCCTGCAGAATACATGGTACCAGGTGCGATATGAAGATTTACATTTTTGAAGTAATCATCAAACAGTTCGCAGTTATTGTGATCTCTCCAATCCTGCTCAATCTCAGAACCTGCTGCAGAGTTAAAGCTTGACCATCTCTTGTAGTTATAAGTCTCTCCAACCTTTGAATCAAGATTTGTTGTATCAAGTGCCCATGTTGTGTTGTTGATCTTGAAGTTTCCATCTTCGAAGGTGCCGCTGTAGCCATCAGACATTTCTGTCTTTCCATCAAGCTTTGCAGTCTTTCCAAGATCGGTAAAGCATGTATTTCCATCCTCATCATAGTACCAGCATACATCCTTTGGACCATACTCAAGTGTCATACGTCCTTCTGGTGTTGCAAGCCAGTTGATGATTGCCATACAAAGCTCTGGATACTCAGTATTTGCACCGATGGTCCACGGTCTGTTTCCGCCATAAATATTCTGGCCATAAGCGATTGGTTCTGCTTCTGACGGCGGACACGGAGCCATCATCTTGCCTTCTGCTGTATGTGCTTCGCTGTTGTACAGAGAAGAGCCAAGGAAATTAAATACGTTTAAGAATGCAGTACCATTCTGATAATCCTCTACCATTCCATCATAGCCCTGTGTCTGGGAATCTGGATCTAAAAGTCCCTTCTGGTACAGAGTGTTATAGAATTTCAGAGCTGTCAGGTATGGTCCGTTCTCTTCCAGACACGGATGATATTCCTGCTTGTCACTGTCATAAAGACCAATTCCAAATTCATCATAGCCAAAATATGCAGATGCAGTCGACTTTACAAACATAACCATATCGCCGTCCCAGTCTGCAAATAATGATACGCCATAGGTAGTCTTTCCATTATCATCTGTCGGGCAAAGTTCTTTCATCTGTGCCAGAACATCTACCATATCATCAAGATTTGTGATTTCTGGATAGCCAAGCTCCTTATAAAGATCCCAGCGAAGATCCCACTCATACATGATATCCTGACGCTGATTAGCATCTGTTGCAATATCAAATCCGATTCCATATGTTGTTCCGCCTGAAATCTGTGTATTCTTTTCAAGTGCTGGCTGCATATGCTCTGCAATGTACGGACCATAGTCTGCAAGAATATCGTCCTCATTCCAGTCAAAGAGCATGCCCTTATTTACTGCCTGCAAATACTCGTCACCATCATTTCCCCAGATTACAAGATCACCAAGATCACCAGACTCCATGCGTGTCTCATAAGTTCCATCACTGTCAGGGATGATATTTAACTTTACATTAAATTTCTCTAACATGACCTGTCCAAACCAACCGATCTGCTCACCTGAATAGTTTGCCAACTGGTCAAATACATTCAGTGTAACGGTCTCATCCGGAATCACGTCCTCCGGAATAGCCTTTGCAGGATCCTCAGTCTCATCTGCTGCTGCAGGAACAACAAACATTGATGCAGACATAGCTGCCGCCATAAACAGTGCACTCGCTTTTCTCAATTTCATATTTTTCTTCCTCCTAATTTTTATATGCTCCGCGCTCTTGCGGTTAACATCATTTATTATCCCTTGACAGCTCCCAGCATAATTCCCTTTTCAAAGTAACGCTGCATGAACGGATATACAACAAGAATCGGAATAACCGTTACCATGGAGATTGTGTACTTGATTACCTTGCCGCTGAGTGCTGACTTTACTGCTGAATCACTGACAGAACCGCCTGACTGCATCAACGCACTTAAATTGGATGCCTGATTTAAATAAATATAGAGACGATGCTGAAGTGTATAAAGCTCTGGCTTTGATGACATCAATATCAAAGAATCAGTGAATGAGTTCCAGTTTCCAACTGCACCGAAGATCGCAATGGTCGCTAAAATTGGCTTGCTGAGCGGCCATATAATCTGTGCAAATATACGGATATGAGAAGCGCCGTCAATCTTTGCGCTTTCCTCAAGCTCCTTCGGAATAGATTCGATGTAGGTTTTTACAAGAATTATATTGTATGGTGCAACAATACCTGGGATGATATATGCCCAGTAGGTATTTGTCAGACCAAGCATCTGCATATTCAAAAACCACGGAATTAATCCGGCATTGAAATACATCGTGATTACGATAAAACGGTACCAGACTTTTCGTCCCCACATCTCCTGCTGTGTTACGAGATAGCCTATGAAGGCTGATGCAGCAACCATAAGCGCCGTACCAAACACAGTTCTGGTGACTGATACGATAAAGGAGCTCATCAAGTCACTTACATTTAAAAGTGCCGCATAATTTCCAAAATGAATGCCTCTTGGGATGAAGTTTATTAATCCCTTTACAACCAGATCGTTGTCGCTGATCGTATTGATAAACAGATAGTAGAATGGAAAGATACATATAATCGTAAACAACGTGTATACAACATAATTGATTGCATTAAAAATTTGATCTCCCACACTAGTGCGGTATATATTTTTATGTGTTTTTTCATATAATTTCTCGGCCTTTAAATCGGCCTTTTCCTGTGCTGTCTTTGCCATTGTCCCCTCCTTATACGATACTCTCACCACGGATCAGCTTAGACGCATTATTTGCTAAAAACAAAAGCGTAACACTGATAACCGATTTGAGCATACTGACAACGGTGGTCAGCGGTATGGAGCCTTGTCCAATACCAAGCTCATACACATACAGATCCAAAACACGTATAGATGTCGCATTAGTCGCATTCTTGAATACAAGGTACTGATCCATGCCGTTGCTTAATACATTTGCAATTGACATCAAAAGCAATACACAAAACGTCGGAATAAGACCCGGCACGGTGATGTGCCACATACGCTGAAAGCGTCCTGCGCCGTCAACTGTTGCTGCCTCATAAAGCTGCTGGTCAATACCTGAGATACCAGCTATGTAAATGATTGCGCTCCATCCGATTCCCTTCCAGGTTCCCCAAAGCCACATCTTAAGCCATGTATGTGAACCGTTCATAAGAAGATTATGTCCTTCACTCCATATTCCCAGATTAACAAGAATACTGCTTAAAAATCCATCTGTAGAGAAGATGCATGTTGCAATTGAGTATACTAATACCCAGCTGATGAAATTCGGAACAGTAGTAAAGGTCTGAACAAAACGTCTAAACTTAAGGTTTTTAATCTCACAAAGGAATATTGCAAATGCCATTGGCATCCAGCTTGTTAAAATTCCGATTCCGCTCATACCAAGCGTATTTTTCATTACATTTCCAATATCCTTTACCGTTGCCGGATTTTTCAAAAGCTCTGTGAACCACTTAAATCCAACAAAGTTTGCCATGCTCAGAGAATCGCCGGCTTTGTAGTCAAAGAATGCATATCTCCAGCCCCAAAGCGGCAAATATGAAAATACTGCAACAAGTGCCAGAAATGGCATAAGCATCAAAAATAGAGTATACTTTGTCTCCATCTCAAACTTCTTTTCGCTCTTTTGCTTTTTAAGAAAAAGTATTGATGCAATAGACGAAATGATTAAGATAACTGCAAACACTGTCATAATTGTGACGCTCTTTGGCAGCATAGGCTCGATTTTATCGACTTTCTCACTAGCGCTTATCTGTTTGTATGCAGTAGATATCATCACGATACCAGCTGTCATCACCACACCGCTTATCAAAGAAAAAATATTTCCAAGCTTCTTTAAGCGTATATTTCCGAGTGACATACAGGCTGCTGCTACGCCTGATGCAATACCGACACACATAACGATTGCGCCTGCACAGTCAAGCATAAAGCTTTCTTGTGATACCCATCCCTTTTTAAATGCACGGCCAAAACCATTTGTTAACGTACTATATGAAATACCTGACGTAAAGAGTGACAGATTCTTATTGATCATTCCACTAATTCTTGCCGGATTCAAACTCGGTATAAACAAAAAGACAACCGACAGCAGAACGGCAGCGCGAATTAAATAATAGAGATAATCATAAGCCTGGCGCTGTTTTGCTTTTTTTTGATTCATTTTCTTCCCCTTTCTGTCTGTTGTCTGCGGTAACGTTTTCGCTTTTTCTAAAAAAAAATAATGATAAATCATGTTATATTATTTTTTTCAAAGACAACTTGATATTGTTTTTATTATAATGCTGATCGTTTAATTTTGCACTGGTGTTTTTTGAGGTATATACTGGTGTTTTTTATTGTTTTACTTGTTTTCTTATTTGTTTTGTAGTATAATATGCAAAGCGCAATCGTTTTCTTGTTTTTGCTTTTTGTCTCTTTTGTACGATAAATTAGAAAAATTTGTGAGGTGTTCATATGTATTCTTGTGATATCTTATTTCCTGCCCACCATCAGATAACGATCATCAAGAATCCTTCTGCTGCAGAAGGCCGCCACAATCATACCTTTTTTGAGCTTGATTGTATAAAAGTGGGACGCTGTCTTGCTGAGTTGGGGGGGGATTCGTTTTTTCTGCCCGCTGATTCCTTTGCTTTTTTGCCACCTGATACAGCTCATCTTGTTCATCCAAATCAAGACTGCATCTGGTATCAGCTTCTGATCGCACCTGATGTTCTTGAGCAGCTGCTTTCTTTTTCTTTTGACAACAATATTTTCTGCGAATTTTTTCTGCAGTCTGTCTTTGCTAAGGAAAGCACTGACTGCCTGATCAGCCATACTGACAGCGCAGAACCTGATACTTGGGTACTGCTTGATGCAATGGCGCAGGAATGTCAGAAAGCTGATCTTTACAGTGATAAAATGCTTTTTCATCTGCTGCTTACACTTTTTTATAAATTAATGCGAAACGGTGAGATGACGATTCTTGGATCACATGATTTTGCTAAGAAGACTCATATGGCTGTCATTGCACGATATTTGCTGCAAAACTATACATGCGCATCGCTTGCTGGACTGGCAGATCAGCTTAACTATTCTCTTTCCTACTGCTCTCACTTTGTTCTGGAGAATACTGGCTTTACATTTAAACAGCTGCAAAAAAAGATCCGCATGCAAAAGGCAGTCAGTTACCTTTTATATGCGGATACACCAGTAAATATTATTGCTGAGCAGCTTGGATACAGCTGTTCAGAGAACTTCATGAAGGTCTTTAAACAGGAATACGGCCTCACTCCTACGCAATATCGCGCAAGAATGAAGCCGCAGTGAATCATTCCCTTACTTATTATTGTTCTTACGATAACTACGAATTGCTCCGCTGCTATGCAGGATGATTCTTTGACTTTTATCCCCTGTTATCGTTCATATATTGGATCATTCCTGGTCCTAACTTTTCTGTTGGGCGCGCCAGAAAGCCGTGCGCTTCGTAGAAGCGCTCTCGTCCTTTTGCGCACATCAGATCAAACATCATCTCAGTACCTGGAAGACGAAGACTTTCGACGTACTGGGTCAGTCTTGAAAGAACAAGTGATCCGATTCCATACCCTTGCGCCTGCGGCGGAATGACAAGATCCTGCACGTAGCAGATGACTGCACCATCTCCCACCAGGCGTCCCATGCCAATTGGCTGTCCTGCCAGATAGGCGCCGACAACAAGAAGACTATTATCGAGTGCCTTCTGTGCCTGCTCACGTGATAATTTCTTCCAGCCGACAAGCGCACGAAGCTTTAGATATTCGTCTACTGTCAGCTTATTGTCGATCAATTCTATCATATCAAGATCTACTTGTCTTGGCATCGTTTTTACCTTACTTTCCTTCGTATGTGATAACGGACTCTACATCATAACCTGCCAGGCGCTCTCTTCCCTTTAATCCAGCTAGCTCCATGACAAATGCAATCTTTACAACTTCTGCACCAAGGCTCTCTGCTAACTTTACAGCCGCCTCTACTGTTCCGCCTGTTGCAATCAAATCGTCGATGATGACAACTTTCATGCCTGGACGAAGATCTTCCTTATGAATCTCAATCTCCGCTGTGCCGTATTCAAGATCGTACTTTGCAGAAACAGTCTCTCTTGGCAGCTTTCCCTTTTTTCTTACTGGGATAAATGCTTTATGCAAATTGTAGGCAATCGGCATACCAAAGATAAAGCCTCTTGACTCTAAGCCAAGTACTGCATCAAACTCAACACCCTCTAACATTTCCTGAATCTTGTCTATGGACAGCTTTAATCCGTCAGCATCACGAAGGATTCCAGTTATGTCACGGAAAATGATACCTGGCTCCGGAAAATCCGGAATACTGATTACATAATCTTCAATTCTTTTCATTCGTTTTTCCACCTTTGTTTATTTTTTATTCCTTACCTGAATGTATACGCGATCACAAACAGCACTATCAGATGCACAGGATAGAAAAAATAAAATGCATATTGTACCTTTTTGCTTGAATAGCCTTTTCTTCCATTATAAAGGGCGATTGGAAGCAGTGCAAAAAATCCATATATTTCAAAGCTGTTTTTATAATAAAGTACAAATATTCCAAGTGCCGCAAATACTACGTGAATCATCTGAGAGACTGCCGGTGTGTATGGCCTAAAAACCTTCTCCCATGGCTCATTCATAAGACCCATGACAGCGATGCACACAACTCCGCTCCAGTCATAGTCAGTATGAAAGATGAATTTTGCCATGTAACCGTATCCAAACACAAGGACTGGCCACACCAGATATTTCCAGTCTTGATCAACTACCTTCATAAATGTAACAATCATCATGCCAAACAGCAGCGTAAGAAATACATTTTGTGAAGACATATCAATCTGAAAATTTTTTAATGCCAAATCAAATGGAATCTCAGAAATTAAGGCAAGCAGTGCCAGACGCGCCATGTAGCGCTTCCAGTTTTTTGTGTACCGCACTCCCTCCACTATCTGGAAGCAGAATATAGGAAAAGCAATGCGTCCGATCATTCTGCCAATCCAGTAAAGTGTGGTTCCAGTTCCTGGCACGATATGCCTTGAAATGTTCCATACATCAACACCATATGGATCGATACAGGAGGCAAAGAGATGATCGATAAACATTGTGACCATTGCAATGATCTTTAATGCAAATGCACTCATGCTTCACCGCCTTTCTCTTTAGTAACAAGATTATTCTTCGCCATCCGGTTCTACATCATCCTCGAGATTTGCGGTGTAAACCTGACGCTTCATTGCCATCTCATCACTTGCCAGATACTCATCGTATGTGGTAATCTTATCGATAAATCCGCCTGGAAGCAGCTCGATAATACGGTTTGCAGTTGTCTGAACGATCTGATGGTCTCTTGATGAGAACAAAATTACACCTGGGAATTTCATCATACCGTTATTTAATGCTGTGATGGACTCCATGTCTAAGTGGTTTGTTGGCTCATCAAATACTAATACGTTTGCACCAGAAATCATCATCTTGGAAAGCATACAGCGAACCTTCTCTCCTCCTGATAAAACGCGAACCTTCTTCGCACCGTCATCACCAGCAAAAAGCATACGTCCAAGGAAACCTCTTACATAAGTGATATCCTTTACAGGTGAGTACTGCTGCAGCCAGTCATAGATCACAAGATCGCTGTCAAACTCAGCGGAGTTATCCTTCGGGAAGTATGCCTGAGATGTTGTTACACCCCACTTGAAGCTTCCTGAATCTGGCTCCATCTCACCCATTAAGATCTGGAATAATGTTGTCTTTGCCAGCTCGTTTGAACCAACAAATGCAACCTTATCGTCATGACGCAGTGTAAAGCTGATATTGTCAAGCACCTTTACACCATCGATTGTCTTACTTAAATTCTCGACTGTCAGAACCTCATTTCCGATAGTACGGTCTGGTCTAAAATCGATGTATGGATACTTTCTGGAAGATGGACGCATATCGTCAAGCTGGATCTTCTCAAGTGCTCTCTTACGTGATGTTGCCTGCTTGCTCTTAGATGCATTTGCGGAGAAACGCTGGATAAACTCCTGTAACTCCTTAATCTTTTCTTCCTTCTTGCGGTTTGCTTCCTTCATCTGCTTAATCATAAGCTGAGAAGACTCATACCAGAAATCATAGTTACCAGAATACAGCTGAATCTTTGCATAGTCAATATCAGCGATCTGTGTACATACCTTATTTAAGAAATAACGGTCATGGGAAACGACAATGACAGTGTTTTCAAAGTTGATCAAAAACTCCTCTAACCAGTCGATTGCTGCTAAGTCCAAATGGTTGGTCGGCTCGTCCATTAATAGAATATCTGGATTTCCAAACAAAGCTCTTGCAAGAAGAACCTTTACCTTGTCTGGACCATCAAGCTCACCCATCTTCTTATAATGAAGATCAGTTTCAATACCAAGACCATTTAACAAAGATGCAGCATCAGAATCTGCCTCCCATCCATTCATCTGTGCAAATTCTGCCTCCAGCTCACTTGCACGAATACCATCTTCATCAGAGAAATCCTCTTTTGCATAGATAGCATCCTTTTCCTTCATGATTTCAAAAAGGCGGGCATTTCCCATCATAACAGTATCTAGTACTACGCAGTCATCATACTTAAAGTGATCCTGCTCCAATACGGAAAGACGCTGTCCCGGTGTCATTGTGATGCTTCCGTTTGTCGGCTCAAGCTGACCAGACAAAATCTTTAAAAATGTTGATTTTCCGGCACCGTTTGCACCGATAATTCCATAACAGTTTCCTTCTGTAAATTTGATATTTACATCTTCGAAAAGGGCGCGTTTGCCCAGACGTAATGTTACTCCATTTGCACTAATCATGTTTCCCTCTCATTCCGCCGCCTGCCTGCTGCATCTGCGGCTTATACACTCCTGTCTTCTTGTTCTCTTATCTTAATAAGCTGTCTTCTCTTGAATGACAGCTAAATATGATTACCTGATGACCGCACTTTTTGAGCATATTTATTGCTGCGGCAAGGCGCTCATCATCATAGTACGCAAATACATCATCAAACAAAAATGGCATCGGTTCGTCCTGCCACAAAAGCTTTGCAGCTGCAACACGGATGCTTAAGTAAATCTGCTCGATTGTTCCTCGGCTCACACTTTCTAACTGAATCTCCCGCTCATCTGCATACACTCTCACCTTCATATCCTGTCCAATAACAACCTTCTCATACTTTCCGTCTGTAATATCAAACAGGATTTTAGAAGCCTCACTGTTTAACAGATTTCCAAAGGTGGCACGGATACGTTCTGATACGTGATCCATTGTCTTAAGTGCCATATTGACAGATTCAATTTCTTCTGCAAGTCTGGCATTTTCTGCGGCAGCACCCTTTAGCTTCTGATCGTTTTCTTCAAGTGACAGCAAAATCTTTTCTTCTTCTTTTTGCTCATGCACAAGATAAGAAAGCTCTCGCTGTGCCTTTTCATACTGCTCTTCAAGCGGCTTGCAGCGGTCGGCAGCATCCGTAGGCATCTTTGTTTTACATTCCTCAAAGGCCTTTAGGCTTTGTTCAAGCTTTTCTTTTAATTCCTTTGATATCTTCTGAGCCGCCAGCGCATTCTTTTTGTTGTCCTTACTCTTCCATGCACATAAAAACATGGAAACAAGACATACAAATGCTGCACATGCACCGATTGTAATCATCCAGAAATCGCCTCTGTTTGTCATACCGACACTGCTGTAGCGATAAATGGAAAATGCACCTGCAAGAACAGCAATCACCAGCCATATAAGCCAACCATATCCGCCTGCTGCCGTCATATTGGCATTGGCTGCATTTTCACTTGCCTTTTTATCTGACTCATAGCGACGGCGAAGCTCATTTCGCTCGCGTTCATATGCCATAAGTTCTTCCTCTGCCTGACGGCGCTCAGTCTCGATCTGCACCTGCAAATCACTGCTTTGCTTTTCTCTAATATAACGTGAACGCTGCAGGCGGCTCAGACGCTTGCCCGACTCATCTGCCATCTTTTGATTCTTTTGATGAACACTGTCCACATCGTTTACGATCTGTGACTGCAGACTCTGCTTTTTTAATAACAGCTCCTGTTTTGCCTGCTTGACATCGATGTTCAGATTTTTGCTCTGACTAGCATTGACTGCCATATCCTCAAGCTCCTTTGCAAGCTGCGGATCTGTGGCACTCTTTAGCTGCTCAATACAGATAGTATTAAGATAGCTTGTCTCAGTGAGACCGCTCAAAATCTGTCTTAAATGCTGCTTTGCCGGCTGAAGCGACTCATCTGTCTCATCATCAAATATGCGAACCGTTGGCTGCGGTCTTAAAAAGTTTCGCTCGATTCTGTATACTTTATCATCTTTTTTAATCCACATTCTTCCGCAAAAATCATGCGGTGTCTCCCATGGAAGATAATGACTGTAACGCTCATTTCCCTCCTCTGTATCCGGGATGCCAAACAGCATACTGCGCACAAATGCATGAATCGTGGATTTTCCAGCCTCATTTTTGCCATACACAATATTCAGGCCGGACGTAAATGTAATTGTTTTTAAATGGAATTTTCCAAAATGTGTCAATTCCAGCTTTAGAATATTCACTTGCTACCCCACTTCCCTGTCTGTTACTGTGTCTTCTGTACGGCATTTAAAAGTGCCTCCAAGCCGCAGTAAAGTGCTTTTTGCTCACGCGTTCCTGCCGGTTCTTTTAAAAACTCTTCCAGATACATACCGATCATATCATCCTTATGCTCATCTAAAAGTGCCACCAGATTGTAGTCTGGCATTGTGCCATCCTTTACATCTGCCACATTGCCAAGCGCAAGAAGACGTGCTCTGTCATATGGCTCTTTTGGCTGATAACGTCCTTCAAGACTAATCGTGAAAATGTTATCGCTGCCATATTGATTTATTGCAGTTGCCAACTTTTCTTCGAGCTCTTCTTCTGTAATATCACTTGACAGGCGCACCTTAATATTGATGTATTCGCGACAGGCAAAAGGTACAAACCTAATCGTTGTACTATCCTCGTTAATCTCTCCGAGAATAAATCCATGTTTGCCTGTTTCCTGTACGCTAAGAGGCTCAAGTGATCCGGCATAAGCAATGTGCATACTTTGCATAACGCTTGCCTTGTGCTCATAGCCAAGTGCAATATAGTCAAAGCCTTTTTCAGACAGCTCTGTAAGATCTGCAGGCATATGATTATCATCACCTGTATAGCCAAGCAAAATCTGATATTCACTTTCCTTATCCGGTCTTGCATCCTCCAGATACGGCTTGCCTTCTGTTGGACCATAGTAGCTGCATCCATGAACTGATGTACTGATATTTCCAAGCTGCACATTCATGCAATGCTTATCAGACAGCATATGTACCCACGGCTGCCACGGATATGTCATCCACGGGCTATCTTCCGTGATATAGTCAGATGCACCGGCAATCATGACAACTTCTGTGGCGGTCAATCTGTCAAACAGCTTTGCCGCCCGGTCAAGATCTGCCCAGACGGGAGGTCGATCAAAGAGATCGCCTGCGATTAATAACAGGTCGATCTCCTTTTCATTACACGCATCTATCACTGCAGCAAATGAATCCCAAATTTCTTCTGCACGGTTCTTTCCCCAGAGAAATTCTGCTTCAGGGCTGCTGCCCAGATGCAAGTCTGCTATGTGTATAAAGCGCATTTGGTCTCCTCTCTTGTTGTGTTATTCTACTTTGATGATACCTACGGCTTGCTCCGCTGCTTTGCAGCTCTCACAAGCCTGCAAACATTCGGATTCGCTGATTTTCTTCGAAAATCGCTGCATCCTCATGTTTGTTCGGATCCCGAGGTCAAATGTGCTCTCTCGTGCAAGCACGATCGCACATTGACTTCGGTCTCCTAGTATCATCAAATATCACAGTTATTTACAGTTCTTGGGAATGGAATTACGTCGCGGATGTTGCCCATTCCTGTCAGGTACATAACGCAGCGCTCAAATCCCAGACCAAAGCCTGCATGACGTGCACTTCCATACTTTCTTAAATCCAGATAGAAGCCATAATCTTCTTCGTTTAAGCCAAGTTCTTTCATACGCTCTGTCAGCTTTGTATAGTCGTCCTCTCTCTGGCTTCCTCCGATGATTTCTCCGATACCTGGTACGAGGCAGTCCATTGCGGCAACTGTCTTTCCATCTTCATTTTGCTTCATGTAGAATGCCTTGATTTCCTTCGGATAATCAGTTACAAATACAGGACGCTTGAAGATCTCCTCTGTCAGATAACGCTCATGCTCTGTCTGTAAATCACAGCCCCAGCTTACCTTATAATCAAACTTATCATTGTGCTTCTCTAAAATCTCGATTGCCTCTGTATAGGTGACATGACCAAACTCAGAGTTTAATACGTGATTTAAGCGATCTAATAATCCCTTGTCGATGAAGGAATTGAAGAACTCCATCTCCTTTGGTGCCTTCTCTAATACATAGCGAATTACATACTTTAACATTTCCTCTGCTAACTTCATATCATCATTTAAATCAGCAAATGCCATCTCAGGCTCGATCATCCAGAACTCTGCTGCATGACGTGTAGTGTTTGAGTTTTCTGCACGGAATGTCGGTCCAAAGGTGTAGATGTTTCTAAATGCCATTGCATATGTCTCACCGTTTAACTGTCCACTTACAGTCAGGTTAGTTGGCTTTCCAAAGAAGTCCTGTGAGTAGTCAACCTTTCCATCCTCTGTCTTCGGGATGTTGTTTAAATCCATAGTTGTTACCTGGAACATCTCGCCTGCACCCTCGCAGTCACTTCCAGTGATCAATGGAGTGTGCACATATACAAAGCCCTTCTCCTGGAAGAACTGATGAATAGCAAATGCGATCAAAGAACGAACACGGAAAACTGCCTGGAAGGTGTTTGTACGCGGACGCAGATGGGAAATGGTACGCAGATATTCCATGCTGTGACGCTTCTTCTGTAACGGATAGTCTGGTGTAGATGCACCCTCAACTGTAACAGTCACTGCCTGAATCTCGAATGGCTGCTTTGCCTGCGGTGTAGCAACTAATGTTCCCTTTACAATCAGGGCTGTACCTACATTGCACTTTGAGATCTCTGCAAAATTCTCCATTGTATCATGATATACTACCTGAATTGGCTCAAAGCTAGTTCCATCGCTGAGTACGATAAATCCAAATGTCTTGGAATCACGGATACTGCGAATCCATCCTCCTACTGTTACTTCCTTATCCATATACGCGTCCGGCTGCGCAAAAATTTCGCGGACTGTAATTAATTCCATAATTGCCTCCTTTTAGTAAATGAAATTGCGGCAGCAAATTTTTTTCATAACAGCTGCACACAGTTGTTTTTAATTATACCGCGAATAAACGAATATGACAACTGCCTTTTTTCGCAATCCCGGTACTTTACAGTTGTTTTTTCATAAGATAAAATAGAAGGCAGCAACTTCTATAAAGAAAGGATCCTTTTTTATGAACCAAATCTATCTTGATCATGCCGCAACGACGCCACCTCTACCAGAGGTCTGCGACACTATGATCTCTTATATGAGAAGTGAATGGGGAAATCCCTCTTCGCTGTATGATTTTTCTGATGAACCACGACGCGCCGTTTTGGACGCGCGTGCACATACTGCCGCCCTGATCCATGCTGATCCAAAGCGCATATTCTTTACTTCCGGCGGCTCTGAATCTGACAGCTGGGCACTTATTGGCTGTGCACGGCTGCTTCGCTGTAAAGGAAATCACATCATCGTCTCTGCTATTGAACATCATGCAATTTTGCATGCAGCCGCCTTCCTTGAAGATGAAGGCTTTGATGTCACTTATCTAATGCCTGATGCAGCAGGCTTCATTCACCATGAGAATCTTCTAAAGGCCATGCGCCCTGATACGATTCTTGTGTCAATTATGATGGCAAATAATGAAATTGGTACGATACAGCCAATTTCTGATTTAGCTTATATTGCTCATACAAACGGCTGTGAGGGCTGTCTTTTTCACACTGATGCTGTTCAGGCATACGGACAAATTCCTATTGACGTAAAACGTCTTGGAGTTGATCTTTTAAGTGCCAGTGCACATAAAATTTATGGACCAAAGGGCATCGGTCTTTTGTATATCCGCGATGGCGTTACACTGACACCACTTATATTTGGCGGAGGGCAGGAAAGTGGCATTCGCGGAGGCACAGAAAATGTACCGGCAATTGCAGGCTTTGGCGTGGCAGCAAAAATCGCATTTAATCAGATGCGCGCCACAATGCGCCACGAAATTGCCCTTCGCAATTATCTGATTCAGCGAGTACTGCATGAAATTCCATTTTGTCAGTTAAATGGCAGTCACCAAAATCGTCTTCCCGGCAATGCAAACTTTTCATTCGAATATGTCGAGGGCAGCTCCCTTCTTATGATGCTTGACGCGCAAGGTATCTGTGCATCATCTGGCTCTGCTTGTGCCTCTTCATCTGCGGAGCCGTCCCATGTACTGACTGCAATCGGATTGTCTGATGAGCTTGCACATGCTTCGCTTCGTCTGACACTTGGACGAAACACAACAAAAAAAGAGCTGGACTTAGTTGTTTCAATATTAAAAGAAACAATTGACCAGCTCAGAAGTATTTCTGATTCTTATCTTAATCGGATTTCGCGATAGTTGCCTCTTCGCTTACTGTATAAGATATGAACGGCATATAACAACTCAAATGCTACGATGGCTGCCTGTACTAATAAACTTACGGGCAGCCAATGCTGCGTAATCCAGTTTTGTTTATAATTTCCCATGTAATTAATCATATCAAAAATTGCACTACGGCTTCCCGCCTGGTAATTTAATACACCATAAAATGTGACAACTGGATTAGTAAGAAGCAGATAATGATACCAGGATACAGGACTTCCCAACTGATCTCCATAGACTGATGAGCTGTACAAAAGGCTCGGTGCAAGATGAACAAATAATGTTCCACCGATCAAAATCAGATTTGAAGCGTAGGCAGAAAGCGCCGCGTAGACTGAACGATTTGCACCTGCTGAGCATAGAATGGAGAGCGAACAAATCTCAAGTGCAACAACAAGAAGCACGCTGATCATTGCAATAAGATCGCGCATCTGAACACCACCGTACACAAATACAAGTGAAAAAACTGGAAGTGATGTCACAATAAGCACAAACATCATATTCATGCAAGAAACAAGCTTTCCTAAAATCACCTGCCATGGCGAAACACCCGTCGATAAAAACAGCTCCAGATTTCCATTTTCGCGCTCCTGACTGATGCCAGTTCCTGCAAGTGCCGGGGCGATAAAAACGATCATCAAACATTCTGCCATCGCAAGCGTAAGATATAGCTGAAGCAGTGCGGCATAATCATTTTCACTGCTCGTCTTCATGTAACTTACCATGTTCATGAATACAACTATTGCTATAACAGCAATCACACTGTTAACAGAAAGAACAGCAATTAGAAATGCCTTGCTGCGGTTTGCTGCCCAACGATCCTTTTCATATATTGGATTATGAAATTTGCTCATCTTCTCCCCTTTCCGCCTGAAATTTCACGCTCTAACAGATTTTCCAGACTGCTCTGCCCACGGCTAAATGAGTATACCTTGACATTGCTTTCTATAAGTTTTTTTAAAAGTGCAGCTTCATCTTTGATGCCTCCAGCAAAATGCATAACGATAAAATTACCATCTCTTGAAATCGTGCGCACAAGCGCTTCCTTTCGCAAAATGGCAACAGCTGCCTCAGGCGCTTCACAGACACGAAGATATAAAAGTGCCTCGCTTCTTGCCTGACGAAGAATATCTGACAGATTTCCTTCACTTATAATGCGTCCCTTCTCAATAATACCGATCTCACCGCAAAGATGCGCTGCATCTGGAAGTGACTGCGATGCCATTAAGACAGTTACCTCATCCTCTGCAAGAATAGCAAACAATTCCTCCATCGCAAGCTTTTGTGCACTCTCCATCCCATTAAATGGATCATCAAGAAGCAGCAGGCGCGGACGATGAATAATCGCCCGCAAAAAGGAAAGTTCTCTTCTGACACTAGCAGACTGCTCCTCCACAAGCTGCTCTGCTCTTCGCTCAAGGTGCCCCATCTGAAGCACCTCCATGCAGCGCTCTCTCGCTGCAAGACCATAAAGTCCCTGCGCATGTGCATACACTTCGAGATACTCCATTACCTGAAGACGCGGAAAATAACCATCCTGCGATCCCATATAGCCCAGAATACGAAGAATATTTTTCTTATTTTCTCGTTTTGACACATCCATCCCATTAATGTAAATATTTCCGCTTTGCGGCTCTAAAAGACCAGAACAAAGACGAAGAAGTGTTGTCTTACCTGACCCTTTTCTGCCAAGAAGCGCATAAAAGCTGCCCGGCGTAACGTTTAGCGTAAGCTCGTCGATCAAAGTCTTATTTTTTACCTTAAATTTAAGCTGATTTACAGACAGCATACATGCCTCCTATCTCATAGTTATCATGTTACATCCGTCAGTTCTGTGTGACAGACAAACAAATAATGGTATCATTTTCTACCGGATAATCTGTATACTGCTGTATAGCAGGCATATAATCAATTTGCGCCATAACATATAACTGCTCTTTTTTTGTATACAAATAGTATTCATAATAATCTGCTAGCTTTCCAATCCACTGACCGCGGTTTTTGTATGCACCATCTGAAAACTGATCTTTTGTCATCATATGAACACGTCCATTTTGCTGTTCTGTCTCCAAATCAATTGTCTCCCCCGGCTTCCAGTGCTCGATCAGTGCAAGCTCATTTCCTGTATTTACTACAGCCGATATAAGTTCGTATTCAGTATTATTTACAAGTGTTCCAAAAACTCCTGACGCATTTTCTTCAACTGTGCCTGTAATAGTTCCGATACCTGAAATATTATTTCCAAGTGCAAAACAGCGTGAGGAAAAGGCTGTCAGGTTTTCCAAAGACAAAAGTGTCTGCTCTTTAGAAAAATCAAACGACACGACACGCTTTGCATTGACAGTTCCGTTTTGTGTGCCGCTTCCCCAATAATACTCTTCCATAAGTGATGTAACATGGTATGCTGGATTAATGCTTACCTCATAGCTGCTGTTAAACGGTGCCTGAATGCTTGTATAGATTGTTTCACTATTCTCATTTTCTCTGCTGTTCTCATCAGATAATACAGTGAGGCTTCGAATAAATGGCCGTGAATAACGTGTGCTTGTTCCTACTATGAATATCAAAATGGAAAAGCATGCAGCAAGCAGACAGACAAGCGGGCGAAACCAGCGTATCCTTTTTTTCTTGCGCATCAAAAGATAAATTCCAGGAATGCCAACTACCAGATATAAAATCAAAATGGCTACATATATCCATACCTTTGGTGTCTCAGCAGATGATTTATGTGTCCTGAGTCTGTAAAGCAGCGATGAATTTTCATAAACACTAAGAGAGCTAAAATCTTCTGAGTAGCTTCCGCTTGCTCCTTTGCTCAAGATTAGAATAAACTGCGACTTTCTTTCATCTGTAAGACGTGACACAGTCTGGCTGAGTGTTTTTCCAAGAAACCATACACTTCCATCTCCAAGACTTCGGTAAAGCAGCTTTTGGTTACTGCCTGCACTAAAAGTTTTGGAGCTGCCAAATCCGTTTATATTCATTTTCTGGAGTGCTGTCCATCCGCCGCTTCCCTCAAATACAATCGTACCGCCCTCTTTTACCCATTCTAACAATGCATTTTTCACATCACTGCTTAGTTCTTCAAAATAGGCAACATCAACCGATAAAAAATCGAGCATACCGTAGCCCTCTTTTTCGGTATACAAATTGTCTTCTGTGAGTGTGACAGTTCGTACTGAAACTGCTGTTCCAAGATCACTTCTTTTAATTTGCTCTGGCCATGATACGGTATCTGTCTGTTTTCCCATATGGCCTGCTAAAAGCATATTCTGCCATTCATCATATGCCTGATAGGTACATGTTCTGCTGTAAATGACACGCTCATAACTATCAAGAAGTTCAATTGTAATCTGACTGCTGTATTTCGCTGCAGGGACAATAAACGAGATCGTCTGTTCACTTTCCTCTGACAATGGCTTTCGGTACGCATAGTAATCACTTGCATTTGTCGGCACTGTAAGAACACATGTTTCGCCCTCTTTTGCATAATCTCCATCAACATGCACCGTAACTGGAAAAGGATGTTCTTCCACAAGAATCCCTTCTCTTCCAAGACCAAGACTGACACTGACTGTTCCTGAATAGGCGCGGTACGCGCGTTTTGAAGCATTTTTACAGCCACCTGCTGTAAGCAGGCATAGGATAATTGTAAAAAACAGTACTGTGACTGCAGTGCGATGGGTAGTTTTAGCTCTCATCTGACACCTCCTGCTTAGCGTGATTGTCGTCCTCGATATTTTCTTCATGTGTGCTTGGCAGCATCACACTAAAAACAGTTCCCTCAAGGCTGCTTTTTGCCGCAATTGAACCTCCGTGTATACGCGCCACATTTGCTGCAATCGCAAGACCAAGACCTGTTCCTCCTGTAGCGGAATTTCTTGAACTTTCAGCACGGTAAAACTTTTCAAATACGCGGTCTAAATCCTTTTGCGGAATTACCTTTCCAAAGTTAATGATATCTACTGTGATTGCTTCTTTTTGTGTTCTCGTCTTTACAATCAGAAGCTTTCCCTCTTTTCCATACTTGATTGCATTGTTAATCAAGTTGTCAAAAAGACGCACAAGAAGCGTAGCGTCACCCTGAATTACAAAATTTGATGCATCGGGATGGTACTCGTAGTCCATCTCGTTATTCTCAAATACCGGATAAAATTCATCAAGAAGCTGCGCTAAAAGTGTGATTATATCAATTGGCTGCATATTTGTAGTCTGCTTACTGTAGCTAAGCTTAGTAAATCCAAACAAATCTTCTATCATCTGCTGCAAATGTTTTGCCTTGTCATGAGCAATCCTGATGTAATTCTGACGCGTCTCTTCTGGGAGATCCTTTCTCGTGGAAAGAATATCAAGATATCCTAAAATTGATGTGAGCGGTGTACGCAAATCATGTGCAATATTAGTTATCAGCTCGTTTTTTGTCTCCTCTGCCTGCTTTTCTTTTTCAAGAAGCTGCTCGATCTCCTCTGCCATGTGATTGACCTGCATTGCAATATCTGACAGCTCATTATCGCCTCGCACTGGAATACGCGTATTAAAATGTCCTTCTGAAATCTCCTGAAGAGATGCTGAAATCTTTCTTGTATATTTGAGTGTTCGATGCTGAAGCATACCAAACACAAAAGCAAACACGCATATGCCAATCAGCAGATAAACAAAAATCAGGGGCGCGTTATACTCACCTGACAAACTGGCGACGCTCCCCTGAAAACCGAACTGACACAAAATCACGTCGGCCAGCTTGCTGTTTAGCAAAAGTGCGACTTCAGCCGCCAGCGCGGCAGCTGCACTTAACACAGTGTTAAGCAGCAGACTGCCTCTGTATTTCACTTTATTTTTACTGGTCAATTTTGTATCCAACTCCCCATACGGTTGTTATGATCTTATCCTCACGATTATCGTCCTTGATTTTTGTACGAAGACGGCGGATATGTACCATAACGGTATTATTTGCCTCGTAAACAGTTTCATTCCAGACGTTTTTAAAGATTTCGTCTGTGCTGAACACCTTGCCTGGGTTTTGTGCCAGCAGACAAAGAATATCAAATTCAAGCGGTGTCAACTTAATTTCCTCACCATCTACAGTAACAACATGAGTTGTGCGGTTAATCACAACACCTCGTATTGAAATGACTTCACTTGCGTCCTTTTTTTGTACGCCATCTGGATTAAACTCAGTATAACGGCGAAGCTGTGACTTAACTCTTGCAGTAAGCTCTAATGGACTAAACGGCTTAGTCACATAGTCATCTGCTCCGCAGCCAAGGCCAAGAATTTTATCAAGGTCAGCTGACTTGGCGCTTAAAAAGATAACTGGAATGTTGCTGAATTTTCTAATCTGTCTGCACATCTCGATGCCATCCATCTCCGGCATCATAATGTCTAAAATAGCTAGCTGAATATCATGCTCCTGTAAAATTTGAAGACCCTCTTTTGCACTGTATGCCTTCCAGACACGATATCCATCGCTGACAAGATAGATTTCAAGAAGATCAGCGATTTCTCTCTCGTCATCTGTTACTAATATATTAATCTGATCCATGTTTTTCTCCGTTTCTCTTTGCTGCTGCCTAAGCCAGACGACAACAGCAAATTTTTATTAATCTTGCGCATCCTCTGCCGTAAGCGGCTCAAATACGCGCTGCTTTTGCAGCCCTTCATTTTCGTCATCTCTTACAGCCTCTGCTTCTGCTTCTTTACAGAAAACATCCTGAGAATCAACAATTTCCTTTCCTCTTTTGTCAATGCGCTCATACTGACCACTTTCATCCATCTTCATGATTCTTGCACGTACAGTATCTTCAAGCTCAACCTCTAAGATGTGACGTACCTTTGCGCGCACAGATGGATCTAGCACTGGGAATGTAATCTCCACTCTTCTGTCAAGGTTTCTTGGCATCCAATCTGCACTTCCCATATAAATCTCTTCATTTCCGCCATTTCCAAAACAGAAAATACGGCTGTGCTCAAGGAAGGTTCCTACTATAGAGCGCACGCGAATGTTTTCGCTGACTCCTGGTATACCTGTCTTTACACAGCAGATACCACGAATTATTAAATCAATCTTAACACCGGCTGCTGAAGCCTCATAAAGTGCGGCAATGATGCCCTTATCACAAAGAGAGTTCATCTTAGCTATGATATATGCCGGACGACCGCTCTTTGCAAACTCAGTTTCTCTTTTAATCCATGACAAAAACTTTCCTCTTAGCCACAGCGGTGCTACAGCAAGCTGGTTCCATGACTCTGGCTCTGAATAACCAGACAGCATGTTAAATACAGCAGTAGCATCCTCACCGATCATGCGGTTGCATGTCATGATACCACAGTCAGTGTAAAGCTTTGCAGTCGCATCATTATAATTTCCAGTTCCTAAATGTACATAACGGCAGATTCCATCTTCCTCATCACGCACGATAAGTGTAATCTTGCTATGCGTCTTTAAGCCGCGAAGACCATAAATTACATGGCAGCCTGCTTTCTCAAGCATCTTTGCCCATACAATATTGTGTTCCTCATCAAAACGTGCCTTTAACTCGACAAGAACTGTTACCTGCTTGCCATTTTCTGCTGCCTTTGCAAGTGCTGCAACGATTGGTGAATTGCCGCTGACACGGTACAATGTCTGTTTGATCGCCAACACCTTTGGATCAACTGCTGCTTCTTTAATAAAGTTTACAACAGGGTCGAATGTGATGTATGGATGATGCAGGAAAATATCACCTTTTTTAATGTTGTCAAAGATGGACAACTCAGGGTCGATCTGTGGGCATCTCTGCGGCTTATACTTTGGCTGCTTAAATGCATCAAAGCCTTCCATTCCATAGAGCTTCATTAAAAATGTAAGATCGAGCGGTCCCTGGATCTTATAAATTTCCTCGTCTGATATTGCCAGCTCTTTTTTAAGATATTTGAGCAGATATTTGTCAATCTCCTCACTGACCTCAAGCTTGATTGCCTCGCCCCACTGGCGCTGCTTTAACTGCTTTTCAATCTCCTGAAGAAGATCCTCTGCTTCCTCCTCGTCGATGCTAAGATCTGCGTTTCTTTCAATACGGTATGCAGCAGTACTTATGACATCATAATTTAAAAACAGCTTGCTGATATTTCTGCGGATGATTTCTTCAAGAAGAATCAGCTTAACACCCTCTGTACATGGCAGCTGTACAATTCGTCCCATTACGGATGGCACCTGAACTGTCGCAAACTCAAGCTCTGGCTCCATTTCCTCTTCGCTTTGGTTCTTTGTCTTAATGAGTGCAGCAATATTTAATGACTTATTTCTGATTAACGGAAATGGTCTTGATGCATCTACAGCCATCGGTGTTAAAACAGGGTACACCTTTTCCATAAAGAAATTGTCTGCAAATGCGGCTTCCTCATCGTTCATCTGCTCAAATGAAGTTAACACGGTGATATGCTCCTTTGCCAACAATGGCAAAAGACTTCTGTTATATGTTGAATATTGTGTCTGAGTAAATTCATGAAGTGCTTCGCTGATAGCTGAAAGCTGCTCCTTTGGTGTCATACCTGCAATGTCCGGCTTTTTGTAGCCAGCATTTACCATATCCTTTAATGATGCAACACGCACCATAAAAAATTCATCCAGATTTGATGAGGTGATGCTTAAGAATTTGAGGCGCTCAAACAACGGATTACTCTTATCCCTTGCCTCTTCCAGCACACGATAGTTGAACTGAATCCAGCTTAATTCTCTGTTTGTATAATATTGACTATTTTCAAAATCCATCTTGCCAAACTGCCTTTCTATTTTTCTCTATTTTTCTCACTGTTTCTTTTTCTTCTGCTTAATTTCAAACCCAAGTCCGTATACTTCCTCAAAGAAATCCTGCTTATCCTGTAATGTCTTTTTCTCGAGCGTAATATTGTCCGGATAAGCTGTCGTGATCACGATATTTGAGTCCTTAATAGTCAGCTTCATATCGGCAAATTTCTGGCGGTGGCTTCGATCAAGCGCATTGCATACTCTTAAGATAGCTGCTAATTTCATAACAATCAAATATTTGTCATTGCCAAGCTTTCCATCAAATTCACTGAAATTTGGAAGCTCCATTGTGTTGTAGCGGACAATGCATGCAACCATCTCACGCTCCATATGAGAAATTCCGAGAATTTCTGTAGACATAATAATTTGATATGCACACTCGCCTGGTGCACTCATACTTATAAATTTTCCACAGTCATGTAAAATGGCAGCCAGACGAAGAAGCAGACGCTCACGCTCCCCAAGACCATGATATTTTTGCAGTAGATCAAAAAACTTGCCTGCCATCTGCTCAAGATATTCTGCATGAGCCTGATTTCCTTTGTAGCGCTTGCAGATTGTCTTTGCAGATGCAATTATGTCTTCTTCGAAATTGTATGTAATGCGTCCAAGCTTATGCTTTTCCATGTAGTCAATTGCATAACCGTCACAAAGATCAGACTGCGGAATCCATATTCTCTCTGCCTGACTTGCATCAAGAAGTGTCTGCGCCAAAATCATGACAGGAAGCACCATCGCTGCATACTCAAACGGCATGTCAAGCATCTGACTAATCTCACTTGTTGATTTTCCGCGAATCTGTGAGTACAAGTTTCTGATATCCTCTGCGGTTATGCCTGGATCTCCAGTATGCTCAAGCACCTTTCTAATCTGAGAAATAAGTGTATCACCGACTAGAATCAGACTGCGAATCGTGTGATCCTTTAAGAACATTTTCTCAAATGTCTGTACATCATTGTCGATCATCTCCTTTAACACAAGCTCAACAACAGGATATTCCCAAGAAAATGCAGAGAACATTTCACCAATCTTTGCCATTCCAAGACGAATATTCTGTGTAGTTGCAAGAGCTTTTTTCTCGTAGATAGAAATCTGTAAGCTTCCTGATCCAATATCAACCATAGCTGTTCCCTTTTCCGGAAGCTTAAAATCATTTTCTCTTGCAATTACACCCTTAATTCTTACATAACGCTGCTCGGAATTACTAAGCACTCGCACGCGGATTCCTGTGCGCACCTCGATCTGGTCCACGACCATTGCACAGTTTTTTGCCTCACGCACGGCACTGTTTGCAAGTGCATAATACTCTGTTATTCCATACTCAGCCAGCGTCTGCTTAAAATGAGTAAATGCATTACAGATCTGTTCTAAGACCTGTGTACTGATTCGCCCCTCTGAATAAGTATCTTTTCCTACCGGAACCATTCGGCGCAGGCTGTCAATCACCTGCATTCCCTTTCTAGGAGCAATCTCGTACACTTTCATAATCACGTCCTGTGCCCCGATCTCCATTACTGCCATACGCACTGCTGCCATAATTTCACGTCCTTTCTATTGCTTTACTGTTTTTTTAATGCCTTTTGTCCAAGCAGATAAATAATAAACTGCTGTGCACACCTTCCGCTTCTGCCTCCATGATTTAATTCCCATCTGCCTGCCTCTAACAAAAGCTCGTCTGTGTCCATTTCGATGCCATTCTTTTTTGCAAGATTGATCACGATATCATCGTACTCCTGCTTTTCTGGTGCACCATAATAGATAGTTACGCCAAAACGTGCCACCAAAGACAGCTTTTCCTGCACTGTGTCTGAAGAATGAAGCTCTGGCTTATAATCCTTTACATCATCGAAGCTTTCCTTAATTAAATGACGGCGATTACTTGTAGCATAAATCAGCACATTATCTGGTTTTGTCTCAAGACCGCCCTCGATAACAGCCTTTAAATATTTGTACTCGATCTCAAACTCCTCAAATGACAAATCATCCATATAAATGATGAATTTATAATTGCGGCTTTTAATCTGAGAAATAATTTTTGGCAAATCTTTGAACTGATGCTTATACACCTCGATCAGACGAAGTCCCTTAGAATAAAACTCGTTCATGATTGCCTTTATGCTAGAGGATTTTCCTGTTCCGGCATCACCAAACAAAAGGCAATTGTTTGCGGCCTGTCCATTAACAAAACTAAGTGTATTATCAACTAACTTTTTCTTCTGACGCTCGTAACCTACAAGATCATCTAAATGCACATGCTCAGTACATGTGATTGGCTCGATGATTGGCTCTCCATCATTATCCTGGCCTATGCGGAATGCCTTATGAAGACCAAGCTTTCCAACACCATAATCGCGATAAAAATCTGTCAGCGTATGTAAAAAATCTTCCTCACTGTCACATGCACCAAGATTTTTTCCAAGCTCTGTGATGCTGTCGCGAATACGCTTGTTAAATACATGACCATTTGTATTAGAGTTTACATAATTCTCCAAAAGAGCTGCCAAGCTGCATCCAAATGCACGGTCTAAATCTTCAAGGCTTACTGCAAACATTTCTTTCCAAAATGAAATATCTGGAAGAACAAGCTTTGATAATGTTCCCTGCGGAAGACCCTTTTTCTCACATGCCTTAGAAAACGCATTTTCTGCATTTGCCAATATACATGCAAGTACGCTGTGCCACAGATTTTCCTGCAGTCCATAGGCTGCTGCCATCTCGATCATCTGATGGATGCAGTTTTCATAGCATTCTAAATCATCCTCGGTAAGCGCATCAATCTGTGCCTTTTTTGCCAATGTTCTCATCTGGTAAACCAGATCTTCGTGTTCAAAGTTTCTGTATAATAATAATCTGTTCATGGCATTTTCCTCTATAATGTTAACTAATACTTACAATCCTTTTCGTGCAAGCACGATCGGCTTGTGAGCTTTTAACCCTAGTATTAATAATTTCCCAAGATTTTCAAGCGTGCAGCCTCTTCTTTGATGCCAAGAATCGCATTTTCTACAGCTGCATCAGCCAGATTTCCTTCGAAATCAACAAAGAAGCGATACTCAAATGGCTGCTCTGGAATCGGTCTTGATTCGATTTTTGTCATATTCAAATCATTATAAATCATATGAGACAAAATCGTGTACAAACTTCCGCTCTCATGAGGAATCTCAAACATGATAGAAATCTTTGATGCATCCCTGCGGTAGCATTTTTTTCTGCTTACAATAATAAATCTTGTTGTATTAGTCTTGTTGTCATTGATTCCTTCCTCAAGAATCTCTAATCCATACAGCTTTGCTGCTGTTTCGCTTGCTATTGCAGCTGTCTTTGGATTATTTTCCTTAATGACCTTCTGTGCAGCCATTGCCGTATTTGCCTGACTGATCTGCTGCCATGATGAGTGCTCATTTAAAAATTTTCCACACTGCATAAGTCCCTGCGGATGAGAGTAAACTGTCTGAATCTTATCTATGTCTGCACCCTTTAATCCTAGCAGACAATGACGTACAGGAAGATAATACTCGCCTATAATAGTATTATCGTAGCGTGTCAAAAGATCATACACATCACCAACCTGTCCGGCACTGGAATTTTCAAGAGGCAGCACGCCAAAATCAGCTTCTTTATTTGCAACTGCCTTCATAACCTCCTCGAAGTTTGGCACATGAAAATATGTTGCCAAGTCTCCAAAATATGCCATGGAAGCAGCATGACTGTATGCTCCCTCTACCCCCTGAAATACAACAGTCGCATTTGTTTTGTCAATCTCATCCACACAGTCAAATGGAACCGGCTGAGCAACGCCCTCTTCCTTCATGATCTGATACTGACGCTTGCGGCAAATTGCCATGACCTGTGTAAACAAATCGCAGATGCCATGTTCTTTAAAACCATCCTCTGCAAGCTTTGACAAGACTTCGAGCTTCTGGTTTTCTCTTGTTTTATCAAGCACCTTTTTATTATTCTGTATCTTGTATGCGGCTACATCCCTGCAGACATCAATTCGTTTCTGAAACAGGCGTGTGATTTCTTTATCTATCACGTCAATCTGTGCTCTTGATTCTGATAAATCTAACATATATTTTTTATTCCTCACTTATAACCTGTATTTTTGTTAATGCTATTTTGCAAGTAACTATGCTTCTCACAGTGAACTGTTTCTTATTTATTGCTCTGCGTTCAATTCTTCAAGCAGCTGTTTGATCGTGCTTTTACTTACCGGATGACGAAGCCATGGTGCAATCTGTGCCATCGGCACTAACACAAAACTTCTCTTTTCAATTTCTGGATGCGGTACAATCAGTCTCTTTGTTCCAAGGATCTGATCATCGTAGAAAAGCAAATCTAAATCAAGTGTTCTCGGTCCCCAATGAATCTTGCGCTCACGTCCTGCCTTTGCTTCAATACTCTGAAGCACATCTAAAAGTGCAAATGGCTCCAGCCAGGTTTTAAGACATGCACAGCCATTTAAAAAATTTGGCTGATCAAGATAGCCATACGGCTCTGTCTCAATCCAGTCGGAAACACTTTCTATCTCAATGCCTTTTACTGCTTTTAATTCTTCAATGGCAACATCAAGATAGTTTTTCTTTTCTCCAAGATTTGAACCAAGCGCAATATATGCAGTATGCCACTTTCTTGTTGTCTCGACTGCCACAGTTTCAAGCGGCAGACCAACAGGCGCCCACGGCTTTTCAATTTTGATTGTGATGCCGTTAATGAGCGGATTTGTCAGCAAAATTTCTTCAGCTGTAACTGCTGCTGCACGCTCTAAGAGCTTATGGTTTTCACGCTGCAAAATCTGCGTGATCTGTCTTGAGATTGCTCCATAATTTACTGTCTTATCAAGATCATCTGTCTGTGCAGCTGCTGTTGTATCAAGAGATAAAACAGCTGACACAACAAATTTTTGTCCTAGACGCTGCTCCTCTTCATATACACCATGATGGGCAAATACTTCAAGCCCCTTGATTTCTATTTTATCCATTCTATATCAAATTTCCTTCTATATTATTAAATTTAAAGCAATGTTTTTCCAATATCATGTAGCGTTAGTTTCTAAGCAATGCTTCTGCCATCTTAATTGCTCTCACATTTACCTGTACATTGTGAACACGCACAAACATGCAGCCCTTCTGTACTGCCCAGACGGTCGTTACCATAGTGCCTTCTTCTCTCTGGTCTGATGGCAAATCAAGTGTCAGTCCAATCATTGATTTGCGGCTTGTTCCAAGAAGCACCGGGCAGCCAAGTGTATCTAATACTTCAAGATGATTTGTGATAGCTAAATTCTGCTCATAATTTTTTGCAAAACCAACACCAGGATCGAGTATAATGGTATCCTTTGAAATTCCTGCTTTTTTTGCAATATTTAATGTCTCCTGCAAATCTGATACAACATCCTCTAAAAAGTTGTTATAGTCCATTGTCTCTCGATTATGCATAAGACATGACGGCAGCTTTGCCTTTGCAATCACTTCTGCCATTTTTTTATCTGCCTTTAATCCCCAGATATCATTGATCAGATCAGCTCCTGCCAAAATAGCTGCTTTAGCCACCTCTGACTTATAAGTATCTACGGAAATTGGAATATCAAAACGTTTCTTTAATGCCTCGATAACTGGTGCCACACGAGAAATTTCCTCTTCGTCTGAAATTCGTGTATAACCAGGTCTTGTCGATTCGCCGCCAATATCTAAGATATCTGCACCTTCTTCAATCATGCGCTGTGCATGAAAAAGTGCATCGTCCATATGATTCCAGCGTCCACCATCTGAAAATGAGTCTGGTGTAACATTTAAAATTCCCATTACGTAGGTATGACCGCTTGTCTGAAAGTCTCTGTTTCCTATTCTCATTTTTTCCTCCAACTTAGCGAACCATCATCAAAACACGATTGATCAGCTCGTCATTATTTTCAAAGACGCCTCTGCACACATATGTTAACGTCTTGGTACCTGGCTTTCTTACGCCGCGCATTGTCATGCACATATGCTCTGCTTCTATTACAACCATAACACCCTTTGGCTTTAAATGTTCCATAAGTGCATCAGCCGTCTGAGCTGTCAGCTGCTCCTGAATCTGTGGGCGCTTTGCAAATACTTCTATTGTTCTTGCCAGCTTGGAAAGTCCTGCAACTCTGCCATCTGGGATATATGCTATATGTGCTTTTCCATAAAATGGGAGCAAATGATGTTCACACACTGAATAAAGATCAATATCTTTTTCTAATATCAGCTCGTTATTCTTTGCTTCAAATGTTGTATGCAAATATTGTCCTGCATCCTGCCCCAGTCCGCCATATATTTCGCTGCACATACGTGCAACGCGGTCGGGAGTTCCTAACAGTCCCTCTCTGTTTGGATCTTCACCGATTCCTTCTAAAAACAAGCGCACAGCCTGTTCAATCTTTTCTTTATCCATAATTCCTCGTCTCTATTTTGTTTGTTTACAGCCGGTTATTGCACTTCATCCACTCTTTTACCCTTGCAAGAATTGTAAGGGTTCCGCACACAACCACTGGATTGTTCTGTGATACAGCCGCTTCCATTGCTTTTTCAATACCATCCTCACTGTCAAATGAAGTGACCTTTAACTGTGAAAAACGCTTTTTAATTGCAGCTTTTAAATCTGTGCTTTTCATTGCCCTTGGTGATGGCGGTGTCACAGTAAACACGTTTGATGCGCGACCAAATAAAATTTCAATTTCTTTTTCGTAATCTTTATCTGCCAGAACACCACAGACATAGCAAATCGGCACTGCACCAAACATTTGATTTACAGACTCACGAAGGCGTCTTATGCCATCTGGATTATGCGCACCATCTAATATTATATCAGGTGAACCACTATGAAGCTCAAAGCGTCCGCCCCAGCGTGTTTTTTCAATTCCATCATAAATGTGCTTTTTTTCAATTGGATAGCTGCGGCTAAGTACGCTTGCTGCCTGTACGGCAAGTGCAGCATTTTCAGGCTGACAACTTCCAAGCATCTTTAAATGCAGATTTTCAAATTCTCGGAAAAATACAATGCTCTCTCGCTTATCAGAAAATATCTGACGCACCTCATCGCGGTGTACCTCGTAAAGCGGCGTGTCTGCTGCTTTTGCTGCTGCACGAATTGGCTCCATCGCATCTTCCTTCTGCTCGATGCAAATAACAGGTGCACCCGGCTTTATAATACCAGCCTTATGTGCTGCAATCTCGCTGATCTTATTTCCAAGGATACGGCAATGATCCATGCTAATTGATGTTATGATACTGCATACTGTTGTCGTTACAATATTTGTAGCATCCATGTCACCGCCAAGACCTGCCTCTAAAATTGCCAGCTCGCAGCCTTTTTTGGCAAAATACCAAAATGCCAATGCTGTTTCCTGTTCAAAAGCAGTAGGTGTTTCGCCGTCAAGACTCGCTGCAGCCTCTGCCACTGCTGTCACGCCTTTTGCATATTCGTTTTCACTTATACAGCTTCCACATGCGAAATACTGCTCTGTGCTTGAAAATACAGCCGGAGATGTATATCTTCCTACTTTAATTCCTGCCTCTGATAAGATTGAAGTGAGATAGGCAGCTGTTGATCCCTTGCCGTTTGTTCCTGCAACCTGAATAAATTTGACTTTATCCTGCGGATTATTAAGTTTAGCCATCAGATGGCGCATTGTGTCAAGTCCCAGAACGATTCCCTTTTGACTTCGCACCTTTTCCAGATAATTTTGTGCTTCCAAAAAGTCCATGGAGTCCCCCTTTCAAGGTTTTTGTCAGATAGATTGAACTTTTGACCATGCTACTATAATAATATAATTTTTCATTTTAGTAAAGAGGGCAGATCATACCAGATGTCTGCCCTCTAAATATGTTTATATATATTTTTTGTTAGTTTACAATCACGCCAGCCCCAGCGCCTGCTTTGCAAGCTTGTCAGCATAATCATTGTATTTGTCTCCTGAATGACCTGTCACCTTCTGGAAGCGAACTGAGACTTTTGCTTTTGCTTCGTCGTAATAAGCTTTATAGGCGATTGTTCCTTCTTTATTTGTTTTCCATATACCAAGAGGCCATTTTGCGATACCTTCATAATCGTGATAAATTACTAATCGCTTCTTATTATTTGCAATAGCATACTCCATAGCGGCTCTTGCTCCCATGATCTCACCTGCTACGTTTCTCATACCTGCAAGGCTTGGATCAGAAAAGCTTTTGTTAAAGGTTTTTTCTTCGCCATTTTCCAATATTACCATTCCATAGGAGAAACGCTTGGTGGACTGATCGTAGCTGCCATCGACGTAGGCAACTAGTTCTGGCTCGTTTGATATGTTCTGTGTGATTTGGTTTGTAGCAATTGACGAATTTGCATTATTAGATGGCTGTTTAGGATCTTCATCGAATGGCAGCTTATTTTCACCTTCCATCCCAAGCTCCATGAATCCTTTTGCGCCTTCCATTGTTAGAAAACTTTTATATTCCGCACACGGAAAGCCATGCACCTGCGCACGGCACTCGTCCCATGTGGTAAAAATTCCGGTCTTACGCCCTTTACGGACGGCATAAAATTTCTTCGGCATATTTTTCCTTTCTTGTTTGCTAGGCTTACTCCACACTCTTTAATGATTCAATCATATCTATCTTTTTAAGTTGGAAATACATAACACCATTTACAGCCATTGAGAAAATAAATGCTAATACCATACTGTATATATAGCTTGGCACAGAAATATCAAGTCCAAACATGACCTGATTAACCTGTACTGTCTTGATGATAAATCCATGAAGTACCTTTCCGATAAAAATTCCTGCAAAGGCACCAATTAAAGTCAGCCAGATATTTTCCCTGTAGACATACATGGCAACTTCAGAATCATAAAAACCTAGCAGCTTGATTGTTGCCAGTTCTCGTTTTCTCTCACTGATATTGATGTTATTTAAGTTATAGATTACAACAAATGCCAGAAGGCTTGCTGAAATCACGAGCACTACAACAATAATATACAGACTGCTTAACATGCCATCAATCATCTCTCTTGTTGTACTAACATAAGTAACTGTTAAAATCTCATCATGCTCCATAAGACGCTGTCCTAACGCATCTTCATTTGCACGGCCGTCTTTATTTAGCTTTAACCAATACATGTTATATTCTGGTTCAGTCTGGAACACTTTTTCATAACAGCCTTCTGTCATATAAACATAATGCATCAGATAATTTTCCATAACATGTGCGACAACTGCTGTGACTGGTGCATTTTCACCGCTTGTGATTGACACAGTATCTCCCTCACCAACACCAAGCGCTTCTGCCATCTGCTCTGTCAAAATGACGCCATCATCAGTCAGTTCATATGTTTTCTTTGTTGTACGACTCTGAAAAACCATCATGGATTCCAATGCCTGCGCATCCTTACATACAACAGTGTAAGCAGTTCGCACATTTGAACCAGATGAAATATCCATCGACTTCATGCTGACCTTTGCAAACGTTTCAATGCCTGATTCATTTTCCATGATTTCATTAAGTGTTTTATCTGGATCATCTAGTTTGTCTGTCTCGTCCGTATTTAATGCTGCCATCGCATCATACAGCTGAATATTATCATATTGAAGCGATGCAATATTCATAATAGAATCTTTAAGACCAAATCCAACAACCATCAGACCTGTTGTGCATCCTATTCCAAAAACTGTCATAATCAGACGCTTTTTATAACGGAACAGATTTCTAAATGTATTTTTTTGTGAGAAGGACAAATGTTTCCAAATAAAACCAATCCGTTCTAATAAAACACGCTTTCCTGGCTTTGGTGCTACTGGGCGCATAAGTACTGCCGGCTGCGCATAAAGCTCTCTGTAGCATGCCACAAGCGCAGCAAATGTAACACTGAACACGGCAAGCGCAGTAGATAAAATTGCATAATACCAATTATATGGAATTACTAACTTTAATAATGACGCATACATAAGGCGGTATGATATGATGATAATAAATGGAAACAGCTTTTCACCAATGAGCACACCAACAATACTGCCGCCTAGTGTTGCTGAAAGCGCATAAAGAAGATACTTTTTTGCGATAGCTGCCTTGCTGTAGCCAAGAGCCTTGTATGTTCCAATAAGTGTACGCTGCTCTTCTACCATACGTGTAATGGCTGTCAATGCAACAAGTGCTGCAACTAAGAAAAAGATTGCTGGAAATACCTTTCCTATTGCCCCCATACGCTCAGCATTGCTGCCATAATCAGTATATCCAGGAAGGCTTTCGCGATTGATTACCTGCCATGTCGGCATCTTGATATCATCAAGCTCTTTTTGACCATCTTCAATCTCTTTCCATGCATCATCTAGCTTTTGTTTGGCCTCTGCCTTACTGCTCTCATAAGTTTCTTCCTGTTTTGTAAGTTCTTCCTCATTTTCTTTTATCTGTACTTCTGATTGATCAAGTGTATTTTTTGCCTCGTCAAGCGCCGCATACGCCGCATCAATCTGTCCCTGTGCCTGCGCAATCTGATCCTCGCTCATCATGGCCTTTCCAGCATCGAGCTGAGCCTGCTGCTGTTTTAACTGTTCCACTGTTGTCTCATAATTTTGCTCGTATTCTTTTCTGCCCTCAGCCAATTGATCCTTTGCGTCTGAAAGTTGTGCCCAGCCATCATCAAGCTTAGCTCTGGCATCATCAAGCTCACTGTCAGCATTATCTTTTTCTTCCTGCCAGGTTTTTCTTGCATCATTAAGCTCTTGCCTCGGCTCTTTTGTCACTTCATCATATCGTGCCTGACATCTTTCTTCTTCAAGTGCTTCCACACGCTTTTGCACTGGCTCTACTGCCTGTGTGTATGCATCTGTGAATGCGATCTCATCATAAGCATCGGCTGCAGTAAGATAAATCTGAGTATAATAATCCTGTGTAAACACATCCTTCTGCACAATTGCAAAGCCATTAATCTGACCACTTCCTATCATACTGCTTCCACGCTCCATGGAAATGAAAAGCGGGCTGTCACCAAATCCGGTAACTGTATAGCTTGTCTGCGTCAAATCCTCACTAAGCTCAGTATCAGTTCCTGATACAAATGAGATTGTGTCACCTACTTTTACTTCAAATGCCTTTTTCAGACGATTATCAAGCAGACACTCATTTTCATTTTCAGGAAGACGGCCTTCTGTCACTTGAATCTGATTCATTTTTTCTGGCATGGATAAAAGCTCAACTACGTAATCTGTCTCATTTTGCTTTGTGATTACATCCTTCATATACCCTGACTCTGCGCCTGATATGCCTTCTATTTGTGAAAGTGCCTCTACATCATCATCTGTCAGACCCATCGTGCTTATCACACGAATATCCATCAAGTTGCTCGCGTCTGAAAACGCATCTCCTGTATAACGCATATCACTTTCCGTTGAACGAAGTCCTGAAAAAAATGATACGCCCAGTGCAACAATCAAAAAAATTGAAATGTAGCGGCCAAGACTTTTTTTGATCTCCACCCGTATATCTTTATTTAATGCTTTTTTTCTTGCCATATGTTCCCCCCTTTATTACCACTCAATATCTTCTACTGACACAGGAGATGGATTAGTGCACACACTGGCTGCTTTTCCGTTTTTAATACGGATCACACGATCTGCCATTGGCGCGATTGCAGAATTATGCGTAATTACAAGAACAGTCATCTTTTGCTTGCGGCACGTATCCTGTAAAAGCTTTAAAATCTGCTTTCCTGTTACATAATCTAGCGCACCAGTCGGCTCATCACATAAAAGCATTTTGGGATTTTTTGCAAGTGCACGGGCAATTGAAACACGCTGCTGCTCGCCGCCTGATAGCTGTGATGGGAAGTTGTTTAAGCGCTCTCCAAGTCCAACCTCTTTTAATACTGTTTCTGCATCTCTTGGATTTTTGCAGATTTGAAGTGCAAGCTCAACATTCTCCTTTGCTGTCAAGTTCGGAACAAGATTATAAAACTGGAAAATGAATCCAATATCCTCTCTGCGATATTTTGTCAGCTGACGGTTCTTAAAAGACTCAATATGAACACCATCTACAATGACCTCTCCGCTCGTAACAGTATCCATTCCGCCTAAAATATTTAATATGGTTGTCTTTCCTGCACCAGACGGACCGACAATCACTACAAATTCTCCTTTTTTTATTTCAAAATTCACGCCATCTGCTGCATTAATTGAAACTTCGCCCATATGATATGTTTTTCGCACATCTTTCAAAATTACATATGACTGCTCCATAATATTCTCCATTTCTTTTATTCTCTTTTTACTTATTCCATTGTAACATTGCCTATTTTTTTCTTCAAGCGCAACCCAATATTTTTATAAAAACTTTAGTTTTACAGTTCCTTATTTACAAACAGAACCTCAACGCTTATAATAAAAACTAGAAACAATTTTTTAGGAGGTTTTTTATTATGGAAATCATGCATACAGATAAGGCACCAGCAGCAGTTGGCCCATATAGCCAGGCTGTAAAGACAGGAAATCTTCTTTTCTGCTCTGGTCAGATTGGACTTAATCCTGCTACAGGCGAAATGGTTGGCACAACTGTTGCTGAGCAGGCAAAGCAGGTGATGGAGAATGTTAAGGCACTTCTTGAGAATGCCGGTGCAACATTTGACAATGTTGTAAAGACAACCTGCTTCATCGCTGATATGAAGGAGTTTGGAAACTTTAATGAAGTATATGCTCAGTATTTTTCAAACAACAAGCCGGCACGTTCCTGCGTACAGGCTGTTCTCCCAAAGGGCGCTCTTTGCGAGGTTGAGGTTATTGTTGAGCTTTAATTATTTTTTAGTTTTTTAAAAAAAGCACCGCCACCTTTGGTATGCTACCCGTCAAGAGGACAATAAAAAATAATAAATTTTTGTATCGTCAGCCATGCTATG
>ERZ838225.338-NODE-338-length-67745-cov-9.062550_pt1 | contig 67745 bp, 63 predicted proteins | sample MGYA00519684_ERZ838225 | MGnify/ENA primary metagenome ERZ838225 (study PRJEB31850, sample SAMEA3708829) | human gut metagenome | biome: human gut; feature: human-associated habitat; material: faeces | place: China | collected 2014 ... | reverse complement strand
TCAAATGCTGTGGTTAGCAGCTTATTTGACAGGATTTCCACCTGTCGGATTGCACACCCTTCGCTGGACACACGGTCTGGCACCCGGTATTTTCTGGCTGTATCCTTCTCACTACTAGGGTGGATTAGGGACTTTCACCCAGTAGAAACGTGCGCCGCAAGGCGCACATAGAAAAGAGCCTGATGGAAATCTCCCATTCCATCAGGCTCTAATAAATTTTGAAATAATTACCTGTTTTTTTAGTAAGCTCTCTTTATGATTTCATTCATATGCTGTGTAGTTTCAAAACGAATTCGCTCTTCATCTAAAGTAAGTACTTCACGGTTTTTCATAACAAGCTTTCCGTTGATGATTGAATCCATTACGTCATGTCCATTTGCAGCATCCACGATGGTGTTTACAAGATTCTGAGTTGGTGTAATATGTGGCTGCTCAATGTTTACAAGAATCAAATCTGCTTTCTTTCCTTCTTCTACAGATCCCAGAATATCACCATGTCCGATTGCATTTGCTCCACCTTGAGAAGCCATTTTCAAAAGTGTAGGACAGGTCATGACGACCGGATTAAAAGAAGGAAGTCCCCAATAGGCTATCATAGAATAACGCAGAGCTTTCATTTCATCAAAAATATCCAGATTAGAAGGAGCTGCTCCATCACAGCCTAAACCAACACTTGCACCAGATTCGAGAATCTGAGGCGCTTTCGGGAATCCATGATTTGACAGATTGGCTCTTGGACAATGGATCATTTTTACACCTCGTTCTGCCATCAACGCAATATCATGGTCAGACAGCATAACATTATGTGCGGTCAGAAGATTTGGTCCAAGAATTCCCATTTCATCTAAAAATTCAGCAGGACGTTTTTGATAATTTTGCAGGCAAAAGCTGACTTCATCTTTATGTTCGCATAAATGTGCATGAATACCTGTATGAAGTTCTTTGGCATAATCACCTACCATGGCAATGAGCTCTCTGGAACAGGTCATCACCTGACGAATAGCAAACCAGATATCCACACGTCCATCGCCAGCTCCCTGATATTTCTTATACAGCTCTTTTGTATGCTCCATAGCTTCATCAGCAGTTTCTTTCATTGCACCTGTAATTGCATTACCCATATCCATTGTGGATTTTGCTATTGCTGCCCTCATACCGGATTCAATAACGGCATCAGCCACACGTTCCATATGTACACCGCCGGAATCAGCAAAAGCAGTGGTTCCATTTTTGATCATTTCCAGACATGCTAATTGTCCACTGACGTAAGAATCTTCTGGGAGAAGATTGCTTTCAAAAGGAACGGGGGTGCGGACGCTTTCTTGGACCTGAATTAAGCAATTCCAAGACTGCGTCTATACTCCATCGGACTCAAACCCCCTAACGACAGTTTGATCCTTTTATCTCTATACCATTGCATATATTGGTTTATAATGCTGATAAATTCTTCTACTGAAATTTTATCCCATTTTTCACCATAGAACATTTCATTTTTCATTCGTCCAAAAAATCCTTCACATGCCGAGTTATCTGGCGAACAGCCCTTTTTGGACATTGATCTTGTCAGGCCAGCTTCATCCATTCGCTGAATCCAACCTGGCCAGCGATAATGGCATCCTCTATCACTATGAACGATTGGATGCTCATTTTCTTTTAACAATACGATTGCGTTATCTAGCATTGTATTTACTAGTTCTGCATTAGGAGACGTACCAACTGTCCACGTTATAGGCATACCATCGAAGCAATCTATGATTGGAGATAAATATACTTTTCCTTCTCCAATTTTAAACTCAGTGATGTCTGTTAACCATTTTTTGTTTGGTTTATCAGCATGAAAATCCCTTTGTACTTCGTTTGGTACAGCTGGCGAAATTTCTCCTAAATAAAAGTTATATTTTTCTGACGGATTGCTCGAACAATCAAGTTTTCTTCTTTCATGATACTCCGAACGATTTTCTCAGAGATTATAATGCCTTCTCGTTTTAAAAGCAAATGAATGCGGCGGTATCCATATCTTTTGTGGTTTTCGAAAAAAAGGATTTTTATTCGCTCTTTTATTTTTGCAATTTTATTTTCCTTTTTTATCTGCTTTTGCTGATAGCAATAGCTACTTTTGGCCATGTCAAATACCTCCAGTATACTTTTTACTGGATATTTATCTCGTAGGGCCATAATCACCATGGCCTTTTCCTGATTGGAAAACTCTTTTAGATTATCGCCCATTTCTTTTTTTAATATTTCTGCTGCTTTTTCATATACATCCTTTTCCAGATGTGCTCGATAAAGCTCCGCCTGTGTTTTTTTTAGCTCTTGCTCTACCAATCTTTTTTCTTCTTTTAATCGATTTATTTCATTGATGTAGTACTCTTTAGAATTCAGTTTTTGCTGCTTCAAAATACAGTTTCCTTTCCCAATGTATTGTACTTTCCACTCGTATAATGTAGCACGACTGATTCCATATTTTTCAGCTATATCAGCTGTAGAACTGTTGCTTTCACATAAATCTATGACTGCTGCTTGTTTTATTTCTTCTGGATAATCTACTTTCCATTTTCTCTGTACTGGTTTACTTACTTTATCCGGAACTGTTTCTCTAAGCCAGCGAAGAATCCCTGTTGCGCTACCATAACCTAATTCTCTCACAGTTTTCTTCATATTGCAACCATTTTTGAAATACAAGTCGATTGCCTGTTGTTTTTCTTCGGTGCTATACTTGTTCATTTCTTCCTCCTAACATCTTTCGACATTAGGTCCAAAAATTGTCCGCACCCCTGTCTAAATATCGTGTTAACGGTGCCTGACCCCCGTGTTAGAATACTGCTCACCGCGTAGAGGTGTGTGATTATCAGAGCAGTTAGAGCCACAGTTTCCCGTAGCTCCAGAGTTTGTGGCTGTTTGCTCCTATCCATCAGCCTATTGTTCATATTTTATTCATATTGCGTTTACAATCTAGTACCAGGTTCCTGACCCCAATGTGTACATTAGTAAATACTTTTATCATTCCAGCCATTATTCTACTGTAACACTCTTAGCAAGATTTCTCGGCTTATCCACATCCAGACCCTTAGCCCTGTTATATGATATAGTAACTTTCCTTCCTTTGCTTTTTTCCAATCCCATATCTCCTCCAATTCTCCATTTTTCTAATGCCCTCTCGGGCTTCTCTTTTAATTAAGAGAGCCACCTCTCGGCAGCCCTCTCTGTGTGATGTAATGTTTTTTTGCTAGCAATCGAAAACTACTTCATCCAGTTTTTAATTCAAGTTCTTCGATCTTGCTACATTTGTAGTATATCAAATTCTGACAAACTTTGCAACCAGTTTCGCTTGACTAAATTCGACACCTTTCGACATTATCCGAACTTTTGTTCATGATTTGTTAACGGTGCCTGACCCTCGGGTCTCCGTTGGTACCTGACCCCCGGGAGCTTTCAGACCACAGAGTCGGCACTCCGATTTATGGTATTTCGGCGCTCAATTGCTGTCCCTGCAACCTTGCTGTCTACGCTTAGCCCATTACATTACTGTAATACACTCAAGACTCGCTTCAAATGCTGTGGTTAGCAGCTTATTTGACAGGATTTCCACCTGCTGGATTGTACACCCTTTGCCGGACGCACTGTCTGGCACCTGGAGTTTTAATTACCCTATTATTGTTTTAATTTTACTTCTACTCTTAATTGCATTAAGAAGTTTATCCTTATCATCAGAGTTAATATTTCTACAATTCGATTTAAAAATTTCTTCAATTATATCCATCACTTGCTCATATTTGCTTTTTACAATAATTGAAGCCAAACATTCAATTGCTGCATCATGAGAACTTAATGCATCCGGATTCTCATTTAATTTTTTCTTTAACTCTCTAATTTGCTCTTTTGATCCTATTACACATCTCGAATTAACCTCATCCTCAATCATTTGTCTACGTGCCTTATCGGTCATTTTGCTTTCCCAATCAGTTGTTCCAACTCGCGAATACATATTTCCAACAAGCCAACCAAGCTTTGCTTTAAACTCGTCACTCAATTCTAACCTTTTTGCATTCAAACAAGAATCATAATGCAATTCACTTTTTAAGGCAATTGACACTTTAAGATATACCACCATAGACTTTGGGAAGTTTAAAGCATCCTCTTTATAAAGGAAAAAATAGTCTGGTTCAGTATTATTATACACTCGTTCAACTAGCTGAGTCACCCGTGCTTTAGCTCTTTCCTCAACCAAAAATATACCATTATAGTTTTCAGCCATCTTATTAGAGACCAGTGTTCTTTCTAAGAAATCGCTATACTCTCTAACAGCCGCAAGGGTAATATATGGAGTTTTACACGTTTTTCCATTTCTTCTTACCAAATCGCAGCTCTGAGAAAGAACCATAAAATACTTATACGCCTCATTCAAAAAATATGGATGAACTTCCTTCAAAATTGCAATCAAGTCATCTGTTTTTTCAAGTATATCACCTTGGCATAAAGAATCCTTTTCCATATGCTCTTTGTAAGTAAAATGAATATCTTTATCAATTGATTCGTCTTGAATTTCTTCCTCTACATCCGGCATCAATATCCACCCATCATCTTATTCAATTTACGACAAGTATCTTTCTTTTTCTGATCAGATAAATCCAATTTTTTATATCCTGTTTGAATTCCCGTTAATGACCTTTTTGTTATTTTGATTGTACTCTGTTCCATAATTTTACAAGAAGTTGAATAAGAAACAACCATCGTTTCTTTCGTAACACTTCTTCCAAAAATCACCTTATCTTTTAATGTTTCTGTACTCATTCTTCATCCTCTATTTCATAGCCAAACGCCTCAACCAATTCTCTACTCTCTTTAAGAAAATCTTCAATTTGTTGAATCGTCATATTAGGCATCTCACTTGTACTTTCTCCATGATGCTCATTAAAATGAAACCTAAGTTGATTTCCATCTAATACACTTTCTAAATTTATGATTTTTCCGGCTTTAGATAGGGTGCGTGTTATTTTAGAGGCTTTAATTTCATATCCACAAGTAATAATTCCATCGTTATCAGTCATGTGATCTATTACATCTGCAAATTGTGACCCATCAGAATCGATATAATCACAATTAAATCCATATGCATTAAGAATAGGGGTTGTTGCTCTCTGAAGAAAATTATTAACACACGTTATAAGTCTTTCAAGCATTGCTTGCTCTGTGTTTATGCTAGTAAATAGTATCTGACTCTGAGATGGTGCTATTGTTACTCCATCGCATCTATAGGTAACACTGAAATCTATTCCTTGTCCATTTACCCCCATTTCAATTTCTTGTCTTCCATAAACATTATCAGCAATCCAATTGGGTTGTATATAAAATCTATTCCAATCCCCTAGGAGAACAATTGTCAAAGAATCTCCTGCAAAAATCATAACACACGCCTCCTATACTTGTTCTACATATATATTATATTCTGTTTCTGCTTTTATGTTGTATTTTTCTTATTCAAAAAGAGTCACTATTCCCCGTGACTCTAGTATATCACAAATCTGCAAATAATTCAGCCTTGTACACGCCTTTTTCTAACATTTTCTTGAAGCTGTCCTTTACGGCTACAACGTCCTCATGGTATGTCATGCCGTACCAGGTATCGTCGGTTTTCAGAACCTTCACGGATATCTTGCCTTCACTCAGCAGTTCTCCAATGAAAATCGGGATCAGATACTCTGCTTTCAGAGGATTGCCAGGCACTTCCTTCTCGAAGAACTCTTTGAAGCCTTCTTCCAGTGTCGTAAGGAAATCAGGAGTCAATCCCCACATATTCATAGATACCAGAGAATTTACATCAACAACCACACCATCTGCCTCTGCTCCATCTGCAGTCTTGACGATGTTCTTAGTTTTCACAACCTCGGTCAGGTTGTTCTGCTCATCCATCTTACAGATACCACGGGTTACACCGCCGTTATCGGACAATGTGTTCTTCAGCACAAAACCTGCCATGCAGGACTTACCGCCATTCACCAAATACTCATGAACTGCATTGAATCCCTCTTTGCCATAGTAATCATCTGCATTGATCACAATGAACGGAGTCTTGATGACCTTCTTCGCTGCAAGCACAGCCTGTCCAGTTCCCCACGGCTTTGTACGTCCTTCCGGCATAGTTCCCGGAATGTCGTTGATATCCCGGAAAGCGTAGTCAACAGTTACGTTGTGGGAGGAGTTCGTTAACGGTGCCTAACCCTCAGGTCTTCTTATTCGAACTTTTGTTCATACTTTGTTAACGGTGCCTGACCCCCGGGAGTCCCCCAGAGCAAGCTTTTCACCTTTGCATCTGTTTATTTCATGCGCCCTTTTTTCAATTCGATATAAAATCTAATTATTTTTGCAAGCAAAAGCATAATAATCGAACACTTTTCGAACAATTAGCTTAATGGCATTGCCAATGTCTTTTATTGGGTTTATTTACAATTCCTTTTCGCACTTATCCAATACTGCTGCGATAACCTGATCCATATCGTAATATTTATATTCTCCCAGACGACCACCGAAAATAACTTTACTTTCGGCATCTGCCAGATTCTTATACTCAGAATAAAGCAAACTGTTTTTTTCATCATTAACCGGATAATATGGCTCATCTCCCGGCTTCCACTCACTACTGTACTCACGGCTGATGACAGTTTTCGGCAAATCATTGCCGTTCTCATCCTTACCGAACTCAAACCATTTGTGCTCAATGATACGGGTCCACGGAGTTTCACGGTCGGTATAGTTCACTGCGGCGTTGCCCTGAAAATTTGGTTTGTCCAACATTTCCATTTCAAAGTGGACAGAACGGTACTCCAGCGTTCCCAACTTATAATCAAAGTAAGCATCAATAGGTCCGGTATAAACAACCTTTTCAGCCAACGCATCCAACTCCGCCTTATGTGCCAGATAATCCGTATCCAGGCGAACCTCAATGCCGTCCAGCAGATTTGCAATCATCTTGGTATAACCACCAACAGGAATGCCCTGATAAAGTGCATTGAAGTAGTTGTTATCAAAAGTCAGACGAACTGGAAGACGCTTGATGATAAAGGCTGGAAGATCTTTACAATCACGCCCCCACTGCTTCTCAGTGTAACCTTTGATGAGCTTCTCGTAGATATCGCGGCCTACAAGGGAGATAGCTTGCTCCTCCAGATTCTTCGGCTCACCAGTGATTTCTTTACGCTGTTCCTCAATCTTCGCAGCGGCCTCTTCCGGTGTCACAACACCCCACATTTTATTAAAGGTATACATATTGAAAGGCAACGAATACAGCTCACCCTTGTAATCGGCAACCGGGGAATTCGTAAAACGGTTGAACTCGGCAAATTGCGTGATATAGTTCCACACCTTTTTATTGTTGGTATGGAAGATATGCGCACCGTATTTGTGGACGTTGATACCTTCAATATTCTCTGTATAAATATTACCCGCAATGTTGGGACGCTTATCCACAACTAGCACGGATTTGTTATGTACTCTGGCCTCATGGGCAAAGATAGCACCATAAAGACCAGAGCCTACTACTAAATAATCGTACATCTTTTTTCCTTCCATCACTTACTATGTTTAATCTTTTTTAACAATTGTTTTTCTATATCAATTACTAACGGTTCCTTCATGACAGTTAAAATTCCAAAATATGCACCAAAGAACACGACAGCAGATATACACAGCATTATGAAAATACCAAACGAAGCTTGCTTTATAAGTACAGACAGCATACATGCAACTGCTAAGGCTATCACTAAAGCCCCATAATGCACGTTTTTAAATGCTTCCCTGACTTCATTTTTCAATGCGACATACTGGACTATCAATACTGCTGCCTCGGCAGCTAATGTTCCAATTGCTGCTCCTGCGGAAGCAAATCTCGGAATCAAAAGTGCATTCAAAATTACATCTACTATAACACCCACAATCTCCGAATAAAGAACCGTCTTTTCTCGTCCTAAAGGTACCAGCATCTGAATGCCCATAATATTAGTAAGTCCAATGAGTAGCAATGTAGGCATAATAATCTGCATCGGAACAATCGAGCCAGCATAGGCTGAACCTGACAAGAAGAAAATACCTTCTTTTGCAAATATAATAAAATACACCATCATCGGTGATGCCACTAAAAAGACAAAATTGATTGCCTTCTTTGTGATACGATAAAACTCCTCCATAAGATTATGCTCAACGTAATACGATGCTCGCGGCAATAATACTACCCCTAATGATGTAACAATGCTAACCAAAATTGATTTAATTTTCACAGCAGCATTATAATATCCCACATCTGCATCAGATGTCATAAATCCAAGCATCACTGTATCCAAGTGAGTATATATTGTCGTTGCACACGACATTGCAAAAAATACCGCAACTGCTTTAAAGTGTTGTTTGAAATTGTAGTTTCCTACTGGCTTAAGTGAAACATACTTATGTACATGGAAAAAGTTAAAAATATTAGAAGCTGATGCAGCTAAAATAGAGATTCCTCCATAGATAACGTAGTCACTCTTCTGATGAATCAGCGCAAACATCGCTATTAAAGCAATAAATTTAAAAATAATAGATCTAATTGTTATATAGGTATACTGTTCTAGCGCCTTATAGAGCCATTCCATTCCGATTGCGTTAAACAGAATTGTTAGGCTAACAATCAAAAACAATGATTTGTCCTGTCGCAGCCTTGGTACAAAGGCAATTGCACCAAACAATGCTGCATATGCAATTAAGCTCATTGCAAAATTTATGATAAAAAGTTCTTGAACAGTTTTTGTAAGTTTTTCCTTATTATCTCGAACTTTTGCACACGCACGGATTCCATAAGTCGGAATACCTAATTGCGCAAACATCGCAAAATATGATACCACTGAGGTTGCAAATGAAACCTTTCCAGTCCCTTCCGGCAATAAAATACGAGACACATAAGGAAAGGTAATCAATGGAAATATAAACTGCGACATCGTTAAAATCGCGTTCATTATAAAATTTAGTTTTAGTGATTTTTGCTTCATGCCTAATCCTCGCGAAAACAATTTTTCAGGCGTTCATCTCTATAAGCCGAGAATAAAACGCCAAGAATAAAGCTAATACATGTAGTAACAATGAAGCAGTTCAGCCCATAACTTTTTTCTCCATAAGCACATGTATAGTACAATGTCCAAATCCACAAATGCGAAAAATACATAACTGTGCTACATCTCCTGCAGATCAATGCAACCTTATCACGTCTAAACTTTAAATCTTTCACAATGGAAAAGAGAAAAGTTGAAAAGCAAACAAAGGCAAGCGATTTGATAAATCCACCCGTTAGAGTTACAGCAATCGCGCTGAAGAAGCAACAACATATATTTTTTGCTTTTGCTTTTTTAGCCCATTTAGCAAACAACATTCCAATACTTATATATCCAGCCCCCATAAAAATTCTCCCACGAGGGCCAAGAATAAGCCACAAAACCTTAGTTGGGATTTCAAGGATTAAGGGGAGTGACTCTTTGACAGAAACAAATTCTGTAAAAATAAATCCCAAAATCATTAAGGCATTGCAAATAATCACTATTTGTATGAAATCAGCATGCCTTTTTATCAGGAAATAAATAAACAAAAGCCCATAAATACAAGATAATAAATACCATAATGCATACGAGTTATAATGTTCCCCTACAAATAGAAATCCTCTGATAAAATCAGCTGTATTAAAAAGAAATGATTCATTATTATTACAGTAGTAATAAATAGCCAATGGACAATAAACCACTGTCCAAATCAAATACAACTTCAAAAGCTTTCTTATATGCCGTAAAATATAACTGCTGTCTTGCCCCCCCCCGAAATACTTTTTTCCTATCAAATAACCACTGGATAAAAAGAAAAATGGATTTGCAACACCAACTAATGTATTGTATATACTAATAACTGCTTTGCTATTACACTCGTATAAGGGATTTGTATGAATTGCAATAACACATACTGCCATTATAAGTTTGAACAAGTCAATCGCATTATATTTTTCATTTGATTTTTCCACTCTTTTCTCCCCCAGATATTTCATCAGAAATCAGTCATTTGGCTAAACGCTTCTCAGTTTCATTTTTACAAAAGAAGAGAACAAATAATGACATATAGCATATATAGTTGTATGGAAATGATGTTGTTATAAAATAATACAAGAAAATCAATAAAAAGCCGAACTTTTTTCTGTTTTGTGTGGTTATTGCCTCTTGTATTGTTTTAATCATGGGTACAATATACATAAATGCAAGGTAAATTCCACCTTGTGCCAATACTCTAAACACAGAGTTTGAATATCCTATATCTTTTAATCTAAAGCTACTATAATGGGCAATCACATCTGTCATGTTCAAATATCCTGAACCTAAAACAGGTCTTTCAAGCCATGCCGCAAATCCAGCCTGATAATTATCCATTCGTGTGCTATAAGAAGCTGTTGCTGCTTTCAACGTAAATGTGTTCTCAAAATATGATGCAACTTGGGTTCCAACTCCAAATAGTGCTAGAACAATGACTGCTCTCAAAGCAAATCCTCGATTTGACCCAGCTGGAAATTTAACAAACAAATAAAGAATCCAAATAAATCCTATGGCATAAACTCCAGTCATTGACATCGTTGAAAGGGCTGTTATACTAAACACTATACAACGTTTAAATGATGTCCTTCTTGCCATAAATAACTCATATGCGAGCATTATAGATAAAAGTAGTACATATTTAGGTCCTTCATAAAAGAAACCCGTATTTCTCCAAATGCCAGATGCACCTAAAACTTCCTCTTTCTGCATTTCATATTGAATAAAAAAATACGACTGCTTTATCCTTGGAACATCACTCACATATATAGTTAATTTTTGTGATGGATTGAACACATGCATTATACTTCCAAAAAGCCAGAAAAAAAGTGAAATCAATGCTATAAGACTTAATATTTTTGAGCAACGATTCATAACACTTCTTATACATTCTTCATTATTGAAGAACAATAGCATTAGCGTAATTGTAATTACAAGCTGACATACATCGATTGTATGTGCCGAATTAATCACTATATTATATATCAAAAAAAATGATAAGTAGAATCCTATAAAAATTGCTTGATTTTTACTTCCATATCTGACTATTGCACCATCTTTGAACAACAGAACTATTAAGGATCCAATAAAGCACAGCGACAAAGCCAAACGAAAATAGCCGCTTCCATGCATCCACTTCCAAACACTTTCGCAATCAAGAATAATACAAATAGCTACAATAGTTTCAAACAGAGTCGCTACCTTTATTTTCATGAATCCGCTTTCCTCCATATCTAATATTACGGCTTCACACTCGGTCCGAGCTTACCAGACACGCCATCTTTCCACCCTTTCAATATCATTTTAATTGTCTGTATCTTTTTAGGGTTGTATTTTATAGCAATAAGAATTTGCCGAACATTTTGTCTTATATACTTCATCGGTTCTCCATCTCTTTTAAACATATATGTAAAATTTCTTGCCCGGTAATATTCTTTCCACGGAGCTTCTGTACTGCCTTTCTTTGTTTTTCCCAATATTTTAAAGTATTTACGTTCCAAAACTGGATGGTAATAATTGGAATCAAAAACAGTTGCCACAAAAGCATCCACCTTTAACGCTCTATAGTAATAATCCTGCTCATCACCTTTAATAAAGAATTCCTTATTAGGATACCCTATTTTTTCAACAAGTTCCCTCGAAACAAGTGTTCCGTTAAATGGATTAATTGTTCCCATAATTAATCCATTATTTTCTCTTTCAGCCGCAATTTGTTTGGTTTTTATTCCACCATTCAAGCCAAAAGATAAGGTGTTATCCGAGCCACAAACAAGTGAGTTTAACAGTAAAAATTTATTGGTTAAATACAATTTTTCTGCTGTTTTAACAAGAATCTCCATCATTTTATTGTCAGCAGGACGACCATCATCATCCATTAGGCAAATAAAGTCATAACCATCTTCATAAGCCATCTTCAGACCAGTATAAAAGCCACCAGAACCACCAATATTCTCTTCCAAATAAACATATTGTATTATATGATCATCAAGAATGCCTTCGTCTTTCAACATCTGTTCGGTATTATCAGAGCTATGATTATCAATAATATAATACTTATCAACAACATAACTCTGCGACAGTATCGATTTAATGTTCTTTATAAGTTCATCTTTTCTATTATATGTAACAACAACTCCAGCGGTTTTCATCTTTCATTCTCCTCAAAAAGCAATGCTTCCCATTTTTTACAAATAACTTTTTCATCTAAAAGTCTTTTGACTTTTTCAGCCTCAATAGACATCCGCTCTCCTAGATTTGGATTTTCAATCAATTCAATTATTGCATCTCTCATCGCGCTAACATCCTTAACTGGTACGAGCAAGCCATTAATTCCATCTTGAATCATCATATGCGCACCACCAATGGGGCAATCCGTACAAACACATGGTAAACCAATCGCCATAGCTTCTAGCATCGAATTGGACAGGCCTTCATAGTCAGATGAAGATAAAAATCCAGCACAATCAAGTATGCTCTCATGTACCCTATTAGAAAAACCTTCCATTAAAATAAACTCGTCAGCCTGTTTATCTTTGATATAATTCTTTATTTCCTCTTCAATTAGACCCGTACCATAAATTTTCAATTTATACTCAGGATATCTAAAGTGAACTTGTATAAAAGAATCAATCATCATCGGTAGGTTCTTTTGCCTATCAATTCTACAGAATGTTACAAATTCCTTTTTCCGAATACCTTGGTATCGTTCAGGGAGATTAGGTGTAATTGGATTCGGAATAACACAGCCATTCTTTTGTGCACGCTTAGGAAAATAAGCTAATGCGTCTGGCGTTTGATATACCGTCCTATACATGAAACCAAACATATGATTTCGAATCATTCGGAACACAACATTATGTGGTTCTGTTCGTGGATCTGTTCGCTCCGATCCAATAACTTTAACATTTAAGCCCACTGTATATATACGAGCATATGTTGCCATTCGTGACATAAACGCATAAAGATATGCACCTGAATGTTCCTTTAAAATTTCTCTTGTTTTTATGCAAGGTTTAATCATATCAATCTCCTTGTTTACCTTGCAATGTAACCATATAATATTTATTGCTTTGTCAAGTGGATAGTCAACCGGACTATCTCGCCAAACGATTATTGTTACTGGATATCCCTTTTCTGCTAAATAATTTGCCAAAATACAAATTACTCTATGCGCTCCTCCCCAGCCTTTTCCTCCCAGACTTCCAATCACAAAAAAAACTTCTTTGTTCATCTTTTTCTCCATTTGCTTAAATAATACTTTTCCATATTCTTTGCGGTTGCGCTCATATCAAATCCAGCATCAATAACATACTTCTGCATATTTTTATGTGCTACTGGGCTTTGTGCCATTTCAAGTGCAATATCTGCCCATTTTTTTGCCCCATCATTCAACATTAACTTTTGATAAATTGGCGTAATATCTGTTTCTGGTGGAAGTCCCTCAGAGCAAACAATGGGAACACCTGCCGCCTGTGCTTCAATTGCCACAATTCCCAGACCCTCAAACAGAGACGGAAAAACAAAAATATCCATCGCCTGATAAATTCGGTTCATGTCTTTACGGTTACCCAAGAATTGCACACTCTCTGTCAGACCCTTGTCCGCAACTTTGCTGCGCACCTTTTCTTCCAAAGGTCCAGTACCTACAAGAATCAATTCTGCGTCTGGCTTTTTCTTTTTGATTTCGGCGAAAACGTCAATCAAAAAATCATGGTTCTTTTGTGGATGCAGCCGTCCAACATGACCAACAACAAATTTATTCTCTAATCCAAGTTCCTGTCTGACTTCTCTCCGTATGTTCTCATTTGCAATAAACTGCTGAGAGTCAATCGCATTTTTCAACACCCGGAAAGGCTTATCCTTAAACAAATATTTTCCAGCTTCTTCCGAGCACGCAAAAAGATCTGTTGCATTCAGAGTAAACAGTCGCTGCATGAATAATTTTGGTAAATATTTTATATCATGTACGGTCTCGTTGTTGTGTGAATGTGCAATTTTAACAGGAATGCCTGCTTTCTTTGCTGCTTTCAGACAGAAATATCCAATCGTATAAGCATGACAATGCACAATTTGATATTCATGATGCTGCTTGAATAAGTTCTTCAGATCTTTCTGAAATTTAGGAAGATTCAGGTCCTCCCGGAAAGACAGCTTGTAAACGTGCCCTCCCATACTTTCAATTTCATCATCGTAAAATTGCTTTTCTTTATACACAACCAAAAAATCAAACTGCACTTTCGTGCGGTCAATTTTTCGATAGATATTCATTAACAACGCCTGTGTGCCGCCGGCTTCCATTCTCTGGAGTATATGCAATACTCTTATCGGCTCTCCCATAAATTCTTCCTCCGTAAATCTCAAAGCGATTTGATTTTTTGAATCAATTTGCTTGGCAAAATAGTCTTTATCCGGGCTTTGAGCTGTAATCCAACCTTCAGATTTGATACAAAATCTGGTTCATCGATTTCCCTATAAAAATTGCTTCTATTTTCTGGTCTGTTGCTTGGCTGTACAAGATTTCCTTGTTTTACCATTGCTTCTTTCAATGTTGCCTGCTCTGTCTCGGCAAATGGCTTCATCTTTTCAAAAAGCTCTTGTCCTTTTTCCGTATTCACAAATACGCTGGATACACCCTTCGGCGAATTAAATTCAGGATGACTCTTTGCAATTCCCCAAAAATCGCCCACCGTAATATCACCCACACGGCTTGTATTCGCGTAGACGCACTGATAACAGCTCTCTCTATAACAATCGCCATCCATAAAATGTTTTCCATAGCGATCAAGGGAGAGTGTCTTTGTCTTTGTCTTTGTCTTTGTCTTTGTCTTTAGCAGATATTGTGTTCCCCAGCCTCTTTTATCTTTTGAACGGAAATTGAAGTAAATTACTCGGCCATCTGTTTTCTTATTTTGGTATTCAATGTATTTTTTGAAGAATTTCGGCGATGGAACCCCATGACAAATTAAATCAACCGTGTACAGGTTTGGCTTATCGCCACCGAGGAATGCATACAATCCGTCAATCTGACAGGGCGTTCCCGTATAAAGAACCTTTTTTCCTTCTGCAAGCCTCTGCTTCACTTTTGAATAGCTGTCGTTCGGGTCGGATTGAACATATTTGGAGGATTGGATTTTTTCTCTCTCCGCGTTGCTTTCAATCTCAATATGGCTTACAGCAAGCTGTTCATCGTAGGCAGCACCATAGACTACACCACCCATTTGCAACACTGCTTTTGCAGCACTGTCTGCAGCGCCGCCAGATGCAGATTTCATAATATCCGCATCGTTTTTGTTGCGCCATGCCCACACCGTTTGAGGCATATTCCGATGTTGTTCTATGTTTTCTGCGGGGCAGGTTTTTAAGCACTTACCACATGCAACACAGTTTTTTTCATAGACAACCGGATACCAGAAGCCCTCTTTGTTTTCTCCCATGGAAATGCAGTGCTTTGGACAGCTTTGCTCACAGCTTTTGCAACCGACGCATTTCTCCTTGATTCGCGATATGTTCTCCATGTCATCCCTCAATATTATTCTGCAGATACTTCTTCGCTATTTCCCTTTGTTTCTGCAAAACATCATCTACTTTTTTATAGTCAATTGGCTGCTGATTGATTCGTTCCGTATCTTCCACTTTCGTTGTCATTCGCTCTGTCAGACCCAAACGATTCAACAAATCACTGAGTTTTTCTTCATTTCCGTAGCTGTTTCCTACGCTCTTACGAATCAGTGTTGTAAACGGACGGTGTGTAATCACGGAGAAGATACTGCCATGGAAAGTATCCGTAATCACTTCTTCTGCATTTCTGAAATAAGCCAACACTTCAAACGGCGAGCAATCTATAAACCGATCTGCACACTTCTGGATACCACCAATGGCATAAACTTTTAAATTCTTTTTCTTTGCATATTCTGCGATCCAATCCGCCTCATTGTTAGAAATGCGTCCAGCATATGCATACAAAATCAAATATTTCTCAGTTGCGTTGATCTGTGGAATTTTGTCGCAGCAATTCATATAGTCATACGTCAAAACCGGGTCCAAATTATATACCGGCTCTTTCCCAGTAAGCTGCTCTACAATACTACCAGAGTTTGCATCTCTCACAGAAATTGCATCAAACTCTTTCAGAAGATTTCCAACTTCACCAGCTTTTTGATACTTTTCCAGCTTTTCCAGTGTTGTGTTTCCAAACGATGCTGCATAAGTAATCAATCTGTCAGCATGATTGTCTTTACCAAACAATTCTGTCGAATAGCCCACATTGGAATTCTTCTGGATGCAGTTAAAAACTTCGTCGCTTCCAACCACCAGACAATCCAGCGAGGGATTGTAATTCATTTCATCGGTAATCCCCAAAAGCGGCATATACTTTTTAGCAAAAGACTGCTTGTACCGGACAAATGACAATTTATGCGAAAATGGAGCCTGATACTGAAATGTTTCCAGTCCTTTTTCCAGTTTGCGAACGAATTTGTTCTTATTGTCCGCATTTTCGGCAATAACCGGTGCACCGACATGGTAATCCACAAATTCTACTTTATGTCCTAATTCTTCTATTAACTGCTTCAGTGCATACGCCTGCAAAAAAGAGCCATAATTTGCAATGCGCTGCATTGACATAATTCCAACCTTTTTCATCTATTCATCCTCAAAACAACTTATTTACCAGTTTTTCCAGCTCTTCATTGAACTTTGCGTTATTGCTGCTCATACCATGTCCCATTTCCGCAACAATCTGATCGTAGTTCGTTATAATATCACCCAGCGTCTCAACATCTTCCACATCAATGATTGTACCCATGCGCTTTGACACATTTCGTGCAAACTCTACCTGATGATCATTCACATGCTCATTAAACTGATGTTGACGCGGCACAACGATTGGTGTCTTGCCAATCTGCAATGGCATAATAAAACTTGCTGGACCACCATGCGTGATCACAATTCGTGCATCCGCCACATTTTTAACCATCTGCTGATATGGAATCAATTTACTCCACTGACAATATTTCGGCTCGTATGTACTGAATCCGGTCTGAATAACCACATCATCCTGTATCGTACCGTCTTTTTTTAGTTCATCTATTTTCTTAATCAGCCGATTAAATGGCTGCTCATGTGTTCCTACTGTCACAAAAATCATCTTTTCGTCTCCTGCTTAGAATATACTACCAAGATTAACCGCTTTTGGATAAACTTTTTTTTGTTCTTCCCATTGCACAACAAACTTATCTACAATAGGATAAACCATCTTCCCAGTCATTGTCGGCTTATCAATACGATCAAACACCTCGATATAGATCAACTTTGCGCCCATCATCTTTCCAAGATAGAAGAATGGAACGGCTACAGCTGCACCACAAGAGATAATTAAATCTGGTTTTTCCTTATGAAGCACTTTCCACGCAATTTTCATGTTTTTAATAAGTGCTTTCAGACTACGATTTGTCGGATAATAGCATGGATACATTTTTTCACCTTCTAAAAGACTTTTCGCATCCTCTTTATCAAATGTAACCCAAAAGCGATCCTTATCTTTCCAAAAAGGTTTTAACATATAAAGGTGGGTTAAATGACCGCCAGATGACCCCACCAAACAAACCTTTATTTCTTTTTTATTATTCATCTGACTCTCTCCTTTTTTAGTATTTAATCTCTACCAAACAAATCTCTCGTATAAACTTTCTCTTTCACATCATCTAGGCACTTATTATATCTATTCGCAATAATTGCCTGACTCCGCTTCTTGAACTCTTCTAAATCATTTACAACCAAGCTGCCAAAGAACTTCTCTCCATCTTTCAGCGTTGGCTCATAAATTATAACTGTCGCACCCTTCGCCTTGATGCGCTTCATAACGCCTTGGATCGAACTCTGTCTGAAGTTATCAGAATTACTCTTCATGGTCAGACGGTATACGCCAACCACAACTTCTTTTTCCTTGCTCTCATCCCAACTATCATTCGCCTCATAAGCACCGGCAATCTCCAGAACACGGTCAGCAATGAAGTCTTTACGGGTTCGATTGCTCTCCACAATCGCCTCAATCAGATTTTCTGGTACATCCTGATAGTTTGCCAACAATTGCTTGGTATCCTTCGGCAAGCAGTAACCACCATAACCGAAACTTGGATTATTATAATGGCTGCCAATACGCGGATCCAGACAAACACCATTGATAATCTGCTGAGTATTTAACCCCTTCATCTCTGCATAGGTATCCAATTCATTAAAATAGGAAACTCTCAACGCCAAGTAGGTATTTGCAAACAATTTAACAGCTTCTGCCTCAGTAAAGCCCATAAATAACGTATCAATATCTTCCTTAATAGCCCCCTCCTGCAATAACTCTGCAAAAGTATGTGCAGCTTTTACCAATCTAGCATTTTCCACATCCGTACCAACAATAATTCGACTCGGATACAAGTTATCATAAAGAGCTTTGCTCTCTCTTAAAAACTCAGGACTGAATAAAATATTATCACAGTGGAACTTTTCCCTAATTGATGCTGTATATCCAACCGGAATCGTACTCTTAATTACCATAATGGCTTCTGGGTTGTACTCAATAACCAGTTTAATAACTGCCTCAACCGCAGATGTATCAAAAAAGTTCTTCTTAGAATCATAATTTGTCGGTGCTGCAATGACTACAAAATCAGCATCACTGTATGCTTCCTTCGCGTCCAATGTAGCGGTCAAATCAAGATTCTTCTCTGCCAAATACTTTTCAATATACTCATCCTGAATCGGAGATTTATTATTATTAATTAGCTCTACCTTTTCAGGAACAATATCCACAGCCGTTACCTTGTGATGTTGACTTAACAGTGTAGCAATTGATAAACCAACATAACCAGTTCCAGCTACTGCAATCTTCAAATCTTTAAATTCTCTCATGGTACTTTTCAGCCCTCCCAAGCATTCTTACTTCGAGAACACACTCTTTACATACTCATAGCTATTAATATCGCCAATGTCATACCGCTTTCCCGGCATTTTATAAGCATGCATCGGTGTCTGTTTACTCAGCCAAGCTGCAAAGCTACCTGGTGCATCGTAACCACAACCACTATCCAATGCCTCTTGAATACGCTTTACATCGACACTGCGATAGCAATAGAATGGCGGCACAGCCAAGTTACCTTTCGGCTCCTTCGGCTTTTCCTCATAAAAAGTAATCAAATCATTCTTATTAACTGTAATAATTGCTGTCTTTTGCTGTTTCTTCAGTTCATTCTCTTCATGGCACATCACACAGGAAGTACCCTTTTTCTTTGCGAACTCAACAAACTTGGAAAGACTAAAATCTAGCACATTGTCACCAGCCATCACTAATAAATCATCTGTCAGCTTCAGTTTTTCCACTGCCAACTGTATATCCTTGACTGCTCCTAGTCGGCTTTCATTGGTACTAGTACCATCATCAATCACAGTTATCTCATAGAATCTTGTCTTTTCTTTACTGTTCTTCCACTCTTCAAAATGAGTTGCAAACTTATGATTGGAAATCACTACAAACTCATCAATATCCGTTGTTTCAACCAGATCATCCACAAGCCAATCAAGAATCGACTTCTCACCCACCTTTAGAAGTGGCTTAGGAAAATTCTCTGTCAGTGGATACAAACGGGTCGCATATCCAGCTGCTAAAATCAAACATTTCATTATGTACTCTATCTCCTTTTACAGCTCTACTCCATCTGCGCTCTCACACAAGTGGAAGCTATACTTTCCTTCCAATTCCGGGAATGCTTTCAAATACTCTCTTGTCACCTTTGCTTCAATCTTCTCTGCTTTTTCTGGATCAATCAGAGCCATACAACATCCTTTGAAACCTGCACCTGAGAAGCGACCACCATAGATACCATCTGTATCTGCCATGATTTCATACAGCTTCTTTAACTCATCACAGCCACATTCATAACTATAAATGGAAGACTTACCACTCTCAAAAACAAGCTGTCCATATCCTTCCAAATCGCCCTTGCGCCATAACTCGGCACCTTTTTCTGCACGAGCAAACTCACTATAGTAATGTTCAGCTCTTCTTCTCCACAGCTCTGGCAAACGATTCTTATAAGCTTCAAACACCTCAAACGGAACATCTCTCAATCTCGTGTTCGCAAAGGTATCATAATCCATTCCAGCATAGCCCATCAATGCATATGCTGCTGCCTTGCATTCGTCCTGTCTCAGATTATATTTTGAATTTTTCAAGGAGCGCTCCAAACCAGAAAAGAAAATTGCAATCTTATATGGCTTCATATTTTCATTGACTGGAATCAACTCATAACTATCATCTTTTGTATCGAGGTATAACAGATGATTTTTCTTGGAGAGAACCTCGCAACTCTGATCAAGCTTACCGCAGGAGACACCAACATACTGGTTTTCTGCTGCTTTTGCTGTCATGATCATCTCCATCGGATCTAGATGGATGCCATTCACCTTACACAATGCAGACAAAAAGCAAATAATAACGGATGCTGATGAAGATAGACCACCAATCGGCAAACTACCTTCGATGATACCTGATAAACCAACCTTCAGTCGATACTTCTCACCTAGCATCTTAGCTGCACCGCGCAAATGATCCGCCCAATCGCCCTGCTTTTCCTCCGGTACTGCACTCACAAAAAACTGTGCACGCTTTGGAAAATTCAGTGACTGTAATTCCACAACACCATTCTGCTTTGGATGATATGCCATGTGAATACCTTTATCAATTGCAAGACCATTAATCTTTCCATACTGATGATCAATATGAGCACCTAGTGGGCTAATTCGATATGGACAAAATGCCACATCAAATGGATCTTGATGATATATATTCTTGTAAACCTCAATACACTTCATGAGTACATTTTCCTATCTTATTACTTGTTACTTGTGTTATTTATTACTTATGCTTCTATTACTTATAAAACTCTGCATACCACTCTGCGAATCTTCTCAATCCTTCTCGCAAACTGGTACTTGGCTTATATCCAAAATCACGCTCTAGCGCACTGGTATCTGCATAGGTTACTGGAACGTCGCCTGGCTGCATTGGAACCAATTCTTTATGAGATTCAAAGTCATAATCTTCTGGTAAAACACCTGCTCTTACCAGTTCCTCACTTAAAATCTGAACAAAGTCTAACAGATTCTCCGGATTCTGATTACCAATGTTGTAAACTGCATACGGTGGAATCGGTAGGCCATCTTCACCATTCTTCTTATCTGGCGCTTTCTTCATGACACGGACAACACCCTCAACGATATCATCTACATAAGTAAAGTCACGCTTGCAATTGCCATAGTTGAAGATCTTGATTGTCTCTCCCTTCACCAACTTATTAGTAAAGCCAAAATATGCCATATCTGGGCGACCAGCAGGACCGTACACAGTAAAGAAACGTAGACCCGTGGATGGGATATTATATAATTTAGAGTAAGCATGAGCCATCAATTCATTCGACTTTTTGGTTGCAGCATATAAAGAAACTGGATTGTCTACCTTATCATCTGTGCTGTACGGAACCTTCTTATTAGAACCATATACAGATGAAGAAGAAGCATATACTAGATGCTCCAATGTCTCACAGTAACGGCAAGCCTCCAGAATATTAAAAAAGCCAACCAAATTAGATTCCACATACGCATCTGGATTGGTAATCGAATAACGCACACCTGCCTGTGCTGCAAGATTTACAACAACTGCCGGCTTATACTGTTCGAACAACTCTGTGATCAATGCTTTATCAGCAATATTACCTTTTACGAAAGTAAATGTGGAATACTTGGCTAGCTCTTTTAAACGAAACTCTTTCAGTGCAACATCATAGTAAGCATTCATATTGTCAATACCGATGACTGTTGCCGATGGAACTTCTTTATAAATTCTCTTCACAAGGTTGGAACCGATAAAACCGGCTGCACCTGTGACTAAAATTGTTTTATTTTCCAGACTGACGCTACTCATTTCTATTATATCCCTCCTTCAAAAATAGTGCTTCGCCATCCCGCCTTCATTCATGCGAGCTAGCAAAGCACTATATTCCTCAACCTAAAGAAACGCGACAACGCGACGATTTCTCTCTGGTTAATTCTTTTCATTTGTTCATCTTCGCCTTCGCTTACACTCCAGCTTCGACTAATTGCTCACCTTTACATTGACCCCTCTTTGCCTAACACGGTCTTCACCGTCTTAAACAAGATCTTAATGTCGAGTGCAGGACTCCACTCTCTAATATACTTTGTATCGAGTCTTACGACTTCCTCAAAGTCTGTGATATCACTTCTCCCGCTGACCTGCCACATACCAGTAATACCCGGCTTAATTGCAAGTCTTGCTCTATGGTGAAGCTCATACTCGGATACCTCACCCGGCAACGGTGGACGTGTACCGACGATACTCATATCACCCTTCAACACGTTAAAGAACTGCGGAAACTCATCCAAGCTCGTCACTCGAATAAAATTACCGATGCCAGTCTTTTTGGTGCCGTCCGGCAAGATCTTATTACCAATGACACGCGGATCAAAATCAAGCTTAAACATCTTGCCATCTGCAACACGGTTTTGCTTCATCAGCTCCGCCTTTCTGGCCTCTGCATCCATGTACATGCTTCTGAACTTGTAAATCTTAAACTTCTTACCATTCTTACCAATTCTCTCCTGAGAGAAGAAAATCGGTCCAGGAGAACTAATATAAATCACCGGTGCGATAAAGATAAAGATGATACATGTTAGTAGGCATCCAACAAGACCGCCAGCGATATCCATCACTCTCTTAAACAAAAGCTGCTTTGCGGATGCATAGTTTAGACTGGTTGTCAATACGGTATAAGAACCAACCTTCTCAACAAACTGGCGTCTGTCCTCTGCATCTGCAATCTTAGACATCTTCAAATGAATTGTCACACCAGTTTCTTCCATTTTCTTGATTAACTCTTCTGGATACGGAGCTTCATCTGGTACAACAACCAACACCTCATCAATCCATTGTTGACACACATACATCGGAGCATCTTCACTGTTTGCCACTACCTTCACGTCGGCAATACTCTGCCCCGCCATGTCTGCATCGACAATCACCAGACCACTCAACAAAAACTTACCGTAATTGTTAGACTGAACAGTCTCAACAACCTTCTGTGCATCTGCCTTTGTCGTAACAATCAGTAGTGACCGACAGTTTCGCTCCCACTTACCGCTTGCTAGCACCTTCTTCCATGCAAATCTAGACGCATATGCGAACACAAAGTAAAGAACTAGTGTAATACCAAACATCAGTCTAGAGAATGCTGCACCCTCCTGCATAAAGAACAGATAGGCACTGCCAATCAAGCCGACTGCCAACACATTTCCAGCTGTCGCAATCAATTCTCTGTAACGCCCTCTCAGTGTCACATGTGTGAGTGTATCGAGCATAAACATTGCTGCCAAATCAGCAAACTCTATCACAATCGCCATATTACGGTATACAAGATCTGCATACGGATTTACTCCCAATCCCTTTAATACATAGGCCAGATAGAAAGCCACTTGCAGACAAATCATATCAATCAAGATAAAGTCGATATGCTTGAACCAGCCTTCAGATTCTTTTCTGTACATTACTTCTTTTTGCCCTCCCTTATAACAGCCGCAGCACCCCCCCCGGAAACTCGAGAGTGATTCTGCGGCTGTCTTCCTCGAAAGTCTAATATTTTTTACTTGTCTATTATTATCCTACATTCTTACAAACAAGTCAAGAACCATTTTTGCCAAAATACAACAAAGTTTGCAGGGGAGTGTCAGTGAATGTCACTTAGTGGGTGCAAACGTTTAAGAGAAGCTGTAGCGGCTGCTAACTATAAAATTACTTTTCTTGATAATCCCTTTTTAAAAATTTCTTTTTCTTTGTAAATATAGCTACTTCATGAGCATCTACATCCATTTTTATCAGTTTTCTTCTTTCCTCATTTTCGATCTTATCACGATTAAGCGTTAAGATATACTGAAAACCAGAATCATATTCTTCCTGTTTGTATATATAGTTCAAACATTGCACAAGTGTATCTTGGTCAACGTCAAAAATATTATCATGCACCAAAAAACGAGGATGTCTATTACTCGTATATTCATTGAACATCAGTGCCATATCATAAATAAAAACTTTAGTTCGATTAACACTGCGACTTCCATCATCAAAAATTCGAAGATCAATCTCTAACGGTATTTTTGATTGTCCTTTAGGCTGTGCCTTTATATCGAAAGAGCATTCTCGATTTCCCATAATTGATTCATGAATATCTGAAATTGTCATTTTAAACGATTTTAATTCGTTCGCCATTGCCTCAATATCATCATCAATATGTAACAATTGCTCTTGCTTACGAATATTCAATTGTCGTCTTTGTTTATCATATTGATCATACTGATCAAATAAGAGCTGTGTATGTGCTGCTGCTTCCCTTTTACTTTCATAAATTCTTAGTCCAGTCTTTAAATTTTTTAGCACACCTTTTTTATCCACAATCTGAATTTTTCTTGCATATTGATCATCTAAATTTCTAATTTTTCCAGAGATATCTGCAATTTGTTTTTCTAGTTCTCTTGCTTTCTGATTAATAAGAACTCTTTGAAATTGTTCAACTTTATTTTTAAAGCCTACAACCTCATTCAATGATTTAACAACTGTATTCCCCAGATTTTCTTTAAATTGATTATAAACCAGCTCAATTTCAGTATCATCTACCTGCTCTGGCTTAGGAAGCGATCGAATTTTATCATATTCTAATTTCAAAATTTTTTGATGCCCCCTAAGCTGGTCAAGCTGATTCTCTATTTCTACTAATTCTGTCTCTATTGACGAGAACGCATCATTTGTTTTAAAGGTTTCTATTGCTTCTTCCAATTGAACTAATTCGCCATCTAATTCATTCAATTCAGCCTTCACATCTGAAATCTTCTTACTTCCATTATCAGTAAGCTCTTTTTTGATTTTATTCAAGGCAGTCGTGGTCTTATCAACTTCTCGAATCGTATCAAGAACTTTCTTATAGTTATCTAAGGATATATCTAGCATGTACAAATGTACTGTCAAATCATCTGGAATTCTCCTTGTTAAATCATGACACTTAAGAATATCTGAAAACTCAGATTTCTCATCACGAATCAATATTGATAATAAATTTCTGACAGAAGGTATATTCTTTCCAGTGAGTTCACCAAAAATTAATTCTCTTAAATATTCCCTCGCATCTGCAAGCTTATTAAACTGAACCCTCTTGTTTTCATGATAAAAAATCGGTTTTTCCTGATTCTTACGATTTCTTTTTATAGTAACACTTTCCTCTCCAATTGTCAGTTCCAAAATAATATCTTCCTCTTCTGGCAATACTTCTTTCGGAATTTTTGCAATTCTTGACTTACTGTAATCACAAAGGAATGTAAAATCAATAAATTCAATACACATTGATTTTCCCACACCGTTTGTTTTTCTACCCTTAATACTTGAATCATCATACTTTTCTCCTAAAATCAAGTTGATTCCATCATGAAAAATAATTTCATCAAACACACCATTTTCAGAGGAAAGTTTTTCTAGGCAGATTCGTTTGATTTCTTTACCCATATCATTGCCTCCTCAAAATCTATAATTCCTACTGCATACAAAAAAGAAAGCCCCATGATTAACTGTCGGCTGCTTCCTATGCCAGCTGTCTTTAATGCCTTTGACACATCATATATAGAAGCGCCCTCTCCTCCCTGCCTTTGTATTTCCTTAAGAATTTGATATCCAATATACATAGAAGATGATTTCAGCATATTAGAATTCGCTACCATCATACTCACTCCTTTCATTTGGAAACACGTTACACTTAATTAGCTCATTAATTAAGTAAAACTTTATAGCAGCTTTATCATACTTCTTTCCATTTTTTCCTAATTTTATCTCAAAGAAATTCACTAATTTATTTAATGCCTCCATTGGATCATCTTGAGCCTCTTCTAAGTATTTTATACTCAAATCCTGAAGATACATCCTTATAATAATTTCTTCTCCTTCATCAATTCCCCTAATACTTTCAATTTGTACTAATGCTGAACCATATATTCCCAAAAGCTCCAAATACTGCCCTGTTAGTCTATTCGCAAATTTTTTAAATCTGTTGTAGATTTTATACTCAGGATCGACTACTGTTTTTATCCTTTTATACTTAGTCAAACGATTACTCGTAATGAATTCAATTAGATCCATTATCGTTTCAACTTCCATAGCTTCGGATCTTGTCAAAACGTTTTCCCCCATCTCAACCTGCAAATACTCATATATTTTCTTTTGTTGATCTGTAGACAACGCATTAATTTTCTGAATCAAATCACTTACATCCCAAATGTCATTTTCCTTATCAAATTCAAATGTTTGCTGTGTATCAAATATTGCCGTATAATTTTTCTTTTCTGTTGAGATTAGGACTATCAGACGACTATATTTTTCATATGATTTATTTTTTATAAACTCATCTATTGTGTGCTTAATCTTGTCACTTGTATTATTAGATGTCACTTGTACCGTTATTTTATTATCATCATCAACCAAATCAATTCCAGGTGTATTCTTTTCACTAAAGTTTACATTTCTAAGATTCCATCCCATAATAAGATTAAGCAATCCTGCATAAAAATTTTCTGAGGTTATATTAATATCGTATAAATTTATTTTATCTAGTTCAGAAGTTTCCAGCTTATACAAAGTCAACTTCTCGGTGATGCTTTTCATATACAGTTCTCTATTCATCATGGCAATCTCCTCCCCACTCGTATATGGACAATTTATTATAACACACCTAGATTAAGAGTGCCATTCCTTTTTTGTAAATTTCAAATGTGAAGTATATGCACTAGGCAGTGTCAGTCATTGTCACTAGATACCCCCTCCGTCTGCGCCTTCAGCACAGCCACCTCCCCTTTCAGGGGAGGCTGTGATCATTCTTCTCGTGTTCATTATTAACTTCATCTTCTTTCATAATGCGATATATTTCTCTGGTAAATCTTTCATATTCTTCTTTGATCTTCTGCTTTGAATACTTTCCTGCTTCAAGTTGATGTTCATATACATAATTCAACAAGTTAGATAATTCTTTACACGAGCATACCGCTTCAACAAATTTGTCCTCTTCAAGATGTTTATTATTGTCCCACTGCTTAATAGTAATTGGCGAAATAATATATCTCCCATCTGAATACCTTACTCCACCAGTACCAAGCGGTACTTGCGTCGTACAGATCGCTTCATATCCTCTTATTCCAATGGTATATTGACGCGTTGAAATTCCACTAAACATATACGCAGTCCGTGATCTACGTTTTCTTAACAAGTTTTTTATTAAATATTGTCTTGTTCCTTCATCAGAAACCACGGGCAATTCCTTTTCATCAATTGCTGGTATTCCCAAATAAAGACCTCTGCCTTCTGGTATAACCATAATCTCTTTCCAAAAACGACATCCCAATATATCAATAAATTTTTCATCAACAAGAACCATCGAAAACAACACTTTGTTTTTATTCAATAAAGACGTTATTGAATCAATATCCATTCTTTCATGATCGTATTCTATATAAACATCAAGATTATGCACTATCCATATTTGTTTTAACTCTGCTATCACTTTCTTAAAATCATAAGGCTGTATAGAGAACTGATTTTCTGTCCCCCTCACGAGAATATCAATCGTTCTTTCTACTTTCTGAAATGTTTTCCCGTATTTTTCAAGAAGTCTGATTTTCTTTTTCAAAGGAAACATACACCAATATACGTAGATCTGATCATTTTCTCGATCGTTTCGATTCTCCTTCTCCATCAACAATGGTTCCTCTATCTCTGCAAGATAAAAGTCAATTGCTGAATTAATTATTTTCCAAACCCCATCCATTGCTTCCTTTTTTATTCTTTTTCTATCAAAAGAAAGTGTTTCTTTTGTATCCAACCCATAAAAATCAATATTCAAAAATATTCCATTTCCTTCAAAGTACAATAAAGCTGCAGTCTTTTCAACACTCATTCCCTTAAAAAAACAGTGGTTTCCCATTTCATTATACGTATCTCCTAATGTGATATAAGCCTTCGTACAAGTCTGTTTATCCCATAATTCCATTCCATAATCTGGTAATATTCGAAACATGTAGCGCTCATTTTCTGCGCAATCATTTAACTCTTCAAAGCATTCCCCATCTATCGTATCTACTATATCATCATTAAAAAACACAGTCATAGGAAAGTATGTTTTTTCCATAGTAGTTCTCAATCTATCCCAAATTGCGTAATACACAGTATCCTCTTTGTTCGTAAATGGATCATACTCTGTTTCTATATAATTATAAGTATTATTTGCAACTTTAATACTAAAATTAAAATTTCTCGGAATAACAATATGAATCTCTGTTCCCTGATATTTCAGCTTATCTGACTTCGTAACTTGAACATAGCCATTTTTTCGCCGTGAAGTTACCTTGGCATAAATGCCATCTTCGCCCGCAGCTTTTGAATAGATTTCAAACTCTTTCGTTACTAAAAAAATTGACTGTAACCCTATGCCAAATCCTGCTGTAGGACGCAGCCATAACGGCATACTTTCGATTTCTTCTTTTCTTTCTTTATCACCAGAATAGCTTACTCCAACATTACATATTTTCTTTAATTGCTGTGCTGACAGACCAATTCCATTATCTTTTACAACAACTTTTATATGATCATTATCATGACTGTACATACGTACTTCTATTCCATAATTATTAAAGACTCCCTTTTCTATTTCAAATGGCTGCAGTTCCTTAAGATTTGTAACATCTTTTGAAATCCAGCTTTTATACTTTCCTTCAGAAAGATCCCGCCACATTTGAACCTTACATGCATCCAACGCATTCTGGATAACCTCACGTAAAAAGACAAACCTATCCTCATATAAATTTGACCCCTCTATAATCTCAAACGCTTTCTCTGGTGAAATTGAAAACTGTAAATCCGAAAGTCCCTGAATATCTGGAACTCCATTTAAAAGTAACTCACATTTTCCCAATTTAGGCGCACTTCCATTAATATTCGCTGGCATAATACTTTTCCAGTTCAGTGCCCAAAATTCAACCTCTTCTTTCAGCCATGATAAAAAATTACGTGTCTCACGATATACTTGTTCACTTTCACAGTCGGCTCGATACTCAATTATATCTGGTGTGATTAATATATGGCGTGCTGATTTATGCTTTTCCCAGTGATTCTTTGAAGAATCTGGAATCTCGCCAAACACAAATTCATTTGTCGAATTAAAACGGTTATTATCTGCGTCTAATAAATCTCCCATTCTCAACATTTGCGCAATAAATCTAGGGTGTGCATAATCTGCATTAAAGCCGTTTGTCCGATAGTCTAAATCCAGTATTTTCCTACCTGATTGTGTATGCAAACATATAATATCTCCTAGAAGCTGGATTAAACGCTCTTGGATCAGATTGTTAAAACTGAAATCGAGATGGAACATGCTTCCCATATCTTTTACATATGAGCCTGAAGTTTCTGCATGCTTTCTTCTATAATACTCTGCAATAAGAAGCGTTACCGCATTTCTCACATGCACTGGCCAAGAAGACACATTTTCTTTTTTGCCTAGTTTATCACCAAGAGAATTAATAAACTTTGCATTTTTTGCCATTGAATCATCATTTGAATCTTCCATCTCATGCAGATACTCCTGAAATTCCTTAGATTCCCAATTCTGCTCGATTTTTTTGCATTCTATCACCATTCCTATATCATGCAGGTACGCTGCCTGCAATAAAAGCCACGTATCTGTAGGAGATAATGCTCGAATGACTTTTTCTCCCAACAGCATCTCAATATTTGTAATAATGGCCTCACAGTGCGACACGTCATGGTTCGTGTAGTGTGGGTAATTCATAACTACAGTATTCAAAACATCCTGACACATTTTTTTATTAATATTCCAAACTGACAGTAAATTTTTATATGTAGCGCTGCTGTTACAAATTTCAGTCAAATGCTGTTCTAATTTGTATGGTAATATAAGTTCTTCTGTTGTCATCTCTGTTTCCTCACATTCGTCATCTCAATTATTTTTAGTTCTTTCATTTTTCTGCTCATCCATTTCTGCAATTTCGTTCCATCTATTCAGTTCTTCTTTCATAATTCGTTCAGTTCTGGTTACTAGTCTTTTTAACTTTTCATTATCTTCTCCGTCATCTACAGAATACCACACCAGTGCACTCTTTATCTGTTCTACTGCATTTCGATAATTTGTCCACTTTTCCTTACACTTTGATACAGCTAAAAGTGTAGACGAAAACGATGTTAATACTGAACATACTGCTATCACTATGCGAATGGAAGCACTACCCTTCCCATTTATTTCAATACTACTAATTATCGTTATTACAAGTGGCGCTACTATACCAAATATACTTAATACCCAAAACCATATCTTATATTTCATCGCATTTTCAATATACCATTCACCACTGGACTTAATTCTTTCTCTAACTACATCATTTTTTATACCTTCATACAATTTTGCAAAATTCACTTTTTCTCTTTTTATTTTCCCGCCTAGACACATTCTTTTGTTCCTCCCTTTCTTTTTCCAGATACTTTTCGATGTTGCTTTCTTTTAAAAGTATCTGTTATTTTTTCTCAAAAGTCAAGATATATATAGCATTTTCACATATTACCCCTCCGTCTGCGCCTTACGGCACAGCCACCTCCCCCTTTCAGGGGAGGCGTTGCTCACCAATATTTTCTATCTTAGCTTCTACTCATCTCCATTAAATGTTTAACCGCCTCATGTACATTTGTAAATGTGCTATCCGTAAAATACAACCTTCTTATCCGTTCATTTTCATCTGCTGTTCCTTCTAACTCCTCATCCGCTATTCGTTTCAAACTCCACTCGCCATTTTCAACTGCTATCTCATAATGCTCTGCAATTTCCCACGTTGTGTCCTTGTCCCCCTTTTCATATCCCGGACAATATTTTGTAGATAATAATTTCAGAACCTTTTCTTTATCTTTCACTGAGACAATTAATGGCTGCGTCTTTTCATAGTGCAAAAGGAAGTAATACTCAATACAGCCCTTAGTCATATATAGATTTACCACTGCATTTTTATCTGCTCCTCTCTTCGTTCTTTTTCCTATTCCTCTCGAATATAAGGAACTGCACCATATTTACCAAGTAGATAAGCTTTTCCAACTTTTTCATCGTTTCTAACAGAAAAATCAGATACCGAATAAAGCTCTGAAACTCCAGTTTCCCCATTTTTATCAACCAAATAATATTGATCTCTTCTAAGCATCTCACGATTCATAATGTCTATGCTGTGTGTTGTAAAAATCAATTGTGCCTTCGTAGTATTTTTATATTGAAATCTTTTAATAATATATTCCACAAGCATTGGATGTAATCGATCCTCAATTTCATCAATAATCAAAACACCACCGTTCTTAATTGCAGCTTCCATTTCCGTAGCTCTTGCCATAAGTCGAATGGTACCATCAGACTCATCCGATAAACTTAACGGATATTCTCTTTTGTTTTGTTCGGAATCTACTCCAACATGAAATGATGTTGCCTTTAATTCATTATACTGAATTGCACCATCCATATTATCTGCGTCTCCAGATAGACTTTCTTTAAATTGAGCCAGTGCTTTCTCTATTTGTTGCTTGCTTTCAAAAGGTATATCTTCTGGCAATTCTTCTAGGCTTGTAAAGATTTTATTATTAATTTCAAACTTCATATCTGAAATACCAAGATCTGCCACCTTTGCAATTGAAACTATTGACTTCAACATTTCAGAATCGTCACTATAATCTAATAAATTCTTACCAAGATCAGAGTAATCTCTTGAAAAGAAAAGTTTTGTTCTAAACCACTTCATTGCCCTAATACAAGGTTCATAATTCATTGTACAGGACATTGAAAAAAACAGTTGATTTGGCGGCTTATCAACTCTTTTATCTTTTTTTCTGTGTTTATTGGAAAAGAAAAGTCCTGATACTTCCTGTTAAAAACCACAGCTCTCTGCCCTTTCGGAGCCCAATATAAATGTTCTTCACTAATACATTTTCTCGTTGCTGAAAATCCGTAGCAATATTCGATACCTTCATACTCATATTCAAACTCAAAAGATGTTGGCTCATTTCTTGAATAATCATTTAATTCAAATGGTCGAACTGGAACTTCTGCTGATTCATGTTGAGTACGCTGCGCATTTTTAATGAACTGGACTGCTAGCCACATTGCACGAATTACATTACTTTTTCCCCCTCCATTTTTACCATTAATTGAAACAACTGGAAGATATTCATTTCCTTTATATTTCATCAAACATTCTTTATGATCTCCTAGTCCTGCTGCTTCCATATCAAGTACTACTTCATCTCTTAATGATCGGTAGTTTTTTACTTTAAAACGTAATAGCATTTCATTTTCCTCCTTTACCACTTTTAATTGTATGATAAAGCATATTTTTAAGTTTTTCAATATATTATTACGTTTTTTTCTCAATTTTATTCTCAATTTATTTCATCTAGCTATCTATGAACAAAAAGACCGCTTCCACCATGCTTTCACACAGCTTCTGCGGTCTTTCTCTTATCTTGTCTTAATCATGCAGCGCATCGTCTTTTCCGACTAAAATCCACACATCATAGAAATCAAATTTCTTCTGGCTGTCTGGTATCTTCACGTTTGTATCGGCATTAGGGTCGGCACTATCAAGTCCTTCCTCGCGGTATTCCGCATTTGGGAAAAGGTCATATACACCCTCCGGTGCATTTCCACCTGCTGTCACGTAAACAACAGTGTGATCACTAATCTCTCCCTTATAATCTGCCATTACAACGTTTGTGAAGCCCTTTCCCTGAAGAAAACGCTTCCAGTAAGCAGCAACACCAGCTTTTCCAGTTCCATTTAACACAATAATCCGTGGGTTATCTGCTGAAAACAAATCTGATTCTGTACTTTTAGCTGACTCTGTTACAATACTTTGTGACTCTGTCTCGCTCGTAGTCTCTGACTCACTTTCCAGATGACTTTCAGTCTCAGATTCTAATATACGCGTAGTCCTCTGTCAATGCGGAGCTTAACTGCAGATCTGAGAAAGACAAGATCGACTCATTGCTTGTAATGTAAAGACTGGCTTCTGCACGGTATGTTGTCTCAAGCAAAAATGCACAGTATAAGCCGCCTACTACTGCTCCTGCCAGAAGTGCAATGAACAAAAGCTTCCATTTGTTAAGCACAAGACGTGCAATCTCCATAAGATCAATGATCCTCGCTGCCCTGTCCGTAATATGCATTTACACCATGCTTACGGAAATAGTGCTTGTCGAGCAGATACTGATGAACACGTTTGGTTCTTGGATTTAATGTCATAGTGTTGTAAGCCATCTCAGCAACCTTATCGAGAACAACTGCATTATATACTGCTCCTGCCGGTGTGCGTCCCCATGCAAATGGTCCGTGATTCTTTACTACTACACCTGGAACTGCCATCGGATCCTTTCCTGCAAAGGTCTCAACGATAACATTACCAGTATTTAGCTCGTATGCTTCCTCGATCTCCTGTGCAGTCAAATCTCTGGTACACGGAATATCACCATAGAAATAATCGGCATGTGTGGTACCAAATGCCGGAATGTCAAGTCCTGCCTGTGCGAATGTAACACCATAAGTAGAATGCGTATGTACAACGCCTCCTGTCTCTGGAAATGCCTTGTAGATGACAAGATGTGTCGGTGTGTCTGATGATGGCTTATACTTGCCCTCGACTACATTGCCTTCCATGTCTACTACAACCATATCTTCCCATGTCATAGTCGCATAGTCGACACCGCTTGGCTTAATTACAACAAGACCCTTTTCGCGGTCAATTCCGCTGACATTGCCCCATGTATAAATAACCATACCCTTAGCAACAAGATCCATGTTTGCTTCGTAAACTTCTTTTTTCAGCTGTTCTAACATCTTTCTCCTCCTGTCTTTATGCGTCTTTTGGCGTAAATATACAGCTAATTATAATTATGCTACTTTTGGCACATTCTGTCAATATTGCTGAAGTTTTCTGCTCAAAAAAGATATCCATTCCCTTTGCGCTGTGTCCCTCTAAGGCGAAATGGATATCTCTTTAATTTTCGCATATTGCTAATGTTCTGTCAAGTTAGAAATCGGCTAATTTTCTTGTTTTTCTTACCATAAATCAGCCAGATCATAAATCAGCTTTTCTGTCTTGTCCCATCCAAGGCATGGATCGGTGATGGATTTTCCATAACAGTGTTCTTCTACCTTCTGGCTGCCATCCTCTAAATAACTTTCGATCATGAGTCCCTTTACAAACTTATGAAGATCTGGTGATACGTGGCAGCTGTGCATAACGTCTTTGCTGATTCGAATCTGCTCTTCGTACTGCTTTCCGGAGTTTGAATGGTTTGTATCTACGATTACTCCCATGTTTGGCAGATTTCTCTTTTGATACTGCTCGTAGAGATTTCTGATATCCTCATAGTGATAATTTGGCATGTTGTTTCCAAATTTGTCTACGTAGCCGCGAAGGATTGCATGGGTGTATGGGTTGCCGTGGCTTTTTACTTCCCAGCCTCTGTAGAGGAATGTGTGGCTGTTTTGTGCTGCCACTATGGAATTTAACATGACGCTGATGTCACCGCCTGTCGGGTTTTTCATGCCGACAGGAATCTCAAGTCCTGATGCTGTAAGACGATGCTGTTGGTTTTCTACTGAACGTGCACCGACGGCAACATATGAAAGAAGATCTGACAGATAGCGATGATTTTCCGGGTAAAGCATTTCGTCTGCACATGTAAAGCCTGTCTCTTCGATTGCACGCTTATGCAGCTCTCGGATTGAGATGATGCCCTTTAGCATATCTTCCTTTTTCTCTGGGTCTGGCTGATGAAGCATCCCCTTGTAGCCTGTACCTACTGTACGCGGCTTGTTTGTGTAGATACGCGGGATGATAAAGATCTTATCCTTTACCTTTTCCTGTACGTTTACTAAGCGTCCAATATATTCTAATACGGCATCTTCTCTGTCAGCTGAGCATGGTCCGATGACAAGCAACAGCTTATCGTTTTTGCCTTCGAAGATGGCGCGGATCTCTGCGTCTCTTTCTGCTTTGATTTTCTGGATTTTATCGCTGGCAGGAAATTCTTCCTTTAACTCCTTTGGAGTCGGAAGCTTTCTGTAAAATTCCATATTCATAGTGGTTTCTCCTTTTTCTTTGTCTTTCTTGTTTTTTTGCTTTTACGCGTTGGCGCTTTCAAGTATTAAAGTCTACCACATTTTTTCACAAAAAGCAACCCCAATTTTCTCAGGCAGACCAGACTCCGTTAGCATCAAAATAATAATATCTTCCATCAATCACTTGCCAGCCAGTAACCATCTTTCCACTTAGCTGCATATAGTACCAGGCGCCACCAACATTTTGCCAGTTGGTTGTCATAGCTCCTGACGCATCAAAGTAATAATAGCTTCCATCAATCACTTGCCAGCCAGTAACCATCTTTCCACCTGGCTGCATATAGTACCAGATGCCGCCAAGATTTTTCCAGCCGGTCACCATCTCTCCAGATGCTTCAAAATAATAATAGCAGCCATCTACCACATACCAGCTAGTTGCCATAACTCCTGATGGTGTGATGTAGTACCAATAACCGTTGCTCTGCACCCATGTAGAAGTGGTCATATAACCATTATACTCAAGGTAATACCAAGCACCATTAATCTTAGTAAAATCACTTCCTGCTTTTCCGTTGCCATCATAATAATACCAACTGCCATCGCTGTCATTATACCAGCCAGTAATCATGTAACCATCGGAATTAAAACGATACCAAGAGTCATTAATCAATTTTACCGTATCAGTACACATCTTTCCGTTCTCATCCAGATAATATGTATGACCGCCATCGACTAAAAACTCATTCTTTATCATGGTATTATTTCTAAAATAATACCAACCATCTGTCATTCTCTTCCAACCATTTGATGGCTGACCCTGCGTACTGGAAAGCACACCATCTGCCCCAAAATAATACATAATTCCACCAATGGATACCGAGTAATTTGTACACATACGACCATCAGATGCCAGATAATAGGTTGCTGAACCAATTGTAGTTATACCAGATACTGCTTTTCCATCAGAGCCATAATAATACCAAACATTATCACTATCCAAATACCAGCCTGTTACCATCTTGCCACTCGCATCAAACTGATACCAGTTGTTTATACCAGATGCCCAGTCATGTACCATACGTCTCTCACCTGTGACCATTTTTCCAATTTCAAAATAGTAGGTTTCGTTTCCAATAGTCTTTAATCCACCACACAATTCGCCATTTTCCACATAATACCAATCACTACCAAACAGCAACCATCCATCAGAAATGCCACCTCTCTGACTCGCAAGCGCACCATCTGATCCAAAATAGTAGAATATGCCATTTTCTACAGCTACAAAGTCGGTTCTCATATAACCATAGAAATAATAGGTAACACCATTAACTGTTGTAAGACCATTTGCCTTTACTCCACCCTTTAGCGGATCATAGTAAAAATACGGTGCATCTGCGCTCTCGCGGTACCAGCCTGTAACCATATGGCCATTCGCATCGAGCAGGTATTCACCCTCTTGCATATAAATACTGCCGGTCTGCTTTATACCATTTATGTAGTAGCACCAATACCCCCCTTCCATAACCCAGCCAGTTGTGCCGCTTACATAGGTATTATTTGGATCAATCTCAATTGTTTCCTCGTCCTCGATCATTACCTGCTCCTGCGTATCAGTTACACTGCTAGCATAAGCATCCACCGCCGCTGCCGAAAGACTAAACGCAACTGCCGCCATCGCAACAGTTAACTGTCTATTTTTTTTCTTTGTATGCCTCATTGATTGCTCTCCCTTCCTATTACAAATTGATCTATTATCATTATAATCGCAATCAATAGCCTCTTCAAGTCTATTTTTTAAGATATTGCTTAGCATCCTTTAAAAAGCTTACTACAATGAGGATCATTACAAAACCAATCGGAAATGCTGCGATAATGCTGACAGACTGTAGATTGCTCATGGAACTCTGTGCAAACACCAGTGCAATCGGGAGAAGCACCAACAGAATACACCACATAAACTGGATCAGCTTGTGCGGCTGCTCATTTGCACCGAGACGATGATAGCTATAGCAAGAAGCTGTCAATGCAATAGAATCAAAAGAAGTCGCATAGAATGCAATCATCGTTACAAGCACAAGAACCAGCACGAATGGTGCGCACGGAAGTGTTCCGATAATATCGGTAATAAGGCCATATGCATCGCCTGTCTCAATATAGGTTGCCAAAAAATCAGCTGCACCACTCATCTGTTTTCCAAGAGAATAGTTGCCAAGGATGATGAAACTCATGATGGTAGATCCAATACCGAATACATATCCACCTAAAATGGTCTGACGCACAGTTCGGCCTCTCGAAATATTTCCGATGAAGAATGGTGCTGCCACGCACCATACCATCCAGTATGCCCAATAGTAGATCGTCCAGTTCTGTGGGAAAGAAGTAGTACGTTGTGGGTCAGTTGCAGTGGCAAGTGTGAAGAAGTTCTGAACCATTCTTCCAATTGCAGAAAATCCAGTTTCAATTATGTATTTTGTCTCACCACCAAATAAGAGGACATAAATCAATAAGCCAAAGAACAGATAAATACAGGCATTTGCCAACACACTAATTCCCTTAAAGCCATGAAGAAGTGAGTATGTATAAATAACACAAGTGATTACAATAATCACAATTGTAACAGCAGTCTCATTTAGCTGCACACCAAACAAAGTGTTAATGATTTTTGCCATAAGCGGGGTAGCCACACTGAATGTAGTAGCAGTTCCAGCAAGAAGCGCAAATACAGCGAGCAAATCGATGATTCGTCCAGCAATACCATCAGTATGCTTTCCAAGAATCGGGCGACATGCCTCGGAATATTTCTGACGGTCTCTTTTGCGCACATGCAGCATAAAACCAAACGCTGCTGCCAGCACCAGATAAAATCCCCACGGAATCAGGCTCCAATGGAAAATTGGGTAAACACTTGCCCAGTCCTGAATGCTTCCCATTTCTGCGATATGAGGATCGGTCGCATACATAAACCACTCAGAAAAAGAGTAAAACAAAATATCAGCTGCAAGACCGCAGGTAAACATCATTGATCCCCAGGCAAAGAAGGAGTATTTTGGCTTTTCGTCCTTCTCACCAAGAACAATCGTACCATATTTGGAACAAGCAATATAGATGGAAAGCAAAAAGATGCCAAGTCCTATAATCAGGTAATAGGTTCCCATGGTGTCACCAAAGAAAAAACGGATTTTACTTAATACTTCGTTAGACTGTGACGGCGCCACAAAAAACACGATGCACAATACAACTACAATAATGAGTGGAAGTAGTGTGATAAGCCAATCAATTTTCTTTTTTTCATTTTTCATAATAATATTCCCCTCTCTTTTTACTGTTTTTCCAGATAATTCTTGTAGGACGGATCGAGCGCAACAAGTTCACTTAAGTTGTCGATCTCAATGATATCTCGATACTCCATCGGATGAATTCCAAGTTTGTACTCATCCGGGTAGCAAAACATTGCAACATCATCCCAGTAGATCTGACGATTCTTCTTTTCTTCAAACTCAATCTCAAGATGACGTTTTAATTTAGCACCGTCTTCTTTATTCCAACGTGAAATGCTAAACAGCTGCCAACCATGTTCTCCACCATTTCTGCCACAGTGTGTAACAACACCATTTTCCACGGTAAGAAGCCACTCGTCAGTCTTTCCCTCACACCAGACGCAGTTGTAACCAGACCGTTCAAACTCTGGCGTTAAAATCGTCGGATTGTAAATGATTTGATCACCATCAAGGATAATTACGTCCTCAAGATGCTCTCTTGCTGCATACAGGGAAGAAATATTATTGCAAGTTTCATATAGCATGTTTTCGATCAATACAACTCCTGGATACTGCTTTGGCAGCTCTGCAAATGCCTCCTTTAAATAGCCGACTACAATATAGATTTCAGTGATTCCATTTTGATGAAGTCCCGAAATTACTGTATCGATCATTCGCACTCCATTTACTTTGATTAGTGGCTTTGGCGTATGTAAACTGACTGGCTGCATACGTTTTCCAATTCCTGCTGCCATGATGATGGCTCTTTTTACTTTATGCATAGTATCTCCCTCTTTTTCATTGCATTACTGGATATTTATAATCTCTTCAGATGCAATACGATAATATTCTTTTGCAAAACGATACTGACGTAGGCTGTACTCACCAAACTCCACGCCAAGACTTCGCTTGTACTCACACCAATTGCTCCAAAGAAGACCGCACGCGGCAATGTAACAATATATCTTTACACGCGTCTCATTCGGACAATCCCCCTCAAAGTAAATGGAAATCAGACGGTCGATCTGGCGCTTATTGTACAGCGAATAGATGCAAAACATCGCGATGTCCACATGTGGATCCTGCATGCCGGCATACTCCCAGTCTGTCAGCTGAAGCTGTTCACCATCTTCTCCTGCACAGAATAAAAAGTTATCCGGAACGGCATCTATATGGGTCAACACCTTCTTTCCTGCATGTGCCTCAATGTAGGGTTTAAGTGACAGGACATTTTCTTTCGTCTTCTGATAATCACGGTAGATTGACGGTGCGCCCTCCCACAAGCTCTCATAAAATTCGATTTGCTTAAAAATTTCAAACTCATGATCAACAGTAAGTTCCATCTGATGAAATTTTTTTAACAGCTTCATGCATTTTTTCAGATCACTTACGTTTAATGGATCACATGGACGAACTCCCTCTAAAAATGCGGTAATCTTGTAGCCGTTTGCTGGATTAATGTAAACTGGATCATCACAAATGCCTTTTCCAGAAATAGCCCGATAGACGTCAGCTTCTTCTTTTCGACTGATTAACTGGGAAGTTCCCTCTCCTGGAATGCGCATGATATACTTTTTGCCCTTGCATGAGAACAAAAATGAACGATTGGTCATGCCTTTTTTTAGAACAGAAATCTCGACGATCTCTTTTGGATCGGCCTGCAGCTGTTTTGCAATGACAGCGATCGCATCGGATTTTAGCTGTTCAGAATCGCTATCTAAGTCTCGCAGCTGCTCGTAGGTGTTTATCTCAACAACATCGCATGCATGGACAACACGCGCCGCCACAATCATACGATCTTTCTTGTAAAGAGCCTCTTCCCAGAAGGAATCATCATATGCCGCTTTTTCGACTAGCTGTACAATCCGTTCTGTCACAAGAGCTGCATCTTCTGCCGTCAGATAGGCAATGCCAATCATAGCATTTCCTGCCGTCTGCGATGTGCGCACAAGCTCCATCTTTCGATTGACACGAACATCACTCTGCTCATCTACCAGATCACTGACCATATACCAGGAATACAGCTCAGCTGTGCGAAATGGGTTCTTGTCACACCAGATATCACATGGAACAACATACGCATTCGCGAGATGGTCTGATACCAATTTCATAGAATGCAGGTTATTTTTTCCAGCATACTCTGTATTGATTACAAGCTCTACTCCAAATTCGTCAATCAAATATTCAAACTGCTCCTTCATAAAACCGACAACGACGTAGATTTTTTTTATTCCTACCTCGTGCAGCTGGCGAATCAAACGCTCAATCAGATACTCGCCATTTACCTGTAAAAAAGCCTTCGATGATTCAAGATTAATCGGCACCATACGCATACCAAAGCCTGCCGCAAGAATAATAGCCTGCTTTGGTGCCTTATCTGCAAATTCATTCTCAGCCTTCTTTGTCAATCGAATATTATCGTCAATATATCCTTCCTTTAGCAGCTGACGCAGCGAACGGTTTACAATTCCAAGCGAATGACCACTTAGATCCGATAATACACGCTGATTGATATATGGCTCTGCGTGAAGCGCCTCTAAAATATCGCATTCTTGTTTGTTCATATTATTTGTCCTTTCTATTTTCGTGAACAAATTGGTTTTAAATTACGGTTACAGACTACCATCATTCGTTTATTGGCCTGTAACCGCAATACGGTTGTAAGCATAGCTCTTTTTTGTCTTCTTGTCAATACTAATTTCAAAACTAATCAACAGATAATAATAAAACACCAAATTGACAATCATATTCTTCGTTTGCCCATTCGATTATGCGGCCGTCTCTTTTTCGTGTGAGCTGAAGAAATAATTTTGTTTGCTGTGATTTCTGCGTCCATACTTCTTTCGGAATGTGACATTCTATAACAGTATCTGTGCCGCTGTTCCATGTGCTCGGATCACTTTTGATTTCGAAGGCTCTGATGTTTTTGTTGTTTTTTGTAAGAATCAGTCTGCAAACTGCCTCTTCGCACATATTGGCAAAGCCGGTATTTTTAATTGTAAGTGTGATTACACTTTTAGATATCTGGCTTTGTGTCTGTTTTTTCTTTTCTTGACTGACACGTGATATCTTAACCTGTGTGACAGTAAATCGGTATCCCATATGACGTCCAATATAGTCATATTCGCTTATCTCTTCGCCATTCCACATAATACGATGTGCCTTCCAGTCATCTAGTACTTCTTTACTGTAGATACTATTTAGGTAGCTGACATGCATCTTTGCAAGGTCTGCCACTACCTGATTCCAGTCAAGTGTCCTTTGTGGGTAATCTGTATTGCCTGGGCTTTCTGATACCGTGTTCATCCCGCCAAGCACCTCTCCTCCGCAAAAGCTTTGCTGCATAAAGCTTTGCTGCCATGAAAGCTCGTCTTCACGTGCCCAAGGTGTCTTTTCTCTTTCGCTGTTTTCAGACAATGCACTTTTGCGTATTGTGCCGTATGTGCCTAGATCTGTCTCTGATCCAAATATAGCGTCATTAAAGAGTGTGAAGTTTGTATTAGATGCGTTTTGTAAAGGGATAGATGCTGTCTTTTGGCAGCTAAGCTGCCTTAATTGTACCGGCTTTCTGACTGCGATAGGGCAACTGCCTTTAGTGGCCTCTAAAAATGTATCAGATAGTTCTTTCATTCGTGCTTCACTTAGAAATTTGGAGCCATGCATCTCGCCCCAGCTACCGACAAAAAGTCCCTGATGAACTAGAATCTTTCCAGGCAGACTCTCCTTTTTGCTCATGTGCTCACATATGATGTTTCCTAACTGCTTCATATGACTTTTGACGATCTTAATTGATGATGGCTCGTTTTCCATTCCTCGCCCTTTTATATCGTAGACGATGCGAAGGATTATTCCTTTGTCATGCTGCTCAAAGAAGGTGAGTATACTAGAAAAATATTCAAGTGCTTCCTTTGGAATTTGCTCGCAGCCACGAAACGCATGAATATCAATGAGAAGAAGAACAAGCTCTTCTTCCTCACAATCTATATAAAGAAAGTTTTCTTTTGAGAGATCAAAGGTGTAAATATGATACCAGCCACAGCCTGGATTTTTAAGAGCACGCGTGCTCTCTTTTAGTTGTATGTCTGCGTCTTTGTTTTTGTCAAAAGCAAGATGTTTTTTCAGCCATGTTATCACTTTCTTTCCCCCGGATATCTTTTTTTCCATGAAGAAGGATACCATACTTACTTTTTTTAATCAACAAATTATGATTTTAATTATGCTATTTATAAAAAAAGGATAAAATATGTTAAGTTTAGATTAAATTCGTACCTTGTCGTTTGATTTTTTTTGTGATACGCTTATCAGGATAAAAATTTCTTTATCACATTTATCATTGACAGAGGCTGGGAGGTTATTATGGAATTGACTTCAGACGAATTTTTTGAGAGGCTGCTGTTATCTTACAGCGACTACTTTGATATCATCCGTGATACCTCTTACAAGGATCTTTCAGTTGCGGCTGAGGCTGCTTTTCATTCTTTTTCTGAAAAGTATGTCTTGGTCAAAAAAGCTCAGCTGTGGGCCGCTGAAGCTCACGAATATGTCTTCTTTGTACGAACTGGCCATTTGGATGAGGAGACTTTTCGCACTTACAACGATGCACTGCTTGAGGAAGGCTTGTCACGTGTGGAGCCGAAAAAGGACCACATGTACACCTATGTGTCTGTCGTTTTTCTGGCAGAGTCTATAGCCCCTGAAGTGCCTAAGCTTATTAAAAAGACACGCTGTCACAGAGACTATCGCATGTCGCTTTATGGTTGGATGGATTACCGTATCGCAGCATATGACTGTACTTCGAAAAGGATTTACACAAACTGGGCGGGACGACCGCTAAAACAGACCCTCCTCTCTGTCACGAAAAAAAGGAGGAAACACAAATGAACGCAGTTGTACTTCTCGTAGTAGGCGTTGCCATTTTAGTTGCTGGTTACATCTTCTATGGCGGATGGCTGGCAAAGCAGTGGGGACTTGGTGAAAATAAGGAAGAGACTCCTGCTCACACAATGGAGGATGGTCAGGATTATGTTCCGGCTAAGGCTCCTGTCCTTATGGGACATCACTTTTCATCTATCGCTGGTGCAGGACCTATAAACGGACCTATTCAGGCCGCTGTTTTTGGCTGGATTCCTGTTATGCTGTGGGTTTTGATCGGCGGTATCTTCTTCGGTGCTACTCATGACTTTGGTGCATTATTTGCATCATTAAGAAATAAGGGTCAGTCAATCGGTGAGATCATCGAAACTTCTATTGGCAAGCGTGCAAAGAGACTTTTCTTAACATTTGCTTACCTGACACTTATTCTTGTTGTAGCTGCATTTGCTTCTATCGTTGCAAACACTTTTAAGGCTACCTATACTGCTGATGGTGCAGTTGATGTTGCAGCCAGCTCCGCAAATGCTTCTACTGCTATGATTTCTATTCTGTTTATCGTAGTTGCCATTGCTTTTGGTTTCTTTGTTTACAGAAAAAATGTACATATCGCAATCGCTACTGTAATAGGTGTTGCTGTTATTATTGCCTGTATGGCAATTGGTCTGAACTGGCATCCGCTTTACTTAAGTGGTGATACATGGATGATCATTGTTGGTATCTATATTGCTATCGCATCTGTTACACCTGTATGGATTTTACTTCAGCCAAGAGATTATTTAAGCTCTTTCTTACTGTATGGCATGATGATCGTCGCTATTATTGGAATCTTCGGTGCTCATCCGACAATTGATATTCCGGCTTTTACCAGCTTCGTTGATAAGGGTACTGTTGGTTCTGGTGTTTCTCTTGGAACTATGTTCCCGGCATTGTTTGTTACTATTGCATGTGGTGCAATCTCTGGTTTCCATTCATTAGTTGCTTCTGGTACTACTTCTAAGCAGCTTGATAAGGAAAAGGACGCTCTTCCGATTGCATACGGCGGCATGTTAATTGAGTGTGTACTTGCAATCATCTCTGTATGTGCTGTTGGCTATATCTGGAGTGAGTATGTTCCAGGCGGAATCGTAACTCCTACCGCTGTATTTGCTACTGGTATCTCACGTATGTGCGCAAAGATTCCATTTTTAGCTGGTGCAGAGAGTGTTATCTACTCACTGTTAATCCTTGCTGTTTCTGCATTCTGTCTGACTTCACTTGATACTGCAACTCGTCTTGCTAGATATATGTTCCAGGAGTTCTGGTTAGCACCTGGTGAGACATACAAGGACGCTACAGGCGTTAAGAGAGTTTTAACAGATCCATATTTTGCTACAATTATTACAGTAGTTCTTGGCATTGCACTTGGTATGACAGGTTATGCAAAGATCTGGGCATTGTTTGGTGCTTCCAATCAGCTGCTTGCTGCACTTGGTCTGTTAGCTGTAGCTGCATGGCTCGGTAAAGTCGGCAAAAACAATAAGATGCTCATCATCCCAATGGCATTTATGCTTATTGTAACAGTAATCTCACTTCTTCAGACCATCTACGCAAATGTCACAAACGCAGTCGATATGTGGAACTGGATCCGTGCAATAATCGGAAGCTTACTTGTTCTTCTGTCACTCGTTCTTGCAAAAGAAGGCTGCCAGACATTGTTCAAGAAGAAGGCGTAATTGCTTCGTGTATGTTAAAAAAAGACCTCCGTTAGGAGGTCTTTTTTATATTACGAAACCAATTTATGAAGGCCCTGAGGTGAATGGCTTTCACGAGACGGCGACGAAACCATTACACCGAGGGGCTTTATAAATAGACTTACTTCTTGATTAACAGGCTCTTTCCTGTCATTTCTTTTGGCTGTTCCATTCCCATCAGCTCGATCAGTGTCGGTGCGATATCTGCTAAGCAGCCGCCTTCGCGTAAGGTGTACTCTGGATCTGCATTTACAAGGATGAACGGTACTGGGTTTGTTGTATGAGCGGTGAATGGCTCGCCTGTCTCATAGTCGATTAACTGCTCTGCATTTCCGTGGTCTGCACAGATGAAGAGCTGTCCGTTTACTTCCTTGATTGCTGCTACTGCCTTTCCTACGCACTCGTCTACTGTCTCTACTGCCTTGATTGCTGCAGCCTGCACACCAGTATGACCTACCATATCCGGGTTTGCGAAGTTGATGATGATCACGTCATATTTCTCTGACTTGATTGCCTCTACAAGCTTATCGCATACCTGATATGCGCTCATCTCTGGCTGTAAATCGTATGTTGCAACCTTCGGGGACTTTACAAGGATACGATCCTCGCCTTCGTTTGGCTGCTCTACACCGCCATTGAAGAAGAAGGTAACGTGTGCATACTTCTCGGTCTCTGCGATTCTTGCCTGCTTTAAGCCATTCTCTGCTAAAAACTCACCGAAAGTATGGGTGATTTCTTCCTTATTGAATGCTACAAGCTTGTTCGGGATTGTTGTATCGTAATCGGTGAAGCAAACGTAGGTTACGTCTGGTCTTGCGTCTCCGCGATTAAATCCAGTAAACTCGTTGTCGCAGAATACGTGTGTCATCTCTCTTGCACGGTCTGGGCGGAAGTTGAAGAAGATTACGGAATCCTTATCCTGAATCTTGCCTATTGCCTCGCCGTCCTTTGCTACTACTGTCGGTACAACGAACTCGTCTGTAACACCCTCATCATAGGATGCCTGAATTGCGCATGCGCCGCACTTTGCCTGCTTGCCCTCGCCGAAACGAAGTGCACGGTAAGCCTTCTCGACACGATCCCAACGATTATCTCTATCCATTGCGTAATAACGACCCATAACGGATGCTACCTGACCTACGCCAAGCTCTTCGCACTTGTCCATAAGTGCAGTTACATATTCCTTGCCTGATGCCGGCGGTGTGTCACGGCCATCTAAGAAGCAGTGAATAAATACCTTGTCTAAGCCCTGACGCTTTGCAAACTCAAGCAGACCATAGATGTGGTTGATGTGGCTGTGAACACCACCATCTGATACAAGACCCATCAGATGAAGTGCAGAACCATTCTCCTTGCAGTTCTTTGCTGCTGCGAGGAATGCCTCGTTTTCAAAGAAATCGCCGTCCTGAATGGACTTTGTGATGCGGGTCAGCTCCTGATATACGATGCGTCCTGCACCCATATTTAAATGACCTACCTCGGAGTTACCCATCTGGCCTTCCGGAAGACCTACTGCCATTCCGCTTGCCTGTCCCTCTACGAATGGGCAGTTTGCCATCAGATCGTCCATAACAGGTGTATTTGCCTGCTTTACAGCATTGCCTTCTACTTTGTCATTCAGGCCATAGCCGTCAAGAATCATTAATACGGTTGGTTTCTTCTTGCTCATAATATTCCTTTCGTGCCGGCATTCGCTTTCAAAAAGCTTTTACGAATTTCGAAAAAAGCCTTAGAAAGCGCTGGCTCTGCCTTACAAAAAGCAGAGCCAGAGCCGGAAATATTTACTTATTAATTACTTGTTGTAATTTACAATCTTTCCAAAATCCGGCTTTAAGGATGCGCCGCCTACAAGACCGCCATCGATATCCGGCTGTGCGAACAGCTCTGGCGCACTTGCTGCACTTACGCTGCCGCCGTACTGGATACGGATTGCTGCTGCAGTTGCCTCGTCATACACCTCTGCGATGCATGCGCGGATTGCGCCGCAAACTTCCTGTGCCTGCTCGGTTGTTGCAACCTTACCAGTTCCGATTGCCCAGATTGGCTCGTAAGCGATTACTGCGCTTGCTGCCTGCTCTGCAGTTACGTTCTGGAAAGCGATCTTGATCTGCTGACGGATCCAGTCGAGGGTGATACCCTGCTCTCTCTGAGTCAGAGTCTCTCCACAGCAGATGATTGGGGTAAGACCGTACTCGAAAGCCTTTAAAACCTTCTTGTTTACAGTCTCATCTGTCTCTGCAAAGTACTCTCTTCTCTCGGAATGTCCGATGATGACATACTTTACACCGATATCGGTAAGCATAGCCGGAGCGATCTCTCCTGTGTATGCACCCTTATCCTCAAAGTACATGTTCTCAGCACCAACCTGAATGTTGGTTCCCTTTGTTGCTTCCATAACCGGTACTAAATCGATAGCCGGTACGCAGAATACAACATCTACTTCGTCATTTACTACTAAAGGCTTTAATGTGTTTACCAGCTCTACTGCCTGAGAAGGTGTCATGTTCATCTTCCAGTTGCCGGCAATAATCTTCTTTCTTGCCATTTTTTGTTCCTCACATTTCTTTTCTTTGATTTTCTTAAGCTTATCAATCCTTATCGTCAGCTGCTGCTACGCCTGGAAGCTCCTTACCCTCAAGGTACTCAAGGGAAGCGCCGCCGCCGGTAGAAATGTGGCTCATCTTATCAGCAAATCCTAACTGATTTACTGCTGCTGCGGAATCTCCGCCGCCAATGATGGTGATTGCATCTGTCTCTGCCAGAGCCTTTGCTACTGCAATGGTACCCTTTGCAAGAGTCGGGTTCTCGAATACGCCCATCGGTCCGTTCCAAACAACAGTCTTTGCGGACTTAACAGCCTCTGCGTAAAGCTCTGCTGTCTTAGTTCCGATATCAAGACCTTCCTTGTCAGCCGGAATCTGATCAGACGGTACTACAGTTACATCGATTGGTCCATCGATTGGATCCGGGAAGTTGTCAGCTACAGTGCTGTCTACCGGAAGAAGCAGCTTCTTGCCAAGCTTCTCTGCCTTCTCCATCATCTCCTTGCAGTACTCAAGCTTGGTATCGTCTACTAAGGACTTACCAATTTCCTTGCCCTGAGCCTTTAAGAAGGTGAATGCCATACCACCACCGATGATTAAGGTATCGCACTTCTCAAGCAGGTTGGAGATAACGTTTAACTTATCTGCTACCTTTGCTCCACCAAGGATTGCTACAAACGGACGAACCGGATTCTCTACAGCATTTCCTAAGAATGCGATTTCCTTCTCCATCAGATAACCAACTGCGTTTGTGCCGCCCTTAGCGCTGATGAACTTGGTAACGCCTGCTACAGATGCGTGTGCTCTGTGTGCGGAACCAAATGCGTCACATACATAATCGTCTGCTAAATCTGCTAACTCCTTGGAGAACTCCTCACCGTTCTTTGTCTCCTCAGCACCGCGGAAACGGGTATTCTGAAGAAGAACTACATCTCCGTCCTTCATTTCAGCTACAGCCTTTGTTGCAGCCTCGCCAGTTACGTGGTAATCGGATACGAATACAACCGGCTTTCCTAACTTCTCGGACAGTCTCTCTGCTACTGGAGCTAAGGACTCCTTCTCATTCGGGCCATTCTTTACCTTGCCTAAGTGAGAGCAAAGGATTACCTTTGCGCCGCCGTCGATCAGCTTCTGGATGGTCGGCAGTGCAGCCTTAATACGGGTATCATCAGTAATCTTGCCGTCCTTTAACGGTACATTGAAATCACAACGAACAAGAACTCTTCTTCCCTGCAGGTTCTTAAGATCGTCAACAGTCTTCTTTAACATGGAATTTTCTCCCTTCTGATTATTACTTTTATACAGTTCACAGACGCCCATTCGTAAAGCGCCCTTACGGGCGTTCGCTGTTTCACAGCTCCTCTTTACTCATGAACGGGCGTCCCCATCGTCACATTGACTCGTCAAATCGCTATGCAAGCATGCGATTTATCCGAGCCTACTGTGACATGTGAACTGCAAGAATCAAAAAGAGGCCCGGTCCTTTCAGACCGGACCCCGTAGGTCTTTGCGCTTAAGCGAAACTTATGCTAACTCAGCGAAGTACTTAATTGTACGAACCATCTGGCTAGTATAGGAGTTCTCGTTGTCATACCAAGAAACAACCTGTACCTGATACAGATCATCACCAAGCTTGGAAACCATAGTCTGGGTAGCATCGAACAGAGAACCAAATCTCATACCGATAACGTCGGAAGATACGATCGGATCAGTGTTGTAACCGAAGGACTCGGAAGCTGCTGCCTTCATAGCTGCGTTGATACCCTCAACGGTAACGTCGCTGCCCTTAACAACTGCAACAAGGATAGTGGTGGAACCTGTCGGAACCGGAACACGCTGTGCGGAACCGATCAGCTTGCCGTTTAACTCTGGGATAACCAGGCCGATTGCCTTAGCTGCACCAGTAGAGTTTGGAACGATGTTAGCTGCACCAGCACGTGCTCTTCTTAAGTCACCCTTTCTGTGCGGTCCATCGAGGATCATCTGATCTCCGGTGTAAGCATGGATGGTGGACATGATACCGCTCTGGATTGGAGCGTAATCGTTCAGAGCCTTAGCCATTGGTGCTAAGCAGTTTGTTGTACAGGAAGCTGCGGAGATGATGTTATCCTCAGCGGTCAGAGTCTTCTCATTTACAGAGTAAACGATAGTCTTCAGATCGTTTCCAGCCGGAGCGGAGATAACAACCTTCTTTGCACCAGCGTCGATATGAGCCTGTGCCTTAGCCTTGGAAGTATAGAATCCAGTACACTCAAGAACTACATCTACACCGATCTCTCCCCACGGAAGCTCAGCTGCGTTTGCCATCTTATAGATAGTGATCTTCTTTCCGCAAACTTCGATGTAATCGTCTCCTGCTACTACAGAATCAGCGTACTGATACTTTCCCTGTGCTGTATCATACTTTAACAGGTGAGCCAGCATAGCCGGGCTTGTTAAATCGTTGATTGCTACTACCTCATAACCTTCAGCGTTGAACATCTGTCTGAAAGCAAGACGGCCAATACGGCCAAAACCATTAATTGCAACTTTTACTGCCATGATTTTTAATTCCTCCTAAAGAAATTTATTAGATTATATTATCACATAATTGCTTTGTTAAAATATAATCAATTACTGATATTTTACCTTATCCCGACAAATATATCAAGTGTTTTTCTTTCTTTTTCTTGTTTTTTTTTTAATTAGTTGGTTTGGATTGACTTTTATATGTAGACAGCGTATTCTTTTTACTGAAACTTACGTTAAACTGAATTGCAAGGAGCATTTATTATGATAAAATCTGATTTTCATGTTCATACATCTTTTTCTACTGACTCGGATACGCCTGCCAGGGAGCAAATTGAAGCGCTTATTAATAAGGGGATTACTGAGATTTGCATTACTGACCATCACGATATTGGCTACACTGCGATGGAGAAGGCTGATGTGAATACATCTGAAAGTACAAATACAAATATTGAGTCTCGTCCGTTTCGTATTAATCCTTTTGCCTATTATGAGGCGATTCTTGGCCTGATTCCTGAGTATTCTGACCGTGCCCGTATCTCAATTGGCGTGGAGCTTGGTCTTCGCACTGATTATCACCACAGTATTGAGGATTTTGCTGAGGTTTGTGCATGGGATTTTATTATTGGGTCTACTCATGTAGTGAATGGACTTGACCCTTATTATCCGCAGTACTGGGAAGGCAAGTCAAAGCAGCAGGGCATTATGGAATATTATGAGGCTACTCTTGCCAATATCCGCAAGCTTGACTGTTTTGATGTGTATGGTCATATTGATTATATTGTGCGCTATGCGCCTAATCAGCGTGAGAATTATTCGATTCTTGATTATAAGGATATCATTGATGAGATTTTGAAGCTTTTGATTCAAAATGGAAAGGGAATTGAATGTAATACGGCTGGCTTTAAATATGGACTTGGCGTTCCAAATCCAGAAAATTATGTGTTAAAGCGCTATCATGAGCTTGGCGGTGAGATTCTTACTATCGGCTCTGACGGTCACAAGCCTGAACACACGGCATATGCTTTTGATAAGGTTCCTGCTATTCTAGAATCATGCGGTATCCGCTACTACACAGTATTTCATAACCGCAAGCCTATAATGCTGCCACTATAAGTTTTTATAAGTTTTTGTTATAAGCTTTTTACAAACTTTGCAAAAAAACTCAGGAGTGATCACAAGATGATCTGTTCCTGAGTTTTTTACTGCGTTTTAAGATATCGTGGTACCAGATTGCTTATCAGTATTTTAATACTTTTGTTGCTGTGATGGCAAGTGCTCCTGGTCCGATATGGCATGCTACGCTTAAGGACAGATGGTCGATGTAGATATCATGTTCTGGGTAGATTGCCTTTACTTCATCACGAAATTCCTCTGCTGCTGCTAAATTATCAGTATGAGCTATGGCGATATATATATCTTCTGGTGATGACTTTCCATCGAAGCGCTCCTCAATATCCTTTGCAATGGCATCGAGCATCGTGTTCTTTGCAATCTTGTAGGTACGTGCCTTTGAGTAGGCATCAAGCTTTTCACCCTGAATCTGTAAAACTGGCTTTAAGCGAAGAATTGTTCCTAATGCTGCCGCTGCCGGTGTAATTCTTCCGCCTTTTTTAAGATAATGCAACGTATCAAGCGTGATGTAGATGGTTGAGTCAAATTTTGTCTCCTCTAAGCGTTTCTGAATTGCCGCTGCATCGTATCCTGCCTCTGCCATACTCTTTGCATCAATAACTGACTGACGCTGCGTAACAGAGATACGCTGATTGTTGACTACATAGACCTTTCCATCATACTCTTCTTCCTGAGCCAGCATAATTGCAGTCTGGCAGGAGCCGGAAAGTCCACTTGACATCGGAATATGAACGATCTGGTCATATTCCTGCAAAATTTTATCCCACAGATCTGTTACACTACCTGGTGATGGCTGAGAGGTAGAAATATTTCCGCCCTCACGCAGTTTCTTGTAAAATTCTTCCTGTGTCAGCGTAATGTCCTCATAATAAGTCTCACCATCAATCTGAAATGGCATTGCAAGTACAAATACGCCTAACTCCTGTGCCTGTTTTTGTGTAATTCCGCTGTTACTGTCTGTAACAATAGCTATTTTCATAGTTTTCTACTCCTGTCTGATTTTGCATTTCTCTATTTCGAACTCCTGTTTGCTGATGTATTCATGTATAAACCAGTCAATGGCCTCATAAATTGTAACAATCAGTTTCAGGAGCCTTCCATGAGTTCTAAGACAAAAATCTTTGTCCTTAAATCCAGAAATTTAATCTGGACTGCCGTGATCGTTGTAATTGTTATTCTTCTTGCTGTTTTGCTCGCAAGCGCCCTGCATCTGGATAAAAACCAGAGTCGTTCTTTTCCGAAAGACATGACTGAATCTGCTTCTTCTGCAATAGTATCAAGTCAGTCTTTTTCGGATACAGAAAGCTTCACACTTTCTGGTTCTTACATACCAGGAAGATACGCCGCATCTGTTGTTCTGGGCGGTGATACAGTTGATATTGTCGTGTGTGTGGACAAAAATCACATTAATTCGATTCGTGCCCACAACCTTGCTCAATCAGTTGCCACGCTGTATCCGCTCGTCCCTTCCGTACTGCAAAGTCTGGAATCACAGATTCTTTCTTCGCAGAGCTTGCAGGGCGTAACCTACTCTGACTCCTCACAGTATACGGCCTCGCTTCTTATTGATGCAATTACACGCGCACTTAAAAAGTCAGTTACTTACTGATCTCTAGCAGTTTTTCTTTCATCTGCTGCTCCATCTGTGCAAGCTGTGCCTGTGCCTGTCTGCGCTGTTCACGGCCTTCCTGCTGAATCTTTAAGATCTCGTTCATCGTGTCGATTAAGATGCCATTTGTCTGTCTAAGCGTCTCGATATCGACGATGCCGCGCTCTGATTCTCTTCGGATATCAACAGTTGTCTGCTTTAGCTTTTGGGCATTAGAAAGCAGCAGCTGATTTGTCATATCCGTTACTTCCTTTTGCGCCTTTGCCGCCTGTGCGGAATGATTCTCTCCCATTGCAATGACCATCTGATTTTTCCAGAGTGGGATTGTATTTACAATAGTGGACTGAATCTTTTCCGCCATGACGGTGTCGTTGCTTTGAACCATACGAATCTGAGGTGCCATCTGCAGTGCAACCATGCGAGTCAGCTCAAGATCATGAACTTTCTTTTCAAAGCGCTCTATCATAGATGAATAGTCGCTTACTGCCTGTGCATCCTCCTGTGTGCCGCTTGCAATGGCCTTTTGGCGCAGAGTCTCTAACTCTGTCTGTCTTGCCTTATCGACCTTCTTTTTTCCGGCAAGGATGTACATTGAAAGCTCCTTGAAGTAGGTCTGGTTTAGCTGATACATCTGATCAAGCATCGCGGCATCCTGAATAAGCTGTACCTGATGCTTTGTGAGGATATCAACAATCTCATCAACCTTTCCCTCTGCCTTCTCATAGCGCGCCTTAAGCGCCTCTAACTTTCCAGTTGATTTCTTGAAAAAACTTGCAAAAAAGCCTTTTTCTTCCTCTGGCTCTCCTGTCTGCTTTAACTCGCTTACTAAGCTTGCCAGCATGGTTCCTGTCTCGCCAAGATCCTTTGAACGGACATTCTCAAGCGTTTTGTCAGAAAAATCTGCGATCTTTTTTTGTGCACCTGCACCGTACTGAAGTACAAGTGTTGAATTATTCAAATCTATTTTCTCTGCAAATGCCTCTACCTGCTTTTTTTCCTGCTCGCTTAACAATGCTTCTTCTTCGTAAATTGGCTCTGGCTTTGGCATTTCCTGCTGTGGCGCCGGCGCTTCTTTTTTTGTCTCTGTAAATGGTTCAAATGTCAGCGTTGGCACTGCCTGATCTAATTTTAACTCTTCTTCCATAAGTATCCCTCCATCTGATTACATATGAAGCCCGTCATCGACTAACCCCTCTTGTGACAGCAGAGTCTTCAGCACAGCAATATCTGTCTGAATCTTCATGCGGTCATCTTCGTAAAGGCTGTCGAGAAGCTTGTCAAACGCGTCGTTGATTGTGTCTAGCGCATTCTCTATCTGCGCCTTGGACTCTCTTGCTTTGTCTGTATCAATCCTGTCAAGATCACGATATCTTGTTACAAGGCTCATCGTATTTGGCAGGTAATATTCGGTAAATCTCTTTATGGAGCCAATCTTCTCTGGTGTCTTTTGGACACTCAGATAAATCAGTCCAATGACCTCCTCTAAGTGACTTAACTTTTCACTTATCACTGGCTGCGGCAGTTCATCGTTTATCTGGCGAATCTGCTTTATATATTCCATTCCTACTCGAACTGCTTCTTTCACCTCTTTATTGCCTGCCTGCTGTTCTTCCTCGCGTCTGGCATTCTCCATCTGCTGTTTTGAATGCAAATACAGTTCATAAGTCTCATCATCAAGAATCAGACATGACTTCTCATCATCCATATGGCCCTGCAGAAAATATCCCTGTGAAATCATGCGCTCTAGTTCCTTCTGCACCTTTTTCTCAGGAAGACCGACAGCACCGCTTAAGCTTCGCACGGCGCAAAGTGCCTTTGTGCCAATGCACCTTTTATAGCGCTCAAAGCGACTTATACGTCCTAAGCGGTCGCAGCCATTTTTTAACAATATGCCAAAGGCAATGGCAAACGGCAGGAAACCTAAAAAGCCACAGCTTATCACAAGCGGCTGTCTTCCGATCAGTCCTAGTACAAGCAGTATAAATGCCGGCAGGCCGAAGCCTGCTGTGCCAATTCCGCCAAAGGTGCACATCAGTATGCCTGATACCTTTCCAGGTGTCTTTTTTGTAAACCTAAGCTCTAACTTTTCTTTGTCGGTCTTTTCATAAACATTTCCATTTTTATTTCCCTGACCATTTTTTCCGGTAAATGCTCCTACCGTCTCCTGCATGATATGATCGGCTGTCGATGAAATTTTCTCGCTTAATCCTGAAAAATCCATTGATTCCATAGCCGAGTTCACGGCATCTGTGACGGTATCACATATACTTTGTCCAAACTTTGAGAAGTCATTCTCGTCCATACTTATTTTCCCTTCATTTACGCAATGATATCAAAGAGCGGTTTGCATGCCGGATAGATCTGCTTAAACTGCTGATAACGCTCCTCATATTTTGCTGCAAGTACCGGATCTGGCTCTACAGTATCGATTACCTTTACGATCTTTCCTGCTGCTTCCTCTACAGATGCGTACTCACCGCATGCAACTGCTGCAAGCATTGCACCGCCAAGGCCTGGGCCTTCCTCGCTCTCGATGACATCTACGCTGATATTTAAAATATTAGCGATCATCTTCTTCCACAGCGGGCTCTTTGCTCCGCCTCCGCAGATCTTTGTGCGCTTAATGTCGATTCCAAGTGATTTTGCTACCTCAAAGGAATCTCTAAGTGCAAATGCAACACCCTCTAAAACTGCCTGTGTCATATCGGCTCTTGTAGTGTCCATTGTCATGCCGATAAATGTTCCTCTTGCCTTTGGATTGTTGTGCGGTGAACGCTCGCCCATCAGATATGGCAAAAAGTATACATGGTTTTCTCCAAGCTTTGTAATATCAGCCTGCTCTTTTGCAAATTCTTTTGTCTGAAGAATTTCTTCCATCCACCACTTGTTGCATGATGCTGCACTTAACATGCAGCCCATCAGATGGTATGTGCCGTCTGCGTGTGCAAATGCGTGAAGCGCATTGTTGCTATCTACACGGAAGTTTTTAGAGGAGATGAAGATAGTTCCGCTTGTTCCAAGGGAAATGTTGCATCTGCCCTCTCCTACTGTTCCTGTTCCAACTGCCGCTGCCGCATTGTCTCCTGCTCCTGCTGCAACTGCTACATGATCTGTAAGGCCAAGCTCTTTTGCCAAATCTTCCTTAACACAGCCTACCTTCTCGTAGCTCTCGTAAATTCCAGCTAACATGTCCTCTGTAATTCCACAGATTTCGCACATTTCTTTTGACCAGCAGTGATTCTTTACATCAAATAAAAGCATACCTGATGCATCTGATACATCGGTGCAGAATACACCTGTCAGACGATATGCCAGGTAATCCTTTGGCAGCATAATCTTTTTGATGCGTGCAAAATTCTCTGGCTCATGCTTCTTCACCCACAGAATCTTCGGTGCTGTAAAGCCTGCGAATGCAATATTGGCTGTGTACTCAGAAAGCTTATCCTTTCCGATTACATTATTTAAATAATCAGTTTCTTCTGTTGTACGTCCATCATTCCAAAGAATAGCCGGACGGATAACATTGTCATTTTCATCAAGAATAACAAGACCGTGCATCTGTCCGCCAAAGCTGATTCCTGCAACCTTTGTTGTGTCGAAGCCGTTTACAAGTTCCTTGATTCCTACGATCATCTGATCATACCAATCATATGGATTTTGCTCAGACCATCCCGGATTTGGGAATGAGAGCGGATACTCCTTTGATACGATGTTGCAGATTTTGCCATTTCCTTCCATCAAAAGAAGCTTGATAGCTGATGTTCCAAGATCAATTCCAATATAATACATAATCGTTTCCTCCAAATACTTTGTTCCCTTTTTATTTTAATCTTTGACAACAGTGCCTGCTGCCTTTTCACCGATATAAATCGTATAGCTGCCTTGATGAACGCGCTTTACGCCATCATCATCACAAAGTCCAAATGCTTCCTCTGGCAGCGTAATGTGAACTGTCTTTGTCTCACCTTTTTTAAGAGCTGCCTTTGCGATTCCCTTTAACTGCGGATTTGGTGTTCCTTCGCGTTCTGCCTTTACATATACTAAGACGGTCTGAGTACCATCCATCTGTCCAATATTAGTTACATCTGCTGTGACTTCAACACCATCTGGTGTAACCTTTTGTGTGCTAAGCTTCACATTGTCAAGCGAAAACTCTGTATATGACAAACCATATCCAAACGGATAAAGCGGCTTATTTTTCATGTAACGGTATGTGCGACCTTCCATGCTGTAATCTGTAAATTCCGGCAGTTCTTCGCTTGTGCGGTAGAAAGTAACCGGAAGACGTCCTTCTGGGCATGCATCGCCAAAGAGTACCTGTGCGATTGCATTTCCGCCTTGTGCACCAGGATACCAGCACTGCATAATGGCATTTACATGCTCATCTGCCCATGCCAGATCCATTGCACTTCCTGTCAGAACAAGAAGGATTACTGGCTTGCCGCTCTCGTATGCCACTTCAAGTACTTCATTTTGAAGACCCGGGAAACGCAGATCAAGCTTATCGCCGCTTGAAAACTCATTTCCTGTATCGCCTTCCTCGCCTTCAAGACTGGCATCAAGACCAAGGCAGACAACTACTACATCACTTTCCTTACAAACACCCTTCACCTCTGCAAAACGGTCACGGCTCTGAGTCAGATTGCTGCTTCTGTCCTTGTAAAGATGGCATCCTTCTGAATAAACAATGCGCATCTTCTCGCCGTCTGCTCTTGGATGCTCCTTTGCATAATCCTCAAGGCCTTCCAAGACTGTCACATAGCGTGATGCAGTTCCCTCATAATTTCCTACTAATGCCATGCGATTGTCGGCATTCGGTCCAATGACACCGATTGTATGGATCTTTTCTTTATCAAGCGGAAGCATCTGATCATTTTTTAACAGCGTCAGACATCTTTTTGCTGCTGTGAGGTTTAATTCCTGCATCTTCGGTGAATCAACAACGGAATAGGAAATCTTATTGTATGGATTATCGTCTGCCTTATCAAATACGCCAAGCTTCATGCGTGTTGTAAAAAGATTGACAAGTGCCTCGTCAAGACGTTCTTCCTTTACAAGACCGTCGCGAACAGCATCAAGAAGATAAACAAACAGCGTACCGCAGTTTAAATCACAGCCATTATTCATTGCTAATGCAACAGATTCCTCTGCATTCTTTGTTACATTATGACCTTCATAGAAATCTTTAATTGCCCAGCAGTCTGATGTAACGTGACCCTCAAAGCCCCACTCATCACGCAAAATATCTTTTAATAAAGTCTTGCTTCCACAGCATGGCTCTCCGTTTGTACGGTTATAAGCGCCCATGACAGCCTCGACTTTACCCTCTTGTACACATGCTTTGAAGGCTGGAAGATATGTCTCATAGAGATCTTTCTTAGACACCTCTGCATTAAAATAATGACGCATACCCTCTGGTCCGCTGTGAACAGCAAAATGCTTTGCACATGCTGCCGTCTTTAGATATTTTTCGTCATGGCCCTGCATTCCCTCGATGTAACGCACTCCAAGACGTGATGTCAAATACGGATCCTCACCGAATGTTTCATGGCCTCTGCCCCATCTTGGATCACGGAAAATATTTACGTTTGGTGCCCAGAAGGTCAGGCCCTTGTAAATATCATGATCTCCAAACTCCTGCTGCATGTTAAATTTTGCACGCGCCTCTGTAGATACGGCATCACCAATCTGCTCCATGAAATCTTCATCAAACGTTGCTGCCAAACCGATTGCCTGTGGAAAAACTGTTGCTGTGCCGGCTCTTGCAACACCGTGCAGAGCCTCATTCCACCAGTTGTAAGAAGCAATTCCAAGGCGTTCAATTGCTGGTGCGTTATAAAGTGTCTGATATACCTTCTCCTCAAGTGTCATTTGTCCAATCAGCTCTTTCGCGCGTTCGCGAAGCTGTTTAAGACGTTCCTCATTGTGTACTAAATCGTTCATTTTCATATACCCCTTTCATATTTAATAGTAATTTAATATGGGCGGATTTCATCTTCGCTGTCATCCCCGTCAGTGATTGAACGTATCACTGCGTAGTAACCCATCTTTTCATTGACCTTTACATAGACACGATCACCCTCTCTATGACCATTAATTGCTTTTCCGAGTGGTGATTCAATGCTGATTTTTCCCTCAATAGAATCACAACGCACAGAAGTCACAAGTTTAAACTTCTGTACTTCTTCCATTTCTTCGATGTAAAGCTCAATTGTTTTATTTAAACCTACGACGCCTTCCTGTGATTCATCAGAAATAACGGTAGCGTTTTTTAACATTCTCTCTAAATAGCGAATGCGGCTCTCATTTTTGTTTTTATCCTTTTTTGCCGCATAATACTCAAAATTCTCACTGAGATCGCCCTGCGCTCTTGCCTCTGAAACAGCTTCAATCGCCTCTTTTCTTACAACGAGTGTGCGGTACTCTATCTCTTTTTTGATTTTATCGATATCTCCCTGCGTTAAACGTTCTCCCATGTGAATTTCATGTCCTTTCTATACACCGAGTTGGCGTATTATTAAATTTCCTACTGATGAATAATATTCAGTGCCTTTGCACCTGTTGCCTTGATAAAATCCTGCGGTGAAAGCTTTAGCTGAACTCCAAGCTTTCCGGCACTGACGCATATATATGGGCAGTCAAGCGCACTCTCGTGGATAATGGTTGGATATTCCTTTTTCATGCCAAGGGCAGTACAGCAGCCGCGAATATAGCCTGTGACGGCGTTGATGTCCTTCACATGGATCATCTCAACTGACTTTTCATTAACTGCCTTTGCACACTCCTTTAAGTTTAGTTCTTCCTCGATTGGAAGAACAAATACACTATATCCCTTGCTCTTTCCCTGAAGAACAAGTGTCTTAAAGCAGTTCTCATGTGGAATCCCAAGTGTATCTGCTGTGTGTATTCCATCTATAAATTCATCACACTGGTATGACAGCACCTCATAAGAAATCTTGAGGCGGTCAAGTATGCGCATTGCATTCGTTTTTGGTATCTTTTCTTTTGCCATTGTTGTCTTCCTTTCTGCTTATATATTTCTGTCGTAGTCCCGTAGGCAAAATATTTTTTAATCAGTTGTTGTTTTTTACAAATCTGCTTAGCATAACAGCGCCTGCTGCAAACATAAAGATCGCGATAAACTGTGATGTTGACAATACACCAACAGCTCCTCTTGGATCGTTTCTTAAAAATTCAATAAGAAAACGGCCCACTGCATAAAGCATCAAATATACGGCTGTAACAATTCCTGATGTCTTTTTCTTCTTTTTGTAAAGCGTTCTCTGCAAAATAAAAAGAATTATTGCAAATATAAAGTCTCCTGCTGCTGAAAACAGCTGTGTTGGAATAAGCGATACACCTGCCGGTGCAAGACAATCTGCCGGAAATGTGACACCATACCATGCGGATGTCTCTTTTCCATAGCAGCAGCCTGCAAGAAAGCAGCCAATGCGTCCGCACCCTTGTGCAAATGCTACACCTGGCACTGCACAGTCAAGATAAGGTAAGAAGGAAAGCTTCTTTATTCTGGTGTAAATTAATGGGCTTAAAAAGCCTGCAATCAGGCCTCCATACACAACAAATCCTTCTCCAAAATTAAGAAGAATAGAAGGATCTGCAATAATTGAAGGAAACTCTACAATATAGTAAAGCAGCTTTGCACCTATAATACCGCCCACTATTCCTACTAGTCCCATGGAAAAAAGTGCATCATCATCAAGACCGGAGCGCTTTGCAAGGAAACAGCCTATCGTAAATGCACAGATAATTCCTACTGCAATCATAAAGCCATATCCATAAACGTGAAACGGCCCTATGGAAAATAAAATACTATGCATCCTGATCTTCCTCCTCATACTCTGTTCCTGCTTTTTTGCGGTATATCAGCCAGGCAGCTGCTACTAAAACGACAAATCCTACACCATGAACGGTATCATTTTTTGCCGCCGGAATTAACCTGATTATGACAAGCTGATATAATACTTCCCAGATGGCAAGTGCCGGTATGATAAACAGTATAAGCTTCGCTTCAAAACGATCTTTCATACACAATTCCTTTCACAATTCCTTTCTTTTTTGACTAGTCTCATAATAGCACAGCATCTTTCAACCGTCAAGGCAACATGAAAAAGGTTGTAAATTAAAGGCAGACAATGTGCTGTCTGCCCTTAATTTTTACTGTTCGTATTCGTCTGAATCAGATTTTTGTGGATCCTCTGGTGTATTTGATGCTATCTTTGCACCGACAATGCTTGATAATAATGCCTTTACATCGATTCCCATTCCCTGTGCCAGTCCTTCTGTTACCTGTGTAGTACTGTTTATGATATCCTGGAGCATCTTTGCACTGTTTCCTTCGCCGTACATTGTGATCTTATCTACCTTGGACAGCGGCTCTGCAACGTTCTTTGCAATTTCTGGAAGTGCCTGCATGATCATCTCGATAATTGCGGCCTCTCCATATTTTTTCATTGCCTCTGCCTTCTTATCTATACCTTCGGCCTCTGCTGTTGCCTTTGCACGAATTGCTTCTGCCTCTGCAAGACCAGTTGCACGGATACCTTCTGCTTCCTGCTCTCTGGCAAATCGAACTGCCTCTGCCATGGCTTTCTTTGCCTCTGCATCCTGCTGCTGCTCGAACTTCTTTGCTTCTGCCTCTTTCTGGCGCTTGAACAGCTCTGCCTGTGCCTGCTGCTCTTCACGGTAACGATCTGCATCTGCCTTTGCTCGGATTTCTGCATCAAGGCGCTGTCTTGCAATCTCAACCTCTTGCTTCTTTAACTCGGCATCACGCTCTGCTCTTGCAATCTGCGCGTTCACAGTCTCTGTCTCAATACTCTTTTGCTGTGACTGTGCCTGAATCTTGTAAGCAGCATCTGCCTCAGCCTTTTTATTATCGGATATAATTTTAAGTTCTGCCCTGCGAATCTCCAGCTCATTGTTTTTCTGTGCAATCTGCGTATCTGAAAGAACTCTCGCCTCATTTGCCGCCTTATCTGCCTCAGCCTGCGCGATAGCTATATCTCTGTCGGCCTGTGCCTTAGCTATGGCTGCATTTTTCTTAATAAGTGATGTGTTGTCAGCACCAAGATCCTTGATCAAACCGTTTTCGTCTGTCACATTCTGGATGTTGCATGAAAGGATCTCAATTCCAAGCTTATCCATATCCTTTGATGCCTTCATCATAACCTGATCGGAGAATGAGTCTCTGTCAGTATTAATTACTTTTAATGACAAGGTACCGATGATCTCACGCATATTACCCTGAAGGGAATCCTGAAGATCAAGTGCAATATCGCCTGGCTTTTTATTTAAGAAGTTCTTTGCTGCCAGCTTAATTCCATCTGTTGTTGGATTGATTCTTACCTTTGCAACTGCATCCACATTTACATTGATGAAATCGTTTGTCGGAACAGACTGCTCTGTCTTTATATCAACTGTCATCTGTCCAAGATACAGCTTATCCATTCTTTCTAAAAATGGAATCTTAATGCCGGCACGTCCAATAAGGATCTTGCTTTCCTTTTTCAAACCGGAAATTATGTATGCCTGATCCGGCGGTGCCTTAACGTAGCCGCTCGCTAATATTGCAAGAATGGCTATGATTGCGATCACGACGATAATAATGGGAAATGCTGCCGTGTCTAAAAATGATGATTGCTGTGCTGCTGCCAATGCTGTTTTCATACTGTTGTCCTCTCTTTCTAGAATCCTCTTTGCTGCTATGCCCAACTGATGTGTCTGATCTGGTGATTTTTGTCTTAGTTGAAGTAACTATATTTTGCACGCAACTTTGCTGTAAGTTCTTCGACTCTTCTGATTGCCTCGGCTACTTTTCTTCTTGTCTCATTGATCCTTGACTGGACCAGATAGTCGGCTACCACTCCGTCAAAAAAGAAATCTGCAAAGCTTAAAAAATCACCCGTCTGTAACTGTATTGTACCATCTGCTGCGACATCACGCAATTCTTTTTGGAACTGTTGAAGATAATATCTTGCCTGTGAAAGATACTCCTCTGCTTTTCCCATTTTAGAATGCTTAATTAAATCGGTAAAAAATCCGCCTCCCAATAAATCGACAATTCCCCAGTTTCTTGCACTGTCTAGCTGCTCACTCGCTGCATACAGGCTTTGCAGGGCATTTTCCCCTGCTGTGAGAGCTTCTTGAATCTCTCTTTCCATCATGAAATCACTCATGTCTCTCCTTTCCGTGTGCCACGGTTAGGATAATAAAAAAGAGACCTCTACCGCGGCACACACCGCAATAAAAGTCTCGCTTTCTCATTTGATACGGATGCAAAATGCATCGGCTGACGGTTTCAAACCCAACCCAAATATAGATATATGGGCGTTTCGCTACTCCCCTTTATTTGCTTGACAAAATATTATCATACTTTTTATTTTCTGTCAAGAGATTGCTTCTTTAATAAAAAATGTATATACTTAGGATATTATAGTTCACTGAGCTAGTTTACGAAAGCCCCTCGGTGCAATGGTTTCGTCGACGGACCAAACTCCGCAGGTTCCTTTTACATTTTCTATTATCAAACATTACTTTGAAAGACCTGCTCCAAGTGTCCGTCTCGTGAAATCCATTCACCTTAGGGCTATGCCACAATATTAGCTTACCCGTTAACTATATACTACGCTCAATACGGCACTAGCCAATAGTTTGAGAGAAAGGTGAAATTTTATGAGTTTAGCGATGAGAAATGAAGTCCCTGTTGAACTGACATGGGATCTTTCCCTGATTTATCCGACTGAGGAAGCGATGTACAGGGATGTTGAAAAAATGAAGGCTCTATGTGCTTCTATGGAGGAACGCTTTAAGGGAAAGCTGACAACGCCTGAAGCTATTTGTGACTGCTTAAATGATCTTCAGGAGATGACTCGCCTGATGACACTGACTGGCAATTATACTGATCTGGCTGTTTCGGTTGATTATTATGACAGCCACAATCAAGAGAGAAATGACCGTGTAATGAATATAATTTCTGACATCAACAGCCGTTTGAGTTTTATCAACAGCGAAATTACCGAGCAGAGCGAAGAAACACTGAAGGCTTCTATTGCAATTGCCGGCGGCAACCGCATCTATCTTGAAGACATACTTCGCCGTAAGCCGCATCAGCTGCATCCTGAGACAGAGCGCGCCTTGTCTGCACTTTCTCAGACCTTAAACACGCCTTATCAGATTTACAACATGACTAAGCTTGCAGACATGAAGTTTGATTCCTTTCATGCTAATAACAAGGATTATCCGCTTGGCTACTCCCTGTTTGAAGATGACTATGAATATGAATCTGACACACAAATCCGCCGCAGTGCTTTTGATGCATTCAGCAAGAAACTGGCTCAGTATGAGAACACAACTGCTGCCGCTTATAATTCACAGGTTCAGACTGAAAAGACAATGGCTACACTGCGCGGTTTTGAAAGCGTATTTGACAGTCTTTTGTTTGACCAGAAGGTAAGCCGCGAGCTTTATGACCGTCAGATCGATCTGATTACAACAAAGCTCTCTGTTCATATGCGCAAGTATGCACGTCTGTTAAAGAAAATTCACAAGCTGGATCGTATGACCTTTGCTGATTTAAAAATTTCCGTTGACCCTGAATATGATCCAAAGGTAACTATTGAGGGTTCTAAGGAATATATCGAAAAAGGTCTTTCCATCCTTGGACCTGAGTATGTAGATATGGTGCGTGAAGCTTATCGTGACCGCTGGGTTGATTTTGCAAAAAATCAAGGCAAGTCAACTGGTGGTTTCTGCGCAAGCCCCTACGGAACTAATTCCTTTATTTTGTTAAGCTGGAACGACCGCATGGCCGATGTATTTACACTGGCTCACGAGCTTGGTCATGCTGGACATTTTCGTGCCTGCAACAGCGCACAGTCCATCTTTGACACTGATGTATCTTCATACTTTGTTGAGGCCCCGTCCACTATGAACGAGCTTTTAATGGCGCATTATCTGCTGCAGTCAAATGATGACAAGCGTTTCCGCCGCTGGGTACTCTCCTGCCAGATCAGCAACACCTACTATCACAACTTTGTTACACATCTGATGGAGGCTGCTTATCAGCGCGAGGTATACCGTATTATCGACAACGGCGGCAGCGTTCAGGCTGATACATTAAGCAGCATCATGAAAAAAACTCTTCAGGATTTCTGGGGCGATGATGTAGAAATCTGTGATGGAGCCGAGCTTACATGGATGCGCCAGCCTCACTACTATATGGGTCTTTACTCCTACACATACAGTGCTGGACTGACTGTTGCCACACAGGTCTGCAAGCGAATTGAAAAGGAAGGTCAGACTGCTGTGGATGACTGGAAGAAAGTACTTGCAGCTGGAAGCACACTGACCCCTGTTGAGCTTGCCGCACTTGCAAAGGTAGATATCACAACAGATGCACCTCTTCTTGATACTATTGAGACAATTGGCGACATGATTGACGAAATCTGCCGTTTGACTGATGAGCTAGAGAAAGAAGACAAATAAATAAAATGGACTGGCTAACAGATAAATAATCTGCAGCCAGTCCGTTTTTTAATTATAATTATTTTGATTAGCGCACTAGTTTTCCGCGCTTAATCATGTGAACAATATTAAGCTCTTCATCAAGAATAAGCAAATTTGCATACTTTCCTGCTTCTACATCGCCGTAATCATCTAATACACCGATGCTTCTTGCCGGATTGTGAGTAGCAGCTTTTACTGCACTCGCAAATGGAATTTTCATTGTCTTAACTGTGCAGCGAAGACAATTCATCAAATTAGTAACGCTTCCTGCGATTGTAGCTGAATCAGATGCAAGTGTGGCAAGATTTCCCTTTACCTCTACCTGCTGACCACCTAAATCGTAGCAGCCATCCTCAAGACCGCAGGCTCTCATAGTATCACTGATTAAAATAACATGCTCATCTGTAAACAGTTTAAACGCAAGACGTACTACTGACGGATGAATATGAACATTATCGCAGATCAGCTCTACGTCAGCTTCAGCATCTGCTGCTGCTGAAAGCGGACCTGGCTTACGATGATGAATGCCTGGCATTGCATTAAAACCATGTGTCAGATGATTGGCACCATGCTCAAATGCCTGCATTGCTGTATCGTAGTCAGTACAAGTGTGTGCAATAGATACAGATGCCACATGATCTTTGATTTTTTCTACAAAGTCAATTGCATTCTCTGTCTCTGGTGCAACATCACAGATTCGAATACGTCCCTTTGCACGCTCCTGCAGACGAAGAAGCATATCTGCATCTGGCTTTTGTACATAGTCAGAGTTCTGTGCCCCAACACGGTTAGGATTGATAAATGGTCCTTCTAAATGAAGACCAACAAAATCTGCGCCAACAGGACTTTCATAATCTGCTGCAATGTCCATAATCTCAGAAAGCTTATCCTCTGGATATGTCATCGTCGCAGGACAGATCGCAAGAACACCTTCACTGCCCTCGTATTCCGCTATTTTATCAAAAGCTTCCTTTGAGGCATCACAGGTATCATATCCCACACAGCCATGGAAATGAACATCGAGAAGGCCTGGAATCACATACATACCTTTTGCATCAATGATGGTTTCATCTGAACTTGACGACGTTTCTTTAGGCGTAACAGACGCAATGCGCTCGCCGTCTACTGTAACCTCTCCATCAAAAATCTGACCATTGCTGCAGATCTTTGCATTTAAAATTTTCATACTGTTTGCCTTTCTTTTGCTTACAGCTTGCAAAGAGACAATGCTGCCTCATCTGCAACGATTGTAACGTCCGGATGAATCTGAAGAATGGATGCCGGAACATATGGTGTAATTGGTCCAAATAATGTGTTCTTAACTGCTTCTGCCTTATCCTCACCACTTGCTACAAGAAGGATCTTCTTTGCCTGAAGGATAGTTCCGATACCCATTGTGTATGCCTGACGCGGTACATCTGCCTCTGACGCGAAGAAACGCTTGTTGGCATCGATTGTACTCTGTGTTAGATCTACGCAATGTGTTACCTGTGCAAAGCTGTCAGATGGCTCATTAAATCCGATATGTCCATTACGTCCAAGTCCAAGAAGCTGCATATCGATTCCACCAAGAGAACGAATCTGATTTTCATAACGACGGCACTCAAACTCGCTGTCCTCACAAGTTCCGTCCGGAATAAAGGAGTGATCCGGGCGAATATTCACACGATCAAATAAATGAGTATGCATAAAGTAATAGTAGCTCTGGTCGTTCTCTTTTGTCAGTCCGCGATACTCATCAAGATTAACAGTTGTTACCTCGGAAAAATCGATATCATTCTTATGATACCATTCTACCAGCTGATCATAAATTCCGATTGGTGTTGAACCGGTTGCCAGACCTAATACACAGTCTGGCTTGATAATTACCTGGGCAGAAATCAGATTTGCAGCCTTGCGGCTCATTTCCTTATAGTCCTTGGTACAATAAATTCTCATTGAAACTTCCTCCGTTTTCAAAAAAATAATATTTGTCTTTTTATTATATCATCAATACAAAGATAAGTAAACTGATATCTCGGTTTTTCAAAGCTAAAACCTTATCACTAGGTATATTACAAAAGCGGCTCCTGCTTTCGCAGAAACCGCTTATCAATAATGTACGCGAGAAGATTCGAACTCCCGGCCTTCTGATCCGTAGTCAGACGCTCTATCCAGCTGAGCTACGCGTACATATGGGGCCTATAGGGCTCGAACCTATGACCCTCTGCTTGTAAGGCAGATGCTCTC
>ERZ838225.334-NODE-334-length-68936-cov-8.293550_pt1 | contig 68936 bp, 57 predicted proteins | sample MGYA00519684_ERZ838225 | MGnify/ENA primary metagenome ERZ838225 (study PRJEB31850, sample SAMEA3708829) | human gut metagenome | biome: human gut; feature: human-associated habitat; material: faeces | place: China | collected 2014 ... | reverse complement strand
CTAAAAAATAAAAAAACGTTGACAAAATAAAAATAAAAAGTTATTATCAACTAATGAGCACGAGTACAATTTTAAATTTTAGATTAACATACAATTAGTGAACGATATTTTCATAAATAAAGTGGGAGGTTTATGATGAAAAAATTTGTATTTGCAGCAATATTATCTGCATTATTGTTAGGAGGATGTACTTCAACTGAAGTAAAGATGCCAGGTGTAGAAAGAAAAATAACTTGGGAACATGCTGGTAATTTACCTGCACAAAAAGGATTTGAGAAAAATATAGGAACTGCTGGAGTATTATCAGGAGTTCTTGAAGAAAAATATGTAGTAGTTGGTGGAGGAGCAAATTTTCCATATGATACAGTATTAAATGGAGGAGCGAAGAAACTTTATTCTGATGTATATCTTTTGAAAGAAAAAGATGGAAAATTAGAAGTAGTAGAACATATTAATTTGAATAATGAAATTGGTTATGGAGCCTCAGTAACGGTTAAAGATGGAGTTTATTATATTGGAGGAGCAGCTACTACAGAAGCAGATAATGATATACTATTTTTAAGTATGAAAAAGGGAAAATTAAATGTAGAAAAAGTAGGAGATTTACCTTTCACTTTACAAAATGGAACAGCAGTGGAAAAAGATGGAAAACTATATGTTATAACTGGAAAACAAAATGGAAAAGCGACAAATAAAATGTATGAATATGATATTGCAACAGGGCAGTCAAGAGAATTAGCACCTGTACCAGGAGCAACTACTAGAACACAAGCTGTATCTCAGATACTTGATGGTAAGTTATATGTATTCAGTGGAGGAGACGCAACTGCATATACTGATGGATATAAATATGATTTTATAACTAATGAATGGACTCCAGCTGCATCTGTAGAATTAAATGGAAAAGGAATATCTCTTCTTGGGGCATCTTCAGTAAAATTAAACGAGAAAGAGCTGATGGTAATTGGAGGATTTAATAAAGAGGTGTATGATAATGCAGTAGCCAACTTAGGTTCTTTAAAAGGAGAGGAGCTAGCAAAATTCAAAGCTGGATATTTTGGAGCAGATCCTGCTGAATTTAACTGGAATAGAGAAGTACTTATCTATAATTCAGATAGCGATTCATGGAAATCAATAGGGCAGTTACCATTTGATGCTCCATGTGGAGAAGGATTGGTTTTAGTTGGAAATAAGGTGTTCTCAATAAATGGGGAAATAAAACCAGGTGTAAGAACTGACAGAATGTATACAGGGATTATAATAAAAAAATAGTTGAAAATTTTAAGAAGAGGATCTAGTTAAGTGATAAAAAAGAAAAAAATTAGAAAATATTAATAAATTTTTTATTAAAAAATTTCTAAAATTGAATCTATTTTTTACTTAAATTTTCTCTTCTTTTTTTGTTGAAAAATATAAATATTTCTAATAAATAACCCATATAAGTTGGGATACACTAATGAATTCAGATTATATAAAGAACTTTTTGTTTTAAAATAGTATTAAAAAAACTTAAAAAAATCATTGACAAACTTAAGAATAAAAGTTATATTTATATTAATGAACACGAGAACATTTTTGAGGAAGGTGATTTTTATTATGATTACACAAAAGGAAATAGCAGAAAAATTGGGAATCAGCAGAACAACAGTTGCCAGAGCCATAAATGGAAGTTCACTAATAAAGGAAGAAACTAAAAATAAAATACTTGAATTGGTAAAAGAAATGAACTATGAGAAAAATTATATAGGAAGTTCTCTTGCTGGAAAAAGAGCAAAAAAAGTTTATTGTTTAGTTATCAATTCTAAAAATGTATTCTATACTCAGGAAATAATAAGAGGATTGTCAGAAGCAGAAAAAGAATTTAAAGCATATAATTATCAATTAGAAATAATAACTAGTGATATCAATGATCCAGAGAGTCAATTAGAAGAGCTAAAAAAAGTTCTTAAAGCAGGAGATATGGATGGATTAATAATCACACCTTTGGCTAAAGAGAAAGTTTATGAAATGTTAAAACCACATTTGGAAAAAACTAATGTGATTTCTTTAGGAATAAGACTTCATGAAGATATACCTCATGTAGGGCCTGACCATTTGAAACAGGGAAAAATAGCAGGAGGGATAATGAGTGCTCTTCTTAGAAAAGGAGAAAAACTTCTGATTGTAGATAATGGAGATGACAAAATATCTTCAAAATTGTATCTTGCTGGATTTTTGGAAAGAGTAAAGGAAACAGAAATAGATATAGTAGGACCTTTAAAAGGAAATGGAATAGAAAAAAGTATAAAACTTTTACAGGAAGTTTGTGAAAAAGAAGAGATAAAAGGAATATATATAAATAGATATGCACAGGATATTTTTGAAAAATTATCTAAAAAAGCATTGAATGATAAAATGATAGTGACAAATGGAATTGGAAAAAATATTAAAAGAATGATAAAGAATAAGATAATAACAGCAACAGTAATGGAAGAAATAGCAACTGAAGGATACAATGCTGGAAAAAAAATGTTTGATATTTTGTATAAAGAAGATATAAAAACAGGAAATTGGGAAATTTCAAAATCACATATTATCTTTTATGAGAACTTAAATGATTAAAAACATAAATTAAAAATAAATCAAAAACAGGAGGTTTCAATTTATGAAAAACACACTAAAAGTTTTAGGACTAGGAACAATGTTATTTGGAGTAATGACAACAGCAGCATTTGCGGCAGAATATAATTTAAAAATGGGAATGGTTCCAGGTACTGCATCTAATGAATATAAAGCAGCAGAATATTTTGCAAATAAAATAAAAGAAGAATCAAATGGAAGAATAGAGGTAGCTCTTTTTCCAAATGGACAGCTGGGAGATGACAGAAGTATGCTTGAACAAGTTTCAGGAGGAGCTTTAGATTTCTCATTTACTGAGATTGGAAGATTTGCAATATTCTTTCCAGAGGCTGAAGTATATGTATTGCCTTACATGATCAAAGATTTTGACCACGTGCACAAAGCAACTTTTGATACTACATTTGGAAAAAATCTAATAAATAAAATACATGATGACTTGGGAATAACTATTTTATCACAAGCATATAATGGAACTAGACAAACTACTTCCAATAAAGCTATAAACTCAATTGAGGATATGAAGGGATTGAAATTAAGAGTTCCAAATGCAGCTTCTAACTTAAACTTTGCAAAATATAGTGGAGCAGCTCCTACACCGATGGCTTTCTCAGAAGTGTACCTTGCTCTTCAAACAAATTCAGTAGATGGACAGGAAAATCCATTGTCAGCAGTAAGAGCTCAAAAATTCTATGAAGTTCAGCCATATTTGGCAATGACTAATCATATATTAAATGACCAATTATATGTAATTGGAAATGAAACTTTAGAAAGTCTTCCTGAAGATCTTCAAAAAGTAGTTAAAAATGCAGCTGAGGAAGCAGCAGAATATCATACAAAATTATTCGTAGATGAAGAAGCTAGTTTGAAAGATTTCTTTGTAAAGAATGGGGTAAAAATAACTGAACCAAACTTGGATGATTTCAAAGCTAAAATGCAACCTGTTTATGACGAATTTATTAAGAAAAATGGAAAACTTGGTCAACAGGCGGTAGATGAAATAACAGCAGCTGGAAAGTAAATGTGTAATAAAGAGACAAGGTGGGAAAATAGATGAAAATTTTTAATAAATTAGAAGAATGGATAGGTGGGACACTTTTTGTCTGTATGTTTATAATACTTGTAATGCAGATAACAGCAAGACAAATTTTGGGAACCCCTTTGATGTGGAGTGAAGAATTGTCAAGTCTGCTGTTTGTATATGTAGGAATGTTAGGAATCAGCATGGGAATAAGAAATCAACAGCATGTACTTATAGATTTTCTTTGCAGCAGATTTTCTCCCAAAATGCAAAGAGTAGCTTTCACTATTGTACAGATAATAATTTTCATATCTATAATTTTTATGGGTTATTTAGGTAATAGTCTTTATAAGAAAAAGTGGATATTTGAGCTAGTATCATTAAAAATATCAGCAGGGTGGATGTATATAGCTCTTCCTATTGTAGCAGTATTAATGATGATACGTTTCTTTCAAGCATATAAAGAAAATTATGACAATAAAAAAGTGGTTCTACATCCAGGAGTTTTCTTAGCAGCATTAATAATTATAATAGGATTGATAATATACGATCCTAAAGTATTTAGATTATTCAGACTTGCTAATTACTATAAGTTTGGACCAATAGCAGGATATGTGACTATTGCAGTGTGGTTGGTAATGATTTTTATGGGAGTGCCAGTAGGATGGTCTCTTATGGCAGCAACAATATTCTACTTTTCAATTACTAAGTGGAATGTAATATATTTTGCTTCTGCGAAATTAGTAGATAGTCTTAATAGTTTCAGCCTTTTGAGTGTACCTTTCTTTGTATTAACAGGAATACTGATGAATGGGTCTGGAATTACAGAAAGGATATTTAATTTTGCTAAAGCTCTTCTAGGACATTTTACTGGAGGGATGGGACATGTAAATGTAGCTGCTTCTCTTATTTTCTCAGGAATGTCAGGGTCAGCTATAGCAGATGCTGGTGGACTTGGACAATTGGAAATAAAAGCTATGAGAGATGAAGGATATGATGATGATATCTGTGGTGGAATAACAGCAGCATCTTGTATAATAGGACCTCTGGTTCCTCCAAGTATCAGTATGATAGTATATGGAGTAATTGCAAATCAATCTATCGCAAAATTATTTTTAGCAGGGTTTGTTCCAGGAGTACTTACAACAATAGCTTTAATGGTAATGAACTATTTTGTATGTAAAAAAAGAGGGTATAAAAAAGCTAAAAAGGCAACTTTTAAAGAACAAGTAGAAGCTTTTAAAAAATCTTTCTGGGCTTTAATGACTCCTTTCATTATTATTGGAGGAATATTTTCGGGGTTATTTACTCCTACAGAAGCAGCAGTAGTTGCAGCAGCTTATTCAGTTTTCTTGGGAGCTTTTATTTATAAAGAGCTTACTGTGAGATCTTTCTTCAAACATTGTGTTGAAGCTATGGCAATCAGTGGAGTTACAGTTTTAATGATAATAACAGTTACATTCTTTGGGGATATGATTGCCAGAGAACAGATAGCTATGAAAATAGCAGCAGGATTTATGAAATATGCAAGTTCTCCATTGACAGTATTAGTAATGATAAATCTATTATTACTGTTCCTAGGAATGTTTATTGATGCACTGGCTCTTCAATTCCTAGTACTTCCTATGCTTATTCCAGTAGCAGATAAAGTGGGAATAGACTTAGTATTCTTTGGAGTGATGACAACACTGAATATGATGATAGGAATACTTACTCCTCCTATGGGAATGGCTTTGTTTGTGGTAGCACAGGTAGGAAAAATGTCTGTAAGTACTGTAACTAAAGGTGTACTTCCATTCTTGATACCAATATTTATAACACTGGTATTTATAACTATATTCCCTGGAATAATAACATTCCTTCCTAATTTAATAATGGGTGGATAGTAAAAGAGAGGTAATTCAAAATGTCATTAAGTGTAGATATGCCATTAGAGCAATTAAAAAAATATCACGGAAGCAGTAAAAGACCTGAAAATTTTGATGAATACTGGTCAGATATACTAAAAAAGAGGAAGAAACTTCCTGTGACTGTAAGAATAGAAAAAAATGAATTTGAAACTCCTTTTTGTAAATGTTATGACATGTTTTTTCAAGGAGAAGAGGAAGCAATTATACATGTGAAAGTTTTGAAGCCTAAAAATATATTGGGAAAAATTCCTGGAATAATAGAATTTCATGGTTATGGAGGTTGCAGTAAAGATTGGACTTACAAACTTCCCTATGTAGCTTGTGGAATAGCAGTATTTTCTATGGAATGCAGAGGTCAGATGGGAGATTCTACAGATAGTTTTGGTGCTGAGAATCATTTTAGAAACTGTAATCTCATAAGAGGAGTTATGAAACCAGAAGATCTGTATTATAAAAAAGTATTTTTAGATGCTCTCACTCTGGCAGATATTGTAATGGAATTTGATTATATAGATACTGAAAAAATTGGAGCAATGGGCTATTCCCAAGGTGGAGGAATAGCCTTAGCTCTAGCAGCTTTAAATAAAAATATAAGAAAAATTTTTGCTGTATATCCATTTTTAAGTGACTATAAGAGATGCTGGAATATGGATACAGGAGCTGCTTATGAAGAAATAAAAGATTACTTCAGGCAGAGAGATCCACAGCATAAAAGAGAAGAGGAATTTTTTAATAATCTGGGATATATTGATATTCAGAATATGGCTCACTGGATAAAAGCTGATGTTGTAATGACAACTGGACTTATGGATAAAGTATGTCCTCCATCTACTCAATTTGCTGTATATAATAAATTACTATGCAGAAAAAAACATTTGATATTTCCAGAGTATGGACATGAGGATATGCTCAATGGATTACAGGATGAAAATATAAAATGGGCTATGGAACTTTTGAATGATTAGAAACAAGGAGAAAAAATTGAAGATAGCAGGTATAGATATTGGCGGAACAATGATAAAATATGGACTGATATCTCTAAATGGAGAGATATCTGCTGGAGGAGAAATACCTACAGAAACTGAAAAAGGTGTAGATAATCTATTCCAGAAAATATCTGATATAGTGGAATTTTATTCAAAAGAGGAACTTTTAGGAATAGCTGTTTCTGGTACTGGTCAGATAGATGGAAGTATTGGAAAAGTTATAGGAGGGAATGATATCATTCCTGGTTGGATAGGAACTAATTTAGTAGAAAAATTGGAACAAAAATTTTCTCTTCCAGCAGTTTTAGAAAATGATGTAAACTGTGCAGCCCTTGGTGAAAAATGGCTGGGAGCAGGAAGAGGCAAAAAAGATTTTATATGTGTAACTATTGGAACAGGTGTAGGAGGAGGGATTATCATGAATGATGATATCCTGAGAGGAGATACTTGTGTAGCAGGAGAATTTGGACATATACAGATAATAAAGAATGGACTTGAATGTATGTGTGGGAAAAAAGGGTGCTACGAGAGATATGCTTCAGCTACAGCTTTAGTCAGAATGATCAGAGAAAAAACAGGACTTAAATTAAATGGAAAAGAGATATTTGCAAGAGAGAGAGCAGGAGAAACTGTATTTAAAGAGATAGTAGAAGAATGGATAGATTATCTTACAGATGGTTTAAGTACTATTACATATATTTTCAATCCATCTCTTATAGTTATTGGTGGAGGAGTTACAAAGCAGGGAGACTATCTTCTTGAAAGAGTAAATAAAAGTCTCACATCAAAAATTGGAGTAAATTACAAAAAGAATCTTTCTATAAGATTTGCAGAACTTGGAAATAATGCTGGAATGTTGGGAGCAGTATATCTTTTGCTTAAAAAGATAGGGAAGCTTCAATAATAAAAATAAAAAAAAGATTGACAAAACACCTAAAAAGGTATAAATTAAAATAAAATGTTCACGAGAACAAAAAATTGAAAGGAAGATAAAAATGATATATGGTGAAATAAAAGACCTAAATCAGTATAAGGGAATATCTGAAAATCTTGACAGAGCAATAGAATATATAGTTAATGGAGAGTATAAAAAAGGTACTCCAGGGAAAAATGTCATAGATGGAGATAATCTTTATTTTAATTATCCAAGCTGTGCAATGACAAAAGAAATAGAAGATGGCTTCTTTGAAGGACATAAAAAATATATAGATATACATATAGTCATATCAGGAGAAGAGAATTTGGGATATACTCCTCGTTCAGAAGTAATGATGAAGCAGGAATATGATTCTGAGGGAGACTACGAATTATATGATGGAGAATTAAAAAATGTATTTCATGTAACAGAAGATAGGTTTATAATGTTTTTTCCAGATGAACCTCACATGGCATTACTTAAAGTTGGAGAAATAAAAGAGATAACAAAGGTAATATTCAAAGTGTTGGTTTAATTTCTTGGCTTAATTTTTAGTGATTAATAAAAAATAAAAATATATTAGGAGGAACAAATGAAAGGAATATTTTCAGCTTTAATGGTACCATATAATGAGGATGGATCTATAAACGAAAAAGGATTAAGAGAGATAGTAAGACATAATATTGATAATATGAAAGTTGATGGATTATATGTAGGTGGAAGTACTGGAGAAAACTTCATGATCTCTACTGAAGAAAAGAAAAGAGTATTTGAAATAGCTATTGATGAAGCTAAAGGTCAAGTACAGCTTATAGCACAAGTAGGAAGCATTAATGTATTTGAATCTGTAGAGTTAGGAAAATATGCAACTGAATTAGGATATAAATGTCTTTCAGCTGTAACTCCATTCTACTATAAATTCAGTTTTGAAGAGATTAAAGAATACTATTTCACAATTGTAAGAGAAACTGGAAATAACATGATTATTTACTCAATTCCATTCTTAACAGGAGTAAATATGTCAGTTGCTCAATTTGGAGAATTGTTTGCTAATGAAAAAATAATTGGAGTTAAATTTACAGCTGGAGACTTCTTCTTATTAGAAAGAATGAGAAAAGCTTATCCAAATAAATTAATCCTTGCAGGATTTGATGAAATGCTTCTTCCAGCAGCAGTTCTTGGAATTGATGGAGCTATTGGAAGTACTTACAATGTAAATGGATTGAGAGCAAAGGAAATCTTCAGATTAGCAAAAGAAGGAAAAATTGCTGAAGCTTTAGAAATTCAACATGTAACAAATGATCTTATTGAAGGAATCCTTTCAAATGGATTATATGGAACTATCAAAGAAATAATGAAACTTCAAGGTGTAGATGCTGGATATTGCAGAAGACCTATGGCAAAAGTTACTCCTGAGCAGGTAGCTGGAGCTAAAGTTCTTTTTGATAAATACCTTGCTAAGTAATCACTGTATTTAAAGAGAGGTGGCATTGTAATGAATAGATTAGAAAAAGTGAAAGGGAAGCTTATAGTTTCTTGTCAGGCTTTAGAAGATGAACCTCTTCACAGTTCTTTCATAATGGGAAGAATGGCTTATGCAGCTTTAACAGGAGGAGCTTCTGGAATCAGGGCAAACACTGTATCTGATATACAGGAAATTAAAAAAAATGTAGAACTTCCAATAATAGGAATAATAAAAAAGCAATATGGAGACAATCAAGTATATATAACACCTACAATGAATGAGATAGATGCTCTGGCAGTTGAAGGTGTGGACATCATAGCTCTGGATGGAACAAAAAGAGAGAGACCTGATGGAAATACTCTTGAAAATCTAATGAAGGAAGCTAAGAGAAAATATCCAAATCAATTATTTATGGCAGATATATCTTCTGTAGAAGAAGCTATAGAAGCTGAAAGAGTTGGATTTGATATAGTAGGAACTACTTTGGTAGGGTATACAGAATATACTAAAGGAAATGATCCTCTGACAGAATTAGAAAAAGTAATAAAAGCAGTAAAAGTTCCTGTAATAGGTGAAGGAAATATAGATACTCCAATAAAAGCTAAAAAAGCTCTTGAAATAGGAGCTTATGCAGTGGTAGTAGGAGGAGCTATAACTAGACCTCAACAGATTACAAAGAAATTTGTGACAGAGATGGAAAAATAAAATTTAAAATATGAAAAAGAGCTGTTTATCAGCTCTTTTTTGCATTTAGCCGAATTTAATAATTTCAATTAAAAAAATAAGTTTTAAAGATAATGATAATATTACTTGAAATATTAAGGATACTAATGTAATATATAAGAAAAAGACAACTCTGCTCTTAAAAGCAAATAAAAAGCATGAAATAAAATGATACTTGAGTTATACCATATATTAAAATGGTATGCTTTACATAGAATATTGTATTCAGGGGGAAAAAGATTGAAAAATAAAAATAATAAAAGTGGAGATAAAAAGTGGGGTATATCATTTCTGCCAATATTAAAATATAATATTGTTTTATGTATTATGACAGTGCTTATAATTATTTTTGGCGTAGCTATTTTTACAATTCAAAATATGAAAAATTCGACTCATGAAATTTTATTAAAAACAGACAGAGATATAGAGTATAGAATTGATCAATCAATTAGATTTTTAAAATCTTTGGCATCACAAAAAAGGTACTATGATCCTAAAGTACCAATAGAAGAAAAGATAGCAGAATTGGATATGATAAATACATATTATGGCTATTTAATGATTCGTTATGTAGATTCTGATGTGAATGTTTATTCTCAAAGAGGACCTTCTAGTCTGGCAAGTCGTGATTATATGCAGAGACTTTTTTCTACAAGAGAAATTCAAGTTACAGATAGTTTTGCAGCTGGAGCTGATGGAAAAACTTTAAACTATACTATAGCAGTTCCTTTGATCCAAGATAATAAAATGGTGGGTGCTATTTTTTGTTCTCTTTATTTTGATGAAATAGTAAATTTATTAAAAGAATCATCTCAAAATGATAAGAGTGATATAACTCTTGTTGGAAGAAAAGATCAAATTATGTCTTCAAGCAGAAATGAAAGTTATGGAGAGCTATTTTTAGACAGTATCAGAGAAACGAAATTATTAACAACAACAAGTGATAAGATACAAAAGGGATTATTGGAAAAAGATACAATGCATTACTGGGGACTAGAGAATGGAAACCTTGTCTATGGAGAGTATACAGATATTGAAAATACAAACTGGAATCTTATAGTTAGAAGTTATTTTTGGGATACATATAAAACAGTATTTGGAAGATTTGTTCCAATTATATTTTTATGTATTTTATTCTGTGGAATAACACTATGGTTTATAAAAAGATATATTGAAAGCCAGATGAAAGCAGTAGATACACTGGTTCATTCAGTTCAGGAACTGGAAAAGAAAATATATCAAGATGAAAACCCAGATAATCCAGATTTTCAAGAGATACTTAGACTTATTAGTACTGGACTTTCTGATGGACTTACCGGAGTAGTTACTCGTACAGTATTTATGAATCAGCTACAAGGACAGCTTAAAAAGATAGCTCCAGAAAAGATAACAGCTTTCTGTTTTATTGATTTAGATGATTTGAAAATTATTAATGATACATATGGGCATAAACTAGGAGATATAGCATTAAAGAATATTGGATATGTTTTACGTGAATATGAGAAGAAGTATGATGGAATAGTGGGAAGGTACGGAGGAGATGAGTTTGTTCTTCTGCTTACTGATTTGGAAGATGATAAAGAGTTAGAGGAAGTATTGAGCGAAATGACTTTAAGACTGCATTTTGATATTAAAGATGGAACAAAAGCTATTTCTGTACGTTGCAGTGTTGGAGTTTCAATATGGAAGCAAAATATGAGTATTGATAAGCTTATCACTGATGCAGATGAGGCTCTTTATTTTGTGAAACAAAATAGGAAGGGCGATTTCAAAATATGCCAGAGGTGAAAAACTTTATGGAAATGAAAAGTAAATATAAGAAAATACTTGAAGTGGCATTTGTATTGATAACATCAGTAATTGTATGTATGTCAGGATCACTTTTCTATAAAAAAGCTGTAGAAGTACGTAAACAAGATGCTGAAACTATCTTAAAATTTTATAATGAAAAAATAGTATTAGAAATAAAAGAACGTTTAAACTTTTCAAAAAGTCTGGCAGAAATGATTGCTATAAATCCAGAGAAAATAGACTGGCTTGAAGAGAAATTCGAGAGTGTGTCTGGACGAGATGAGATTTTATTTATGTATTTTATTAAAGAAAATACAATAAAACGTGTATTTCCAAAAGAATTTGACAAAAATCTAGGAAAAACTTTAAATGAGATGTCTTATGTTTATACTTTGACAAAACTTTTAGGAGAACCAGTAGTAGAAGGGCCTATTTCTCTGCAAGGAATTGATAAAAAGGGATATCTTTTCTTAAATCCAATTATGTATAAAGGAAAATATTGGGGGGAAGTTGTAGTTGCTTTAGATGAAGATTTTGTATTGAAGCAAATGGACTTGGAATACTTAAAAAGCAAAGGTTATGAATTTGAACTTTGGCACATAAATTCACAAAATGGAAGAAAAAATATGGTAGCAGTATCAGATAGTCAAAGAGACTTTTCTCATGGAGCAAAGGCGTCTTTCTTTCTTCCAACACAATGGACTTTAAGCATAATACCAACTGCTGGGTGGATGTCTGTTAATACTTTTTTCAGAATAATAATAACTTGTATTTTGGTAGAAATACTTTTATTAGGAAGTTTTTATTATTGGTTAAAATACAAAAAAACGAATAAAAAATTTGAGGATCTTAGCTTTGTGAAACTTTCAACTGGTCTCTATAGCTATAAAGGATTTGTAAAAGAGTTAACTGGAAGACTGAAAAAAAGAAGAGAAACTTTTGCATTATTTTATTTTGTAATAGAAGATTTTAACTCTATTTCACAATTAGCAGGAGAAGAGCAAAAAATGAATTTTTTAGAAATATTTCTAAAATAATAGAAGAATATATTAAAAGTGAATATATTATAGGTCATATTGGTGAAAGTAACTTTATGATAGCTGTTTTTGAGAATATGGAAGAACAAGCAATGGATGATATAACCAAAGGGCTTTCATTGGAATTGATCTGGAAAGTAAGATTAAATGATAAAAAGGTATTTTTAAATACTTATTACAGATATTTAAAAGTAGAAAAAGAGGAAGAAAATCCACTAGAATGTATAAGAAAGATTGTTGAAGAATATTATTCAGAAAAAACAAAAAAATCACCAATTACTCTTCTTACAAAGAAATTTAATGAATTACTAGAGGGAAAATCTAATGTAGTATTTGATGAAGAAGACAATCAAGAAATGTTGGAATTGTCTATGGTATTGAATAAATATCGTAAACAGATGGAGCGAATTGCATATTATGATCCAATTTTTAATATAGGGAATCGTTTGAAATGTCAAAGAGATTCTGATATACTGATTGCTTACAATAAAAAAAGGAAGTTCACAATATTTTGTATAGATATATGTTCATTCAGCAGATATAATGAATTATTTAATATAGAGACAGGAGATGAAATACTTAAAGAAACTTCTAAGAGACTGGTAAAATTATTTGGTGACTACACATATCGTATAAATGGGGATGTATTTCTTGGAATATCTTTCTCTAAAAAAACACATGATGAAATTGTGGGAAATATAAGAGAAAAACTTACTGAACCAATTTATGTAAATGGCTTGAAGTTTATATTGAAAGTTAATATTGGAATATGTATATATCCAATTCATGGAAATACTTCTGAAAAACTTCTTGAAAAAGTTCAAATTTCATTGAGATACGCAAAAAATTATCAAATGGCTAAAGCAGTAATGTATGATGAGACAATAGATGATCTAATTTCTAAAGAAAAAAATATTTTACGACTTTTAGAAGAAAAACTGGTAAATGGGGAACTGGAAGTTTGGTATCAGCCTATTTGGAATATTAAAAAGAATACTTTTACTTCAGCAGAAGCTTTAATAAGATTAAAAGATGATAATGATGGGTATTTTCCAGCTATTCAGGTAATTGAAATTGCTGAGAAAAATGGAGTAGTAGAAAAAATAGGAAACTATGTATTAGAACATGTATGTAAATTTATGAGAGATTTTGGTTTGGATAGTATTGGAGTAAATACTTCTATACAGCAATTTTTAGTAGAAGACTGTGTTGATAATATATTGAAAATAATAAACAAAAATAAAATTTCTCCAAATAATATTTCATTGGAAATAACAGAAACTTTATTAATGAGTTCTTTAGATAAGATGAATTCTATTATATTGGAATTAAAAAAATCTGATATATCTATTGCACTTGATGATTTTGGAAAAGGATACAGCAGTTTAAATTATCTATCAAATCTTCCTGTAGATGTTATCAAAGTAGATAAGTCATTAGTAAAAAATATTGTAACTTCTCCAAAACAGCTTTTGATATTGAAGTCTATAATAGAAATGGCAGAGATAAATAATATGAAAGTAGTAGTAGAGGGAATAGAGGAAGAAGAGGAACAGAAAAAAGTTGCTTCCTTTGGTGTAGACTATATTCAAGGATTCTATTATGCTAAGCCTATGCCAGAAAAAGATCTAATAGAACTATTAGAATCGAAAAATAAAATATAAGAAACAGAGGGTCAGTTTAAGATCCTCTTTTCAATATATGAAATATTTCTTAATTTCTTGACTTTAGACAGTATATAAGCTAAACTGTTATTGATATTAAAGAATATTTTTACTTAATAAAATGATTAAACTGCAAAGCAAAAAACAACTTTAGAATTTGCTTGAAAATAAAGAGATATATTTAAAAAGATGAGATGTCTTTGGAGAGAAATATGGGAGAAGAAAGAAAAAGTGGAATAAGGGAACTAATAACATTATTAGCTGTAGGAGCGGTGATATTTATAGCAGCTCTTTCTTTTTCGTTTGTTAATAAAGTAAAAGATTCTATACTTTCTGATACTTTAGGAAATATATCTGAAATAACAATTCAAAGTGCAGATAAGTTTGCTTTATTCTTAGAAGCTGATAGAGTAAAAGTTGAAGCTGCTGATTGTATAATGGAAATAGAATTGAGAGATGGATTTTCAGAAGAAGATATATCAACAGTATTAAATAGACTTTATGAGAAATATAAAACGTCGTTTATGGTTATCTTAGATAACGGAGAAATGTATAAGTATGATAAAAGAAGTAAAAAAACATGGAAAAAACAATTAGACTCAATAGACATGGGAGCATATACAAAAAGAGGAGTAGAAGGACCAAGATATAATACAATAACAGGAAGAAGAGAAGTAAATATTTATAAAAAAATAAATATTTATGGAGATAGAGAAGCTCTTCTTATGAAAAGCAGAGATGTAGAAACACTGTATGATGAATATGAGCTTTCTTTTTATGATGGGGTAGGGTATTCTTATGTTGTAAATGCCTATGGAGACCTTTTATTCAGACCTAAAAATATAAACAGCAGCAAAGATATAAATAATTTTTTTGATATTTTATGTAAGGAAAATACTCAAGAAGAGACAGATAAAGTTAGAAAAGATTTGTTGGAAGATAAAGCTGGAATAAAAATAATGGAATATAGAGGAATGGAAAGGGTTATAAGTTATGTTCCAGTAAAAAATGTAGAAGACTGGTATGTAGTTTCAGTAATTCCTCTTTCAGCAGTAGAAAAAGCTTCAAATAATATAGTAGCAAGAGCATTGTTTTTATGTCTTTTCATTATACTTGTAGTGGGAATAGGAACATGGCTTTATCTGTTTTCAAGAACAAAATATGAGAAAGAAATAGAAAAAATAGCATACAATGACTCTCTTACAGGACTTATGAATTTTGTTAAATTTAAAATAGAAGGAAACAGGCTTTTAAAAGATAGACCATTGAAAAAATTTGCTGTTTTTTATATGGATATCAGAAATTTTAAAATGATAAATGATGTATTCAGTTATAAAACTGGAGATAAGATAATACAAGGAATAGCAGAGGAACTTAGATACTCTTTTAATAAAGAGTCTTTGGTGGCAAGAGTAAGTGCAGATAATTTTGTAGTAATGCTTGAGTATCAAGATAAAGATGTACTTGAAGAGGAATTGAATGACATAATCAAAAAAATGAGCAGTAATAGTTATGTACGAGACATGGAATATCATTTAGATATCTATGGTGGGGTGTGTTGTAGAGAAGATTGTGAAAAAAATGATGTAAATACAATGTTGGATAGAGCTAATATGGCTCGTAAACATGCAAAAGACAGCAAAACTAAAAAACTTGTTTTCTATAATAAAATTATGGGGGAACTTTTAATTAGAGAACAGGATATGGAGCTTAGAAAAGAGGAAGCTTTAAAAAATGGAGAATTTATTGTATTTATACAGCCGAAATATTCTTTAGAATCAGGAAAAGCTGAAGGAGGAGAAGCCCTGGTAAGATGGAAAACCAATGAGGGATATATTTCTCCTGGCGAATTTATACCATTATTTGAAAAGAATGATTTTATTGTAAGCATAGATAAATATATGCATGAAGAGGTATGTAAGCTCCAAAGAAAATGGCTGGATAGAGGATTAAAAGTATTTCCTATTTCAGTAAATGTTTCAAAGAGACAGCTGTATAATCCAAATTTTGCAGAAGAATATATTGAAACAAAGAATAAATATGATCTGCCAGATAATACAGTGGAATTAGAATTTACTGAAAGTATTTTCTTTGAAAAATATGAAGTGATATCTGGAATTGTAAAAAAATTAACAAATGCAGAGGGGGTAGAAACTTTGGAACAATTGGAATTTTTAAAGAGTGTAAATTGCGATATGGTTCAGGGCTATATTTATGACAGACCTATGCCAGTGGAAGAATTTGAAATTAAATATTATAATATAAAAGGCTGATTTTGCAATCAGCCTTTTACAATTTATTTAAACTTTAACAGCTTTCTTTTTCTTTTGGTTATACTTATAAACATAAGTGGTCAAAACAGGAACTAAAAATGCTGTGAGTATAGTTGAAGCAGCAACCTGGGCAGTAGCTATTTTAGCTGTTTCCAGAAGTCTTGGATCCATAGCTGCTATTGCCAAAGGAGTAGCTACAGCGTTACCTGATGTGCTGGAAATTGCAGCACCAGCTATTCCACTTCCTCCAGTGATTTTGTCAAAGAATATATTGAATATCCCTCCAATAACTACAGTCATAAGCCCTAAGATTAATCCCGGAAAACCAGCTTTTACAAGCATAGAAAGATTTATTCCACATCCAAGTCCAAAAGCAAAGAAAGGAATCATAACACCACCTGCTTTTACTAGGAATTCCTTCATATCTTCATCAAGATTTCCAAGTAAAGCTCCCAAAAGAATAGGAATGATTGCTCCAATTAAGATAGAGAAGGGAATTGCAGCAACTCCAGCACTTCCAAGAGCTATCATAGTAAGAAAAGGACCATCATTTAATGAAACTATCGCGATAGCTCCAGTGTCAGTAGCATCCCCAAATTCACCAGTAAGAGCAGCATAAAGTCCACCATTACTATTTGTCATTGCAGATATTATAGCTAATGCTGAAAGACCAAATAATCCATTAGGTCCTAAAAATTTACTTACAAGAATACCAATTAAAGCTCCAATTATAAATTTAGAAATTGTAATAACAGATCCTTTTTTTATAACTTGCGGAGCTGCTTTAAGATTTATTTCAGCTCCCATACATACTAAGAAAACTGCCAGTATAGGCATTGCACCTCTAGCTAAGTTGGTAGTAAAACTACCTATATCTAAAATCTGTGGGCAGAATGTATTCATTACAGCACCAATTATAAGAGGTACTACCATCATTCCACCAGGAATTCTTTCAATACTTTTTTTTATTTTCATATGACTCGCCCCTTATATTATTAGAATGTTGGTGCTATTTTATAAATACAGAATTCTCTATGTTTTAAAGCTTCAGCTTTAGTAATTTTTCCATTACATACTTCCACTATTTCTTCAAATAACTGTTCTCCCATTTCTTTTATAGTCTTGTGGCCAGAAACTATTTCAGATACATCAAAGTCTATATTGTCTTCCATATTTTTAAATGTATGATAGTTACCAGTAAGTTTAATTACAGGTGCTAAAGGATTTCCAGTAGGAGTTCCTCTACCTGTTGTAAATATAACTACCTGAGCTCCACCAGCTACCATTCCTGTTATAGATTCAATATCTTGTCCTGGAGTGTCCATGATGAAAAGTCCTTTTTCAGCTGGTATATCTGCATACTGAAGTACACCTTGGAATGGTGCAGTTCCAGACTTATGAATACATCCAAGAGATTTTTCTTCTATAGAAGTAAGTCCTCCTTCAATATTTCCTGGCGTAGGCTGTCCACCTCTGATATCCTCTCCTAATGCCATTGCTCTCTCTTCACATCCTCTTACTAAATCTAGGATTTCCTGAGAAACTTTTTCATTTATACCTCTTCTTGCTACTACATGTTCAGCTCCAATAAATTCTGTAGTTTCAGATAAAATACTAGTTCCTCCCATTCCTACAAGTATATCAGATGCAACTCCACAAGTAGGATTTGAAGCTAATCCTGATGTAGTGTCAGAACCTCCACATTCCATTCCTAGTATAAGTTCTGATATATCACATTCTACTTTTTTCTCTAATGAAAGTTCTTGAGCAAATTTTCTAGAAATAGAAACTCCTTTTGCATAGGCTTTAAGTGTTCCACCTTCTCCTTGGATAGTTATCATTTCTACTGGCTTTCCAGTTTTTTTGATTTCGTTGTATACCTCTAAAGGTTCTGTTCCTTCACATCCAAGTCCAACAACTAAAACAGCTCCTACATTTGGGTGAATTCCTGTATTAACAACTGTTTTTAATGTAAGTCTGGCATCTCCACCTAATTGACAACATCCAAAAGTGTTATTGATATGAGTACTTCCTTCAACAGCATTTGAAATATCTTCTGCTAACTTGTTAGAACATACACTTGTTGCTAAAATAAGTACATAATTTCTTATTCCTACTTTTCCATCATTTCTTCTGTATCCCATGAATTTCATAATAATTTCCTCCTGATTTTTTAATTTCTATATTTAGAATATTTATTAGTGTTTTTTATCTCCTCTTCCTCTGTCACTTTCTACATTATGAACATGAACGTGCTCTCCCACAGAAATGTCCTTAGTTGCAGTTCCGATACTTTCACTGTACTTTATAACATGCTCCCCTTTTTTAATATCTTTGATAGCAAACTTGTGACCAAATTTAACATCTTCTTTCATAACTACCTCGATTATTTCATCTCCCAGAAACATTTTAGCAATATCTCCTTTTTTTAAATCGACAGTAGCAGTAGCTAAAGAATCATTTTTTGTTACTATAACACCTTGTTTTTCCATTTTAATCCTCCTTGAATTTCGTTATCTGTCACAAATATATAAAGCAATTTTTATGCCATAATTTTGAAAAAAATAAAAAATAATTGGAACTATTGAATAAATTTAGTTCATAGTATTATAAAAATAAAAAAATAATGATATAATATTAATTATATTTATAAAACGATGTATTTTACTGCTGTAAATTTCAGCTTGGAGGAAAAATGAAAAGGATATGTTTGCTTGCACCATATAAAGATTTTTTGGAACATGAAGAAAGAGATAAATTTTTAATAAAAAAATATGCAAATTTGACAGAAGCTGTAAAAGTGGCTAAGGATTTTCAGAATAATGATGGAGAAATAGTTATAACCAGAGGTGGAACAGCCAAAATAATAAGAGAAAATACCTCACTTACAGTGATAGAAATAGAAATATCCAGCATAGAAATACTAAAGACTTTGAAAAAAATAGAAAAAACAGATGCACCTTTAGGAATAGTAGGATATAGAAATGCAGTTTCTAAATGTAGTTACCTTGCTAATATAGTTGGATTCAAGGAAACATATGAAGTAATATTTGATGAAGAACAGAATTATGATAAATATTTAAATACTCTTGAAGAACTTATATATGAAAAAAAGGTAAAAATTTTCATAGGAGATACAGTTCTTTTAAATACTTTAGAAAAAAAATCATATTATATAGATTTTTATCTTATAAAATCAGAATATAATTCTATTCAAAAGGCTTTTGAGGAAGCTAAAAAAATGCTGGAATTTAAAGAAAATGAAAAAATAAAAAACAGATATTTAACAGCTATTCTTAATAATACTGATTGTGGAATGATATATACAGATAGTGAGGGAAAAATAAGTCATTATAACTCTATGGGAAATAGATTATTTAGTAATAAAGTGTATATTGATGATAATATTTTTGATCTTGTACAAGAAGTGGATAGAGAATTTATATTAGAATTGAGAAATGAAGTAAAGAATATATTGATTGATACAAAAAAAGAGAAAGTTTCTATGGATATAACTCCTGTACAGCAGTCAGAAAATAAAAATAGTTTTTTATTCATATTTAGAAGATTTAAAAATATTGAAGAATCAGCAAACATTTTAAGAAAATCTTTAGTTAATGTAGAATTTTCAGCTAAACATACTTGGAAAGATTTGGTAACTTGTAATAAAAATTTTGAAGAGGTAAAAAAGATTGCTAAGCATTATGCTGAAACAGAAAATACTATATTGATAACAGGAGAAAGTGGAACTGGAAAAGAACTTTTTGCTCAAAGTATCCATAATGAAAGCAGAAGAAGAGGAGAATCTTTTGTGGCATTTAACTGTGCTAATATTTCAGAAAATCTCATAGAGAGTGAGCTTTTTGGATATGAGGAAGGAGCATTTACAGGAGCGAGGAGAAGAGGGAAAAAAGGTTTATTTGAACTTGCAGATAAAGGAACTATATTTTTAGATGAAATATCAGAAATTCCATATCATCTTCAAAATAAATTTTTAAGAGTACTTCAAGAAAAATGTTTTAGAAGAGTTGGAGGGGAAGATACTATATATGTAGATGTGAGAGTTATAGCTGCAACTAATAAAGATCTTTCTTTATTGTGTGATAAAGGAGAGTTCAGAACAGATCTTTTTTATAGATTAAATGTATTAGAAGTAGAAACTATTCCATTGAGAAAAAGAAAAGAAGATATTGTTATCACAGGGAAGCACATATTGGAAAAAGAACTTCTTGGGTTGAACCTTTTTGAAGCAGAAAGATTTACAAATATATTGGAAAAATTATCTGAATATTCTTTTCCTGGAAATGTAAGGGAACTTGAAAATATAATAAAAAGAGTAGTAGTTTTAAAAATAAATTTAAAACTTTCAGATGATAAGATATTAAATCTTCTTCCATTAGGAAAACAGGAAAGAAAAAAAGATGAATTTTCAAATATGACACTTAGAGAGATTGAGAAAAAAATAGTAAAAGAAATACTTGAAGAAGAAGGAAATAATAAGACTAAAACGGCAATAAGATTGGGAATTGATAGAGGAACATTAAACAGAATATTAAATTAAAAATAAAGTATATTTTAAATTCTAGCTAAAAAACGCAAAAAAGGTCGTAAAAGCGGTGTAACTGTTCTAAAAAATTAGTTTTTATGTTGACTGAAAAGATATATAATGGTATCATAAAGTACAAAACTAAAAATTAAGGAGGAATAGATGAAGAAAATAGGAATACTTTTTGGAATTCTAATTTTGTGTACAACTATTTTTGGGGAAACAAAAAAATATGAAACTGATGTAGTAATAATAGGTGCTGGTGGAGCTGGAATGACAGCTGCTATTGAAGCTTTTGATGCTGGAGCTAATGTTATCTTATTTGAAAAAATGGCTTTTCCTGGTGGAAATACAGTAAGATCAAAGGGTGGATTAAATGCAGCAGAAACTTCTACTCAGAAAGAGATGAAGATAACAGACAGCGTTAAAGATTTTTATGAAGATACTATGAAAGGTGGAAAAAATATAAATAATCCTGAAGTAGTAAAATATTTTACTGAAAATTCTGCTGAAACTGTAGAATGGTTAAAAGGTATAGGAATGGACTTAAATGATGTTGGAGCAGGAGCAGGGGCGAAGAATCCTCGTATGCATAGACCAACTGGTGGAATAAGTATAGGTGGAGTTCTTGTTAAAACTTTAGCAGGAAATGTTGAAAAAAGAAATATAACAGTTCTTTATAGAACTGAAGCTCAAAGCCTTGTAATAAATGATGGAAAAGTTGAAGGAGTAAAAGCTAAAGATTTAGTTAGAAATGAAGATCTTGAAATTTCTTCTAAAGCTGTGGTAATAGCTACTGGTGGATTTGCTGCTAATGAGGAGTTATATACAAAATATCGTAAAGATTTAAAAGGATTTATAACAACTAATCACCCAGGAGCAGATGGAAGTGGAATAGTAATGGCTGAAAAAGCAGGGGCAGAATTAGTAGATATGGAATATATTCAAACTAATCCAACTGTTGAACAGTCTAAAGCTGAAGTTATTTCTGAATCTGTAAGAGGTAATGGAGCTATATTTGTAAATAAAAAAGGAGTACGTTTCATTAGTGAAATGGAAACTAGAGATAAACTTTCAGCAGTTATTCTTGAGCAACCTGAAGAATATGTATATATAATATTTGATCAAGGACTTAGAGAGAGAATGAAAGCTGTAGAGGAAATGGATCAGATAGGTATATTAATAACTGGAAAAGATCTTAAAGAGCTTGCAGCAAAAATTTCTGTAGAGCCTAAAGTGTTGGAAGATTCAGTGGCTAAGTGGAATGGTTATGTAAAAAATGGAAAAGATGAAGAGTTTGGAAGAACAACAGGAATGAAATTTGTTTTAGAAAAAGGACCATTCTATGCAATTCCAGTGGCACCAGGAGTTCACCATACTATGGGTGGAATCAAAATTAATTCAAAAACTGAAGTTTTAGGAAAAGATAATAAAGCGATAAAAGGTCTTTATGCAGCTGGAGAAGTAACTGGCGGAGTACACGGAGCTAACAGACTTGGTGGAAATGCTGTTGCTGATATAATTATCTTTGGGCGTCAGGCAGCAAAACAATCAGTTGAATATATTGGTAAAGACAAATTAATGGGTAATAAAAATGTTGGAAAATCTGAAACAGCAGTAAAAGTTAATCCAGAATTGAAAGCACAATATAAAGATGGAACTTATAAAGCTACAGCTAAGGGACATAATGGAGATATCACTGTTGAAGTTATTGTAAAAGATGGATTTATAGACAGTATAAAAGCAGTGGAATCAAAAGAAACAGAAATGATTTTTAAAGGTGTAGAAAATGAAATGATCCCTGCTATGATATACAATCAGACATCTGATGTAGATATGGTTACAGGAGCTACTGTATCAAGCAGAGCTGTAAGATCAGCAGTTAAAAAAGCTTTAAAAAATTAAAAAATAGCATTAAAATAAATTGTAGATAAAAAGGTACACCCTGATGTTAAAAAATTTAATATTTAGAGGTGTACTTTTTTATAGTTAGTTAAACATTAAAGTTATAGAGGATTAACAATAAGGTTGGTGAGAAAATGAAAGAAAAATATACTATAGGGGAAACTGCTGTACTTCTTGGAGTTTCTACTCAAACATTGAGATACTATGATAAAATAGGTCTTCTTCCTCCTAAATATATAGATGAAGAAACAGGATATCGCTTTTATTCTTACAATCAATTTCACTACATAGATAAAATAAAATATTTACAGGGGTTTGGATTATCTTTAGAGGAGATAAAAGTGATCATAAAAAGTGGAAGTGTAGACAGCTTGATTACTTATCTTCAGCAAAAGCAAAAAGAGAAAGAAAAAGAACTCCTTGATTTGCAAAGACAGATTAAGGATATAGAATGGTATATTAATTATTTCATCTATATGGATAAAGATAAAATAACAGACAACATATATAAAAGAAAGCTTCCAAAAAGATATATAATAAAAACTCCTTGCTATTACAAAGAGGAACTTGCAAATATGGAAATAAGTCTGGCTGAAATGAAGAGCCGCAAGGAATATAGTGAGTTAAAATTCCATAGGCAGTATGGATATAAAATAGATTTCCAATCTCTTATGAATTGTAACTTTTATCCAAAAGAATATTTCGTATTTTTAAGTGAGAAACCGGATATAGATAAAGCTCTCTATGATGAGCTCCCAGAGGGAGAATATCTGTGTTTTAAAACACAAATATTAAATGAAAACTGGAATCCTAAAATATTAAACGAATATTTTCCTGATGGAAAAATACCAAAGCTTACATTGGCATTAGAATTTGAAGATAATCTTCATGACTGGCAGGATGCATGGTATGAGGTACAGATTTTACTTTAAATTATTAAAAAGTGTTTGTAATACTTTTTAAAAAACTTTTATTTTAACAAAAAATATATAATTAGAACATTTTTTAAAATTTTTCTTGACCTTATTCTTACAATAACTTTTATAATAGATACAAAGAGTTTCGAAACTTTGTATCTATTTTTTATTTATAAGGGGGAGTGGAATGAATAAAGTTTATCAGGATGAAACAGAACTTTTATATAGCGGAACAGACTTTGGAGATAAGGCTAAGAATCCTGAAACACCGCCAATATATCATACAACTGCTTATATTGTAGAAGATACTCAAGATTATGATTTTGCAAATAATGGAGGAAAATACTTTTACAATAGAACAGCTAATCCGAACAGAGATGGGGTTGCACAAGCTATAACTTATCTGGAAAAAGGAGAAGATAGTATAATCTGTTCATCAGGAATGGCGGCAATTTCAACAGTGTTATTATCACTGCTTAAAAGTGGAGATCATATTCTATTCAGCAAAGCTATTTATGGGGAAACAATTGAGATTTCAGAAGTGATGTTAAAAGATTTTGGAATTCAAATGTCTTTTGTAGATTTTACAGATTTAGAAGCTATAAAATCTAATATTAAAGAAAACACAAAAATATTTTATACTGAAATAATTGCGAATCCTCTTACAGATGTAGTTGATTTGGAGAAAATAGCAGAACTTGCAAAAGAAAACGGAGTTTTAACAGTAGTAGACAGTACTTTTACTACTCCTTTTTCAATCAAACCTCTGACATTGGGAGCAGATATTATTATTCACAGTTTAACTAAATACTTTGGGGGACATAGTGATATCACTGGGGGATCGATTACAGCGAATCAAAAAATAATAGATATAATACAGCCTAAATTTCGTTGGTTAGGATGCTGCATGGATCCTAATTCTGCATGGCTTGCACAAAGAAGCATTAAGACAATGGCAATGAGAGTAAATGCACAGTTTTTAAATGCTGAAAAATTAGCAAAAGCATTGCTGGAACTACCTATGATAAGAACAGTATACTACCCAGGACTTGAAAGTCATCCACAGCATGAGCTTGCAAAAAAAATTCTAAATGGAAAATATGGAGCTATGCTGAGCTTTAGAGTTGAGGATGATAGAGAAAAAGTTGATGAATTTATGCATAGGCTAAAACTTGTAAAATATTTAGGGACACTTGGAGGAATACGTACAACAATTGCTCATCCTGCAACAGCGTTCAGAAATGAATTTACTCAGGAACAGCTTGAAGAGATGGGAATGTATGAAGGACTTATCCGTATTTCTACAGGGGCAGAAAACATTGATGATTTAATAGAAGACTTTACACAAGCCTTGGAAGTATTTAAATAAATTATTGAGGAGGAAAGAATATGTTTGAGAAAGCAAATAAACCTTTGATTATTATAACGCTTATATTGTTAATGCTAGTAATCGTGCCAATTATATTGATTCCTAATAGTGTTGTTAGTTTTTTAGGTTTATTATATAAATTTATAACAACAGACTTAGCATGGTTTTTCTTATTGCTTGGGTTTGCAATGGCTGTAGGGGCAATTGTTTTGTTAACTACAAAGTATGGGGATATACGTCTTGGGGGAAAAAATGCAAAACCTCATTACAAAACATTTACATGGATAGCAATGAATCTATGTTCTGCACTGGCAGCAGGAGTTTTAATATTTGGTATGTGCGAATGGATGTATTATGTAAATGGAACACCTTTTGGAATAAAACCTGGATCAATTGAAGCTTATGAATATGCTTCAGCCTATGGAATGTTTCACTGGGGATTCTCAGCATGGGCATTCTATCTTATAACAGGAGTTGCCCTTGGATATCTTTACTGGAAAAAATTGGAACATTACAAGTATCTAAGCTTTGTGCAAATGTTTTAGCTGGTGACGAGTTATGGAGAAAAGGACTTCGTTGGTTTATAGATGCAGTTTTAGTTTTCTGTTATTTCATGGCTATAATGACAACAGTAGGAATTGGAACTCCAGTTCTTGGTGAGTTGGCAAGTGATCTTTTAGGTGTACCAAATACTTTTGGAATGAAAATAGGAGTTATAATTATATTTGGAATTTTCTTTACACTTTCAACTTCAAAAAGTATTTCAAATGGAATGGCACGTATAAGTGATTTCAATGTATGGCTTGCAATTGGATTCTTTGCTTTTGTACTTTTAGTTGGAGATACAGCATTTATTTTAAATAATATTACAATGGCAATAGGAACAAATATAAGAGAGTTTGTTCGGATGAGTTTTAATACAGATGCTGTTGCAGCAACAGGATTTGTACAGGGGTGGACAATTTTTTACTGGGCATGGTATGTTGCCATCACTTTCATGTGTGGTATTTGGATAGCGAGAACATCTTATGGAAGAACTTTGAGAGAAATCGCAGTTTCAAACTGTATATGGGCAGTTTTGGCTTGTTGGCTTACATTTGGAATTTTAGGTAACTATGGAATGGGACAAGAACTTTTCCATGGAGCAAATTTTTCTGGAACATTGGGAAAACTTGGAAATAATGGTGTTACATTAGAGGTATTAAAAACAATGCCTTTAGCAAAAATATGTATATTTGTTTTCCTTATTCTTTTATTCTTCAATCTTGCAAGTACAGTTACAGCCAACAGTACATCACTTAGTATGTATACTTCTGTTAAACTTAAAGCTGATGAAGAGCCAAATCCTTGGTATAAAACATTCTGGTGTTTATTGTTCTTGATAATTCCAGTTGGAATTCTTCTTCTTGAACACAATGTTGAAGGGCTTAATGTACTTCAGACAATACAATCAATGATAACAATATCTTCACTTCCTGTATTGGTTGTACTTGTTGTTTTGGGAATATCTTTTGGAAAAGCCTTAAAAGAAGATATTAAAACGGGAGAGATTTTAGAATCTATTGATGACAATAAACAAAATAAATGGAAATAAATAAGGAGGAGTTATGGAAAATAGAGTTTTTAATAATATAGATGTTATAGAATTGACTAAGAAAATGGTTACCTTTGATACATATGTTACAAAGGGAAAAGCAGAAATCTTGAACTATATTAAAGGAATATTATCTACTGAAACTTCTGCTGAAATTAATATATATAATGAAGATAAAGAGAATCCTTATTTAATAGCTCATCTAAAAAGCAAAAGTCCAGAATTTACACTTATGCTGGAAGGTCATGTTGATGTAGTAAGTCCTGAAGGAATGGTTGTAGAACCTTTTAACCCGCATGAAAATGGAGATATTTTGACAGGACGTGGTGTTACAGATATGAAATCAGGATGTGCAGCAATGCTGACAGCATTTGTAGCAGCATCTAAATCAACTGAAAGAAAAGGGGATATTTATCTGGTATACACAACAGATGAAGAGTATGCTGGAGCAGAAGTTATTGAAATCATGGAAAAGAAATTAATACCAAATTGTGATTTTGTAATGATCGCAGAACCAACAGATGAAGTTTTATGTACAGCTCATAAAGGAAATGCCTGGGTAGATGTAGAATTCTTTGGTAAAAGTGCTCATGCAAGTACTCCAGAACTTGGAATCAATTCAATATATATGGCAAGTGAATTTATTTGCAGATATAAAAAATATACAGATGAATTATATGCAAAACAGGAAGATGAGATTCATGGAAAACCAACACTTAATGTTGGAGTTATAAATGGTGGAACAGAACCAAATATTGTACCTGCATATACAAAAGTAAAATTAGATAAGAGATATTTGCCAGGAGATAATATTGAAAACTTTATAAAGGAAATAGAAATAGTTACAGAGGAATGCAAAAAAGAAAATCCTGAATTTAATTCAAAAATAAATATTGTTGTTGATTGTTCAGCAGTTATTTTAGACAGAAACAATGATATTTTAAAAGAAGTAAGAACAGCAATTGGAGAAAAATGTGAGCTGGGAGTATTCCCTGGTTGGGGAGAGGGAGGATATATCAATAAGTATGGACTTCCTGTTGTATATTTTGGACCAGGAGATGTAAAATATGCTCATACTAAAGATGAACAATGTTCTATTTCACAAATAATAAGAGTAACAGAAGCGTATTATAATGTTATAAAAAAATTATGTTTAAAATAAAAATATATTAAAATTAATATGATCTATAAAGTGTAAAGAAGAATCCATAAATATTTGGTTCTTCTTTTTCTTTTTAAACTTTTACCAGAACTTTTTTAAATTGCATATTGAAGATTTTTAGGGTATAATTTTTTTAGTCAGATATAAGGAGGGAAATATGCTGTCAAGAAAATCAATAGATTTGCTGCATTTTTTACTTAAAGAAAAGAGAAATGTATCTTTGAAAGAACTTTCAGACCATTTTGAATTAAGTGAAAGAAGCATAAGATATGAAATAGAAAAGATACAAAAAGAGCTTTCAGTAAAAGATGGATTTGAATTCATCATTTCTAAAGGTGAATGCTTTGTTGATGACTATACAGCATTAGAAAAATATCTTAATGAAAGTAGACAGGACTATATTTTTTCTCCAAAAGAGAGAGAAATATATATATTGTTGAAGATATGCTTTGAAAGAGAGATTAATCAAAATGTAATATCAGAAGAGCTTGATACAAGCAGAAGTACTATAAAAGTTCATCTGAGAGATATAAAAAAAGTTCTGGATGAGTACAATTTAGAGTTGGAGCTTTTACATAAAAAAGGTCTTGGAGTAACAGGAGAAGAGGAAAAAATTCGTCAATGTACTTTAAAGATTATGAATATGGTAAAAAAATCCAACAGCAGTTTCTTAAAAAATATACTGGATGATTATTTGGAAGAGATAGATATAGAAGGGGTAAAACTTTTTATAAATTATTGTCAGAAACTTATGAATAAAATAGTGTCAGATGAAGCTTTTGATATAATATCCAAGTATTTGATACTTGCAATATACTTTAATAAAAAAGGGTATAAAATTACGAGTATAAAAAACTATAATTTTTTAAAAAATACATCAGAGTTTGAATGTGTGGAAAAATCAAGAGCACTTTTAGAAGGATTCTATGAGATAGAGCTTTCAGAAGAGGAGTATCTAAAGATAACAGATTATTTCTTAGGAAGTCATACATATAATATCTCTTACTCTTATTATGAAAACTGGGTAGAGATAGAAATGATAGTGAAGAACTTTATAAATAAGATAAATGAAAAGCTAGATGTAGATATATCAGCAGATGAAACTCTTATGACAGGGCTGGTAAATCATATAAAGCCAACTATCTATAGACTGAAAAATGGAATAGAACTGGAAAATACTATTTATGAGGAAGTTGTAGAAAGTTATCCAAACCTTTTTTCATTGATAAAGGGAAGTGTAGGAGAGCTTGAAGATTTCATAAATAATAAATTTACAAATGATGAAATAGCTTTTATTACAATACATTTTAAAGCTGCAATAGACAGAAATATAAAAAAGAAACGTGAAAAAGTAAAAGTGTTAGTTGTGTGTGGTTCAGGGTATGGAAGTTCAAAACTTCTGGCACAGCAGCTAAAGGATATGTATAGGGTAGAAATTATAGATACTATTCCAAGATATCTTCTGGAAAAAGTAAATAAGAGAACTGATATAGATTTGATACTGACTACTATTCCATTAGATGATTTTGATACTGATAAAACTATTATAAAAGTAAATCCAATTTTAAATAAAGAGGATATGTTCAAACTGGATAATTATCCAATATCAAGAGACAGTAAAAAGATAATATTTTCTGAATTGATAGAAGTGATTGAAAAAAACAGCAAGATAAAAGCAGATGAAAAACTGTTGGGAGCTTTAAAAACTTTTCTGGACAGTAAGCTGATAGACGATCTTTTTCATAAAAAAATTACAATCTCTGACCTGCTGTCAGAAAAAAGAATAAAGTTAAAAGGAAAAGCTGCAAACTGGAGAGAAGCTATAAGAGAAGCTGGAGAACTACTGTTGAAAGATGGCTGTATAGAAGAGGAATACATTGACAATATGATAAAGCTGGTAGATGATTTTGGAAATTATATAATGCTTATTCCAAATGTTATCTTTCCTCATACAAAGTCAAAAGATCTGGTGAAAAAAACAGCATTTTCCATAGTTACTTATGATAAAAGAATAGATTTTATAGATGAAGAAAAAATTGGACTGGTAATATGTTTCTGCGTAAAAGATGAAAGAGAACATCTGGATAGTCTGATAGAAATTGTAGAAAAAATTGAAGAAAATAATCTGGAAGAAAAAATAAGAAGAAGTAAAACAGCAAAAGATGTAATAAAATATTTAACTAACTAGAGTGACTGGTCAGCAGACCAGTCATTTTTTTTGAATAAAATAGAATCTTTAAAATAATTATTGGAAGGAGTACAATTATCTTAACAAGATCAAAAGGAGATATTAAGATGTTGAAAAATGCAGTTAAGGGAAGGGTAAATATAGTAGAAAATGTAAATGACTGGAAAGAAGCAATAACTTTAGCAGCAAAGCCATTAGTAGAAGATGGAAGTGTTGAAAATTCATATATAGATGCAATGATAGCCAATGTAAATAAGTTTGGAACATATATAGTAATTGCACCAAAAGTAGCTATGCCACACTCTAGACCAGAAGATGGAGTGAATAAAAATTGCGTATCTTTGCTGAAGGTAAATGAAGGGGTTCTTTTTGAAGGAGAAGAGGAAAAAGTCTATGTATTCTTTGTATTGGGAGCAGTAAACAGTGATTCTCATATAGAAACTCTTATGGAACTTATGGAGTTGATAGAAGATGAAGAGAAGATAGATGAAATTATTGAAGCAGGAAATGTTCAAGAAATAATGGATTTAATTTAAATTTAAAAGATAAATATTATGAAGGAGTGGTAATAATGATAAAAATATTAACAGTATGTGGAAATGGAATCGGAAGCAGCTTAATGTGTGCTATGAAGATTGAAGAAATATGTAAAGAAGAAGGAATCGAAGCAGATGTATCATCATCAGATTTTAACTCTGTATCAGGAAAAGGAGCAGATTTAATAGTAACTGTAAAACAACTTGCAGATCAACTTTCTGGATACAATGTAGCAGAAATCAGAAGTTACACAAATAAGAAAAAAATTAAAGAAGATGTACTTGATAAAATTAAGGAATTAGTAAAATAAAATTTATATAAAAAATATTTAGGAGGGAAAAGAATGAACTTTTTAAACGTTATAGGAAATGATATACTTACTAACCCGGCGTTCTTATTAGGACTTATGTCACTTGTAGGATTAATAGCTTTGAAAAAACCATTTAATAAACTTATAACTGGAACGTTGAAGCCAATACTAGGATATATAATGCTTGGAGCTGGAGCAGATTTCATCGTTAAAAATCTTGATCCATTAGGGAAAATGATAGAGCAAGGATTTGGAATTACAGGGGTAGTACCAAACAACGAAGCAATAGTTTCAATTGCTCAAAATATTCTTGGTAAAGAAACAATGTTCATATTAGTTGCTGGACTTATTATCAATATAATAATAGCAAGAGTAACTAAATTTAAATATATATTTTTAACAGGACACCACAGCTTCTTCATGGCTTGTATGTTCTCAGCAGTTCTTTCTACTTCTGGAATGAAAGGAACTACACTTATTCTTATAGGTGGAATTTTATTAGGAGCTTGGTCAGCTATATCTCCAAGTATCGGGCAAAGATATACAGATCTAGTAACTGATGATGATGGAATAGCTATGGGACACTTTGGTTCTTTAGGATATTATCTATCAGCATTTATTGGAGAAAAAATTGGAGATAAAGAAAATAGTACAGAAAATATAGTTATCCCTGAGAAAGTAAACTTCCTAAGAGACAGTACTATATCAACAGCTATAACTATGATTGTATTCTATCTTATTGCAGCTATTGCAGCAGGACCTGAATATACAGAAACTTTATCTGGTGGAAAAAACTATATAGTTTTCGCTCTTACATCAGCTTTAAGCTTTGCTGTTGGAGTTACAATTGTATATAATGGTGTAAGAATGATACTTTCTGAACTTATTCCAGCATTCCAAGGAATTTCACAAAAACTTATTCCTAATGCAATACCAGCAGTTGACTGTGCAGTGTTCTTTACTTATGCACCAAATGCAGTATTAATCGGATTTATCTCTTCGTTCATAGGTGGAGTAATTGGAATGGTTATACTTGGAGCAGTAGGAGCAGTTCTTATTATACCTGGTCTTGTACCTCACTTCTTCTGTGGAGCAACAGCAGGAATCTATGGAAATGCTACTGGAGGAAAAAAAGGAGCTATAGTTGGATCATTTGTTAATGGACTTTTATTATCGTTCTTACCAGCAATGCTTCTTCCTGTACTAGGAAATATTGGATTCCAAAATACAACATTTGGAGATTTTGACTTTGGAGTATTGGGAATTTTAATAGGAAAATCAACATCATCTATTGGTACAGCTGGAATATATATAATAGTGGCAGTTCTTCTTGCTGTTCTTATTATCCCTAGCTTCATAAAAACAAAAACAAACGTTATCAATGCAAAAGATGAATATTAAAATCATTATGAAAGGATGATGTTTTATGAAAAAGATACTTTGTGTAGGGCATTCAGCATATGATATAACATATCTGCTTCCTCACTTTCCAGTAGAAAATAGAAAATACAAAGCTAAAGATAGAATAATGGTAAGTGGAGGACCAGCAGGGAATGCTGCTTACCTCTTAGGTAAATATGGAGAGAAAGTTTCATATATAACAGCTTTAGGAAATGACTTCTATGGAAAAAAAATATTGGAAGATCTCAATGAAGTAGGAGTAGATACTAAAAATATAGTTGTATCAAACAAGTTAGTTACACCATGCAGTATAATAATAGCCAATGAAGAAAGTGGTTCAAGAACAATAATAAACTACAGAGAAGAAAAGCCTATAGATGATTTTAAAATGACATATGAAAAAGCACCAGAAATAATACTTTTTGATGGTCATGAATTGGATATAGCTTTAAAAGTACATAAAGAATTTCCAAATGCTGTGTCAGTATTAGATGCTGGAACATATAAAGAAGGAACTTTAGTCATAGGAAAATTTGTAGATTATCTAGTGTGTTCAGAAGACTTTGCAAAAGACTACTGTAAAATGGATAGGATAGAAGAGAAAGATTTTAAATATGTTCTTGAAAAATTGGAAGAGTTGAATAAGAATACTATTATAGTAACTTTAGGGGAAAGAGGTTCTATAATGAAAAAAGATGGAGAGTTATTGAAATTCAAAGCTTTCAAAACTAAAGCAGTAGATACTACTGGAGCAGGAGATATTTTTCATGGGGCATTCGTTTATGGATTGAGCAATGAATTTTCAATTGAGAAAAATATAGAGTTTGCTTCAGCATGTGCTTCACTGTCAGTGGAAAAACTTGGGGGACGTAACTCAATACCTGAATTAGATGAAGTTGAAAAAAGAATAAAGAGAGGATAATAGAGATGAAAAAATATAGTTTCAAAGAACTTGGGCTTGAAAATACAAGAGATATGTTCAAAAGAGCCAATGAAAATGGATATTCAATACCAGCATTTAACTTTGCAAATTTAGAGCAGCTTCAAGCTATACTGGATGCATGTACAGAAGCTGAAAGTGACGTTATAATTCAAATATCAGCAAGTGCAAGAACATATATAGGAAAAGAACAGCTTCCTCTTTTAGTAAAAGGAGCAATAGATGAAATAAGAGCGAAGGGATCAAAAATAGCAGTAGCCCTGAATCTTGATCATGGTAAGGGTCATGAATTGATCAAAGACTGCCTTGATTATGGATTTTCATCTGTAATGATAGATGCTTCAAAATATGATTTTGAAAAAAATATAGAATTAACTAAAGAAATAGTAGAACTTGCAAAAGATTATGATGCTTCTGTAGAGGGAGAAATTGGTGTTATTCATGGAACAGAAGATGAACATTCTGCTGATGAAAGTGCATTTACAAAACCTGCTGAAGCAGTGGAATTTATAAAAAGAACAGGAGTAGATTCTCTTGCTATTGCAATAGGAACTGCTCATGGAGCGCATAAATTCAAAGTAGGAGAAGATCCTAAATTAAGACTTGATATACTTGAAGCTATTAAAAAAGAGATAGGAAGTTTTCCAATAGTTCTTCATGGATCATCTTCAGTACCTCAAGATTACATTAAAAAATTCAAAGAATTTGGCGGAGAAGTAAAAGATGCAATAGGAATACCTGATGAAGAACTTAAAAAAGCATCTAAGTCAATAGTTACAAAAATAAACGTAGATACAGATGGAAGACTTGTATTCACAAGTGCATTGAGAGAATATTTTGCTGAAAATCCTAAAGAGATGGATTTAAAAAAATATCTTGATTATGCTAGAAATGAAATGAAAAATTTCTATGTGAAGAAAATTAATTCTGTCTTTAAAACAAAATAAAAATATATCAGTGGTCTGAAATTTCAGGCCACTTTCTTTATTTCTAATAGTACTATTAAAAAAATTCATGATAAATTTTTCATATTTATTTAAAAGAGAAAGAGAAGTTTTCTTGAATATTAATTAAATAAGAGATACAGAAGTGAGATTGAAATCTTTCAAAAGAAAAGAAAGATATAGATATGACAGTATGAAATACCTAGATAGTGTGTTTTTTAAATACATAAGAAAAGGAAAAAGTATCTGTAAAAAAATGCCTTATTCAACCTTGAAATCTCTTGAGAAAAAGAGATGAAAAGAATTGAATTTTAAAAAAAGTAGAAGTAAAAATTAAACATAAAAAGGTCAAAAAATACACGATAATTTTCTTGATAAATTACATTATATAATATAAACTTCATAGTAGATAAATTTCATTTATTGAGAGAAAGATGAGTGGGGAAAACAAACTGTTTATAATATTTAAATTTTAAAAATAATATTTGAGGTGAGAATTTTGAAAAAGACGAAAATTGTTTGTACAATTGGACCAAAAACTGAATCTGTTGAAACTTTAAAAGAATTATTAAGAACTGGAATGAACATGATGAGATTAAACTTTTCTCATGGAGATCATGAAGAACATGGAAAAAGAATACAAAACTTTAGACAAGCAAAAGCAGAAACTGGAATCAGAGCAGCTTTATTATTAGATAACAAAGGGCCAGAAATTAGAACTATCAAACTTGAAGGTGGAAAAGATGCTGTAATAGTTGCAGGTCAAGATTTCACAATCACTACTGATAAAACTGTAATAGGAAACAATAAAATAGTTGCTGTTACTTATGAAGGACTTACAACTGACCTTAAGGCTGGAGATACTGTACTTATTGATGATGGACTTCTTGAGTTCACTGTTAAAGAAGTAGTAGGAAACGAAGTAAGATGTGTTGCTGTAAACAATGGAGAATTAGGAGAAAATAAAGGTGTTAACCTTCCAAATGTTGCAGTTAATCTTCCAGCATTATCAGAAAAAGACGTAAATGACATGATATTCGGATGTCAGCAAGGAATCGACTATGTTGCAGCTTCATTTATCAGAAAAGCTGATGATGTAAGAGAAGTAAGAAGAGTACTTGATGAGAATGGTGGAAAAGACGTTCAAATCATTTCTAAAATAGAAAACCAAGAAGGAGTAGACAACTTTGAAGAAATTCTTGAACTATCTGATGGTATCATGGTAGCAAGAGGAGATCTTGGAGTAGAAATTCCTGTAGAAGATGTACCAGTAGCACAAAAAATGATGATTGATAGATGTAATGCAGTTGGAAAAGTAGTTATTACAGCTACTCAAATGCTTGATTCTATGATCAAAAACCCAAGACCTACAAGAGCAGAAGTAAATGACGTTGCTAATGCAATCCTTGATGGAACAGACTGTGTAATGCTTTCTGGAGAATCAGCAAAAGGAAAATATCCAATAGAAGCTGTTTCAGTAATGGCTAAAATAGCAGAAAAAATGGATCCATTAGTAACTCCAAGAAATAAATGTAAAAATGAAAAAGTAACTATAACTTCCGCTGTTGCAAAAGGAACTGCCGAAGTAAGTGAAGCTTTAGGAGCAAAAGTAATAGTTGTGGGAACAGAATCAGGAAGAGCGGCAAGAGATATCAGAAGATATTTTCCAACAGCTACTATACTTGCAATAACTAATAATGAAAGAACAGCAAACCAATTAATGCTTTCTAGAGGAGTTATTCCATATGTAGATGGAAATTCAGAAACTCTTGATTCATTCTTTGCTTTAGCTGAAAGAGTAACAGTTGAGTTAGGATTAGTAACAAGAGGAGATATAGTAGTTGCTATCTGTGGAGAAAGTGTATTCAAAAGAGGAACTACTAACTCTGTAAAAGTAATTGAAGTAAAATAAGGGTAAATTAATTTAAATATTTTTTAAACTATGGTATAATGATAATGATAGATTAAAGATATAATTTATTAGGAGGTTTTTTTAAATGACAAGAATAGTAGATGTAGTAGCAAGAGAAATACTTGACTCAAGAGGAAATCCTACAGTAGAAGTAGATGTAGTACTAGAATGTGGAGCAAAAGGAAGAGCAGCAGTTCCATCAGGAGCTTCAACAGGAGCTTATGAGGCTGTTGAATTAAGAGATAATGACAAATCAAGATACTTAGGAAAAGGTGTTCTTACAGCTGTAAACAATGTAAACACTGAAATTAAAGAAGCTATCTTAGGAATGGATGCATTAGATCAAGTAGGAATTGACACTGCTATGATCGAATTAGATGGTACTCCAAACAAAGGAAGATTAGGAGCAAATGCTATACTTGGTGTATCTTTAGCACTAGCTAAAGCAGCAGCAGAAGCATTAGGAATGCCTCTATATAAATACCTAGGAGGAGTAAATACTAAAGAATTACCTCTTCCAATGATGAACATTCTTAACGGAGGATCTCATGCTGACTCAGCTGTAGACGTTCAAGAATTTATGATTCAACCAGTTGGAGCAAAAAGTTTCAAAGAAGCTATGAGAATGGGATGTGAAATATTCCACAACCTAGGAAAACTTCTTAAAGCTAATGGAGATTCTACAAACGTAGGAAACGAAGGAGGATATGCTCCTGCTAAAATAAACGGAACTGAAGGAGCTTTAGATCTTATGATTGAAGCTATCAAAAAATCTGGATATGAGCCAGGAAAAGATATCACTTTTGCAATAGATGCTGCATCAAGTGAATTCTGTAAAGAAGTAGCACCAGGAAAATTCGAATATCACTTCAAAAGAGAAGGTGGAGTAACTAGAACTTCTGAAGAAATGGTAGAATGGTACACAAAATTAGTAAATAAATATCCAATTAAATCTATCGAAGATGGATTAGGAGAAGATGACTGGGCTGGTTGGGCAAAATTAACTGCTGCAATTGGAGACAGAGTTCAAATAGTTGGAGACGACTTATTTGTAACTAATACTGAAAGACTTAAAAAAGGAATAGAATTAAAATCTGCTAACTCTATTCTTATCAAATTAAATCAAATCGGATCATTAACTGAAACTCTAGATGCTATTGAAATGGCAAAAAGAGCTGGAATGACTGCTGTTGTTTCTCACAGATCTGGTGAAACTGAAGATGCTACAATAGCTGATATAGCTGTTGCAACAAATGCAGGACAAATCAAAACTGGTTCAACTTCTAGAACTGACAGAATGGCTAAATATAACCAATTACTAAGAATAGAAGATGAATTAGGATCTACTGCTCAATACAAAGGACTTGACGTTTTCTATAACCTTTCAAAATAGTTTAAAATAATATATTTATGAGAACCGGCTGAAAATGCCGGTTTTTTTAATGGGAAAATAAAAACAGTAGCTATCTTCAAAACATAAAACTTTCTATAATGAGAAAAGTGAAAATTTTTTTAGTTTAAAATATATGATATAATTGATATAAAAGAGAAAGTGAGGGGATAGATATAGAACTTTTATTTGAAAACAGATACTATGTCACTAAAAATATTTTTATAGAGTATCTGAAAGGTATAATTATGAAACGTTTAAGAATATGTGGAGTTATTCTTGCAGTAATATGTTTTTTTGTAACATATTTAAATATTATGAGAAGAAGAAGCAGTTTTGAGATACTTGTATTTGTCATCATGTTTTTCTTTTCATTAGCTATATATTTTATTCATATGAAAGTAAGTAAGGATATGCTGAAAAATGCTCTTGCTATCCATAATGGAGTACACACAGAAAGTATTTTTCGTTTTGGAGAGGATGTAATAACTCTGGAGGAAGGAAAAATTTTTATGGAGTTTGATTATAATCAAATAAAAAAAATACATGACTTGAAAAAGCTCTATGTGTTAATGATTGGAAAGCAGAATGGGATAATTGTAAGAAAAGACAGTTTCTCTGTAGGAACATTCCATAAATTCAAACAATTTATAGAGAGAAAATGTAAAAATATAAAAAAGTAAAAGGCAGTATAAATAGTACTGCTTTTTTATAAGCTTAAAGAAAGATTGTAATTTTTTTTGAAAAAATGTAGAATTAAAGTAAGATGAATAAAGGAGGGATTTATTTGGAATTAAAAAATAGATTTAAACTTGTTTTTTATGTAGTTATTTTATTATTAAGTTTAGGAAATATTGTTTTTGCAACAGGGAATATAAAGGATCAAGTAAATCAAGGAAATTTCTATTATGAAGAAGGAAATTATGACATGGCAGAAAAATATTGGAAAATGGCAGCAGATCAGGGAGACATAGAGGCTCAATATGCTCTGGGAATATTGTATGAAGATACTGGAAGAGCTGATTTTTCTGAAAAATATTATAAAATGGCAGCAATACAAGGGGATAAGGATGCTCAATATAATTTGGGAGTTCTATATGATGATCAGAAAAAATTTGCTGAAGCAGAAAAATATTATAAAATGGCAGCAATACAGGGAGATAAAGATGCTCAATATAATCTTGGATGTTTGTATGATGAACAGAAAAATTTTAATGAGGCAGAGAAATATTATAAAATGGCGGCAATACAGGGAGATAAAGGAGCTCAATATAATTTAGGATGTTTGTATGATGAGCTGAAAAAATATGATTTAGCAGAAAAGTATTATAAAATGTCTGCTGATCAGGGAGATATGGATGCTCAGTACAACTTGGGACTTCTATATAAAAATCAGAAAAAATATACCCAGGCAGAAAAATATTGGAAAATTGCTTCAGATCAAGGAGATTTAGAAGCTCAAAATAACCTTGGTATACTTTATGAAGAACAGAAAAAATATGATTTAGCAGAGAAATATTATAAAATGGCAGCAGATGAAGGATTAAAAGATGCTCAGTACAACTTAGGGCTTTTCTATTCAGATCAAGGAAAGAAAGAGCTTTCTAAAAAGTATAAAGAGATGGTAGAAAATAATAAAAATTAAATAGACTGAAAAGTACACTTAACTATTGAAAAAACCAATATTGAAAGTGTACTTTTTTTATCTAAATGATTTTATGGATATAATTATTATTTTTAATAAATTCTTCTAATTCTTGTTCAAAAATTCGAATAGATGATTCAGCTGCTGGATTTGATTTTCTATTTAATATTTTATATATTGTTCTTTTAGGAATTGAACAGTTAAATCTTGATATTTTTATTGGGGAGGTTTCTTTAAATTTCATTGCTATATTTAATGGAACGATAGACCAAAGATTATTATTTTGAAGAAAATAATTTATAAAATAGGGAGAATCAACATTCATTGGATTGAAATCAGAAGTTGACCAATGAGTATCATGCCACATTTGAAATTCACTTCCCCAATTTAAAAATATTTCATTTTCTGTTTTTAATATTTCAGGATCAATTATTTCAGGAATATCTGAAAGGTTTTCATTTGTTATTAATACCATTTCCTCATAAAATAATGGAATTGTTATTGTATTTTGAGACTTGAAATATTTTGAAACAAGCCCAATATCTATTTTATGAGTTTCTACAAGATTGTATGTGACTTCATTCCAATGAGAATTTATATTTAAAACTATAGGATATTTTTTTTCAATAATATTATTAAATAAAGGAAGTAAAACATAAGAACTTATGCTAGGAGGAGCAGATACTTTAAGTTCATATTTAGCTATAGACTTACTCCAAATTTTGATATCTTTTTCTAAAGAAATATATCTGTTGGCATAGCCTAAAAACTCCTTTCCTTTGGGAGAAAGAATAACTCCTTTTATTCCTTTTCCTCTTATAAAAAGAGAATTTCCAAGATATTCTTCTAAACATGCTAATCTGCTGCTTATTGTAGATTGAGAAACAAATAGTTTTTCACAAGCTTTAGAAAAGCTTTTAGTTTCAACTATTGCTAAAAATGCTTCAATTTCTAATTTATTCATAAATTCTCTTCCTCCTTTTATGAAATATCTGTTTTTTCGATAATATATATCTGATAAAGATATTTTATTTATTTTTAACCTTGTGATACTCTTAGATTAAGAAATGTAATTTTATATATTTTAACAGATATATCTTTTATATTCAAATACATATGTTTTAAAATAGTATAGGGAGGAATTAAAATGAAAGCAGATTTGATAATTAAAAATGGGGAAATTTTTTCAAATGGAGTATTTTTTCGTGGAACTGTTGTTGTTAAAGATGGAAAAATCATTTCTTTATGTGAAGAGACAAACGGAATTGAATTTGAAGATTGCATAGATGCAGAAGGAAAATTAGTTTTACCAGGAATGATAGAACCTCATATTCATATAAGAGAACCAGGAAGGCCAGATAGAGGTACTTTTCTTACTGAAACTATGGCTGCTGCTGCTGGAGGAGTAACTACAATTTTAGAACATCCAATAGCTAAACCACCTCAATATTCTAAGGAAATATTAGAAAACAGAATAAAAGATGCAGATGATAAATGTATTATAGATTTTGGATTTTATGGAGCAGCAGGATCTAAATATCCTGAAAAAATAAAAGAAATGGGAGAACAGGATATAGTTGCATTTAAAACTTTTCTTCATGAAGCACCTGAAGGCAGAGATGAAGAATTTATAGGTTTAACTATGGCAAATGATGGAGAGATGTATTTTGGATTTAAAGAAGTTGCAAAAACTGGAAAATTATGTGCTGTTCATGCAGAAAATAACGATATTATTCATAAAATGATTTCTCATTTTAGAAAAGAAGGAAAAGTATCTTCTATATACCATTGTGAATCAAGACCTAAAATAGCAGAGTATGAAACAGTAGAAAAATTATTAAACTTTGTAAGGGAATGTGGAGTAAAACTTATATTCTGCCATATATCAACACCAGAGGCAATGGAATTAATAAAAAATGCTAAGTTAGAAGGATTAGAAGTATATTTAGAAACTTGTCCTCAATATCTTTTATTGACTGAGGAAGATGTAATAAAACATGGAGTATATGCTAAATGCAATCCACCATTAAGAAAAAAAGAAGATGTAGAAAAATTATGGAAATATGTAAATGATGGATCAGTAGATTTTATTGGCAGTGATCATGCAACTTATACGGTAGAGGAAAAAGAAAGAGGAAGAGAAGATATATTTGTTGCTCCTTCTGGATTTTTAGGAGTTGATTTAAGATTGCCTTTAATGCTTAATGCTGTAAATGAAGGAAAAGTAAAATTAGAAAGAGTTATAAAATTATTGTCCGAAGATGTAGCAAGATCTTTTAAAATATTTCCTCAAAAAGGAATAATTCAAGTTGGCTCAGATGCAGATTTTGTTATTGTAGATATGGAAGAAAAATTTACAGTGAGAAAAGAGGAAAATTATTCGCAGTCTAAAGATATAGCATATGTCTATGAAGGTATTGAATTACAAGGAAAACCTGAATATACAATAGTAAGAGGAAAGGTTGTTATGGAAAAAGGAAAAGTAAATATAGAAAATAAAGGATGGGGAAAATTAGTTAAACCATTGAAATAGGAGGGGGAAAAGATGATACCTGATTTTATACCTAGTAGTTTAGTGAAATTTTGGATTTTTGTTACAGTTTTAAGTTTTTTACCTTTAGTTTGTGCAATAGTTTCAGAATACATGATAAAAAAGAATAAAAGAAGAGGTGATAACAAATGATATATATAATTATTGTGATTATTTATTTGCTATCATTGGTTGTTGTTGGATATTTTGCTTCAAAAGGAGTAGAAAATGATGATGATTGGGCTGTAGCAGGTAGAAGCTTAGGAATTTGGTCAAGTGCAGCATCTTTTTTTACAACTATACTTAGTGCTTTGGCTTTTACTGGATATATAGGTTATTATTATAAGTTTGGTTGGGCAGGATGGTGGAATTGGATTGGAACAATAATTTCAACAATATTATTTGCAGCATATTTTGCTTCTAGATTAAGAAAATTTGGAGGAGTGACATTATCAGATTTTCTTGAAATAAGATATGGAACTATTCATGCTGGGCTTGCTTCTCTATTGATTTTCTTTTCAACAATATTATTTACAGTAGCTCAGCTTGTTGCCTCAGGAAATATAATTAAAACAATTACTGGACTTCCTAATTATATCTCAGTAATAGTTGTGGGATTTGTATTTCTTCTATTTACAATAAAAGGAGGAATGAAAGCAGTAGCATGGACAAGTACACTAACCTCTGTATTAATATTAGTGGGAGTATATGTATTAATGTTTGCAATTCTAGAAAAAACAGGAGGTATATGGAATATACATAAAATTCTTTCAGAGACAGAGCCCACAGCTTTAGACCCATTTGCTGGAGGGCAAATAAGTGTAGGGCTTGCTATTTCTTGGTGTTTAACATGGGGGATAGGAAATTTTGGATTACCACAGGTTATAACAAAATTTAATTCTTGTAAAGATGAAAGAGTAGCTAAATATAGTATGGGAGTTTCAGGAATTGCATTTATTGCATTTTATTTACCATTGATGATTATAGGGTTAGGAATGAAAATAATATCTCCTGGAGTAACTAATACGGATTCTATTGCAGCAATAGCAATACTAAAAATGGTTCATCCAGTAATAGGGGGAATAGTTCTGTCAGCTATATTGGGAGCTGCTATTTCAACTGGAGATGCAGTGCTGCTCCAAGCAGGAACAACTGCAACTAGAGATATTTATCAAAAATATATAAATAAAAATGCAGACTCTAAAAGCTTGTTAAAAATATCGAAACTAAGCACAATGGCTGTAGGAATAATAGCAATAGTTTTATCATTATTTAATTCAACAACTGTATTGATGATTCAAGCCAATATGGTTGGAATATTAGGTTCCATGTTAGCAATGACAGTAATATTAGGATTTTCATGGAAAAGATCTAATGCTCAAGGTGGTTTAGCAGGAATGATTGTAGGAATATTGACAGCAGTAATTTGGTATGCTTTGAAACAACCATATGGGTGGATGCCTATTTTACCAGCTATATTTACATCAACTTTTGCAAATATATTAGTAAGCTATTTAACAACACCACCTGATAAAAAAATGATAAGTATATTTTTTAATGATTAGTAAATAGGAGAAAAAAATGGAAAATATAAATTTTAAAAGATTTATGACTAATTTTAAAATTATCGGAAAGATAGGAATAAATCAAGAAAATGGAATAGACAGACTCGCATTTTCTGATAAATATTATGAGGCTCTTGAAAAATTGTCTGAGATTATGCTTAAAGAAAATATAGATGTAAAAAAAGATAAAGTAGGAAATATTTCTGGATTAAGAAATGGAATAGAAAAAAATAAAAAAATTATAATGATAGGTTCACATTTGGATACTGTAAAAAATGGAGGGCTATATGATGGAAATTTAGGAGTTATTTCATCGCTTGAAATAATTTTGAGCTTAAATGATAATAAGAAAAATTTAAAGCATCCAATAGAAATGCTTGCATTTAATGCTGAAGAAGGAAGCGAAATGGGAGGAACTTTTGGAAGCAGAGTGATGACAGGAAGACAGAACTTAAATGAAAAAGGAATTGAAGAAAAACTATCTGTTTACGGTCTTAACATAGAAGATATAAAAAAATCTGAAAAAAATATGGATGATAAATTATGTTTTGTAGAACTCCATATAGAGCAAGGAGGAATACTAGAGAAAAATAATTGTTCTATTGGGATAGTAACAGGTATTGTAGGAATAAGCAGATATAAAATAATAGTAAATGGAGAAACTAATCATGCTGGGACTACTCCTATGAATTTGAGAAAAGATGCAATGACTGGAGCAGCTAAATTAATATCTTTTATAAATGAAGAGGCTTTTAAATATGGAGAATCCTTTGTAGCAACAGTAGGAGATATGAAAGTTTTTCCAGGAGCAGTAAATGTAATTCCAGGAAAAGTAGAATTTTTACTAGAAGTGAGAGATATGGAACAAGAAAGAATAGAGAATTTTATAAAAAAAATAGAAGAGTATAGTAAAAAATTAATAGATACTGAAGCTGAATTTATTCAAACAGTTAATAAGCCATCAATGAAAATGGACGCAAAACTAAATAAAATTTTAGAAAAAGTATGTAAAAAAAATCAGATTAATTATATGTTTATAACAAGTGGAGCTGGACATGATACTAAAGAATTAGCAAATAAAATTCCTACAACAATGATATTTGTTCCAAGCTGCAAAGGAATAAGTCATTCGCCAAAAGAATATACAAAAGAAAAAGACTTGGAGATAGGAGTAAATCTATTTTATGATTTTGTGTTAGAAATAGATAAAGAGTTTGAAAATTAAAAATGATTCAAAAAATCTAAAAGACTGCAGTAATGTAATGGCAGTCTTTTTTAAATTATTTGTTTTTTTGTTTTTTCAAAGTAAGTCTATTTTCTGAAATAAACAATCCTGCTAGTGTAAGAAAAGTTCCAAACATAGCAATAGGAGTTATTTTTTCTTTAAGTATAAGAGCTGAAAAAGCCACTGTTATAACTGGAACAGCATAAATATATACACTTGTTTTTAATACTCCTAAAAGTTTTAAAGATAGATTCCAAGTAACAAAACATACAGCAGAAGCTCCAAATCCTAAAAATAATATATTAAAAAGAACAAGAGGATCTCTAAATCTTTCTGCTCCTAAACGGAAATCAAAAAAGAAAAGAGCTGGAAGCATAAATATCAATCCATAGAAAAATATTCTTCTTGTTGCTTGTATTGTGTTGTATTGATAATCACTTATTTTTTTTGTAACTATAGAATAAACAGACCATGTAGCTGCTGCTAGTACAGCAAGAATATCTCCTATTGGGTTAAGTTTTAAAACTGTGCTTCCATTAAAGCTGATAAGAGCTACTCCTGTTATAGACACAAGAAACCCAAGAAAGAAAGTCAGTTTTAACTTTTCCTGCTTTAGAAAAAAATGAGTAAGTATTCCTGTAATAAATGGAGAGATAGAAACAATAACTCCTATATTAGAAGCAAAGGAATAAGTCAAAGCTATATTTTCAAAGAGAAAATATAATGTAACTCCACACAACCCAGCCAACATAAATAATTTTTCCTGTTTTTTATCTGTAAGAATCAGTCTGTGTGGGTATATAATAAGCAGAGCAACAAATCCTAGAGTGAAACGAAAAAATAGTATCTCAATTGGTGTAAAATGTGTAAGAAGAACTTTAGTAGAAATGAAAGTTGTTCCCCATATAAGTACTGTAAGAATAGCAGAAATATGTCCTAAAGTGTTTTTATTATTCATGTATTTCCTCCAAAGGTTTATTTTTGTTAATAAAAATATTTTGGTACTGTTTAGGTGTCAGTCCTATGAACTTTTTAAAAAAATTACTGAAGTGACTTTGATCACTGAATCCTGTAAGGAAAGCTGTTTCAGCTGGAGATATTTTTCTCTCAAGAAAATTTTTAGCTTTTTCAATTCTTATAGTTTCAAGATATCCGTAAGGAGTAATACCAGTTTCTTTAGTAAAAGAGCGAAGAAGATGGTATTTACTAAAATCTGTAAGAGAAGTAAGTATATCAAGTGAAATATTTTTATCAAAGTTTTTTTCTAAAAACTCACAAACTTTCTTTATATTTTTACTTTGTTTTATAGGATAATTATTTTCAACAGAAATAGAGTAGTATTTTATTAGATATTCTATAATAAGTATAAAAACTTCCTCTTTTCTAAATTCTTTAGATTTTTCTGTTATTAATGAATGAAGCTCTTTTATTAAAGAAGATAGATAAAGATTAGTTATAACTGTTGAAGAAAAATTGATATTAACTTTTGTTTCTGTAATATTCGTTATAATTTTCTCCATGATTTCTTCAGAAATATTAAGACATCTGTAATCAAGAGGGAGCTCATTTATTTGTTCGCAGGTATGGACATTATAAGGATTAAAAATTGTAATATCCCCACTTCCAACTATATATTCTTTATTAAGGCATGAAAGTTTTCTTTCTCCTCTTTCAATAAAACCAATTACATAATGTTTATGAAAATGATTTGGAAATTTTTGCATTACACCTTTAAAAATGTACGCTTCTATATTTAATTCATTATCAAATATAATAGTTCTGCTCTCTTTTTTCATAATGCCCTCCTGTGTATTAGGAATATTTTAACATAACTTTGAATTTTTTTCTTGTAAGATATTGCTTATTGCAATAAAAAGTATTTTATTTGTAACATGAACGCCATGAAAAAGAGATATAAAATAAATATAAAATTTTTTTCCAGTATTAATTAAATTACACATTTAACTAAAAAAACTTCTGACAGAGCTATATCTTGTTGAAAGTTTTTTTGTTGTATATAAATTAAAAAGACTGATTCAGGAGCTAAAGAATCTATAAAAATTTATCCCCCAAAAATGGTAAGCTTCAGAATTTTTAAAAGCTTAAAAAGCAACTGATAAAAAAAGAGATCAGAAACATAAAATTTCAGATCTCTTTTATTTTTGGGTAAATAATTTTGAGCCTTAGTTAGAATGTGTAACCCATATATACTTCAAATAATGGAGAAGAAGAATCCAAATCATTAGACAACATCAGAGATATAGGTCCAAGGAATGTATCCCAACCTATTCCTCCTCCATATCCATGATATCTTCTGTCTCCTATATCATAAGAATTTTGGAAAGATAATCCATCAGATGAATAAGTCATCATATTATATTTTCCTATAAGATAGAAAGTATCAGTAAGTCTATACTGCAAACCACCACGAATCATATAAAATTCATCAGTATATCTACCCATCATAGGAAGACCTATAAATGAAAATGCTAAATCATTATCTCTCAATCCACCTATTTTGAAAAGGCTACTGTCAGGGACATTTTCTCCAGCTGTTTTTCCTCCAGATAACCCTAAATTCATAGAGAACTTTTCAGTTACAGGAAGATAAAAGTCAGTTGAAAACATAAATCCATTATAGTTGATATCCTTGCTGTCCACACCTTGAGTATTGAATCCTTCAAAACGCAGGACATTTCCTTTTGAAGGGAAATTTTTTCTATTTAGAGTATCAATATACAGATAGGTACCAGTAGAAATAGTCTGATAGTCCTCATTAAAATCTTTGTAAGATCTGCTTCCACTTGAATATTTATTATCTGAACTTTGATATCCTAAAGTTAAACCTGTAACCACATTATTAGATATTGCAGTACCAAGAGATAAAGTAGTTTTAAAAGTATTTGATTCATATGTAGAAACTTTTTTTCCATCATTAAAAATAAATAATGGATCTACTTCATAACCTATACTTGCAGCAGTTAAAATTTTTATTTTTCCTAGTTCATAAAATGAAAGATTGTTTAAAGCTATTTTAGGATAACTTGATGCTTCTGCTTTTACAGTATAGTTTCTTGTCCAAAGTCCAAAGTTAGGCATAGTAGCAGATATATTCATGGACCCACCATAGTTTGAGGCATAATTAAGAGAAGCATTTATATTTATTCCATCTTTTTCTTTTACCTTAAATGTAATAGTATCTCCATTTACTTCATAGAAAGCTCTTTCTATATAGCTCACTGAATACACTCTTTTTGTCCAGTCATTGAGATCAGATTTAGTAAATTTATTCCCTGAGACACTAGGCATAAGATTTCTAACTTTGTTTTCAGTAAGAATTTCATTTCCTACAAGTTTTATATTATTTATTTCTATCGGCTTTTCTTTAAAGCTCTTTGCTTTGATCTCTTGAAATTCTTGAGGATAACTTAGATTTTTTAAAATATATGCATATTTTTCAGTTGCTTTTTCTCCTTCTGTTACAAGGCTTGAAAGATCGCTGAAATCTATAGTATCATGGTCTTTTACATCTGGAACGATGAGAATATCAGCCAGTCTTTTATGGAGATCAACTTTTCTGTTTCCATTGTATGTAGCGAGTTTATCTAAAATAGTTATAAGATTTGACTTTTCATTTATATTGGAAGCCTCTGCTGAAATATCCACAGCAATGATTATATCTGCCCCTAATGAAAGAGCCACATCTATAGGAAAATTATTAACAACTCCTCCATCTACATAGAATTTTCCATTATCTTCAATAGGCTCAAGAAAACTAGGAATAGCCATACTTTTAAATGTAGCAAGAGCAAGATCACCATCTCGAAGGACAACTTCTTTTCCAGTTTGGAGGTCAGTAGTTATAGCTCTGTACTGAATAGGAAGATCATTGAAGTTTTTTATATTTTCTGCTCTATTAAATATTTCTTTTAATTGTAGGTAGATATTTTCTCCATTTAAAAATCCCATAGGAAATGAAAGTTTAAGATTTTTATCTATACTTACAGTAAAAGGGTATTTATCATTTTCTATTTTATCTTCAATATTTTTTAAATTTCTGTCTTTTGAGTTTGTAAGAAGTGATGTAAATTTTAAATTGAGGACAGTAGTCTCTATTTCATCTGGAGAATACCCAATGGAATACATTCCTCCAACTATACTTCCCACACTTGTTCCTATTATTATATCAACAGGAATCTGATATTTTTCAAGTACTTTAAGAACTCCTATATGAGCAGCTCCTTTTGCCCCACCACCGCTTAGAACAAGAGCTATCTTTGGTCTTTCTTCAGAAGTAGGAGCTTTTTTTGTAACATCTGTATCTGTACTTTCTATTTTTTCTTTTAAAAGCTCTAAGTGAGCCTGCTGCATTTTTAATTCTTCTATTGCTTTGTTGATGGCATCTACTTTATAGGCTTTAGATTGAACCCCATCAGAAAATGAGAAAGAAAATATGAAAATAAAGAGGTGAAGAATCAAGAATTTTCTTATCATAATAGTGCATCTCCCTGAGTAAAGTTATTAACATATAATTTTATCATAAAATAGTGAAAGGAGTAAGGAAAATTTTTGTAAATACTTTGACCTTTACAATAAATCATGAATGTGTTAAGATTTTAGATGGAAAATATATGGAAGAAATTAGGAGAGATAGAAAATGGCACTTCTGCAAGTAAATAATTTGTTTATGGGATTCACAGGGGAGACTCTGTTTAAAAATATAAGCTTCTCAATAGATGAGAGAGATAAAATAGGAATGATAGGGGTAAATGGAGCAGGAAAAAGTACCCTTATTAAAATACTTTTAGGATTGGAATATGATGAAGTAGATCCTGAGACGAATCAAAGGGGAACTATTTCAAAAAAGGGTGGATTGAAAATAGGGTATCTTTCACAGCATCCTGATCTTAACCCTGATAATACTGTCTTTGAAGAACTAATGACAGTTTTTTCTAATGTACAAAATGATTACCATAGAATACAAGAATTAAATGTTATTCTGGCAGAAAATCTTGAAGATTTTGATAAAACTATGGAAGAGTTGGGAACTGTAACAGCAAGATATGAGCAGAATGAGGGATATGCTATTGAGTACAAAGTAAAGCAGATATTGAATGGGCTTACTCTGGCAGAATCTTTGTGGGCTTCTAAAATAAGTGATTTATCTGGAGGACAGCTTTCAAGAGTAGCTTTAGGAAAGATACTTTTGGAGGAACCGGAACTCTTGATATTAGATGAGCCTACTAACCATTTAGATTTAAATGCTATTGAATGGCTGGAAAGAATATTAAAAGATTATAAAAAAGCTTTTATTCTTATTTCACATGATGTTTATTTCTTAGATAATGTAGTAAATAGAGTATTTGAAATAGAAGGAAAAACTTTAAAAACATATAATGGAAATTATACAGATTTTACTATTCAGAAAGAAGCTTATCTGTCTGGTGCTGTGAAGGCATTTGATAAAGAGCAGGATAAATTAAGAAAAATGGAAGAATTTATCAGAAGATACAAAGCCGGAGTAAAATCTAAACAGGCAAGAGGAAGAGAAAAGATACTTAACAGAATGGATAAAATGGAAAATCCTGTTATTACAACTAAAAAGATAAAGCTTAAATTTGAAACAGATACTACAAGTGTAGATTTAGTGTTGAGAATAAAAGATTTAGCTAAATCTTTTGATGGTAAAGAAATATTTTCGAATTTGAATCTTGATATATATAGAGGAGATAGAGTTGGAGTAATTGGTAAAAATGGTGTAGGAAAATCTACTCTGTTAAAAATAATAAATGGTATGGAGAAACAAAGCAAGGGAGATTTTAAAATAGGGGACAGAGTAAAGATTGGATACTATGATCAAAATCACCAAGGGCTGAATCCTAAAAGAACTGTACTGGAAGAGTTAATGTATCATTTTGTACTGAGTGAAGAGGAAGCAAGAAATATATGTGGAGGATTTCTTTTTACAGAAGATGATGTATATAAGGAGATATCTAGTTTAAGTGGAGGAGAAAAGGCAAGAGTGGCATTTATGAAGCTTATGCTGGAAAAACCTAATTTTCTGATATTGGATGAGCCTACTAACCATTTGGATATTTACTCAAGAGAGATATTATCTGAATCTCTGGAAGAATATACAGGTACAATATTAGTAGTATCACATGACAGAAATTTTTTAGATTGTGTTGTTAATAATATATATGAAGTGAAAAAAGATGGAGCAGTACTTTTTAAAGGAGATTACAATTCTTATTTAAATCAAAGAGAAGAAGTAAAAGAAAAAGATGTTAAAGCTTCTCTTAATTTTGAGGAGCAGAAAAAAAATAAAAACAGAATATCATCTCTTGAGAAAAAAATAATAAAAGCTGAGGCAGATGTAGAAAAACTTGAAGAAAAAAAATCTGCTAAAGAAGAAGAATATAATAAAGCAGGAATAGAAAATAATGTAGATAAACTTATGGATATACAGAAAGAGCTTGAAGAATTAGACATGGAGATACTTTCATTGATGGAAGAATGGGAAAATTTAGAAAATGAATTAAAAACTTTAAAAAATACTTTCTAAATTTGATAAAGTGTGATATAATTGTAAAGATTTATAAATATAACCTTAGCTTTATATTGACTTTTTGAAACAAAGTGATTATAATATTTAAGTTATAATATATAAAAATTATTTTAAATTAATAGGAAGGAGGGTAAAATGCCTACTTTAAGTCAATTAGTAAAAAATGGAAGAGACACTTTACTAGAAAAGAAAAAATCACCAGCATTACAAGGAAACCCACAAAGAAGAGGAGTTTGTGTAAGAGTTTATACAACTACACCTAAGAAACCAAACTCAGCTTTGAGAAAGGTTGCCAGAGTAAAATTAACTAATGGAATCGAAGTTACTTGCTACATTCCAGGAGAAGGACACAATTTACAAGAACACTCAATCGTACTTGTAAGAGGTGGAAGAACAAAAGACTTACCAGGGGTTAGATACAAAGTTATCAGAGGAGCTTTGGATACAGCTGGAGTTGCAAAAAGAAAACAATCAAGATCTAAATACGGAGCTAAAAAAGCGTAATTATAGGGAGGTGAACAGTTAAAAATGTCAAGAAGAAGAGCAGCAATAAAAAGAGATGTACTACCTGATTCTAGATACTCAGATAAAGTAGTTACTAAAGTTATCAATTCAATCATGTTGGATGGAAAGAAAGCTATAGCTGAAGGAATATTCTACTCAGCAATGGATTTAATAAAAGAGAAAACTGGTCAAGAGGGGTACGATATATTTAAACAAGCATTAGATAATATCAAACCTCAAATCGAAGTTAGATCAAGAAGAATCGGAGGAGCTACATACCAAGTTCCAGTTGAAGTAAGAGTTGAAAGACAACAAACTTTAGCAATCAGATGGTTAACACTTTATACAAGACAAAGAAAAGAATATGGTATGATCGAAAAATTAGCAGCAGAATTAATCGCAGCAGCTAATAATGATGGAGCAACTATAAAGAAAAAAGAAGATACTTATAAAATGGCAGAAGCAAACAGAGCTTTCGCACATTATAAAATCTAGTTTTTTATAGACGGCAAAGATTAACTTTATTCATTTTTTTTGAGGAGGAAATACTTAATGGCTAGGAAAGTTTCTTTAGATATGACTAGAAACGTTGGAATTATGGCTCATATCGATGCAGGAAAAACTACTACTACTGAAAGAATCCTATTCTATACAGGAGTAGAGCATAAGCTAGGAGAAGTTCATGAAGGTGGAGCTACAATGGACTGGATGGAACAAGAGCAAGAAAGAGGTATCACTATCACTTCTGCTGCAACAACTTGTTTCTGGAGAGAACATAGGGTAAATATAATAGACACACCAGGACACGTGGACTTTACAGTTGAGGTTGAAAGATCTCTAAGAGTTCTAGATGGAGCAGTTGCAGTATTCTCAGCAGTTGATGGGGTTCAGCCTCAATCAGAAACTGTTTGGAGACAAGCTGATAAATATCAAGTACCAAGAATCGCATTCTTTAACAAGATGGATAGAATCGGTGCTGACTTCAGCATGTGTGTTGGAGATATTAAAGATAAATTAGGATCAAATCCTGTACCTATTCAATTACCAATCGGTGCAGAAGATTACTTCGAAGGAGTAATTGATCTAATTACTATGAAAGAAATTATTTGGCCTATCGATTCAGATAATGGACAAAAATTTGAAGTAAAAGATATTAGAGCAGAATTAGTTGAAAAAGCTGAAGATGCAAGACAATTCATGTTAGAATCAGTTGTTGAAACAAGTGATGAATTAATGGAAAAATTCTTTGGTGGAGAAGAAATCACTGAAGAAGAAATTAAAGGTGCTCTTAGAAAAGCAACTATCGCTAACATGATCGTTCCAGTAACATGTGGAACAGCATTTAAAAATAAAGGAATCCAATCATTACTTGATGCCATTGTTGATTATATGCCAGCGCCTACAGACGTTGCAATGGTAAAAGGAACTGATATGAAAGATTCTTCTATAGAAATAGAAAGAGAAATGTCAGATGATGCTCCATTTGCAGCTCTAGCATTTAAAGTTATGACAGACCCATTTGTTGGAAAATTAACATTCTTCAGAGTATACTCTGGTGTTGTAGAAAAAGGAACTTATGTTCTTAACTCTACAAAAGGTAAAAAAGAAAGAATGGGAAGAATTCTTCAAATGCATGCTAATAAAAGAGAAGAAATTGAAGCAGTTTACTGTGGAGATATCGCAGCAGCAGTAGGATTGAAAGAAACTACTACTGGAGATACTCTTTGTGCAGATAATGCTCCAATAGTTCTTGAAAAAATGGAATTCCCAGATCCAGTTATCTCAGTTGCTGTTGAACCAAAAACAAAAGCTGACCAAGAGAAAATGGGAATTGCTTTATCAAAACTTGCTGAGGAAGACCCTACTTTCAAAGTTAAGTCTGATGAAGAAACTGGACAAACAATCATTTCAGGAATGGGAGAACTTCACCTTGAAATCATTGTTGACAGAATGAAAAGAGAATTCAAAGTTGAATCTACAGTAGGAAAACCACAAGTTGCTTACAGAGAGACAATTCTTGGAACTACAGATCATGAAGTTAAATATGCAAAACAATCTGGAGGTAAAGGACAATACGGACACGTTAAAATTATCCTTGAACCAAATCCAGGAAAAGGTTTTGAATTTGTTAACAAAATTACTGGAGGAGTTATTCCTAGAGAATATATTCCAGCAGTAGAAAAAGGATGTAGAGAAGCTCTAGAAAGTGGAGTTGTAGCTGGATACCCAGTTGTTGATGTAAAAGTAACTCTTTATGATGGATCATACCATGAAGTTGACTCATCAGAAATGGCGTTTAAACTTGCAGGATCAATGGCTGTTAAACAAGCTGCTGCTAAATCTAATCCAATAATCCTTGAACCAGTATTCAAAGTAGAAGTAACTACTCCAGAAGAATACATGGGAGATATCATAGGAGACCTTAACTCAAGAAGGGGAATGATAGGTGGAATGACAGACAGAAATGGTGCTAAAATCATTGATGCTAAAGTTCCATTATCTGAAATGTTTGGATATGCAACTGACTTAAGATCTAAATCTCAAGGAAGAGCAACTTACTCTATGGAATTTGCTGAATACATTCAAGTACCAGCTTCTATCCAAAAAGGAATTCAAGAAGAAAGAGGAAAATAGTCTTTCTTACATATAGTAACTTTATAAAGGGTTGGTACTATAAGTACCAACCATAAAAAATAAAATATAAAAATTAGGAGGAGAATTTAAATGGCTAAAGAGAAATTCGAAAGAAGCAAACCCCATGTAAACATTGGAACAATTGGACACGTTGACCACGGAAAAACAACTACAACAGCAGCTATTTCTAAAGTTTTATCAGACTTAGGACTAGCTAAAAAAGTTGATTTTGATAAAATTGACGTAGCTCCAGAAGAAAGAGAAAGAGGAATCACTATCAATACATCTCATATTGAGTATGAAACTGTAAAAAGACACTATGCTCACGTTGACTGTCCAGGACATGCTGACTACGTTAAAAACATGATCACAGGAGCAGCTCAAATGGATGGAGCTATCTTAGTTGTATCAGCAGCAGATGGACCTATGCCACAAACAAGAGAACACATCCTACTATCTAGACAGGTTGGAGTACCTTACATAGTAGTATATTTAAATAAAGCAGATATGGTAGACGATCCAGAATTACTAGAACTAGTAGAAATGGAAGTAAGAGAATTATTAACAGAATATGGATTCCCAGGAGATGATATTCCAGTAGTAACAGGATCATCACTAGGAGCACTAAATGGAGAGCAAAAATGGGTAGATCAAATTATGGCGCTAATGAACGCAGTAGATGAGTATATCCCAACTCCAGAAAGAGCAGTAGACCAACCATTCTTGATGCCAATAGAAGACGTGTTCACAATAACAGGAAGAGGAACAGTTGTAACTGGTAGAGTAGAAAGAGGAATAGTAAAAGTAGGAGAAGAATTAGAAATAATTGGAATCAAACCTACATCAAAAACAACATGTACAGGAGTAGAAATGTTTAGAAAACTTCTTGATCAAGGTCAAGCAGGAGATAACATTGGAGCTCTATTAAGAGGAACTAAAAAAGAAGACGTAGAAAGAGGACAAGTACTAGCTAAACCAGGATCAATCCTACCACATACAGGATTCAGATCAGAAGTATACGTACTAACTAAAGAAGAGGGAGGAAGACATACTCCATTCTTCTCAGGATACAGACCACAATTCTACTTCAGAACTACAGATATAACAGGAGCAGTAACATTACCTGAGGGAGTAGAAATGGTAATGCCAGGAGACAACATTGAGATGAGAGTAGAATTAATACACCCAATCGCAATGGAAACTGGATTAAGATTCGCCATCAGAGAGGGTGGAAGAACAGTAGCTTCTGGAGTAGTTGCTGAAATTACTAAATAGTAATATTTAAAGTAATTAACCTTACATAAAAGGCAGAAGGAGCAGATAATTTCTGCTCCTTTTTTTTCAGAGCAAGGGAGAAAAAATGGATTTTCTGATAAAATTTTTTGATAAAGTAAGTTTTGCAGGAATAGTAGTTTCTTTCACAGCTTACTTTTTAGGGATAAGATTTCCTGATTGGGATTTTAAATTTAATTTGAAGCACAGGAGTATCCTTACACACAGTCCTTTAATTCTTCTTATGTTAATAAGATTTTATGAAAGAGATAGTAATGATACTTTTAGATACTTTCTTATAGGTTTTGCACTGGCATTATCTCTTCATTTTATTTTTGATTTGTATCCTAAAGGCTGGGGAGGAGGAGCACTTCTCAAAATACCAGTTGTAGGAATAAGCTGTAATCCACAGATAACAAAGACTTTGTTAATATTTTTTATAGCTTTAAGCTCTATTATAGCTGTAGCTTATACTAAAAATAGTATGGAATTTTTGTATCTGTTTTCTTTGGGGATATTTACTATCCTCAAAAATATGAAAAAAGAAGGAAAGCTGATAAGGCCTTTATTTTCCTATTCTTTTTTCCTTTTAGTTATAGGATGTATCAAATACAAGGATATATTCAAATTTTTAGAAAGCGGTATAGACTTAGCTTTTAAAAGGGTAAGCATGTTTTTTTAGTTTAAAAAAATACCTTTTCTTGACAATATTATGTATAAAATAATATAATTTAGAGAGAATATAAATATTTGAAAGGAGAAATAAATGAAAGATATCAAAACTCTAGAAGAAAAAGCTACTAGTATAAGAAAATCTATTGTAAAAATGATCTGTGAAGCAAAGTCAGGTCATCCAGGAGGATCGCTGTCAGCAACAGATATTTTAACAGCTCTATATTTTTCAGAAATGAATATAGATCCAGCTAATCCTAAAATGGCAGGTAGAGACAGATTTGTATTATCAAAAGGACATGCAGCTCCAGCATTATATGCTACACTTGCAGAAAGAGGATATTTTGATAAAGATATCTTAAAAACTTTAAGACAATATGGATCAATATTACAAGGACATCCTGATATGAAAAAAGTTCCAGGAGTAGAAATCTCTACTGGATCATTAGGACAAGGACTATCAGTAGCAAATGGTATGGCACTAAATGCTAAACTTTCTGGAGAATCTTACAGAACATATATTATCCTGGGAGATGGAGAATTACAAGAAGGGCAAATTTGGGAAGCTGCAATGACAGCAGCACATTACAAACTTGATAATGTATGTGCATTCTTAGACTTCAATAATCTTCAAATAGATGGAAATGTAGATAAAATTATGGGTGTTGAGCCTGTTGATGCAAAATGGGAAGCTTTCGGATGGAATGTTATTAAAATAGATGGACATAACTTTGAAGAAATTCTTTCTGCTTTAGATAAAGCAAAAGAAGCAAAAGGAAAACCAACTATAGTAATAGCAAAAACTGTAAAAGGTAAAGGAGTATCTTTCATGGAAAATGTTTGCGGATTCCATGGAGTAGCACCTACTAAAGAAGAAACTGAAAAAGCATTGGCAGAATTAAACAGTAAATAATCAATCTAAAAGAATCCAGGAGGGAAAAATAAATGAGTAAAAAGGCTACAAGACAAGCTTATGGAGAAGCTTTAGTAGAGCTTGGAAAAATAAATAAAGATATCGTAGTATTAGATGCAGATTTAACTAAATCTACAAAAACTAGTATGTTCCAAAAGGAATTTCCTGATAGACACTTCAATGTAGGGATCGCTGAAGCTGACCTTATGGGAACAGCAGCAGGATTTGCTACTTGTGGAAAAATTCCTTTTGCTTCTACATTTGCAATGTTTGCAGCAGGTAGAGCATTTGAGCAAATAAGAAATACAATAGCTTATCCAAAACTAAATGTCAAAATTGCTCCTACTCATGCAGGAATATCTGTAGGAGAAGATGGAGGATCTCACGAATCAATAGAAGATATCGCTTTAATGAGATCTATTCCAGGAATGATAGTACTTTCTCCAGCTGATGCTGTTGAAACTAAAAAAATGATATTTGCAGCAGCAGAATATGAAGGGCCTGTATATATCAGAATGGGAAGACTAGATGTAGAAACAATATTTGATGAAGAAAATTATGACTTTCAAATAGGAATAGCTAATACAGTGAGAGAAGGAAATGATGTGACAATAGCTGCAACAGGTCTTATGACTTATGAAGCTATCAAAGCTGCTGATATTCTTGCACAAGAGGGAATATCTGTAAGAGTTATAAATGTAGGAACTATCAAGCCTCTTGATGGAGAAACTATATTAAAAGCAGCACAGGAAACTAAATTTATAATCACAGCAGAAGAGCACTCTGTAATAGGAGGACTTGGTTCAGCAGTATCTGAGTTCTTATCAGAAGTACATCCTACTAAAGTTAAAAAACTTGGGATCTATGATAAGTTTGGACAAAGTGGAAAAGCAAATGAACTTCTAGAAAAATATGAACTTACAGCAGCTAAATTAGTATCAATGGTTAAAGAAAACATGTAAAAATGAAAAGGTAGGCTGACCAAAAAGTTTATTATTCTGATTAGGTCAGCCTTTAATCATAGTGAAAAAATTTTTATGATGAGGTGGGTATGAATAACTTATTAAAAATAGAAAAAAATTATACTAAAAATAGAATACAGTTGAAGAAAAAAACATTTATCCTTTTGGTTATTTCCTTTGTCATTTTAAATTTTTTCTTATCTTTTGTGATCAATATTTCTTCTACTACTAAAAAAATTGAAAATAGTTATTTTTTTACAGCAGATTTGAGAAGCAATCTTAACGAAGAAGAAAAAAATAAGACAGAAGTAGAAGTTTTGAACATTGAAGGAGTAAAAAAGGTCAGATATCTGTCTAAAGAGGAAGCTTTTAAAAATCTCCAATTTCAATTGGATATAGCAATTCCAAAAGGAGAAAATCCTTTATCAGATTCGCTGTTGATTTATTTCGATAGTCCAGCAAGACTGGAAAAAATACAAGAAAATTTAGAAAATAATCAAAATATCAAGGAAGTTTTTATAGATGCAAATTTTATAGCATATAAAGAGAGAGAAATGAAATTTTATAAATTGATACTGGTAAGTGTAATTTTAGGAATGACTCTTCCTTCAATGGCTATGATATATTATATTTTCTATAATGCAGTATCCATAGAATTTCTTAATAATGTGGATATAATTCATGATGAAAGAGTGAATGCAGCAAGATCTAAGAAAGTAAATTTACTGCCATTTACAGCAGCATCTATAGTAGGAACCCTTATATTTTTTAATGGATATATCTATATCAGGGAACAAATGCTTAAAATAAGCAGTAAGTATCTGATACTGAGTTTAGGTGAAATAATTCTTATAGAAGGACTTATTATACTTATGATAAATATCCTTATTTGGGTTAACCCTTTAAAACTGAAAAAAGTTTTTAGGGAGGAATCTTGAAAAAGGTAGTTCTGTTTTTTATGTTTTTTAGTGTTTTATCTTTTTCAGACTCTGTATCAGATATGGAAAAGAAAGTAAAAAATATAGAACGTCAAATAAATCAAAAAAACACTAGAATAAAGACTATTGATGTGGAAAAACAAAAAATAGCTAAACAGATAAAAGATATTGAAAAAGATATTGTAAACATAGAAAAGGAAAGAGAAAAAATAGTTGAAGAGATAAAAACTGTTTCAAAAAATATAGAATATGGAGAAAAAAATCTGGCTATAAGTTCTGATGAAATGAAAAGAAAGAAACTTGAATATAAAGCTAAGCTTATAGCATGGAACAGATATGTTTATGACAAAGATGAAGAACTAATAACAGAAGCTCTTTTAAGAAAAAACTTTAAAAATCTTTTAAATGGAGATTTGAAAAAGATGGATTATATTCAGTCAGTACAAGTGGATATAAAGAAAGTGAAAAAAGATATTGAAAATGAAAAATCAAAACTGAGTACTCTTAGAAATAAACTTGCTCAAAATTTGAAAAATATAGATAGAATGAAAAAAGAAAAAAATTCTCTTATAGCAAGATTAAACAATGAGAAAACTACTCATGTAAAAACTATAAGTAAACTTCAAAAAGAGAAACAAAGAATAGAAAAACAAATCAAGCAGATTATAGTTGCTAGAAGTAAAGAAGATAAGCAGGTAGTAAATAAAAGCCAGGCTTATTCTAAATTAGGAAAAGTTTTAAGACCTGTAGAAGGAAGAATAGTAGTAGCTTTTGAACAGGAAAAAGAACAAGGAGTAACAAGTAATGGAATAGAGATACTTGCACAAATTGGAAGGAAAGTAATAGCTTCTTCTGGTGGAAAGGTAATTTATTCAGATAACTTCCAGGGACTTGGAAAAGTAGTAATGATAGATTATGGATATAATATGATTGGTGTTTATGGAAACCTTATATCTACTAATGTAAAATTAAATCAGACAGTAGGAAAAGGTGCAGAAATAGGGGTACTTGGACTTTCTACAGAGGGAAAACCAAATCTTTATTATGAGCTGAGGTTCAATCTGAAACCGATAGACCCTGTTCCAATGTTTTAAACTTGGGAGGCAGAGTAGATGAAAAAGGTGTGCATCATTTATAATTTTGAAAAAAAAATAGCAAAAGAAATATACAAAGAAAGTATTGAATACTTTAATAAAAGGAATATAGAAGTAGTCGCTGGAGATAGAAGTACAGAGGCTGATTTTGCCGTGGTCATAGGAGGAGATGGAACTCTGCTGAGATCATTCAAACACTTTATATTCAGATCTGAAATATATGTCATTGCAATAAATGCTGGAAGTCTGGGATTTCTAACTGAAATAAAAAAAGAAAAGGTATTTGAAGAGTATGATAATTTTCTGGCTGGATCTTTTAAATATGAAAAAAGATACATACTGGAAATAAGAATAAATCAAAAGAAATATTATGCACTAAATGAAATTGTTATATCTAAAGGGGGTATAACTTCAAAAGTATTAAGGGTTAAATTCTCTTCTGATAATGAGTATATGTGTACATATAAAGGAGATGGAGTAATTATATCTACTCCTACAGGGTCAACAGCATACTCAATGTCAGCAGGAGGACCCATAGTAAAATCTAATATGAAAGCTATGATAATAACTCCTCTAGCACCTCATAACCTAAACACAAGGCCTATTGTAATCAGTGGAGAGGAAAAACTACAGATACAAATGGAAGATACAGATAGAACAGGGCAGATAGTGGTAGATGGACAAGTAAACACAAAAGTCAATAGTGAAAGTATAATAGATATTGAATATTCAAATATGACTCTAAACCTTGTAATACCTAAGGATAGAAACTATTATAGTGTCCTTAGAGAAAAATTAAAATGGGGAGATAATCTATGTTAAGAGAGCTTAAAATAGAAAATCTGGCTATAATTGATGAACTTGATTTAGAATTTGCCAATGGGCTTATAGTTCTCACAGGAGAAACAGGAGCAGGAAAATCTATTATTCTAAGTGGGATAAATCTTCTTATAGGAGAGAAAGCTTCTGTAGATATGATAAGAAGTGGTGAAGATCATCTTCTTGCTCAAGGAGTTTTTGAAATAAATGATGAACAGGCAGAGGAACTCTCTGCCCATTTTGGCATAGAAACAGAAGATAATGAAGTAATTGTGAGAAGATATCTAGATAAAAATGGAAAGGGAAAAGCCTTTGTAAATAATATCAGAGTATCTCTCAACAGTCTTAAAGATGTTATGGGGACTCTTGTAGATATAGTAGGACAGCATTCTCATCAAATGCTTCTTAATAAAAATAATCACATCAGACTTCTTGATAAATTTTTAGGAGAAGAGGGAAAAGCTTTAAGAGAAAATATTGCTAAAAAATATAATGAATGCAGAGATGTAGTTTCTCAGATAGATAATATTGAAAAAAACAGACAGGAAGCTATTGAAAAAAGAGAATTTTATGAATTCCAGCTTGCTGAAATTGATAGAGTAAATCCTCAACTTGAAGAAGATGTTAAATTAGAGGAAGAGTATAAAAAACTTTTTAATGCTGGAAAGATAAAAGATAAGATACTTGATTCAAATATTCAATTAAGAGATGGTGAATTTAATGCACTGCACTTTATATATAATTCAAGAAAAAATATAGAGAGCTTGTGCAGATATGGAGATGAATTTCAGGAGCTTTTAGAAAAGTTGGAAAAGGTCTATTATGAACTTGAAGATTGTGTGGATATATTAGATACTATAGATCAGGATATTGACATAGATGAAACAAGACTGCAAAAAGTAGTAGACAGACTGGATGCTATCAATAAAATGAAAAGCAAGTATGGTGCTACAATAGAAGAAATTATAGAATTTAGAAATAGTATAGCAGAAAAAGTGGAACTTTTAGACGAAAATAATTTCGAGATAAAGAGACTGCTCAAACTTAAAGAAGATGCTGAAAAAAGTTACTGGAAAGATGCTGGAGAATTGAGAAAACTGAGATTGAAAAAAGCTCTTGAAATAGAAAAAGAATTAGAGAATGAACTTAAATTCTTAAAAATGGGAGATGCTAAGTTTCATATTGTTGTGGAAAAAATGGAGGCCATGGGAATAAATGGTTCTGATAATGTAGAATTCCTCATATCAACAAATGTGGGACAGGATATGAAACCTCTGTGGAAGATAGCTTCTGGTGGAGAAGTAAGCAGAATAATGCTTGCACTGAAGGTTATATTTTCAAGAGTAGATAATATTCCTATCCTTATTTTTGATGAAATAGATACAGGAGTAGGAGGAGAAACTGTCAGAAAAATAGCTAATAAAATGAGAGAAATAGGAGATCATGCCCAAGTTGTATCTATAACTCACTCACCAGCTATAGCAGCAAGAGCCCATCAGCAATTTTACATAAAAAAGGAAACAGTGAACAATAATACTTCTACTACAGTTAAAAAGTTAGATGCTAAAGGAAGAATAGAAGAGATTGCAAGAATGCTGGCAGGAGAAAATGTTACAGAAGCAGTACGTAAACATGCAGAAGAACTTTTAAATGAGGAGTAAATATGGATTTTGTCAAAGAATTTTTAGAAACATCAAAAGAAAATGGAAAAATCACAGATACTACTCATGAAATGTATCAAAGAGATTTAAAAGATTTCAAAGAGTTTCTTGGAGAAAAAGAATGGCTGGATGTTAGCAAGGAAGATATACTGAAATATATAGAAGAACTCAAAAAAAAATATAGTGACAGATCTATATATAGAAAAGTAAGTTCTTTAAAAAGTTTTTACAGATATCTTTTACAAAAAAGAATAATAGATTTCATGCCTATGGGAGAGATAGAACTTCCAAAGCTCCAAAAAGCTCCTGTAAGGATTTTGGAACTTCAAGAGTTGAACAGAGTGCTGGAACAGTGTGGAGACACTTTTGAGGGTAAAAGAGACAGTCTGGTGATAAGACTTTTGTGTGAAACAGGCTTGAAAATAAACGATATTCTGGAAATCGAAAAAGATACCCTTGAAACTTATGAGTATAAAAACATAACTGCAACAAGGGGGAAAAGAATATATTCAGAGCCAATAAGTGAAAAATTAGGTTCTGATTTAAAAAATTATATAGAAATGTTGGGTAATACTGAAGAAAAAAGAGTGTTTGGACAACTTTCAAGACAAGGATTCAGAGCAAGATTTATATCATATGGAAAAAAAGCAGGGATAAAACAGGAAATCTCTCCTAGTATGATAAAAAGAATAAGTATAGAGATAAAAGATAAAATTGAAAATGATGATGTATCTTTTATAGAAAAAATGAGAGAAGTCTATATGAAAATAGGCATAGGAGATGATTAATAAATGAAAGCAGGATTTATAGCAGTTGTAGGAAGACCCAATGTTGGGAAATCTACATTGATAAATAAACTTGTATCTGAAAAAGTAGCAATAGTTTCAGATAAAGCAGGAACAACAAGGGATAATATAAAAGGGATACTAAATTTGAATAACAATCAGTACATCTTCATAGATACTCCTGGAATACATAAAGCAAAACATCTTTTAGGTGAGTATATGACAAATAGTGCTATCAGAGTGTTGAAAGATGTTGATGTTATACTTTTTCTTTTGGATGGATCACAAGAAATAAGCACTGGGGATCAATTTGTTATGGAAAGAGTAATGGAAGCAAAAAAAACTCCAAGAATTTTAGTAATAAATAAAATAGATAAACTTTCTGATGAACAGCTTGCTGCTAAAAGAGAGGAAGTAAAAGAAAAACTTGGAGAATTTGATGGAATAGTAGAAATATCTGGGCAGTATGCTTTTGGGCTCCCTAGATTATTAGAAGCTATTGAACCATTTATGGAAGAAGGGATAAAATACTATCCTGATGACATGTATACAGATATGTCTGTTTATAAGATAATAACTGAAATAGTGAGAGAAAAAATACTTCTTAAAACAAGAGATGAAATACCTCATTCAGTAGCTATTGAAATATTAGATGTAGCTAAAAGAGAAAAGGGAAGAGATAAATTTGATGTAAATATCTATGTGGAGAGAGATTCACAGAAAGGTATCATCATAGGAAAAAATGGAAAGTTGTTAAAAGAAATAGGAACAGAAGCTAGAAAGGATATAGAGACACTTCTAGGTGAGCCTATCTATCTAACACTTTGGGTAAAAGTAAAAGACGATTGGAGAAAGAAAAAACCATTCTTAAAAGAATTAGGATATGTAGATGAAAAATAATTTAAAAATATAAATTAAGTTTTAGAATTTTGGAAATTAGAAGAATTTGTACAGTTGGTGGAACAAATAATTCTATTGAAAAAGTTCTAAAACTTATTTTTAATTATAGAGATAATTTTTCTCATCCAAATAATATGAATTATATGATATAATACTACTTATTAATCAAGAATAATCAAGGGGGAAGAAATGTTTAAAAAATTTGTAAGTTACTATAAACCGTATAAAAAAATGTTTTTTCTAGACTTGCTTGTGGCAACCATTTCAGCATTATGTGATCTGGTATACCCAATGATAACTAGAGAAATAGCCAATCATACAATTCCTAACAGGGAATTTAGAGCCATTGGAGTATTTGCAGGGGTATTGCTGGTAATATATATCATAAAGATGTTCTGTGCATATTTTATGCAGTATTGGGGGCATCTTGTAGGTGTAGGAATGCAGGCAGATATGAGAAGAGATGTGTACAGCCACCTTCAAAATCTTCCTATCAGATATTTTGACAATACTCAAACAGGAAGTATAATGTCAAGAATAGTAAATGATTTGCAGGATATATCTGAGCTTGCACATCATGGACCTGAGGATCTGTTTATATCTTTCTTTATGATCATGGGATCATTCTTAGTACTGATTAGAATAAATGTAGGGCTAACAATTATAATATTCTGTCTTCTGCCACTTATTATAATCTACAGCTTGTTCCAAAGAAAAAGAATGTTGGCTGCATTTGTAAAGACAAGAGAAAAAACGGGAGATATTAATGCCAGACTGCAAAATAGTATTTCAGGAATAAGAGTATCAAAAGCTTTTGTTATTAATGAAAATGAAAGAGAAAGATTTGAGGAAGACAATCAAAGATTTGTAGATGCAAGAAGCAAATCATATAAGATAATGGCGGAATATGGAGCAGGGGTAGGATTTCTTACTGACCTTCTAGACTACGCTGTTCTTATTTTTGGAGGAATATTTGCATATATGGGGAAAATCAACATAGGAGATTTTCTTGCTTATCTTCTTTATATAAAAATATTTACTCAGCCAATAAAAAGATTGATAGCTTTCGTAGAGCAATATCAAAATGGAATGAGTGGCTTTAAAAGATTTTTGGATATTATTTCTGAAGAGGAAGAGAATGATAGAGCTAATGCAAGTGAAATAGGAAAAGTAGAAGGAGAAATAGACTTCCAAAATGTTTCATTTAAGCATGAGGATAAAGAAGTTCTAAAAAATATTTCATTGAAAATACCAAAAGGAAAAATGCTTGCACTTGTAGGACCTTCTGGTGGAGGAAAAACAACATTGTGTAATCTTATTCCAAGATTTTATACCATTGATGATGGAGATATCAAAATAGATGGAAAAAGTATTTATGATGTAAAACTGGAATCTCTAAGAAAAAATATAGGAATAGTACAACAGGATGTATTCCTGTTTACAGGGACAATAAAAGAAAATATTTTAGTTGGAAACAGTGAGGCATCAGATGATGAAGTGATGATTGCTGCTAAAAAAGCAAATATTCATGATTTGATAATGGAAATGCCAGATGGCTATAATACTTATGTTGGAGAGAGAGGGGTAAAACTTTCTGGAGGGCAAAAACAAAGAATAGCAATTGCTAGAATATTCCTTAAAAATCCGCCGATATTAATACTTGATGAAGCAACTTCTGCACTTGATAATATTACAGAGAGACTTATTCAGAAATCTCTTGAAGAGTTATGTAAAGGAAGAACCACAATAGTAGTTGCTCATAGACTTTCAACTATTCAAAATGCTGATGAGATAATAGTTCTTACAGATAATGGAATAGAGGAGAGAGGAACACATAAGGAACTTTTAGAAAATAAAGGTTTTTATCACAGGCTTCATAATATGGCTAATTTATAAATAAAAGGTGACCTTTTAAGCAAAGATTAATTTAATCCAGCTCAAAGGGCACCTTTTTTGTTACTATGAATTTTTAATATTTTTGTAAAGATGGAGAGTGAATATGGTTTTAAAATCTGCTGTAATCTCTTCAATTTCACTTAAAGGGAACCATGTATCCACTAAGTCTTCTCCAATGTCTAATTTCAAGTTTTGTGGAACGATAGAGTCATTTTTTAACTGTATGATGTAAATATATAAAGACTCACTTGTGTATCCTGGAGAAAGTATCAAAGGTTTTTTAGGGTTGTAAATAATATTGTAATCATTTTTTAAATATCCAGTTTCCTCTTCTATCTCTCTTTCAAGAGTGTACACAGGATCTTCCCCTTCTTCCATTATTCCAGCAGGGATTTCATACATATAGCCTTGAAATCCTGGTCTGTACTGCTTAACAAGAAGAGCTTTGTCTCCAGCTGCATTTAATACCAAAGCAGCAATAGCATTAGGTTTATCTAAGTATTCTAATTGTATTCCAGTAGTTGGATGTTTTTCAATAGCGACTTTAAGAAATTTTAAATCCTCCAATTTTTCTAATTTCATTTTATCCCCTTCTTTAAGTTTTGGCTGTAAATTTTTTTTATTCTTCTTCATTAAATTCTTCAAACTTTTTTCTTTCTAAATTAATTGCTTCATAAAGTTGTTTTTTTCTTTTTAGATATTTTAATCTTTCTTTGTCTTTATGATTTTTGATCATATCCATTACAGGAAGAAGGAATCCAGCAACTATACCAGCAGAGAATCCATTATTATACAGATTAAGTCCTCCATGAACAGTTCCTATACTTTGTACTACAGCAAGGTGAAGCCACCCAGCAACTATTCCCCAGAAAGTTCCATATACTCCTGATATAGGAGCAAGAGATGTACCAAAAAGACCAGAAAGTGCAACAGTAAATGTATCAGTACTGCTTCCAAATTTTGCAAGATATACCCCAAGCAAAATAGGTATAGTGTTGACAAAATGTTTACCATAGGCAGAGAATCCTACTATAGTAAGAATACCAGCTAAAAGAGGTCCGTTGAAAGTTTCGCCAAGCAAAACAACAAATCCCATTGCTACAAATCCCATTATTCCCATGTTGATATATGTAAGACCAAAACCGTAACGCTCAATATAGTCTGCTTTTAATCCTGTATCTTCTAAAAGTTTTTTATAACCTGTAAATGAACTTCCGTTAATAAAGTAGCCTATGATTATAAGGCTCAGAAATACCCCAGAACAGATTAGTTTAAGGGCAAGGTCATATTCTACTGAAATTATTCTCTGCGGGGTTATTTGGAATTTATACAGCTTCAGAATGGAAGTAATTACAGCTCCAAGTATACCACCAGTAAATCCCAGATTATATAAGTTGAATCCTTCATGAAAAGAAGCCATTTTTTTAGCAAGAGGAGTAACAATAAATCCTATTAATATTCCTAAGGCTATGGCATTGAGGTATGATGTGTCAGTAGTGTCTACTCTGAATGCAACTTCACTTACAAATGGAGCAAGAGCACTGGCAAAAGATATAGTAATAAATATTTCTTTAAAATCTACATGTTCATAAAGGCTGTAAAGAATTCCTCCAAGATAGAAAGGTAATATATTCAAGATATTTTTACCAAAAAATGAAAATCCAAAAACAGTAAAAAAGGAAGCCATTATCAATCCATTTATTTCAATTTTCAAAATTTTAATGATAGTGAAATTAAATAGAAATATTAGAAAGGCATTCACAAATGAAGCTCCAATTCCTCCTATTACTAGGAAGTCCGTGATAAGAACGGATGGAGAAGTAATGATCTTTAAAATTCCTGTAAAAACATTTTCTCTTTCATAAATAACATATCCAATAAAGCATATAGCAATAAATCCTATTAGAATACCTGATAAAATTTTTATTTTTCTCATTCTTTTTCTATTAAAATTATCCACACTTCCCTCCTTTATAAAAAAATATCTAATTAGATATTATTATTTTTTAAGATAAAAGTCAATTATACATTATATTTAAATTATATATAGCGATATATTTTTGGATTTAATACATTATTGAACAAAAAAATTATACTTAAATAAAAAATACTCAAATTTTTTTTGATTTTAGAATATAATAAAGATAAGCTATATTTTAAGAAGGTGGAAAAGGAATGGACTACTATGTATATATTATAAGATGCAAAGATAATTCTCTTTACACAGGAATAACTACAGATGTAGAAAGAAGATATAAAGAACATAAACAAGGAACAGGAGCAAAATATACAAAATCCAAAGGAGTTTTAAAAATAGAAATAATCTTTAAATGTAATGGAAGAAGTGAAGCATCCAAAATTGAATATTATATAAAAAAGATGACAAAGGATCAAAAAGAGCGAGAACTCAATGAAATCAAGGGTTTTAAAACATTGATATTAAGAGATTTAGGAATAATTGTAGAGTAAAAAAAAATTTTTTTGAAAAAAATAAAAAAAGTTATTGACATAATTTGTTAGTTATGATAATATAATAAATGTCCTCGACGGAAAGAGATAAATCGTGAGAGTTATCAAAACAAGTTGAAGATTGCCTGGATGGCGGAACAGGTAGACGCACGGGACTTAAAATCCCGTGGTACTTAGTACCGTGCCGGTTCGATTCCGGCTCTAGGCACCATTATGTTGCGGGGTAGAGCAGTCTGGTAGCTCGTCGGGCTCATAACCCGAAGGTCGTAAGTTCAAATCTTGCCCCCGCCACCAAACAATTTAATAATATATGCGGGAATAGCTCAGTTGGTAGAGCGTCAGCCTTCCAAGCTGAATGTCGCGAGTT
>ERZ838225.333-NODE-333-length-69236-cov-5.310750_pt1 | contig 69236 bp, 67 predicted proteins | sample MGYA00519684_ERZ838225 | MGnify/ENA primary metagenome ERZ838225 (study PRJEB31850, sample SAMEA3708829) | human gut metagenome | biome: human gut; feature: human-associated habitat; material: faeces | place: China | collected 2014 ... | reverse complement strand
TTAAATTATTAAATAAATATTCTGTTATAAATAAAAATTCAATTAATCTAATAAAAGGAATAAATTTAAAATATGTAATTTTAATAAAATAAAAATATTGACAGGAAATTTAGATTGTGTTACAATCATTTTGTGCATATGCACAAAATTGGAGGTTGTATGCCTAGAGGAAAAAAGAGAAGATGCTGTAGAACATTAGAAAATGAAACTATATTTAAACCAACAGGAATACCATTGTCAGAGATGGAGATAGTAGAGTTGGAATTAGATGAATTAGAAGCAGTGAGATTGGCTGATTATGAAGGAAAGAGTCAGATAGAAACAGGAGAGATAATGAATGTATCCAGAGGAACTGTACAAAGATTATTAGCTTCTGGAAGAAAAAAAATAATGGATGGATTTTTACATTCGAAAGCAATAAAGCTAAAAAATACATATTCAAACTATACAGATGAAAAAATAGAAAATGGAGATGATGAGAATGAGTAACGAAATTTTAAGAGTGGGATTTTCAACAAATGACGAGGTAATGTTAGAAGGACACTTTGGACATTGTGAAAAATTTGCAATATACACTATTGAAAATGGAAAAGCTGTAAAAAAAGAAATCGCAGTAGCACCAGAACATGCACCAGGAGTATTCCCTAAATTTATAGCTGAGCAAAAAGTAAATGTAGTTATTACTGGAGGAATGGGTCAAAGAGCTATTGATATGTTAAAAGCTAATGGAACAGAAGTTATACTGGGAGCAAGTGGAAAAATAGAAGATATATTGAAAACATACCTTGAAGGAAATCTTGTTTCAAATGGAGCTGCTTGTGCACATCACCATCATGATCACCATGAGGAGCATAACTGCAAGCACTAATATAATTATTTGAAATATCCAGAAAATAAAGTAATCAATTAAGGCAGAGAATTTTTTCTCTGTCTTTTTTTGTTTTAACAAATAATCAAATTTCCTGAGAGAAATCTTTGCCTTTTATTTATCTGTCATTCATTTTATTTTTGAGCTTACAGAGATTCTTAATCTTAAAGAATCTTTTAATTAAATATAGTATTTAAGGTATTTTTTATAAAGAAAATTAAAAAAATTTTAAAGGAGTTGCCTCAAATTATTTGAATATATACATTAGAACGACTGTTCAAATTTAAGGAGGTAAAAATGAAAAAAATATTTTTCTCAATGCTAGTTGTACTATTTACTGCTTGTGGAGGTGCCAAAGATATAACAGTGGACAAACTTTCTTTTGAAAAGAAAAGTGACACTTTCTCATATAACATTACAGTTCCTCAAATAAAAGGAACTGGGAATAAAAATATAGAAGAATTAAATGAGGAATTGGCATCTGATGCAAAAGCTCTTATTGCTTCAATAGAAAAAGGAGAGGAAGATACACCTGAATTTTATGAGGAAGGATTTGAAACTTTTGATAACTCATTTGGAGTGACTTCTATACTTATGGGATCATATGGAATTTCTAAAGGAGATGCAAATGGTTATGGAGCATCTCAAAGTATCAATGTAAAAAACAAAGATGGAAAACTTATTACTTTTGATGATGTTTTCACAAAAGAGGGAGAAGCATATTTAAATGAGCAGTTAAATGCTATGGTTCAAGGTAATAGCGACAGAGTAGTTTTAAATTCAAATGGAGATAAAGTTACAGTATTCTTTGATGAGCCAGAAATAAATATCAGAAATGCCTCTATGTATTTTGAGCTTGATGATATATGTTTCCTATTTGAAGAGTATGAATTATCACCAAAATCAGAAGGAAAACCTGTAATAAGATTCCCTAAAACAGAAATTCAAAGCTTCTTACAAAAATAGATATTACATAATATTAACAAACTCTTATGAAATAGGCACCTGCATTGTGGGTGCTTATTTCTTTTTTATAAATAAAAAAGCTGTAGAAATTTTTCTACAGCCTAAATTACCTTATACAAAACTAGAATGGAAACTCATCGTCATCATCAAAAGGAACATCCTCTGCTTCTTTTACAGATGGCTTAGGAGCTGATGCAGGAGCAGCTGCTGCATAGTCATGAGGCTCATAACCAGCAGAATCTCCAGAACCTTTAGCTTCTAGGAATTCAATATTTTCAACAAGTACATCATAGCTTGTTCTTTTTTCTCCGTTTGCTTCATATCTATTCATTTGAAGTCTTCCATTAACTCCAACTTTTCTACCTTTTCTTAAATACTCACCTATAAGTTCAGCAGTTTTTCCAAAAGCTACACAGTTGATAAAATCAGCTTCACCTTTTTGGAATGGTCTATCTACTGCAAGTGAAAATCTAGAATAAGCTTTCCCGCTTTGTCCAAATTTTAATTCAGGATCTCTAGTTAATCTTCCAGTTAAAACAACTAAGTTCATTTAATAACCTCCTAATATTTTTACCTATATGATATAATTATATCAGAAAAGTGCTCTAAAAACAATTTGATATTTAAATAAGTTTTTACGACTGGCAACAAAAAAAATAAAAAAAATTCAGTCTTAATTTTTCAGCTTTATAGATAAAAAATAATGAAATGTCCATTTTATTGAGGTTTAGAACAAAAAAATAAAAGGAAATTTCATTTTTTTATGAATACCTAAAGTGTAAAACGTGAAGAAAGATTTTGATAGGAAGCAGGCGTACCTGTTTTAAATAATTTTAATTACAAAAAGGAGTGGGCATAATGACAGAAAAAGAATTTTTGACTTTATATCAAAAAAAGAGAGGATTAAAAAGTTTAAACGAAGCTAAAGAGAAAGTAAATATGTTCTGGGATACATTATTTGAAGCATTGGAAGAAAATGAATCAGTAAGTTTTAGAGGATGGGGAGTATTTGAAAAGAAAGTAGTTCCAGCTAGAAGAATAATGAATATAAACACTAAAAAAATTCAATATTCAACACCTAGAAAAACAGTTAGATTCAGAACAGGAAGCAATCTTTCTTTGAGGATCAATGAAGAAAAGAAAGTAGACTAGCAGAAATAAAAACAGGGCATACTAAAGCCCTGTTTTTTTCTATCAAAGAAATAAAATAAACTATTTTTATCTTGTCTTATTGACAAAAAACCATTAAGGTGATAGAATTTGGTATTAAAATTCTTTAATTCAAATTTTAGGAGGAAAAATATGAAGGAAGCAGATTTTATAAAATTATATAAGAAAAGAAGCGGAGATAAAGATAAAAAAATTGTAAAAGAAAAAATTGACAGATTTTGGGAAATGCTTTTTAAGGCATTAGAAGAAGAGAAAAAAGTAAAATTTAAAGACTGGGGAGTATTTGAAACTAGAGAAATGAAAGGAAGAAAAATAATAGTTCCTGTTTCAACAGAAGCGATATATACAGAACCTAAAAAGACAATAAAATTCAGAGCCGGAAAAGGACTTCTAGATCTTATAAATAATGAAAGTGGTGATGATAATGAATAAGAGTCAATTAGCTGAATTATACAGAAGAGAAACTGATGGAGAAATAAGTAAACTAAAAGCTTTAAAAGAGATTGATGATTTTATGGAAACATTAAATGAAGCTTTGATGACAGATGGAAAAGTAAAGTTTCACGAAAAGGCAACATTTGAAGTGTTGGAAAGAAAGCCAAGAGTGATATCAAACCCTGCTACAAGAGAGCGTTTAGAAATCTTTCCTAAGAAAACAGTAAAATTTAAGCTTTCTAAGATAGTAAAAGTTGACTAGGAATTATTTTAATGATCTAAGGTACACCAAAGTTATTGGAAAAACAATATCTCAGGGTGTACTTTTTTTATGTCAAAAATTTTAAATATTAATGAGAATGTTTGAAAAATTTCAAAAGATAATTATTTTTTATTTCAAATATAATATTTGCAGGTATTCTAAAATTTTAAAAATATAAAAATGCCCCAAAATTTTATATAAGACTTTGTGTATATTTATGATATAATATGAGATGGAAAATAAATAGACCTATGGAGGAGAAAAAATGAAGAAAGCTGTACTTTTAGACGTAAGTGCAATAATGTATAGAGCATATTTTGCCAACATGAATTTTAGAACTAAAAACGAACCTACAGGAGCAGTATATGGTTTTACTAATACACTTTTAAGTATTATAAAAGAATTCTCCCCTGATTATATAGGAGCGGCTTTTGATGTGAAGAGAGCTTCGCTGAAAAGAAGTGAGATATACAGTGAGTATAAAGCTCAAAGAGATGCAGTACCTGAGGATCTTCTATTACAGATACCAAGAATAGAAGAACTATTAGATGGGTTTAATATAAATAGATTTAAAATAGAAGGATATGAAGCTGATGATGTAATGGGAACACTTTCTCAAAAGCTTTCAAAAGAAGGAATAGAAGTAATTGTAGTAACAGGAGATAAGGACTTAGCTCAAATACTTGATAAAAATGTCAAAATTGCTCTTCTTGGAAAAGGAGAGGGCGGAGATAAATTTAAAATATTAGAAACAGATGAAGATGTTGTAGAATATCTGGGAGTAACTTCTAAAATGATTCCAGATTTTTTTGGACTGATTGGAGATTCTAGTGATGGAATACCGGGAGTTAGAAAAATTGGACCTAAAAAAGCTGCCCCTATGCTTGAAAAATATGGAGATTTAGAAGGTGTTTATGAAAATATAGATAAACTGACTGAAATTCCCGGAATAGGAAAATCTCTTATAGCAAATATGATAGAAGATAAAGATATAGCTTTTATGAGTAGAAAGCTTGCTACTATAGAAAAAGATATTCCAATAGACTGTACAATAGATGATCTGAAATATTCAGTAGATAATAAAAAACTTTTAGATTTGTTTAAAACTCTTGAATTTAGAGTGCTTGTAAAGAAAATGGGACTGGAATCAGCTCCAGCAGCAGCAGAAAAAGCTCCTGAATCTGCAAATACAAATCTTCAAATGGGATTATTCTCAACTGCTCCTGTACAGGAAAATGAGCCAGCAGCAGTAATAACAAAAGATAGAAACTTTACAGTAGTAGATGATGAAGAAAAATTTAAGCAATTCAGTGATAAATTAGCAGGAGAGAAGAGATTAGCTTTCTTTTATTCAGGAACAGGATTTGCTGTAAGTTCTCTAAAAGATGATTTTTATCTTCCTCTAGGACATACACCATTGTTTCATAAAAATCTTGATTTTAATAAAATAAAGGAATTCTTCAGAAATTCTGATTCTAAATTTATAACATATAATTTCAAACCTCTGCTGAATGAGGGAGTAGAAATAAAAAATATGGATGTAGATTTGATGATAGCATATCACTTGATATCTTCTCAAACTAAAGAGGGAGTAGAGATACCTCTTGAACAGCTGTCTGGAATAGATATTGCTCCATATTCAGAAAAATTTGGAAAAGAGGCTCCGGGAAACCTTTCAACTGAAGAATATGGGAAATTTCTTACAGAAAGAAGTAAGGGAATAATGGAAACTTATGGTATAGCAATGGAAGAGATCAAAGGAAAAGATCTGCTTGAAGTTCTTGAAAAAACAGAAATGCCTCTTATCAAAGTTCTTTCTGCAATGGAGAGAAAAGGGATAAAAATTGATCCTGTTTACTTTGCTAAATATGAAAAAGAACTTGAAATATTGTTAAGTGATCTTCAAAAGAAAATATTTGAAATAGCAGGAGAAGAGTTTAATCTAAATTCACCTAAACAATTAGCTGAAGTATTGTTCTTTAAATTGAATTTAGACCCTGTAAAGAAAACTAAAACAGGGCTTTCTACTGATGAAGAAGTATTGGAAAAATTAAAAAGTGATGGAGTGGGAATAGCTTCATATATACTTGAATATAGAAAATATGCAAAATTAAAAAATACATATGTAGATGCTCTTCCTAAATTAGCAGACAGCAAGGATAGACTTCATACTACATTTAATCAGATAGGAACTACTACTGGAAGACTTTCATCTTCTAACCCTAATCTTCAAAATATTCCTGTAAAAACAGATGAAGGAATGAAAATAAGACAGGGATTTATAGCAGACAGTGGAAATGTTCTTATGGGAATAGACTATTCACAGATTGAACTTAGAGTTTTGGCAGAGCTGTCAAAAGATGAAAATCTGATAGCTGCTTATAAAAATAATGAAGACCTTCATAGAGTAACAGCGAAAAAAATCTTTGAACTGGGAGAAGGGGAAGAAGTAAGCCGTGAGCAGAGAATAATTGCCAAGACAATAAACTTCAGTATAATATATGGAAAAACTGCTTTTGGATTGTCTAAAGAACTGGGAATACCTCAAAAAGAGGCTACAGACTATATCAATAGATATTTTGAACAGTATCCTAGAGTTAAGGATTTTGAAAGATCAATAATTGATTATGCTGAAAAGAATGGATATACAGAAACTTATTTTGGAAGAAGAAGAATAATAGAAGGAATAATTTCAAAGAATAAAAATATAAAAAATCAGGCTGAAAGAATGGCAGTAAATAGTGTAATACAGGGAACTGCTGCTGAAATACTAAAAAAAGTTATGATAGAAATATTTAAAGTTATAGACGGCAAAGAGGATATATCTCTTCTTTTACAAGTACATGATGAACTTATATTTGAAATAAAAGAGGAAAAAGTAGAAGAGTACAGAACAATAATAGAAAATATCATGAGAAATTCTGTTAAATTTAACGATGTAGTTCTTGATATAAATACTAATATTGGTAAAAACTGGGCAGAAACAAAATAATTAAAATCAACAGGGGGGAGAGCAGAAATGTCTTATACCTTTAAAGTAAAGCAGGAGATATTAACAAATGAGATGGTCACTGAGATAGAAAAAACAGCTGAACTATCTGCTGTCCTGCTTAGTAAGAACGCATTAGGAAAAGATAAAGTTGAACTTAAACTTGAAAATCTTCCTTTAGCAAAGAGAGTATATAAGATACTTAAAGAAATAACTGATCTTACTATTGGAATAAAATATCTTACAAGCAGAAGACTTGGAGAACACAATGTATATGTTATAACTGTGCAGAAGCAAAGAGGATATAGAGATTTTGTAAATAAGATGAATATATCTACAGGGGTGATATCAGCCAGTGAAGACATACTTAAAGGTTTTATAAAAGGTATGTTTTTAGCATGTGGATATATAAAAGATCCAGTGAAAGAATATGCTTTAGATTTTTTCATAGATAATGAAGAAGCAGCAGAGAAACTTTATGAACTTCTTCAGGAAAAAGGGAAAAAAGTATTTAAGACTAAAAAGAGAAATAAACCTCTTGTATATCTTAGAAATTCAGAAGATATAATGGATGTAATGGTAATGATAGGTACGATACAGGCTTTCTTTAAATATGAAGAGACTACGATGATAAAAGATTTGAAAAATAAAACTATCAGAGAAATGAACTGGGAAGTTGCCAATGAAACTAAAACATTAAATACTGGTAATAATCAAATAAAAATGATAAATTATATAGGAAAAGTACTCGGTCTGAATACCTTGAGTCCTGTGTTGGAAGAAGTAGCATTTTTAAGATTACAGAATCCTGAAAGTTCTCTTCAAGAAATAGCTGAAATGATTGGTATATCAAAATCAGGAGTAAGAAACAGATTTAGAAGAATAGAAGAAATTTACAACAATCTTTTAGAGGAAGAAAGAGAATAGGGGAATAAGCAATATGAAGATAATCAACGACATTTTTGATACAAAGGAACAATTCCACAATAGTTATGTTGCCATAGGAACATTTGATGGAATACATTACGGGCATCAGCAGCTGATAGAGGCAGCTGTGGAAAAAGCTAAGGAAAACAATGGAATCTCTGTTGTATTTACTTTTGCCAATCATCCTATGGAAATAATAGATGCTTCAAAAACACCTAAATGTATCAATACTTTAGAAGAAAAGATATATATACTGGAAAGTATGGGGATAGATTACCTCATACTTCAGCCTTTTAATAAAAAATTTGCTGATTTAACAGCTGTGGAATTTGTAGAAATATTGAAAAAAGATGTAGACAGCAAAGAAATCTTTGTTGGATTTAACTTTTCATTTGGAGAAGGTGGAAAGGCAAAAACTAAAGACCTTATAGAAATAGGCGAGAGCATGGGTATTAAAGTTAATGAAATACCTGCTGTAACAATTGATGATCAAATTATCAGTTCTACTCTTATTAGAAAAAGTATTCAAAGAGGAGAATTTGAAAAAGTAAACAGATATCTGGGACATCAGTTTTTGATAATTGGTGAAGTAATACATGGTAAAAAAATTGCAAGACAGCTTGGTTTTCCCACTGCCAATATCAAACTATCAAATAGACTATATCCTCCTTTTGGAATATATGGTGCTATGGTGAAAATAGAGGGAGAAGATATCGAAAGATACGGAGTGGTAAACATAGGAGTCAATCCTACATTAAAGCCGGGTGAAAGAAGTGTAGAAGTACATATACTTGATTTTGATGGAGACATCTATGGGAAAAAAATATATGTAGAGATAATGAAGTTCATGAGAGATGAGAAGAAATTCAATTCTGTAGATGAACTTAAACAGGTAATAGGAAACGATGTTAAAAATTGGCAGAATTTTGTAAAAGTGAGGAAAAATGGATATAGTTCTAAAGATAGATAATTTTGAAGGGCCTTTGGACCTTCTTCTTCATCTTATAGACAAAAAAAAGCTGAAGATATCTGAAATAAAAATATCTCAAATAATAGATGAATATCTGTCTATACTGGAACAGGCAAAAGATGAAAACTTCCACATAAAAGTGGAATTTCTTGTTGTGGCTTCTGAACTTTTAGAAATAAAAGCTTCTACTCTTCTTACTATTAATGATGAACAAAACAAAGAAAAAGAACTGAAAAGAAGACTGGAAGATTATAAACTTTTCAAAGAAATAGCTGTAAAAGTTTCAGAGATGGAAAATGAGTATAATATCTCTTACTCCAGAGGTGAAGGAAGAAAGATAATTAAAAAAGTAGCAAAAGAATATGATCTTTCAAAGTTGAAAGCTGGGGATTTATATAGTTCATATGTAAAGTATCTCAAGAAAAATGAAGATGATGAATATATGGAACTTCATTTAGACAAGCAGTATACATTGAAAGATGAAATGGATAGATTGTATTTAAAGACTTTCTCACAAAATAGAACTTTTGATTCTCTTTTTGGAGAAGCAGAGAACAGAATGCACCTTGTATATATATTTCTTGCTATATTGGAGTTATATAAAGATGGGCTTATACTTATAGATGGAGATATGGTCATGAGAAATAAACATGAATCATAAATAAATTAAAAAGTTTTAAAATAATAATTACATATAATAAAAATAGAGGAGTTTTTTTATGTTCAGAAGTGGGCTTCTAGTAATGATAATAACAATGGTGAGCAGAGTGCTTGGACTTGTAAGAGCAACTATTATAGCTTACTATTTTGGGGCTTCTGGGGCAACAGATGCCTACTTTAGTGCTTTTAAAATAAGTAATTTCTTTAGACAATTACTGGGAGAGGGAGCTTTGGGAAGCTCATTCATCCCTTTATATAATGAGGAAATAGAGATAGAAGGGGAAGAAAAAGGAAAAGAATTCATATATTCTATATTGAATCTTATTTTTGTTTTCAGTACCATTGTAACTCTTTTAATGATAATATTTTCACAGGATATAATAAACCTCATTGTAAATGGGTTTCCAACAGAAACAAAAATACTAGCATCACAACTTTTAAAAATAATGTCAGTGTACTTTATATTTATAAGTCTTTCTGGAATGATATGTGCAATGCTGAATAACTTTAAGCAGTTTGCTATACCAGCTTCAACTTCAATATTTTTTAATCTTGCTATAATTCTGGCTTCAATGGGATTCAGCAAGACTTTTGGTATATCAGCTTTAGCATATGGAGTGGTTTTAGGAGGGGCATTTCAGCTTTTAATAGTACTTCCATCATTCTTTAAAATAGTAAAAGGATATTCTTTTAAAATAAATTGGAAAGATCCATATCTGAAAAAAATATTTATACTTATGTGTCCTATGCTGGTAGGAATAGTTGCCAGACAGGTAAATACAATAGTAGATCAGGTATTTGCTTCATATCTGCAAGAGGGGGGAGTTACTGCTCTTGAGAATGCAACAAGATTATATCTGCTTCCAGTGGGAGTATTTGGAGTATCTATATCTACAGTCATATTCCCTGTGCTGTCAAAGGCAGTAGCAAGAAATGATTTAAAGACAGCAGAAAATAATATTGTTAAAGGATTAAATATACTTCTTTTCCTTATTATTCCATCAACAGCAGTGTTGACATTTTATTCAACTGATGTAATCAGATTGACTCTTTCTTATGGAAAGTTTGGAGAAGAAGCTGTAAAAGTTACATCAGAAGCTCTCTTATATTATTCACTTGGATTATATTTCTATACAGCAATATATTTAATGACAAGAGCATTTTACAGTGTAAAGAATAGTTCTTATCCTGTGAGATTCTCTATTGTTTCTATTATTATAAACATAGTGCTTAACTTTGCTTTGATAAAGCCAATGGCATACAGAGGACTTGCACTTTCTACATCTATAGCTTCAGGAGTAAATTTTGTCCTTCTTGTATATGTATTCAGAAAAAAATATATGGAGTTTCCATTAAAAAGATCACTTATATTCTTTGGAAAGGTAATACTCACTACAGCAGTTGCTTTAGGAGCAAGTTATTATGTACATAATACTATAATTAAATTAGTTGTATTTTCAGCAGTATATATGGTATTCTGGGCGAAGTCTCTTATAAAAAATAAAATGGAAGTGTTTTAATTTATGAAAGAAGAGTATAATTACAGTATTTATACCCCTCATAAGATAGCAAAGGAAATCATAGAACAAGCATTTAAATGCTATTTTGGTGAGAACAAAACTCTGAAAAAATTAAAAAATGTAAAACTGGGAGATCTTTCCTGCGGAAATGGAAATCTTTTATTGATAGCTTTAGAGAAACTTCTTGAGGTATCTAAAGAGATAACAGGAGAGTATTTTTTTGTGAGCTCTTGGATTACAGGTTTTGATATAAATGAAGAAGCAGTGAAACTCACTATGGTAAGAGGAAGAGAACTGCTGAAGAAGTATGGACTTGCTGGGGAAGTAAATGTATTGTGCTGCAACTCATTAGAAATAGAAAATATGAAATTTAATATACTTTTAGGAAATCCTCCATATTTGGGAGAAAAGAATAATAAAAGCATATTTCAGGAAATAAGAGAAACAGAGTTTGGAAAAAAATATTATGAAGCTAGAATGGACTATTTTTATTTCTTTATAGAAAAAGGGATTGAGATATTAGAAGATGAAGGAATAATGGCATATATTACTACTAATTACTGGCTGAGAGCTGACAGCGGCAAAAAGCTCAGACAGGTATTAAAGGAAAATGGAAATTTTCTGGAAATAAAGAATTATGACAATTCAGTATTTACTAAAGCTGTTGGACAGCATAATATAATATTTCTTTGGGAAAAAGATAAAAAGAAAGATAAAAAAGTAAAAATAAATATTCCTGAAAAAGATTTTGAAATAAAAAATTCATTATTATATGATGACAGTGGAAAAATAGTTCTGGCTGATGAAGAGGCCCTTAAATTTAATAAGAAAATTTTGAAAATGTCTAATTATAAAATGAAAGATTTAGTCAATGTTAATCAGGGGATTGTTTCTGGACTAGATAAGGCATATATATTTGAAGAATATAGAGAGGAATTTAAAGATTTTTTGAAGCCTTTTTATAAAAATAAAGATATAGGAAAATATACAAATGAAAAGAACAGCTTCTGGATACTGTATTTAGATGAAAAAGCTGTTCCTGATGAAACTGTTATGGAGCATTTGAAAAAATATCAAGACAAGCTTTCACAGAGAAGAGAAGTAAAGACAGGAAGTATTAATTGGTGGGAGCTTCAATGGGCAAGGGAAAGAGAGATATTCACTAAACCTAAAATATTGGTGCGTCAAAGATGTAAAACCAATCAGTTTTCATATGATGATGGAGAGTTTTATGGAAGTGCAGATATATATTTTATAACAAAAAAAAGTGATGAACTAAGTCTTTTTTACATACTGGGCTACATAAATTCAGAAGTTTTTTTGCAATGGTTCAAATATAATGGTAAGATAAAAGGGAAGAATTTTGAATTTTATTCTACCCCTTTAAAAGAGACACCTGTATATTATTCTGAAAATAAAAAAGAGATAATGTACATAGAAGAACTGGTAAAAAAACAAATAAAAAGTTTTTCTCAGGAAAGAGAAAAGGAAATAAACGATTATTTTAGAAAAAAAATGATGTAGAGAAGTGAGGTGAATTAGATGAACGATTCATCAAATAGAAAAAAGAAGGTGGGGCTTCCTCCAGGGAGTATAATTTATACTGGTGAAGATTCCAACCATAAAATATCTATTGAAGTGTTTTCATATAATGACAGTATAATAAAAAAAGAGAATTATAGTGAAGATGATGACTTTGGTTTTGATAAAAATTTCAGAGGAGTTACCTGGGTAAATATAGATGGTATCCATAATATCCCGCTAATAAAAAAAGTAGGAGAAATGTACGATCTGGACAATCTGGTACTAGAAGACCTTGTAAACAGCACTCAAAGAGCGAAGGTAGAGGAACGTGAGGATTATCTGTTTATAGTAATGAAGATGCTGAATCTAAATCTTATTTCAAAAGAAATAGGGTATGAGCAGGTATCATTCATACTAGGAGAAGATTATCTTCTTACATTTCAGGAAAGTCCAGGGGATATTTTTGATACTATAAGAGCCAGAATAGAGTCTCATAACTCTAAAATGAGAAAGAAAAGCGTGGGATATCTTGCTTATACAATAATAGATACAATAGTTGACAACTATTTTCTTATATTAGATGAGGTAGAATTGGAAATAGATCGTTTAGAGTCTAAAGTTATAGACAATTCAGATAAAGATGATCTTCAGTCTATAATGACTCTCAAACAGAAAGTAACAACTTTAAAAAGATCAATATCACCAATCAGAGAACTTATAGCTAAATTACAGTCAAAAGGACTTACAGAATATTTTAATGATGATATAAAAATATATCTGACAGACTTATATGATCACGGTATAATTGTATGTGATACTTTGGATATATTAAACAGCAGAGTAACTGAACTTGTTCAGCTATATCATTCAACTATCAGTAATGGAATGAATGAGGTTATGAAAATACTTGCAATCATATCTACAATATTTATGCCATTAAGTTTTTTAGCCAGCTTATATGGGATGAACTTTAAATATATGCCTGAGTTGGAGTGGCGTGATGGATATTATGTAATTTTATGTGTCATGTTTATTTTGGTTTTAGGGATGCTTGCATACTTTAAAAGAAAAAAATGGTTGTAGTTATTGAAAAAATGCTTTATAATCTAATTAATATCAATGTACTTGGGAGGGATTTATGGGACTGCTATCAATATTCAAAAAAAGTAATGATGAGGAATATTTGAAAAAAATCGAAAAATTGGAAGAGACTCTTGCTTCTAAAGAAAACGAAATTTCTAATTTAATCAATGAAATCGAATCTTTGAATAAGTTTACACCAAGACAGTTGGAAGTATTCGAAAAAAATCTTAAGGAGAACAAAGAGGAAGTTCAAAGGCTAAAAAATATCTTGGATTCTTACTGCATCCCTTACAATACTAAAGAAAGATATTCTTATAAAGTTGAAATTGAAAAATTTTTCTCATCAAGTAAATTTCAAGAATTAAATACTGCATTAAAAGAAAAAGGAATCACATATCTTCAAGAGGTAAGTGTAGATATTCTTGAAACTATGCCGGCTGATCTAAAAGGTATAGATGAAGGAAAGAAAAAATATCAGGATTACCTAAGCAAAAAAATTGAATGGGAAATAGTTACTCTTTTAAATAAAGGGGAAAAAATCAGTAAGATATACAGCAAAACTAGAAAATTTGCAAATATTCTTAGTGAAGGATGCTATGAATTCATGGAAGATATAAGAGATTATGATTTCGACAGTCTGGTAGATGCTGGATTTAATGCTGAACAGATAAAGGAATTTAAAGAAAAAAGAGATGAATATTACCTTGAAAAAAGAATAGGTAAGTAATCGGAGGACAGCAATGAAGAACATACTGCTGGGAGTAACTGGCGGAATAGCAGCTTATAAATCGGCGAACATAGTTTCTCTTTTGAAAAAAAAGGGTTACAATGTAAAAGTTATAATGACTAAAAATGCAACTGAAATAATAACACCTCTTACTTTGGAAACTTTATCCAGAGAGAGAGTCTATGTGAGTATGTGGGACAGAACTCCTCATTTTGAAGTGGAGCATATTTCGCTTGCTCAATGGGCAGATGCAGTTCTTGTAGCACCTGCTACATATAATATAGTAGGGAAGATAGCTAATGGAATAGCAGATGATATGCTTTCAACTGTGATTTCAGCAACTAACAGCCCTGTATTTTTTGCATTGGCTATGAATGTCAATATGTATGAAAATCCAATTTTGTTAGAAAATATAGAAAAATTGAAAAAATATAACTATAATTTCATTGAATCAGATGAGGGATTTCTAGCATGTAATGTAAATGCAAAGGGAAGATTAAAGAATGAAGCTGAAATAGTAGAGATATTAGAAAAATATTTTGAAGAAAAAGAAACAGATAAATATCTGACTGGTAAAAAAATACTTATTACTGCTGGAAGAACAGAGGAAGCCATAGACCCTGTGAGATACCTTTCTAACAGATCAAGTGGACAGATGGGATATTCTCTGGCTACAGCAGCACAAAAGCTGGGAGCAGAGGTTATACTTGTTTCAGGACCTACAGAGCTGGATATACCAAGAGGAATAAAGAAATTTATTCAGGTGAGAAGTGCTCAGGAGATGTATGAAGCTGCTGTAAAAGAATTTGAGACAGTAGATATAGCGATTGCTTGTGCCGCAGTTGCTGATTACAAGCCTAAGACATATTCAACTGAGAAGATAAAGAAAAAAGATGGAGACATGACTATTATTCTTGATAGAAATCCAGATATTCTTTATGAAATGGGAAAATTGAAGAAAGATCAATTCTTAGTAGGATTTGCAGCTGAAACAGAAAATATCGTGGAAAATGCTCTTGGTAAATTAAAGAGAAAGAATCTGGACATGATAGTGGCTAACAATGCTGCTAATATGCAGAAGAAAACTAATGAGATACTTATAATAAAAAGTCAGGAAGATATGAAGGAGATACCTGAAAAGGAAAAATCTCAGCTTGCATATGATATATTGAAAGAAATAAAATTGTAAGATATGAAAAGGTTGTTTTGATGGACAGCCTTTTTTATTTTTCTCTTTTGCTTTGAATTAATTTGGAAATAAAAAATGTGAATGACTAAAAAGCTAGAATTACAACCTTTTTATAAGCCATCCACATATAAAATTCAAAATAATATTTCTAATTTTTATAAATTAAGCAGTTAATAAATTTTCATTATATATTCTTTCAAATTTATTGACACAGGTAGGTTTTGAAAAATAGAAGCCTTGCAGTGTAAAATAACCTATTTTTTTGAGAAAATCCATCTGTTCGGCAGTTTCAACTCCTTCGCATAAAAGAGGTATATCAAGAGCAGTACAAAGCTGTATAATTCCTTTTATAAGAATCTTATTCTTATCTGAAATTTCACCCCTTCCTAAAAATCCTTTATCTAATTTAATTAAATCAAAAGGGATAGTTTTTAAAAGATTCAGACTTGAATAACCAGAACCAAAATCATCTAACTGGATGCAGTATCCTAGATTTTTAAGCTTTTTAATAGGAATTAAAATATCTTCTAAATTATTAACAAATACATTTTCTGTTATTTCAAGTTCTATATATTTAGGATCAATCCCATGATCAGATACTATCTTATGAAATTGTGCAACAAAATGTGGATTTTTAAAATGATCTCTTGAAACATTTACTGATATTGGAAATAGAGGAAGTTCATCTTCCATTCTATTCTTTATATATGCACATACTTTCTTATAAATCAAAAAATCAAGTTTTACTATATCTCCAGTTTCTTCCATTAAAGGAATAAATTCCCCAGGCATCATAACTTCTTTACCATTTTCTACCATTCTGGCAAGAGCTTCTGCTCCAATTATTTTATTGATACGAGTATCTACTTTAGGCTGCAAATAGAATGTGAACTTATCATTTTCAAATGCAGATAGTATTCTTGTATGAAGTTCCTGTTTTTTTATAAAAAGTTTTTTTCTTTCTTCATCAAAAACTCCGCCTTTAGTTGTTAATGAAGGCTTTAATGATTTTCTTACAGCATCAGCCTTGCTTATATATGAATATATACTTTCATTTTTATTATCTACAGCACATACTCCGCAAATAAATCCAAGATTGCATTTGGGATGGTGATGAGCTTCATGATGGAGAAAGTCAGATCCTTTTTTAATAAAAGATTCAACCATTTCTTCAAGGTCTGCCCCATCTGGAACAGAAAAAACTCCAATGAAATTATCAGCATAGACTCTGCAACTAGCTATGTAAGATGGATGTTTCTGTATATAGTCTGCAAAAGATGATAAAAAACAATTTCCTTGATATTCACCATATATTCTATTTAGAGATTTAAAACCTATTATATCAACATAAAATACTGCTATGTTTTTCTTTTCATTTTTATTTATATAGCTTTCACTCTCTTGAAGAAAAGAAGTGTAAGTAGGAAGGTTAGTGACAGGATCAAATTGATCAACTTTATGGAATAGATTTTTCATATTTTTATTTTCAATTAGTATTGAAGGGGAAATATCTTCATTAAATTCCCAGAATTTTTTTATTGCTCTAAAGAATTCTCTTTCTTTCTCTTCTGAATAGAAAAAATACTGCCAGCTTCCAGCTGTTGCAGCATAGAAGAGAGCTTTCATAGCCTGAGGATATATGAACTCTAGATTTTTATTCTCTTTTTCTCTGATAATAGCTCCAATGCTTATATCTTTATATAGCTTTGTTTTTTTAGCTTCAGTCAAAAAGATTTCTATTGCTTCTTCAATTTTTTCTTTTTCTTCATAAGAACTAACAACTACTTTTTCTAAGGAAGCAAATTTAATAGAACTCTTTTGAAATGGCAGATATTTATCTATTAATTTTAAAATGTTTTTTTTCAATTCTTTTTCATTTTTAGGAAGAATACTTTTAATATCCATAATAAATAAAACGTGATACAAACAACTGCTGTTCTTTTCAATTTCATTCATGATTACTTTCTGCAATTCTGTATTATTATAAAGGTACATTTTTTCTCCTTTTATATCTCTGAATCTATATTAAACAAGTATTTTTTAAGAGCTGTATTATGTCTAAAATTGTATCACAAAAATTGTTTAAATACAAGATTATAGTATATAAATAACGATTCTGCAATTAAGGGGTTTTGCAATAGAGAAGCAGAAATACATATTTTAAACTTAATTAAAAAAAATATTTAAAACAAAAAAATATTTAAATTTTTCCTTAATAAACAAAAATATTTAAAATTAAAAGCGAATAAAAAAAAGAGGACTAAACCTCTTTAAAGAACTCAATATCATCACTGTCATAAATTTTTTCAAAATCTTCTACAGGCATAGGTTTGGCAAAGTAGAATCCTTGAACAATAGAACAACCGGATTTTTTAAGGAAATTGATCTGTTCTTTAGTTTCAACTCCTTCACAAAGAAGTGGAATGTCAAGTTCTTTGCATAAAGCTATAATTCCTTTTATAAGGATTCTGTTCTTCTTTGATATTTCTCCTCTTCCCAGAAATTCCTTGTCTAATTTTATTAAATCAAAGGGAATATCTTTTAACAGGTTAAGACTTGAATAACCAGAACCAAAATCATCCATCTGTATGCTGTATCCTAAAGATTTGAGATCATAGATAGCATTAAGTATATCTGCTATATTGCTGCTGAAAACACTTTCAGTAACTTCAAGTTCCAGATACTTTGTTTCTATTCCTGTATTTTTTACTATATAGTCAAGCTGTTGAACAAAATGAGGATTTTTAAAGTGTTCTCTGGAAACATTTACAGATATAGGAAATAATGGCAGATTTTTCTTTTTTCTTTCATTTATATAATTACATACTTTTTTGTATATAAAGAAATCCAACCTTACAATATCCCCAGTCTCTTCCATCAATGGAATAAATTCCCCCAGCATTAAAGGAGAAATATTATTGTCAAAGGATGTCATACGTACAAGGGCTTCAGCACCAATAATTTCATTTGTAAGTATATTTATTTTAGGCTGAAGATGAAAGACAAAACTCTTATTTTCTAAAGCAGTCATTATAGTTCTTAACCTTTCCTGCTTTATTAAATAAAGGGCTTTTTTAGGAGCGTCAAAAACTCCGCTTTTAGATGTCAGTGAAGGTTTTAAAGATTTTCTTACATCATCAGCTTTACTTATGTATGAATAGATGCTTTCGCTTCTGTCTTCTATAGCACACATCCCGCAAATAAATCCAAGATTACATTTAGGATGGAAATGAGCTTGCTTTTGTAAAAAGCCATTACAGTCTCTTATGAATTTAGCAGAAAGCTGTTCTAAAGTAACTTCATCAGGAATAGTAAATAATTCAATAAAGTTGTCAGCATATACTCTACAGGCACTTATATAGAATTCATTTGCCTTTGTGAGATCAGAGAATGCTTTTAAAAATCGATTTCCTTCCTCTTCTCCATATATTCTGTTCAATGACTTAAAACCAATTATATCTGCATAAAATACAGCTAGTTTTCTATTTTCATTTTTATCTTCTATATGATCCTGAGCCTTTTTTATAAAAGAACTGTAAGATGGAAGTCCAGATATATTATCAAATTGCTCTAATCTTTCAAATAGATTTTTTATTTTATCATCTGACATTAATTTTGCAATAAATTGTGAGTCAGATAATTCTTTATTAAATTCCCAGAAGTTTTTTACTGATTCTAAAAATTCATTCTCTTTTTCTTCAGAATAGAAAAAATACTGCCAGCCACCAGCAGTTTCAGCATGAAATGTAGCTCTGATAACTTGTTGATAAAGAGTCTCAAGATTAGTATCTTTGTTTTTTCTTACTGTTGCACCAATAGAAATATTTTTATAGATATTTTCTTTCTTAGCTTTTTTTAGAAAATCTTTCATCATTTCTTCAGCTTCTATTTTTCCTTCATCAGAGAAAACTACTATATTTCCTGAAGAAAGAAATCCATAAGAGCTTTTTAGAAATAATGGATATTCCACTAAAAGTTTTAAAATATCTTTTTTAAGCTCGTTATCATTTTTATAAATAGAACTTTCAACATGTATTACAAATAAAACCGAATGAATATTTGTATTATCTTTTTTTAATTCTTTCATTATTAATTGTTGAAGTTCAATATTGTTATAAAGATACATTTCTTCTCCTTTGTTTATTTTGCCTAAAAATAAGTTAATTTAAAATAAAAAATCTTAATGTCTATTTACGAAAAAATTGTATCATAAAATATGTCTGAATACAAGAAGATAATGGAATTGGAAGGAGTCTGTATTGAATAAAAAAAATTCTTTTAAAGCTAAAAAACTAAATTTTCCTTGAGGTTTTTTAGAATAAAAATACAAAAATATTATGGGACAAAGTGAGTGGAATATAAATTTTTTTCTATATAAAACTTGTAAAAAAATTAAAAGTTGACTTTGAGTATACTCTTGGGTATATAATAAAAAGGATAATTGTAATAAGGAAGGGATGGAAATGTATAAAATAGTAGAAAAGAAATGGCTTACACCAATCATCTGTTATATGGATGTAGAAGCACCTGATCTGGCAGCATCAGCTCAGCCGGGGCAGTTTCTTATCATTAAGACAGATGCTAAGGGGGAACGTATCCCTTTGACTATATGTGACTATGACAGGAAAAAAGGAACAGTAGCTATTGTTTTTCAAGTGCTTGGAGAGAGTACTAAGAAAATGGGAGAATTTGAAAAGGGAGAATATTTTGCTGATGTAGTAGGTCCTCTTGGACAGCCAAGCGAGCTTATCCACACAGATATAGAAGAGCTGAAAAAGAAAAAATATCTCTTTGTAGCTGGGGGAGTAGGAACAGCTCCAGTATATCCACAAGTAAAATGGATGAAGGAAAATGGTATAGATGCCGATGTAGTAATTGGTACAAGAAGCAGAGATACTTTAATATTTGAAGATGAAATGAAATCTGTATCAGGTAATCTTTATGTATGTACAGATGATGGAACATATGGGAGAAAAGGAATGGTTACAGATGTAATAGACGACCTTTTAAAAGAAGGAAAGCATTATGATCATGCTATTGTAATCGGACCTATGATAATGATGAAGTTTGCATCTAAAAAATGCAGAGAAAACAATATTCCAAATACAGTAAGTCTAAATCCTTTAATGGTAGATGGAACTGGAATGTGCGGTGCATGCAGAGTAACAATAGAGGGAAAAGTTAAATTTGCCTGTGTAGATGGACCGGAATTTGATGGAGATCAGGTAAACTTTGATGAAGCAATGAGAAGACAGAATATGTATAAGACAGAAGAGGGAAGAAATATTCTCATGATAGAAGATGGAGAAACTCATCACAACCCTTCTTGTCCTAATCATGAAATAGTAGTGGATAAAAAGAAAAGAGTACCTGTGAGAGAACAGGAACCTGATATAAGAAACAAGAACTTTGAAGAAGTATGTTACGGATATAATATGGAAGAGGCTCAGGCAGAAGCTTCAAGATGCATCAGCTGTAAAAATCCTCTATGTGTGCAGGGATGTCCTGTATCAATAGATATACCAGCTTTTATTAAAAAGATAAAAGAGGGAGATATGGCAGGAGCAGGAAGAATAATAGCTGAATATTCAAATCTTCCAGCAGTATGTGGAAGAGTATGTCCTCAGGAAACTCAATGTGAAGGAAAATGTATACTAGGAATAAAAGGTGAGCCTGTATCTATTGGTAAATTAGAGAGATTCGTAGGAGACTGGGTAATAGCCAATGGAATAGAATATGAGATAAAAGAAAAGAACAACAAGAAAGTTGCAGTCATAGGAGGAGGACCAGCAGGACTTACAGCAGCAGGAGACTTGGCTAAGATGGGATATGATGTAACTATTTATGAAGCGCTTCACAAACTTGGAGGAGTATTAAGCTATGGGATTCCAGAGTTCAGACTTCCAAAGGAAAAAGTAGTGGATAAGGAAATAGAAAATCTATACAAGCTGGGAGTAAAAGTAGTAACTAATGCTGTAGTAGGAAGAACTTTCACAATAGATGAACTCTTGGACAGAAAGGGATTCTCAGCAGTATTCATAGGAAGCGGAGCAGGACTCCCAAGATTTATGAATATCCCCGGAGAAAACTATAATGGAGTAATATCAGCAAATGAATTTCTTACAAGGGTAAACCTTATGAGAGCTAATAAATCTGATTATGCAACACCTATAAAAATAGGTAAGAGAGTAATAGTGGTAGGTGGAGGAAATGTTGCTATGGATGCTGCCAGAACTGCTAAGAGGCTGGGAGCAGATACAACAGTAGTCTATAGAAGAGGAGAAGCAGAACTACCAGCTAGAAGAGAAGAGGTAGAACATGCCAAAGAAGAGGGAATTAAATTCCATTTTCTAGTATCGCCTACAGAAGTAGTTGGAGATGAAAAAGGCTGGGTAAAAGAGATCAAATGTATAAGAATGGAGCTTGGAGAGCCAGATGAAAGTGGCAGAGCAAAATTCTCACCAATAGAGAACAGCGAATTTATAATAGAAGCAGAAACAGTAATAATGTCACTGGGGACATCACCAAATCCATTGATAGCTTCAACAACAGAAAACCTTAAAGTCAATAGATGGAAGGGAATAGAAGCAGAAGAGGAAACTGGAAAGACTTCAAAAGAAGGAGTATTTGCAGGGGGAGATGCAGTAACAGGAGCAGCTACAGTAATACTTGCAATGGAAGCAGGAAAGAAAGCAGCAGCAGAAATAGATAATTATTTGAAAAATAAATAAAAAAATCATCACCCATGAGGTAATTTTACCTTGTGGGTGATTTTTCGTTTTGGCAGTTTATTTCTATAAATTGTGATGAAAAAGATGAACTTTTTGAAACAAAAATTTTTTAAAAAAAATGTCTTGAAAAATATTAAGGAAATAAATAGATTAAGAGCAATGTTAGAAGAATTTCAGAATGCTTTTTATTAGTGTCTTTATTCCAGATTTTATTTTTTTAATATACAAAAATAGAATGTTATGATAATATATGAATCGTTGCATTTATAAAAAAATTAAACGCTTTTAAAAAATATTAAAAAAAAAGTATTAGATATAAATAAATCAGTATATATTACTATGAGTTTAAAGGAGTGAAAAATGGAGAACAAAAGAAACACAAAGAATCAACCATTCTGTTGGCAGGAAAAAAAGATACTGAGATTATTAAGGAGTCAGTATTATGGGGGTAAAGAACATGACAAGCTTAGAAACTTGTATCTGACTCTTACTGAAATCTATAGTGATTTTAATGGACAGGATATCAAATACTACACTCAGACAATAGCCAGATACAGTGGTTTAAACAAGGAATGGATTCCAAAAGGATTAAAAATATTTGAAAAATTAAAAATGGTACAGCTGATAGAAGACAGAGACAAGGGAAAATTTAAAGGGAAAAGATTAATATTCACTCCTGAAAATATTGAAGAAATAAAGAATTTGCCCAATACCGAAAAAATCAATGATGATAATACCGTTTCTGAATTTTTAGAGCCATCAGAAGATAGTTCTTATTTAGAAGATATTAAAAGAGTAAAAGATATAAATAATACACACACAGGAGAAGAGGAAAAAGAAAAACTCAGTGATGCACCTATGGAGATACAGGATATATTAAAAAAATATAAGGAGCTGGGGCTACCAGAATATAACTATCGCCCAGACAACTATGTACTCTTGGGAGTGTGGAGAGAACTTGGCGCTGTAAAACTTTTTGAAGCACTGACACTAATGTCAAAGTCAGAGTTTGTTAAAAACAATATGAGCATCAACAGCATATTCAAGATAGAGAACCTAAAGAAAGCCTTGAATGGAAACTTCAAGGACAAAGAAAAGAAGAGCAAAGAGAAAAAGGAATCTAAGAAAAAATTCGTGAGACCGGTATATGAGGATTCTACAGGGAACTTTATCAAGGAGCTTTTAAATAAAATAGCAAAAGAGGATGGAATTGAAGATGAAGAAGTGTGAATACTGCGGAAAAGAATATGTGAAGAATGAGAGTGATTATCTTAAAAACCTTTCTGAAACTTTTAGAAAAAATTTAGAGTATCTTCCAACATGCAACTGTCTGGAAAAGAAAAAAGAAAGAGAACTGGAAGAGTTGGAAAGAAAAAGAACCAGAGAAAATATAGAGAAAAAAATGCAGAAATGCAAGGATATCTCTGTAATAGACAAGAAATTTCAAAACAGCAGATTTGAAAATGCTGATATAAAATGCGAACAAATGCAGCTGGCACAGCAGTATGTAAAAAGCTTTATGAAAAAAGAGAAGCAGGAAGGACTGCTGTTCTATGGTGGAGTGGGAACAGGAAAGACTTTCACCACTGCCTGTATAGCAAACTACCTCATGGAGAGAGGAAAGACAGTACTGGTAATGAATCTGGGGCTGTATCTCAATAAGCTCACAATAGAGTGGGGAGCAGCTGAAAGAGATATTCTGGAGCAGGTGGAAAAATGCGATCTTCTGGTGATAGATGATTTTGGTGGAGAAAAGGGGCTGGACAAAAATCAAACTGGATGGAGAGGAGAAAAGATATATAATCTCATAGACGCAAGATACAGAAGCGAAAAACCTTTGATAATATCTACAAATTTGAATTTCAGCGAAGATGAGGAAAAGTGCGAGATAAGCGAGAAGTTCTCAAGTCATGGACAGAACAGAATAAGAGACAGGATAATTGACATGTGCTTTCCTGTACAGGTAACAGGGAAGAGCAAAAGAGGGATGACAAAGCAGAAGTTTTTTGAATTTATGTATTAAAACTAAAAAGGGAGACTGATGTATGGAGAGAGAGGAATATATTTTTAAAAAACTTGGAAATCTATCCCCAATGAATAAAACTTTAGCAGATGAAATAGTAAAAGAACTGGGAGAGTGGACTACGATAAATGAGGTGGCAAAGTATTTTAAAAAACATAGAAATACTATTTACAACAAAGTGGAAGAGGGAGACATTCTTCACAGAAAAATGGGAACAAGTATTTTAATCTACACAAGGAGCCTGATTTTTTTACTGGAATAAAATTTAAACCTACAAAAAATTTTTCTCATAAAAAAAGAATAAAATAAAAAAAATCCTCAGTATAAATTTGCTGGGGATTTTTATTTTGAAAACTGATTTAGAAAAATCTTTTTTTAAATCAACTGGTAAAAGATAGCAAAGGAGTATAATTTAAAGCAAAATGAAAAATATCTATAAAACTAAACAACTCATTATTGTTCGCATTTATGTATAAAAGCGAACTTTTTTATTCTACGATTATAATCTTTAAATTTAAAAAAGTCAAGAAAAAAAATTGATTAAAAAAATAGAGGTTAAAAAAATGAGATTGGAAAAATTGCCTAAAGTAAAGCCATTACTATTCGCTTTTATACATAAACAAGAACACTTATTTTTTCTGTGTTAAAAAATATAATAAAAATAAAATTAAGGGGAGATAATTTAATGGAAAAATTAATGAAAATGGTGAAAAGAACTAATAAAAAAAGGGGGAAAAATATAACTCTAATAGCAATAATTACTTTTCTATTAAATAATTTTGCTTTTGGAGAAGACTATGAGTATGAGAAAATGATAACAGGTAAGGATAAAGATACAGTTTTAAAAATAGAAAATATAGAAAAAGAATCCTCACAAGTAGTTTTAGGATTAGGAATAGAAACCTCTGAAAATATAACAGTAAAAATTGATTCTATAACAACAACAGTGAAAGTTGATGAGACAACGGATACGGAAAGAGCAGCGGTATATGGATTAACAAATTTTGCCAATAAAACTAATTTATCAAATGGTTTAAAAGTAAATGCAAAAATAGAAGGAGATTTTGATACAGGAAGGATAGTTGGAATAAATAATACAACAATGGGAGATTTAAAAATAGGGGAAAGAACAGAAATAAATGTAGAAGCTCTAGGAAATTTTAAAGAGTTAGTACTAGATGGAATAAATGTATCTGCTAATACTAATACTGAAATTGGAAGTAATAGTGAAATAAATGTAAGCTCATCTATGGGGCGAATAAATGGTATTGGTACAGCAACTATGTATGAAAATACAAGTAAAATTACAATAGGAGATAATGTAAAAATTAAAGCAGAATTATTAGATGTAAATAATACACATACAAGTAAGAGCTGGGCAATAGCAATAAATAATCAAAATGGGGAGACAATAACTGCTGGAAATGGATTAGTATTAGGAGTATCTGCAATTGGAACAAAAGAAAGTAAAGAAGTTTCTAGTGAAGCAATAAATAATTTAAATGGAGGAAAAATTAAAATTGGAAATGGTTCAATTATTACTTCTAATTTTACTTCTGAAGCTAGAAAATTTAGTAACTATGCTATTGTAAATAATAAAAATTCTGAATTGACTATAGGAGATAATGCCTATATAGAGGCAAAAGGAAAAAATTCAGCAACAACAACAACTCTCTATAATGGAAATAACTCTACTTTAACTATCAGAGAAGGAGCTACAATAACGGTTGATGGAGATAATATTTCTACTGCAAGTAGTATATATACATCTGATGCAAAGACTACTATTGGGAATGGAAGTAATATAAATGCTTTTGGAAAAAACAATAACTTCACAATAGCTATATATAATGTAAATAAAGGAAATACTACTCTTAATGGTGGAACTAATATATATTCAGATAAGTATGCAATATTTAATACAGGTGGAAATGTATTAATTGAAGATACAGGATATACCAAAAAAATACAAGGAACAATAAATTCAAAAGGAGTAACAAGTATTTTATTAGATACTAATGATTCATATTTAGAAGGGGCAACATATAAAAGTGATGGAGGCATATTTGATTTAGGATTAAAAAATAAAGCAGTATGGTATGTATTATCAGCAAGTGGAGTATCAAAGCTTGACATGGAAAATGGGATAGTAGATATGACACAGAACCATAAAGGAGAAACTGTAGATGGAAGCCAGTATGTGCTCATAGATAATGCAACTGGAAGTGGAGGAACATATATTCTGGATATCTCTCCAGAGGATAAAGATCAAAGTACGACTAAAACAGATGGTATATATATAACAAAAGCTGATGCCCCGCAAAATAACTATGTACAAGCAGGAAAAACTTCTATTAATGGCTTGGTAAATCATGATTTTTCAGATAAAGAAAATTCTTCTATCATGATAGGTGCTTCTGATAAAAATGTGACATTTGAGGGAAGTGAATTCTCTGATATATCAAATGTGTATGATTATACACTGTCAATTGAAGAAAATGTACAAGGTGAGGAAGAGACAGAAAATATTTGGTATGTAACTGGGATAAATAAGAAAGAGGGAGAAGTAGTTGAGAAAGTAGAAGAAGATCTTACTTTAAACTATATGAATGCAGCATTATCACGTTTAGAAGTAGATACTATTCATAAAAGACTTGGAGAAATACGTGATTATACTTCAGAAAATGGAGTATGGGCAAGAATAGTATCTGGGGAAATGGAACATGATAAATCATCTGGAAAATTTAAGAATGACTATAATATGCTTCAAGTAGGATATGACAAAAGAAAAGAAACAGAAAAAGGAAGTGTATTTACTGGATTTGCAGTACATAAAAGAGATGGAAAAACAGACTTTAGAAATGGTGATGGAAAAAACCATAATATAGGAATTTCTATGTATAAATCATTTGCATATAATGATAATAGCTATACTGATATAATTCTTAAATACAGCCATCTTGATAATGACTATAAAAGTTATACTGAGAATAATCAAAAACTGGAAGCAGATTATAATACTTGGGCAGGAAGTCTTAGCTTAGAGCATGGAAAAAAATATGAAAAGAATGCTTGGTATGTAACTCCACATGTACAAATGAATTATACATATGTAAAAGGTGCAGATTATTCAATGAACAGTGGAGTAAGAGTAGAACAAAGAGATATTAAAAGCTTGATAGGAAGAGCAGGAATATATGCAGGACATGACTTTAAAAAAAGCAGTCATTTTGTAAAAGCAGGAGTATTACATGAATTTGCAGGAGAATATGGCGCTAAAATAACTGGAGAAGATGCAAGTTTAAATAAGAAATACAGTGGAAGAGATACATGGGTAGAAGTAGGAATAGGTGGACAGTTCAAAGTTGGTAAAACAGGAACTACACATTTATATTATGATGTAGAGAAAACATTTGGAAGTGATTTTGAAACAAACTGGCAGGCAAGTGTTGGAGTGAGAATAGAACTTTAATACTTTTTATAAAATAAAAAAAGATATTAAGGGGGAATTATGAAGGAAAAAGACTTTATAAAATTATACAAAAATAATAGGGGTTTAAAAAATTTAGAAGAAGCAAAAGAAAAAATAGAAACATTCTGGACTACACTGTTTATTGTCTTAGAGGAAGAAGAAAAAGTTACATTTAAAGGCTGGGGAATATTTAGAAAAAAAGAAATGAATTCAAGAAAGGTAATCCTACCTAAAAATAAAAAAACTATCTATACCACTCCTAAAACTGTAATAAAATTCAGGGCAGGAAAAGAACTAAAGGAAAGTATGGTGATTGAAAATGAATAAGGGAGATTTTACAAAAATATATAGAAAAATGGATAGGACAAAGGTAAGTTTAAAGGAAGCAGCAAAGGATATAAATGTATTATTAGAAACAATAAAAGAAGGACTAAAAATAAGTGGAAAGGTATCTTTTGCTAAAAGAGGAATTTTTGAGGTTGTAGATAAAAAAGCTAGAAATATAGCTAATCCTTCTACATGGGAAATTATGAGAATAAAGCCTCGAAGAACTGTTAGATTTAGAACTTCAAAGCCACTTAAATGGAAAGAAGAAGGAAAATCATGGTAGAATTAAAAAGTAAAAAAACAAGAATTTTTAAAGAAATAATTTACGCTTTTGTTGGAGCAATATTCTTATCTTATGTATTCAGCATATTTTTAAGAGGTGATCTAGCATTAATAATTGGAATATTAGCTTTTCTATTATTTTCTTATTTTGCAATAGTAAGCGATAATATCAAAGTCATAATAGATGGAGATGACCTCATCTTTTATAATGGAAAAAAGAAAAAATATCATTATGCAATAAGTCAATGTTCCTTCAGTTCATCAATTGAATATAGCAGTGGAATTGATACATGCACCCTTGTTGTAAAAACACCAGAAGATGAAATTGGAGAATATATAGATTGTAGTATGCTTGGAGAAAAAAATTACTTAGAACTATTGAATATCTTAGGATTTAATGATGAAGTAGTATTAGAAACTACAAAGAAAGAAAAAGGGGAATTTTAAATGAGAGAAATATTAGAAAATATTTTTAGTGGACCAGTAAAATATATAATGATAATCTACCTTGTAATAGGATTACCACTTACTTTAATTTATAGAAAAAAAATGAAGAATAAAACAAAGAAATATCTTGAAGAAAATCCAACTGCTTCTAAAATAATAATTCTTACAAGTACATTTTTAGGAGACTTTTCAGATAATTTAGATGTAGTAAAAGTAGATGGGAAAAAGCCAAATATATTTTGTGAAAAAATGAAAAGAGGGATACTAGTTTTACCAGGAAAACATGTGGTAGAGGCAGAAGCCTCATGGACAAGGAAAAAAGTATTTAAAACAGTTCATACATCTACAGGGCATAAAAAGCTGGAAATAGAAGTAGAAGCTAAAAAATGTTATAGTTTAAAATATAATACTGAAGAAAAAAAATTTGTTTTTGAAGAAGATGAAAATATATAGATTTAAAACAGATAAATAATCAGAAATAACTTGTAGGGAGAATTGAAAAATGATAAAAATTAAGAAAAGTAAAGGAAGTTTAGGATTTGGATTAATATTTGTAGCAATATGTTTGGTAATTTTAGGAGTAACAACATTAAAAGAAAGATATTTTGAAAAATCTGTACTTGCAATAAATAATAAAACAACATCAAGAATTAATAATGTAAAAATAATATATGCAAATGATAATGAAATAATAGAAGTAGGAGAGATAAAAAGAGAGTCTAAATATAAACATAAAATAGATACTAAGAAAATAGGAACTATTTTATTAGGCTATACTGGATATAATAAAAAAACTTACTTGTATCAGGTAGTATCTCAAATAACTCCTAAAATGGATAGAGTAGAAGTTATCTTAGATGATTCGAGCCACCCAGAAAAAATTAAAATAAAAATAGGAAATAAATAAAAGAAGGTATCAGATAATATGCAGAGTAATATAGAAAATTTAATGAAAAAATGGGGAGAAGATCTAATTAGAGTACTTCCAGGAACAATTTTAAGAATAATATGGATAATTTTCTTAATAATTATAATGAAACATGTTGTTAATATAATTATCCAGGCATTAAAACTATTAATGGAAAAAAGTCATGTGGATGAACTCTTATCATCTTTTATTCTCTCTTTGACTAAAACGATAATATATATAGGATTTTTCTTTTTGGTAATAGGCGGTTTAGGGGTAAAAGCTACTTCCTTAATAACATTATTAGGAACAGCAGGGTTAGCAGTTGGATTAGCATTGCAAGGAAGTTTATCAAATCTTGCTGGAGGAGTCTTAATACTGTTTTTTAAACCTTTTTTAAAAGGAGAATATATAAAAAGTAATTCAGGAGAAGGAACAGTAGAGAGCATTCATATTCTATATACGATTCTTACCACTCTTGATAATTCAAGAATAATAATACCTAATAGCCAACTTGCAAATGCAGCAATAATAAATATATCAAGAAATGATGAAAGAAGAGTAGATCTAACAGTATCAGTAGCATATGGAACCCAAGAGGAAAAAATAAAAAAAATACTGACTGAAATAGCTGAAGAAAACTCTAATATTCTTCATGACAAAGGATATACAATAAGAATGAACAAACACAATTCAAGTTCATTAGATTATGTATATAGAGTATGGACAAAAAAAGAAAATTATTGGGAAGTATATTTTTCTTTAACAGAAAAGGTAGCAAAATATTTTGAAAGAGAAAGAATAGAGATTCCTTATCAAAAAATAGATATCTACAACAAAGCAAAATAGTATATTGGTATAAATTTGGAGGAAGAATGGAAGAGTTGAAAGAAGGTAAAAATATTGAATCAGTTGAAAATAAACCACCAGTAAATTTAGATAGAGGTGGATTTGCATGGGGATTTTTAGGTTTTTTTATTCCAATAGTAGGCTTTATATTATGGCTAGTATGGAGAGATGAAAAACCTAAAACAGCAAAATCATTGGGAATAGGAGCTCTTGTAGGTGTAATAATAGGTTTTATATTTATTGTTATTTATTTCTTGATTATGATGTTTGTTTTAGGAATGGCTATTACTAATGGATAAAAATGATAGATTAAAAGTAAGGTAAAATCTAACAGCAGTAAAAAAATAAAATTATGCTTTAAGGAGAGATTTATGAAAAAAATTATACTGATTTTTATAGCTGGAATAATTTTAGGAGGATTATCTTTTTTTATAAGTAAGATTGTCCCTCAAAATACTTCATTATCTCCACAAGAATTTAGAATAGCAGCAGAAAAACTTGGTTATAGTGTAGATGACTATAAAAAATTAAGATCAGAAGTTGAAGATATATTTCATGGTCAAAAAGACTCACTTATTGCTATAAAAACTAGTGAAACTTATACCAAAGATAAAGTAAAGACATATATATGGTATTTTTTATTTGAAAATGATGATCAAGCATATGATTTTTTCTTTCTTTTAAAAAGTATCTATTCAGCACCTGAAACAATGCCTAGAGGAACTTATATATTTCAATGGGATAATAAAAGTAAGGTGTTTGGAAATACTCAATATTATGATCAAGTAGGAAACAATGGAACTCTTGGAACTATTTGGAGAGTAGATAATACAGTAATTTTTAGTGAATATTTTTGGAGTGAGAGACCTAAGGAATTCTTTGAAGAAATAGGGTATAAATATAAATAACAAGGAGAAAATTATGACAGAGGGAGAGTTTTTAAGATTCTATAAGAAAAGAAATAATAGTAAAAATCTTAAGGTTGTAAAAGAAAAGATAGATTTATTCTGGAATGTATTGCTGAAAGCACTGGAAGAAGATAAAAAAGTAATATTCAAAAACTGGGGAGCATTTGAAAAAAGAGAGATGAAAGTTAGAAAAGTATTAGTTCCAACATGGGAAAAAGCACAGTATATTAAACCTAAGGAATCAATAAAATTCAGAGCAGGAAAAAGTTTCATAGAAATAGCTAATGGTGATACAGATGAATAAGAGAGAACTGACAAAACTATATATTAAATTGAGTTTATGCCCTATTTCACAAAATAAGGCAAAAGAGGAAATAGAAGAATTTTTTGAAACATTGAAAGAAGCTATAGTTATAGATGGCAAGGTGAAATTTCCAAAAATAGGAACATTTGAAATACTCACAAGACAGCCGAGAAAAGTATCTAATCCTGTAACAAGAGAGCTGATGACGATTTATCCCAAGAAAATAATAAAATTCAGAGCATCTAAAAAAATAAAATAGCCAAAATATCAAAAAGGACTATCTGCCATAACAGGATAGTCCTTTTCTTTTTATAGGTATCACTTATTCCAAAGAGTTCAATCTATCTAATACAAGTTTGCATAAAACTTTTATTCCTATCTTTATTGAATTTTCATCAGCCATAAATTCAGGATTGTGAAGAATACATTTTCCTTTGTTAAAATCAGTCTCTGTTCCAAGCCATAGGAAAACAGAAGGAACTTTTTTAGTTACAAATGAGAAATCTTCTCCAGCTGGTAAAGGATTGGGCTGAATGATGATATTATCTTTTCCTAATAGAGGATTTAATGACTTTATAACTTCTTCAGAAAGAGCTAAATCATTAAACATAAAATCATATCCATCTTGATAATTTAATATTCCTGTACACTCATAAGCCTCAGATATATCTGTAACTATCTTGTTAAGCCTCTTTTTTATAAGATCAGCAGTACCAGTATCAAAAGTTCTTACTGTTCCTTCTAATATTACATGATCGGAAACAACATTGTATCTGCTTCCACCAGTTATTTTTCCAATGGTAACTACAGCATTTTCACCAGGTCCCATATTTCTGCTGATAATTGTCTGTATAGAAGATATGATATTTGCAGCTGTAACTATGGCGTCTCTTCCTTCTCCCGGGAGAGAACCATGACTGCTTTTTCCTTTGATTTCTATAGTTATTCTGTCTGATCTGGAATTCGCCACACCAGGTCTGAAAGCAACAGTACCAGTAGGGTTTCCAAATACATGAAGAGCAAAAGCCTCGTCAACCTTAGGATTTTCTAAAAGTCCATCAGCCATCATAGCTCTTGAACCACCTATAGGAGCAGACTCTTCATTAGGCTGAAACATGAATTTTACATTTCCTTTTATTTTATCTTTTAGTTCACTCAGCACAATTGCAGTACCAAGAACTATAGAAGTATGCATGTCATGCCCACAGGCGTGCATTGTATCTGGAACTTTTGAAGAAAACGAAAGATTATTAATTTCATTGATAGGAAGAGCATCCATATCTCCTCTCAATAAAATAGTTTTTCCTTCTTCACTTCCTGTAAGGTCAGCAATTACTCCATGTCCTCCCACATTTTCTCTTATCTTTACAGGGAGCTTTTTTAATTGCTCAGTAACTTTAGCAGAAGTTCTGACTTCATTTCCACCAAGTTCAGGATGTTCATGAAGATCTCTTCTAAAAGCTATTATTTCATCTATATGTTTATCTATTACATTTTCTATATCAGAAAATTTCATGTAATGAGCCTCCAATCAAAAATTTTTTGTTGAATTAATTAAAGATAAAGTACTTCTCCTGGTCCTAAAGGAATACCTAAAGATATCCAGATAATAGCCATGATTATCCACATAATAAGCATTGCTACTGTATATGGAATCATTGTAGAGATAACAGTACCCATTCCATATTCTTCATCATATTCCTGAGCCAATCCTAAAATGATAGGCATATATGGGAATAGAGGAGAGATTATGTTAGTAGTTGAATCTCCTATTCTATAAAGCATTTGAGTAAGAGATGGAGCATATCCAAGCATATAGAACATAGGAACAAATATAGGAGCAAGTAAAGCCCATTTTGCAGATCCACTTCCTATGAATAGGTTGATAAATGCAGTCAATAGAATAAACATTATGAAAAGAGGAATTCCTTTCAAGTTCATTGAAGTAAGCATTTCAGCTCCATTAACAGCAAGTATATATCCAAGTTTACTCCAGTTGAAGTATGCAACAAATTGTCCAATGATAAATACCAGTACAATATATGAAGACATATCTCTCATTGCAATAGTCATATATTTAGGAACATCTCCAGCTACTTTGATTTTTCCCATAGTGATACCATAAGTGATACCAGCTACTAGGAAAAGTATTAAAAGTATAGGAATGATAGCTTTTAAAAGTGGAGAATCCAGTAAAGAACCAGTTTTTGCATTTCTAAGAAAACTATTTTGAGGGAAAACTGCTACAAATAGAATGATTAAATAAATAGCAGTAGCTATTCCAGAGTTTCTCAATGCTCTTTTCTCTAAAGGTGAAACTTCTTCTTGAGTTATTATTTTTTTACCAGTATATTTTCCAAGTCTTGGCTCAATTATTTTTTCTGTGACAATAGTACCTACTATTGCAAGAAGAAAAGTAGAAGCAGCCATAAAGTACCAGTTACATACTACTGAAACTTGAAAATTAGGATTTACTATCTTAACAGCTTCTGTAGTGATACCTGCTAAAAGTGCATCTGTACCAGCAACTAAAAGGTTAGCACTAAATCCTGCTGTAGTGGCAGCATAACCTACTGCAATACCTGCCAGAGGATGTTTTCCTAAAGAAAGGAAAATAAAAGCTGATATAACTGGGATAACAACGATAGCAGCATCAGAAGCTAAGTTTCCGCATATACCAATTATCATTATCATGAAAGTTATTATTCTAGGATAATCTTTTAATGTAAGGATACTGTTTCTCATGAAAGATGAAACAAGTCCAACATGTTCAGCCAGTCCAATACCAAGTGTCATAACCAGTACAAGACCTAATGGAGAGAACCCAGTAAAGTTCTTAACCATGCTTTGAAGCATAAAATTTATTCCTTCTGCTGATAATAGACTTTTTGCTACTACTACCTTGCTAGTAACTGGGTCAACTACCTGTATCTTAAATATTGTACATACTGCTGAAATAATAACAATAGCAGCAGCCAGACAACAGAAAAGAATAAATGGATGAGGTATTTTGTTTCCCACTCTCTCTACCCAATCCAGAAAACCATGTTTTTTTGCATTTACATCTGCCATAATAAAACCTCCCTTATATAAAAGCGTTTCAATATTTTCAGACGCCTTTTCAGACATCGATGTGATATCTTATTATATATCTTATTTTAAAAAAAGCAACTTTTTTATATTAAAACTATATATAAAAAATTTACATATACATCAATAAGATATATACAAAAGGAAGAAAATAGAAATATAGGTAGGTACTGATTTTGGCGAAAATAAGTTATTTTTTGAAAAAATTATCTGCTATTGCAACTAAAGTTAAAACACCAGTAACTATAGAATTTTCATCAGGGTTGAAGCAGTTTGAATGAAGAGGATAGTTTTTTTCATTTTCAAATCCACATCCTAATCTGTACATTGCTCCTGGTATTTTTTCAAGATAACAGGCAAAATCTTCTGATCCCATAGAAGGATAAGGATTATAGATAACATTTTCTTTTCCTAAAATATTTTCACATGTATTTTTTATTAAATTAGATATATTTTCGTCATTTGTAACTACAGGGGTTCCCTTGTTAATTTCAACAACAGCATTTCCTCTAAAAGTTTTAGCTGTTCCTTCAGCTATTTCTGTTAATCTTGTATGAAGAAAAGTTCTTACTTCTGGAGAAAGAGCTCTAATACTTCCTATTATTTCAACTGATTTAGGGATAACATTTGCAGCATTTCCACCATTAATAGCAGCCAAAGTTATAACTCCAGATTCTAGAGGAGATACTTCTCTTGAGAGAATATTTTGAACTCCACAAATAATATTTCCAGCAATCATTATAGGGTCTACAGCCTTATATGGATGAGCAGCGTGTCCTTGACTTCCTTCAATAATAATCTTAAAAGTATCAGAAGAAGCACTCATTTTTCCAGAACGATGAAATATAGTTCCTGCTTTTGTATCAGGCCAGCAGTGAAGACCAAAAATAGCTTCAGGAGCAGGGTTCTCCAAAGCACCATTTTCTATCATTGATTTAGCTCCTAATCCCTTTTCTTCTCCAGGTTGAAATAAAAGTTTAACTGTACCATCAAAGCTATCCTTATATTTATTTAAAATATAAGCACAACCTAATAGGCAAGTTGTGTGTATATCATGCCCACATGCATGGGCAGCTCCATCATTTTTTGATATAAAAGGAACAGGAGTGTTTTCTTGAAATGGAAGAGCATCCATATCAGCTCTAATTGCTAAACAACGACTGCTATTTCCTTCGATTAAAGCAACAACACCAGTTTCTCCAACTTTTTTTATATCTGTTATTCCAAAAGATTTTAATTTTTCAATTACAAATTCAGAAGTTTGATATTCAACCATAGATAATTCTGGATTTTGATGTATGTGTCTTCTAATTTTTATAAGTTCACTTTCAAAGTTTTTAATTTCATTTTTTATAATATCTAAATTCAACATGATATCCTCCTAATTATTAGTTAAACAAAAACACTAGCTCCAGGTCCTAATGGAATATTAAATGTAAACCAAATGATGATAGCAACAGTCTGGACAATCAGAAGAGTAATGGTAAATGGAAGTTCAAGAGAAATTATAGTTCCAACTCCAATTTTTTTCTCATAATTATCAGGCTTGTATTGTTCTAAAAGTCCTAAAATAACAGGGACAGCTCCAGCTATAGGGGAAATAATATTAGTAGATCCATCTCCTATACGATATGCAGCCTGAGTAAGTGCTGGAGAGAAACCAACCATTGAAAACATAGGAATAAATATAGGAGCTAATATCAACCATTTAGCAGAAGAACTTCCCATAAGAAGATTTAAAACTGTACAAAGGCATATTAATAAAATCAAAAGAGGAATACCTCCAATATCTAGATCTTTTATCGTGTCAGCACCTTTTACTGCAACTATAGTAGCAAGTTTACTTCTTCCAAAAAGATAAACAAACATAGAAGCAGGAAACATAGTAACAAATATTGAAGTCATACCTAATAATTCTTTTTGCATAAGTTTAGGAATATCTTCAAGCTTTGTAATTACTTTAGCTCCAACTCCATAAGCAGTACCAGTTACAAAGAATACTGAAAATATTATTGGAAGAACAGAAGACATAAGTGGAGATTTTGGAAGAAATTGCCCACTGTCATTTCTGAAAAAAGAATTTTCTGGAAGAGATAAATATAAGATAACAGCTATGACTATTACTACAGCGATTCCAGAATATAAAAGACCTCTTTTTTCATCTTGAGTCAATTCATATTGTGATTTTTCATGTTCTTTCATTTCTATTTTATTGTCATCAACTAATTTTGCTAAAACTTTTTCAGTAACAACTGTAAGAACAACTGTAAGTATAAGAGTCATAGCAGACATGAAATACCAGTTTATAACTGGAGATGTAGAACCTGCTATATTCATAGATTTAGCAGCACTTTCAGTAATACCAGCTAATACAACATCACTACCTGATATAAAAAGACTTGCACTAAGACCTCCAGAAGCAGCAGCATAACCAGCAATAACTCCTAACCATGGATTTCTTCCAAGAGCTTTAAAAACAGCTGCTCCAATAGTCGGAGTAAAAAGAATTCCAGCATCAGAAGCAATACTTGAATTGATTCCAACAAACATTAAAACAGCAGTTACTACAAAAGGTGGTGCTTGTAAAATCATTTTTCTTATTAGAGAAGAAAGAAGACCTGTTTGTTCAATAAGTCCAACTCCCATCATCATAACTAAAACTAATCCTAATGGTGGAAAGGTGATATAAGTTTTTACAAGATTAGAAAGAAAGTTTCTCATTTCAGGATAAGATAAAAGATTTTCAACTTTGACTGTAGTCATAGCAGCTCCTGTAGATTGTGCAGACATATATTCTACAGAAACACCAAAATGAGAAAAGATAGTAGAAGTTACTAAAGTGATAATACATAAAAAAACAAATAGCCAAAAAGGATGAGGTAGTTTGTTTCCAAGCCCTTCAATTATTTCAATAAAAACATTGATAAATCCACTCTTTTTTGTTGCTGAATTTGACATATAAATCCCCCTTTAAAAGTTTTAAGACATATTTTCAGACATTGTTGTCTTGTTTTAAAGTTATACACTAAAATGAAAAAAATGTCAATATGTTTTATAAAAATCTATAAAATTGGAAAAATAGCAAAAAAATAAAGAGTAAAAATTATATTTCTACTCTTTATCAATAAAATTATTTATCTGTTCCTTCTACAACATCACCATTAACTACTACATGAGTAGGAAGAGCAAAATTAGATAGAGGATAGTCGCTCCATACAACTATATCAGCATCTTTTCCGACTTTAATACTTCCAACTCTATGATCTTGTTTCATAAATGAAGCAGGGTATAGAGATATTGCTCTTAATGCTTCCCATTTTTCCATCCCAGCTCTCACTGCAAGCCCAGCACAAACATTTAGGTATTGTAATGGAACTACAGGAGCATCAGTAGTGATAGCTATTTTCTTTCCAGCGTTGCTGAATAAAGCGACAGATTCAAATCCTTTTCCTTGTAATTCGATTTTTCCTCTGTGTCCAAGTGAAGGACCCATTATCATTGGATAGTCAACTTTCATAAGAGAATTAAATACATCTTTAGCACAAGTACAGTGATCAAGAGTCATATCCAAATCTAATTCCTTAGCAAGTCTTACAGCTGTCATAATATCATCAGCTCTGTGAACGTGAGCTTTTACAGGAATTTCTTTTTTAATTACTGGAATAAGAGCTTCCAGTTTCATATCAAATTTAGGGTTCTTTCCGCTTTCTTTATCTCTTAAATATTCTTTTGCTTTAAAAATATATTCTCTGAATAAAGCAGCAATTCCCATTCTTGTCATTGGAGTTTTCTTTTTATCGTTATATGTTCTTTTTACATTCTCTCCAAAGGCAGACTTCATAGCTACAGATTCACTTAAAAGCATATCATCAACGCATTCTCCATATGTTTTGATACATGCAAAAGTTCCACCGAATACATTTGTAGAACCGGGACCACTTCCAACAGTAGTTACACCATGAGCAAGAGCTTCGTTGACAGTTACATCAAGAGGATTTATTCCATCTAGACCTCTCATTTGAGGAGTAACAGGATCATTTTTCTCATTGTGGTCGATACCTTCAAAACCTTGGCTGTCTCCTTTTAATCCTAAATGTGTATGGCAGTCTACTAATCCAGAAGTTACATATCTTTTACCAGCATCAATAACTTTATCAGCAGGAACATCAATAGTTGTTTCTATTGCAGCTATTTTTCCATCCTTTACTAAAATATCAGCTTCTACTTCTCTTTTTTCTTCTACGTCTAAGATAGTTGCATTTTTAATTAATAAGATTCCATTAGTTTCCATTTTATTCCTCCATTTGATTTAATTTTTATTTTATAAATAGATATTCTCCAGGTCCAATAGGAAGACCTAAGAAATACCAGATTATCATTAATCCAACCAGTGTAACAAAGATAACTATTGAATATGGAAGTGTAAGGGAGAAAATTGTACCAAATCCTGCCTCTTCTTCCTTTGAAACTACAATTCCTCTTTTTCTTCTCTCTTCATCATATTGAGCCATCAATCCCAAAATAACAGGAATGTCAGATCTCAAAGGTGAAATTATATTAGTAGCTGAATCCCCTATTCTGAATGCAAGCTGTGCAAAAGCAGGAGAAATATTTAAAAATGCCAGCATTGGAACTATCATAGGAGAAAGAAGAACCCATTTAGTAGAACCAGATACCATGAAAGGATTTATAAAGGCAGTAATAAGAGCTACCAGTATAAGTAAAGGCAGAGGTCCAACATTTGCATTTTTTAGTACAAAAGAACCTTTTATAGCCATAATTTTAAAGATGTTGCTTTTATTTAGAAGTTCAATGAATAGAGATGAACTTAGAATTGTAACCAGTAATGGAACTGCTTTAGCAACTCCTTTTTGAAGATATTTAGGTACATCTCTTGATGATGTTATTTTTTTAACTCCTATTCCAAATCCTATTCCAACTGAAACAAACAGGAAAAAGATTATTGGTACAAGAGAAGAAAGTAATGGAGAATTAGGAAGAAAAGCTCCATTGGCATTTTTAAAGAAAGCATTTGGCGGAAGAGTAAGAGCAGCCATTATCACTGCGAAAAACAGGAATCCATAAAATGAATATTTTAACCCTTTTTCTTCATCTTCAGTCAGCTTGTATTGGTCAAGAGCTTCAGTGTCACCTAAACCAAAATTTTCACCACCAGTTATTTTTACCATGAATTTTTCTGTTACCCATGTAAGTGACAGAGTTAGAAAAATTGTAGACACAGCCATGAAATAATAATTACAGAGAGGTGTAACAGTAATATTTACTCCAACACTTGAAGCAGCCTGTTCTGTAATTCCAGCAAGAAGAGCATCAGTACCAGAGATAAGTATATTTGAAGTATATCCTCCACTGCAAGCAGCAAATCCAAGAATGATACCTAGTTTAGGATTTCTTCCTATAGAAGCATAAAGTACTCCTCCAATAGTGAAGGCAAGAATTACTCCAGCCCCTGACATTATATTTGAGTTTACACATACAAAGATAAGAACAGCTGTAATAAGACTTTTAGGAGCTTTCAGCAGATATTTTCTCATAAGTACATTAAAGAATCCAGTCTCTTCAACTACTCCGATTGCCATCATAACAATTAATACTATTTTTAAAGATGGAAATCTAACATAAGTATCTGGAAGATTAACAATAAGTTTTCTCATGTTATCAAAAGTAAGGAGATTTACTACCTTTACAGTGACCATTTTAGCAGCGTCTCCGACTTTTTTACCTTCATCGAGATAAGTAGCTTCAAAACCTAGTTTAGATAAAACAAAAGAAACTAAAAGAGTAAATAAGATAAAGATTCCAAATAGTATAAAAGGATGAGGTAATTTGTTACCAGCCCTCTCAATAAATTTAATGCACTTAGCAGCAATGCCAGTTTTTTTTTACAGTTGTTGCCATAAAACTTCCCCCTTTTGTAGAATAAATTGCATTGTATACAATTCTTTTGTATAATACTACTACAAAATATATATAAAGTCAATTGCTAAAGTGGAAATTTTATAGAAAATATATCAAATAAAAACCATAATGTTATTTATATGAAAAATAAAAATAAAATTTTATATAAATGATACGTTTTTTTCCAAAAAAGTTAAAAATAAAAAGGCTGTTTCACAAATGGAAACAACCTTAATGTATTTAAAATTAATATTTATGAAACTAGAGGACCTAATTTTTTTCCTCCAAGAAGATGGAAGTGAAGATGGAATACTTCCTGACCACCATATTCGTTACAGTTAGTTATAACTCTGTAACCTTCCTCTGCTATTCCTAAGTCTTTAGCTATCTTGCCAATAGCCAGATACATATCTCCTATTATCTCTCTATCTTCAGGAGTTATATCATTTACTGTAGGAATTTCTTTTTTAGGTACTACCAAAATATGTATAGGTGCAGCAGGATTGATATCTTTGAAAGCTAGAACATTATCTGTTTCATAGACAATAGTTGCTGGAATTTCTCTATTTATTATTTTTGTAAAAATAGTAGCCATAAAATCATCTCCTAATTAAATATAAGTCTTATAAAATAAAACTTAGATACTTTCTATTTTGTTGATTCTTTTTTCATGTCTTCCACCTTGGAATTCAGTACCAAGGAAAGTATCTACCATTTCAAGAGCAAGAACGTCTCCGACGATTCTTCCACCCATTGCAAGAATATTGGCATTGTTATGTTCTCTAGTCAATCTAGCCATAGTAGTGTTTGTGCAAAGAGCTGCTCTTACACCGGGAACTTTATTGGCAGCAATAGAGATACCTATTCCAGTTCCACAGATAACAATTCCAAATTCAGCTTTTTTATCAGCAACAGCATGTCCTACTGCATGACCAAATTCAGGATAATCTACAGAGTCAGTTGAATTAGTTCCCAAATCCAATACTTCATATCCTTTTTCAATAAGATGAGTTTTTACTTTTTCTTTTAGCTCAAATCCACCATGATCTGCACCTAAAGCAATTTTCATAATTATTACGCCTCCAAATTTTAAAATTAAAATACAAAAGAACAGGCTGGCAAAAATCTCACTTTTAGTCAGCCTGTGGTATTGCTATTGATTAATCTTCAAAACCTTCAAAGTGAGGGTGTCCGTGCTCTAATTCTTTTTCAGTAGCTTCTCTTACACCAGTTACTTCAACTTCAAATCTGATATTTTTACCAGCAAATGGATGGTTTCCATCAGCAGTTACAACATCATCTTCAATAGCTGTAATAACATATTGCTGCTCAGTTCCATCATCCATATCAGCTATGAACTCAAGTCCTTCATAGATATCTTCGAACTCTTCGAAATCAGCTTTAGCCATTTCTTCAACAAGCTCTTCATCATAATCTCCATATCCTTCTTCAGGAGTAAGAGTCATAACAGTTTTAAACCCTTTTTCTTGTCCTTCTAAAGTTTCTTCGATTTTTGGAACAAAGTTTCCTAATCCGTGGATGTAGAAAAATGGTCCAACTTCCTTTGTATCCTCTAAAAGTTCATTTGTATCGTTATCATAAACTTTAAATTCTAATGTTACTACATTGCTTTCAGCAATTTTCATAAAAAATTCACCTCTTTAAAATAGTTTTTTCTAAAAATCTTCATATAAATAAGAATACCATAATTTCTGATAAATTTCATCAATTTTTTTTAAAATAATAAAATAATATAGAACAGAATAGTATTAGAACCAAAAATACATGAAAAATATATTAAAATAAAAAATATTTAAAGGATTTCTATTTATAATTTAGTAGGTTACAAGTAATGAAGGATTTAAAATCCCATGTTATATTTTACATTTTCCATATTCTCTTTGGAAGTTAATTTTTCGAGCAGAATAAATGCTGTTTCCAAAGCATTTTTGGGAGCAGAGGATGTAATGATATTATCATCAATTACAATTTCTTCTCTCACAGGGATTGCTCCATAATTTGAAAGCTGTTTAAAGTATCTGTCATTATCTAAAAGGTAGGTAGTAGCTCTCTTGTTTTTAAGAATGCCGCTTTCTCCTAGAGAGATGACGCCAGTACAGACTCCAAGTATTATTTTATTGTTGTTATGAAAGTGCTGGATAATACTTTGAAATTCTTCAGTTTTCATATCGTTGAAAAATCCTGCTTTGCCGAATCCGCCGGGGATAACTAAAGCATCGTATATTTCTAAATTTAATTTTGTATTTTTTAAATTTATTTCTGGTAAAATTTTAATATTCCATGTACAATTAATTATATCGTGGAAGCTGCAAGTGGTAACAAGAGTGTCCTTTTTTCCTACAACCATATTCCAGCCAAAAACATCGATAAATGGAGATACTTCAAGGATTTCAACGCCTTGTGAAATGAGCACCAATATGTTTTTCATAATTTTCTCCTAAAAAAATAAATTTTATTGACTAATTAGATAAAAAGCTTTACAATACATCGTATTTAACTTTTTATATAAATATGTTATTTTACTCAATTATATTATAAAAAGAAATAAATATCCATAACAAAAAAATTATTAAAGGAGGTAAGATGTCAAAGCTAGACCAAAATAAGACTCCACTATTCTCTGTATTGAAAGACGAATATGTTGGAAGGGATATTCTTCCATTTCATGTGCCTGGTCACAAGAGAGGAAAAGGAGTAGACAAAGAATTTTATGATTTCATGGGGAATGGACCTTTCTCCATAGATGTAACTATTTTTAAAATGGTAGATGGACTACATCAGCCGAAAAGCTGTATAAAAGAAGCTCAGGAATTAGCAGCAGATGCTTATGGTGTTAAGAAAAGCTTTTTTGCAGTGAATGGAACTTCTGGTGCTATTCAAGCAATGATTATGTCTGTAATGAAAGCTGGAGATAAGATATTAGTACCAAGAAATGTACATAAATCAGTTTCTGCTGGTATCATATTAAGTGGTTCTGAACCTATTTATATGAATCCAGAGGTTGATGAGGAGTTAGGAATAGCCCATGGTGTCAGACCTCAGACTGTAGAAAATATGCTGAAACAGCATCCAGATATAAAAGCAGTACTAATTATAAACCCTACATATTATGGAGTAGCTACTGATATAAAGAAAATAGCTGACATAGTTCACAGTTATGATATACCTCTTATAGTAGATGAAGCACATGGACCACATCTTCATTTCCATGATGAACTTCCTTTATCAGCAGTAGATGCAGGAGCAGATATCTGTACTCAGAGTACACATAAAATAATTGGTGCAATGACTCAAATGTCGCTTCTACATGTAAATTCAGATAGAATTGATACAAACAGAGTACAGCAGATACTAAGTCTTTTACATACAACTTCACCTTCATATCCATTGATGGCATCATTGGATTGTGCAAGAAGACAGATAGCAACAGAAGGGTATGAGCTTTTAGACAGAACTATAAAACTAGCTAAGAGATTCAGAAATGAAGTAAACAGAATACCTGGAATGTTCTGCTTTGGTGATGAAATAGTAGGAAGAGAAGGAATTTTTGCTTTTGATCCTACTAAAGTAACTGTTACAGCGAAAGAGTTAGGGCTTACAGGATTTGAGTTAGAAACTCTTCTTGTAGATGACTATAATATTCAAGTGGAGCTTTCTGATTTTTACAATGTATTAGGACTTATAACTATTGGAGATTCAGATGAAAGCATAGATAAGTTTATAGCTGCTTTGAAATCAATAAGTGAAAGATTCTATGGAAAAGTTACAAAGGTAAAGAGAAACTTTATAAAAATGCCTTCTGTTCCAGAGCAAGTGCTGATACCAAGGGAAGCATTCTACAGTGAAAAGAATACTATACTTTTTGAAGAAAGTGCTGGAAAAATCTGTGGAGAAATGATAATGGCTTATCCACCTGGAATCCCTATTATCACTCCAGGAGAGAGAATCACAGATGAAATAATCGACTACATAAAAGATTTAAAAGAAGCTAAGCTTCATATACAAGGAATGGCTGACCCTGAACTTATAAATATCAATGTAATCGAAGAAGAAGACGCTATTTATCTATATACAGAAAAGATGAAGAGCATGATGTTTGGAGTTCCAATGAACCTTGGAGCAAACAAAGCTGGAATCGAATTTGGACCAGATACTCTTTGTGAATACTATCCAGATACATTTGATGAAATGGAAATCATAGAAGTTGAAAAACAAAAAGAAAACTTCAATGAATGGAATCTTAAATATAAGAATACTATTCTTAATACTTGTGAGAAACTTGCAACTTCTGTAAATGAAGCTGTAAGAGATGGATACAGACCAATAGTAATAGGTGGAGACCACTCTATAGCTCTAGGAAGTATTTCTGGAGTATCACTTGAAAAAGAGATAGGAGTAATATGGATAGATGCTCATGGAGATATGAATACTGATGAATCAACTATCACAGGAAATATCCATGGAATGCCTCTTGCACTTTTACAGGGAGCAGGGGACAGAGATCTTGTAAACTGTTTCTATGAAGGAGCTAAAATCGACAGCAAAAATGTAGTTATACTTGGTGCTAGAGATTTGGACTTCAAAGAAAGAGAGATAATAGATCAGCTTGGAGTAAAAGTTATATATCATGATGAAGTTCTTCAAAAAGGATTGGAAAATATTCTTGAAGAGATAAAAGATTACTTGAAAATAGATAATCTTCATATAAGTTTTGATGTTGACTCAGTAAATCCTGAAATGGCTCCTGGAGTAAGTACACCAGTAAGAAATGGTTTCACTACTGATGAAATATTCCAAACATTTAAATACTTGTTTAAAAACTACTTTGTAACATCAGTTGATATAGTAGAATTTAATCCAGTAAATGATAAAAATGATAAGACATTGAAATTTGTAAATGAATTAACTGAATATGTAATAAATCCAGACTAATAATTTGGTAAATTTACGGGGTGATTAAAAATAAACTTTAATTGCCCCTTTTTTTTTCTGAAAATAAGAGTTATAATATATTATAGGGCAGAACACTTCTAGACAGGGGGTAAGGCTATGATCAAATTACTTATTGCTTTGATAATGATGACGACAACACTTTTTGGAGGAGATTTCATTAAGATAAATAATTTTATTGTTGAAGAAGTTCCTATAAAAAGAAAATTGGAAAATCATAAAATAGTCAGAGTAGTGGATGGAGACCAAGCTTCCATTGGGTTATATGGAATAGTTGACTCAAAGAATAATTTCATCACAAAACCAAATAATATGCTTATAGCTATAAAAAGCAACTACATTTATCTTGTAGACATAGACTATCGTGAAGGTATGATGACAAAAGATGGAAAATGGATAGGAGAGATGGGAGTATATAATTATAAAGATAAAGAATCGCAAATGTACAGTGAGTTAAAAGATAAAACTGAAAGAGATCTCATAATAATTTATAAAAAAGACGGCAGAAAATTTCTTTATGGATATCTGAATTTTGATGGAAAAGTACAAATACCTATGATATATGATGAAGTAAATTTTTTTTCAGAAGATCTTGCAGCAGTTAAACTCAATGGTAAATGGGGATACATAAATAAAAATGGAAACAAAGTCATAGATTTTAAGTATTCAAAAGCTGGTTCTTTTCAAAAAGGAGAAGCGCTGGTAAGATTAGATGGAAAAGAATTTTATATAAATAAACTTGGAAATAAAAAAGTAGCTAAAAGTTTTTTTAGAAATAGAAAACAGAATATAAGCGACTTTTTTTATAGTATAAAACATATGCTGTCTTCTTTATGGAGTGAAAATATAAAAGAAAAATAAAATAGAGGCAATATCTCGGGGAAAAATAACAGAAGGAGATGTTGAAATGAACTTTTTTGCAGCAATTGCATCTTTAGAGAATAGAGATGGAGAAAAAATATTTAAGGTAATTTTAAATGATGCTTTGATTTTTTTAGTCAAATTACTCATTTTTTTACTTGTTATATATATCGGGAAAAAAATTACAGAGTTAGTATTAAAATACATTGATAAAGTTTCAAGAGATAGAATTGATCCTGGGGCAAGACAGTTTAGTAAATCTTTTATTAAACTTGGATTATACATAATATTTTTTCTCTTTGGGCTTCTTGTATTTGGATTTAAAGAACAGTCAATTATAACAATGATAAGTGCAGTAGGTCTTGGGGTAGGTATTTCACTCAAAGGATTTCTTTCTAACTTTGCAGGAGGAGTGGTAATCTTATTTACAAGGCCTTTTACTGTGGGAGAATATATTGAAGTGAATGGAGCTTTTGGAGAAGTCTATAAAATAGATGTATTTTCAACTCATATAAATACATTGGACAGTAAGCGAGTAATAATACCTAATAATGTTATGATAAGCAGTAATGTAATTAACCATGATGCCAATGAATATAGAAGAATAAAACTGACAGTACCTGTTTCTTATGAGTGTGATCAGAATAAAGCTGTAGAAATACTGAAAAATATAAGTGAAACATTTGAAGGATTGGAAAATGAAAGAAGAAGTTTTATAAATATAATGAGCTATGGAGATTCATCAGTAAATATTTATTTTATAGTATGGACAAGGAGAGAACATTATTACAGTGTAAGAAGTAAACTCATGGCACATATTATAAAAGTGTTCAATGATGAGAATATTGAAATTCCATATAATAAACTGGAAGTAAATTTAAAAAATTAAAATAGAGGTGAGTAACATAGAAAAAAAAGCTTTGAGATTCTTAAAAGATTATTTTTTTATAACATTAGGGTGTTTTTTATATGCTTTTGCAGTAAATTATTTTTATGTAAGTAATCATTTGGCTGAAGGAGGAGTTACAGGGATAGCTCTTATCATTTACTATCTGTTTAAAACTCCTGTAGGAACAACTTATTTTATAATAAATATACCTTTGTTAGTAGTTGGCTGGAAAATGCTGGGGAAAGATTTTATAGTAAAAACTCTTTATGGAACAGCTATGATGTCCTTTGCTCTGGATTTTACATCTGGATTGAACGGGGCTACAGATGATGTTCTTTTAGCTTCTCTTTATGGAGGTTTTATAGGAGGAATTGGACTGGGAATAATATTCATGTCAGGAGGTTCTACTGGAGGAACAGATATTATAGCCAGAATAATGACAAAATATAGAGGAATACCAGTGGGAAGAGCTATGTTCATTTTAGATGTGGTAGTTCTTTCAGCAGTAGCATTCCTATTTGGAAAAGAAATTTTTATGTACACTTTAATAGCAGCCATGGTATTGACTAAAACTATAGACTTTTTACAGGAAGGGCTTGATAAAGCAAAAGCTGTAACAATAATTTCAAGAAAAGCAGAAGATCTGAGAGTCAAACTTATGGATGAAACAGGAAGAGGAGTAACAATATTAGATGGATCAGGAGGATATACCAGAGATTCTTTTGATATAATATATTGTGTTGTGAGTAAATACCAGATAGTGAAATTAAAAAGAATAGTAAGAGATATAGATCCAGAAGCTTTTCTTACAATAACTGATGTATCAGAAGTATTGGGAGAGGGATTTAAGGAACTTAATAAGGAATAGAGATGAAAAATATATCTGCACCTGAAAATTGACATAATGAAAAGTATAGTTGATTGTATATAAAGGATAGTTTATGGTAAAATAGAATATGCTAAATATAATTCATTCAAGGAGGATTTAGATGAATAAAGGATTAAAAGAGAAAATAGCACTTCTTAATGATGAAGAGAAATATCAGGAAATTGTAGATATAGTTCTTGCAACAAAAGAGGAAGAGAGAGAGTTTGAAATTATATCTGAATGGGGAAGAGCAGAGAATAATTTAGGAAATTATGAAAAAGCTATAGAGATACTTATTTCTGTTGAAGATGAAGGGAAAGGAGATTCATTATGGAACTATAGAATGGGGTATGCTTACGGTGGTTTGGAAAATTACGAGAAAGCAGCTGAATATTTTGAAAAATCAAAGAATTTAGATCCTGACTATGCATGGACATATTTTGAACTTGGATGGAATCTTCAAAGAATAGAGAAAAATGAAGAAGCATTGGATGCTTTAAAAAAAGCTGTAGAATTAGATTCGGAAAATACTTTTGCCCTTGCTGAAATTGGGGATATATATGAAAAGCTGGATAATTATGAAGATGCTTTGGAATATTTTAAAAAGGCAGAAGAACTAGGAAGAGATGATTATTGGGTAATTACTCATATAGGATGGTGCCTGACTCAATTAGACAGAGATGAAGAGGCCTTAGAATATTACATGAAGGCTTTTGTGGGAGAAGAGGACAATGTATGGCTTATATCGCAAATAGGAGTAACGCTTGGAGCACTAAAGAGATATGAAGAGGGAATGGAATATTTAAGGAAGGCAGAAGAGCTGGCAAGAAATGATGGCTGGTTGAACTCTGAAATAGGATGGCAGCTGGCAAGAATGGAAAAACATGAAGAAGCAGTGGAATATTTTAAAAAGGCAGAAGAATTAGGAAGAAATGATTCATGGCTTTACAATCAATTAGGGTGGAATCTAGGAGTTTTAGGCAGATATGAAGAGGAACTGGAAAGTCTTTATAAGTCTAAAAAAATATCAGAAGATGATATATGGCTTGAGTCTGAAATAGGATGGACTTTAAGAAATATGTCAAAACCAGAAGAAGCTATTAAATACTTAAATAAAGCTAGAGAGTTAGGAAGAGAAGATGCATGGATTCATTTGGAACTGGGATTGGCATTGGGAGATTTAGGAAAAAATGAAGAGGCATTGGTTGAATTAAAAAAGGCAGAAGAGGCTGGAGATAAAAGTATTCGTCTTTATTCTACAATAGCATGGAATATGGGACAATTAAATAAAAATGAAGAAGCTTTGAAATATCTGAAAATAGCAGAGGAATTAGGAAGAAATGATATATGGCTATATTCAGAAACTGGTTGGAATCTTGATGCAGTAGGAAGAACTGAAGAAGGAGAAAAATATCTTCAAAAAGCTATTGAACTGGGAAGAAATGATTCATGGATATATTCTGAAATAGGATACAGTCTTTCAAGAAATGAAAAAGTGGAAGAAGGAATAGAATATTATCTAAAAGCAAAAGAATTTGGAAGAAATGACATATGGCTAAATTCAGAAATAGCTTGGTCGTATGATGTTGTTGGAAAATATGAAGAGGCAGTTCCATATCTTGAAACAGCTGAAAAATTAGGAAGAGATGATATATGGCTGAATTGTGAATTTGCTATTTGTCTGGGAAGAACAGAAAAAAGTGAAGAAGCTATAGCCAGATTATTTAAAGCTCAGGAATTAGGAAGAGAAGATGACTGGTTATATTCAGAAATAGCATATAATTATGGAAGATTAGACAGAGCAGAGGAAGCTTTGATTTATTTAGATAAAGCAGAAAAAGCAGGAAGAGATGATACTTGGCTTTATTCAGAAATAGGATGGAATCTAGGAACTTTGGAGAGATATGAAGAGGGATTGAAATATTTTGAGAAAGTAATAGGAATGGGAAGAAATGATGAATGGATTTATTCACAAATGGGGTGGACTCTTGCCAAGTTAGGAAGAAATGCTGAAGCAGCAGAAAACTTAAAGAAAGCAGTTGAACTTAATCCATATGACAGCTGGATAGAATATAATCTTGGAAGAGTACTGAGAAAATGCGGGAAATATATTGAAGCTATGGAGCATATAAGAAAAGCAGCTGAAATAGGTGGATATGAAGGATGGACAGATTTGGAATTAGCATGGAATTATGCTGAAATAGATGAGAAAGAAGTAGCAAAAGAGTATCTTGAAAATGTAGAAAAATATTTAGATATAAATTCTGATGCAGTAAAAGAAGATTATAATATAGTTAAATTTTTAATAAATGCTATGCCAATAATGTTTTCATAAAATATAAGTATTGACATATAGACTTTTTAATGATAATATAAGTTAAATTTTAATTAAGGAGGTGAAACACATGACAAATTCAACATTTAAAAATAGCTCAATCTGGAAAAATATTGGTGAAGTCACAGCTCAAGATGGCAAAATGACACTTTACGTGTATAAGTCTGTCCAGTTTACGGCAAATAGTGTGCTTTCACCAAGGAAAAAGATAGAGAAATCATAGAAATTTTATGATGATTTTTTGAAATTGTATCTAAATCCGGGAACGCATTTGTCGTATCCCGGTTTTTTTATGTCCAAATTTCAAGAAAGGAATCAAAATTATGAAATATAAATTTTTAAAATCCTGTGGTGCAACTATGATGATGAGTGCAAAGCAGGTATTTGATGGAAATATATTAACAATAGGAGGAGAATATTTTATAAAATTTGTGCAGTTTATTATGCTCACACTGATCTGGAAGTCTCTTGTAAAAGATGGAAAGAGTTTTGATGGTGTAGAATTGTCGCAGATACTGACATATTCTCTCATGGCTTCAATTTTAAAACCACAACTGGATATTGTAACTCCAGCTACTTCTGCTCTCTGGGAAGGGTCTATCATAGGAAGATATACAAGACCTGTATCTGTCATAGGAAGCCTTGCAGCTGAAACAATTGGGAGGTACTGGATACCAGTATTTATCTTTTATGGACTCCCTCTGTGGATATTGTCTCCATTGCTAGGGGTAAATCCACTTCCTGCTTCATTTATAAATGGAGTATCGGCATTTATAAGTCTCCTTCTAAGCGTATCATTGGGATTTGCCTTAGACTTATTATTTGCTTCTTTTGCAATAAGATTGAAGAATGGCTGCTGGGCTGCTACCAGAGCTAGAGAAAGTATATATTCTTTGCTCTCAGGAGCTCTTATTCCCTTTGTATTCTTCCCTTGGGGACTTGGAAAGGTATTTGCCCTCCTTCCGTTTGGTTCTATTGGAAATGCTCCATTGACAATCTATACAGGGATGGAAAGTGAAATTATAAAAACAATAGGAATACAAATCTTTTGGAATATTATCTTATGGACAGCTGGAATAAAAATTTTTATAAAAAGTGAAGAGAGGATGATTTCATTTGGTGGATAAAATAAAAACTTTAATAAGAATGTTTAAAATATATGGAAAAATGGATTTGTTATGGTTTTTAAGAGATACTAAATACTGCCTAATGTATATATTTTCAGATATGATATCTACACTGGCAGTTGTAGTGGGAGTATTTCTTTTAGCAGTGAAATTTGATGGTATTGGAGGAATGACTGAAAAAGAGATAATATTTATGCTGGGGTACTCTGTGTTGGTAGAGGGAGTGTTTGCACTGTTTTTTATAAGCAATAATGCAGGGCAGATAAGCAGAACAATAGGGAGAGGGCAGATGGATCATAAGATGATACAGCCAGTTCCTGTGTGGATGCAGTTAGCAGCAGAGGGATTTTCTCCAGTATCGGGAAATGGAGTGCTTCTATGTGGAATAGGGCTGATATATTATTCAGTTTCTTCCTCTGAAATAAATTTTTCTGGAATATGGATAGTAATGCTTTTAATAAACTTAGCAGCATCATGCACTATAATGGTATGTACAATATATATATTATCATGTACAGCATTTTATGCTCCAGCAGCAGCTGAAGAGATAGCTTCAGTTGGAATAGGGATGTTTGAATCATTAAAAAATTATCCACTGGGAGGAATGAATAAATCAATACAGATTTTTTTCTGTTCATTGATACCAGTTGGGATGATAGCGTGGTTTCCAAGCAGGATACTTTTAGGAAAATTTGATATTATGATATTTATGGTAGGAACAGCAGCAGCTTTCCTTATTTTAGCCATATTGATTTTTAAGAAGGGGATGAGATATTATGCAAAATATGGGTCACCAAGATATTCCAGCTTTGGCCATAGATAATGTAAGTAAAATATATGTACAATGGCAGAGAAGTGGAAAAATGAAGGATATAGTAAAAAATCTTTTTTCACCAGAAAAAAGAGAGATAAAAGCTTTAGATGGATTATCTTTTAAAGTATCTAAAGGGGAATTTTTAGCTTATGCAGGAGCTAATGGGGCTGGAAAAAGCACAACTATAAAGATACTTTCAGGAATTTTACAGCCATCAAGTGGAAATATTTCCGTCTTGGGAATGGCTCCCGGAAAAGAAAGAATAAAACTTATGGAGAATATAGGGGTGCTATTTGGTCAGAGAACAGAATTATGGTGGGATCACCCTGTAATAACAAGTTACGAATGGAAAAAATCAGTTTGGAATATACCACAGGATATTTTTGATGAGAATCTTGCCATGGTAACTGAACTTCTGGATTTGTCCGATATACTAAAAACATTTGCCAGAGAGCTTAGTCTGGGTCAGCGTATGAGAGCTGATTTAGGAATGCTTCTTCTCCATAACCCACAGATAATATTTTTAGATGAACCAACATTAGGGCTTGATGTTCTTGCTAAGAAAAAGATGATAAACTTCCTAAAGAAATTAAATAGGGAGAAAGGGACAACAATAGTTGTAACAAGTCATGACATGGATGATTTAGAAGAGATGGTTGAAAGAATAATATTACTCTCTAAAGGACAGATAGCTTTTGATGGAAATTTTGAAGAGTTGAGAAAAGTACAGAATAATTCCTCAAGGTTGATTATAACTTCAACTGGAGAAGCACCAGCCTTAGATGAAATGGAATTTATAGGTTCAGAAGATGGAAAACACAGCTATAAATTTGATAAGGAAAAAATTAAAATAAATGATATTTTTAAAAAGCTTTCTCAATATACAGAGATTGTTGATATAGAAATAATAAAAGCTCCAATAGAAGATATCATAGCTGATTTATATAACAGCTGGAAAAAATAAGTATTAAAAAAAGGACAGGACTCCTTCTTAGGAAACCTGTCTTTTTTTCTTATTAACAATTATATTTTTTATATTACCATTTTCCATTACAACAATTCTGTCAGAAATTTGATTAACAAAATCTATTTCATGGCTTACAATTACCATTGTTATATTGCTTGATTCTCTAAGCTGCTCAATAACATTCAATACTTCTTTAACCATATCAGGATCAAGAGCAGATGTAGGCTCGTCAAAAAGAAGAACTTCTGGATTTCTAGCTAATGCTCTGGCAATAGCTACTCTTTGTTTCTGCCCTCCTGAAAGAGCTTTAGGATAGAAATCTGCTCTGTCTTTAAGCCCAACTTTTTCTAAAAGGTCATAAGCTATTTTCTTTGCTTCGCTTTTGTCCATTTTATCTACTACTATCAATGATTCCATTATATTTTGGATAGCTGTCTTGTGAGGGAAAAGATTAAAAGATTGAAAAACCATTCCCATTTTCTTTTTATCAGGAACTTCTATATTTCCAGAATCTATTTCCTCCAGACCGATAAGGCATCTGAGAAGAGTAGATTTTCCACCTCCAGATGGCCCTATAATAGAAACAACTTCTCCTTTTTCTATATCGAGATTGACACCTTTAAGTATCACATCCCCTTCTAAATATTGTTTAGATAAATCATTAACTTTAATAATCATATTATATCATCACCTTTTTTTCCATTCTTTTAAAGAATATAACAACTATTGTAGAAAGCCCTAAATATACCACTGCACATATAAAGAATGGTGTTATAGAAAAGTCACGAGTAACAAGTTCTCTTGAATTTCTTAATATTTCAGCCATTCCAATAGCAGAAACTAATGAAGTATCTTTGATAAGTGATATAGCTTCATTAGATAATGGTGGTAATGCTGTAATAAGAGCCTGTGGAATTATTATTCTGATCATAGTCTGCCAGTACTTCATACCAAGTACTTTTGCAGCTTCATATTGTCCGGGATCGATTCCCAAGATGCTTCCTCTAAATATCTCACAGAAATAAGCTGTGTAATTTATAACAAATGTAAGAGAAGCAGCAGCAAAAGGTGTTAAAGTAATACCAACTACTGGAAGACCATAGTACACAAAGAAAAGCTGAAGTAAAAGAGGCGTCCCTCTAAATACCCATGTATATACTTGAATCATATTGCTCAATGTTGTATTTTTTGAAACTCTTCCTAGGGATAATAATATCCCTAGAGGAAGAGAGAAAAGCATTGTGACAACATATAAGTTAACCGTTAATTTCATACCTTTTAAAATAAATATTACATTTCCATCCATAAAGTTTATTCTCCTTATTATTTAGTTGTTCCTAGCCATTTTAATGAAATTTGATCAAATGTTCCATCTTTTTTCATTTCATCTAATAGTCTGTTAATTTCATCTAGCAAAGCTTTGTCATCTTTTCTTAAAGCTACTGCAAAGTATTCATCAGACAGAGACTCTTCAGAGAAGCTTAAAGTATTTTTCTTAGCATTGTAGTATTTTCCAGAGATAGCATCCATAACTACTGCATCTGTTCTTCCAGCTTCAAGATCAAGAAGTGCTTCTACATTTGTTGCATATTTTTTAATTTCTTTAAGTTTTGGAGCAATGGCATTTCTTTCAACTGCCTGTGATCCAGAGCTTCCTAATTGAACTCCTACTACTTTTCCTTCAAGTTCGCTGACTTTGTTTATTTCATTACCTTTTCTTGAGAAAATGATTTGTCCATCTACAAGATATGGAGTAGTGAAGGCTGCCTGCTTGCTTCTTTGTTCTGTGATTGTCATTCCATTCCATACCATATCAATGTTTTTGCTTCTAAGATCAAAGATGATTCCATCCCATTCACAAGGTTTGAATTTAACTTCAACACCCATTCTCTTAGCAACTTCTTTAGCAAGATCGATATCAAATCCAACTATTTCTTCATTTTCATCTCTGAATCCCATTGGAGCAAATGTAGCATCCAGTCCAACTGTAAAGTATCCATCTTTTTTTACTTTTTCTAAAGAACCATCAGCTGCAAATAAGCTGACAGAAGCCAATATCGTGATAACTAAAACCGCCATAAATAATTTTTTCATAAAGATCTCCCTCCATATTATTAATATCAAGATTAAAATAAAAAAGCCATCTGACATAAGTATCCAGATGGCTTTAACTAAATTAGAAAGCATTAAGTTCCACCATAGATACAGACTCGTTTTTGAACTACAACATGAGTCTGCATCTATGAATAAAATTCACAAAAACAAACTCTTATCTATGATGATGGTGATGTAATGTGTTTTTAAGAACGCTAGTGACTTTCATAATTATCTCCTCTTAACTAAAATTTATTATGAACCTATAATACTCTCATAAAAAGAAAATGTCAATACTTTTTTTAATAAAAACTTTTTTTTATTAAATTATCTGAATTTAATGACACCATTTTCAAGTGAATCAACCACTGCAAGAGCTTCAACTTTAACACCGTTATCGATTAATAGTTTTTCACCCTGCTGAAAACCTTTTTCCACTGCAATACCAGCACCAATAACTTCAGCACCAGCAGATTCAACTAATGATTTAAGACCTAATACAGCATTTCCCATAGCTAGAAAGTCATCTACAATAAGAACTCTGTCAGTAGGTTTTAAAAACTCTTTAGCTACACATATAGTATAATCTTTATTTTTTGTAAATGAAAATACATTAGCTGTATAGAAATCTCCCATAGTAGAAGGAATTTTTTTCTTAGCAAAAACAAGAGGTACATTAAAGGCATAAGCAGCAGCCAGTCCTATTGCAATTCCAGAAGCCTCTATAGTAAGTATTTTATTAACTCCCTGATCTTCAAATCTTCTTTTAAATTCTTCTCCCATAGCCATCATTAGGTTAGGGTCTATTTGATGGTTTAAAAAACTATCTACTTTTAGAATATTCGTTCCAATGGCTTTACCATTCTTCTCTATATATTCTTTTAATAATTTCATATAAAAATTCCTCCGACAAATTATGATTGCTTATTTAATAGTAAGTAAGATATATAATAGCATATTTTCAAGAAAAAACCAGCAAAATTTTAATTATTTTGATTGAATTTCCCAAAATAGTTTTTCACTTGTAATTGGAAGACTTCTTACTCTAGCTTTTGTTGCGTTATAGATAGCATCAGCAATAGCTGGAGAAGCTGTATTTATAACTACTTCACCAATAGATTTAGCTCCAAATGGACCAGTAGGTTCATTTGAATAACTGAATATAACATTTATATTTCCTAAATCTTTTCTTGAAGGAATCTTATACTGCATAAGTGTATCATGTTTAACTTTACCTTTTTCATCAAATTGGATATCTTCATAAAGAGCAAGTCCAATACCCTGAGCAATTCCTCCCTCTACCTGTACCTGAGCCAGAGCAGGATTGATAGGAGTACCACAGTCTACTACAGAAAGGAAGTCTATAACTTCAGTATTTCCAGTGAGAGTGTCCACTTCCACTTCAGCAAAACTTGCAATAAATGGAGGAGGTGATGTAGCTCCACCCCAAGTTGCAGTAGTAATAATCTGATTTTTACCTTCAAAAGATACAGCTCTTTCACCAATATCTCTCAAAGAAAGTTTATTTCCATTTTTATCCTGTACTGATTCTCCAAGATATTCTAATTCCTCAACAGAAGTATTCATTAACTTAGAAGCCATGTCCATAACTTCTTTTTTCATTTTTTCAGCAGCTAAAATTACAGCATTTCCAGTAACATAAGTACCACTTGAAGCGTAGGCACCTGGATCATATGGTGAAGTATCAGTATCAGCAGTATTTACTATGATTTTTTCTACAGGTACTTCAAGTATCTCAGAAGCCATTTGACCAAGAACAGTATCGCATCCCTGTCCCATGTCAGTAACTCCCATATAAAGTGTGTAATCTCCACTGTCATGAAGTTTTAGAGTGGCAGAGGCAGTATCTACATTAGCAATACCTGATCCCTGCATTGTAACAGCCATTCCACTGGCTCTTACTTTTCCATTTCCCATATCTTTCACAGTTCTGTTTTCCCAATCAAAAGCTTCCTTACCAATAGAGATACATTTTTTAATATCTCCACTGACTTTATCAGAGTGATCTACAAGATTTTTTATTCTGATTTCTGTAGGGTCTATTCCCAGTTTGTGAGCAAGTTCATTGACAGCAGACTCTACAGCAAAAGTTCCCTGAGTAGCTCCATATCCTCTGAATGCAGCACCTACCATAGTATTAGAGTAAACTATATCAGCCTTACATCTCATAGGGACTTTAGCATATAAAGGGAAAGTCTTATATACTACAAGAGAAGTAACAGTTGGAGCATGTTCTCCATAAGCTCCTGTATTAGATAAAACATTTATATCAATAGCTTTTATATTTCCTTCTTTATCTGAACCGATTTTTACTTTTAATCTCATAGCATGTCTTGTATTAGAGTATGCTTGAGTTTCTTTTCTTGAATAAATTATCTTAGAAGGTTTTCCAGTTTTCATAGTAACAAAAGCTGGGTATATTTCACAAACAGAAGTCTGCTTTCCTCCAAAACCTCCACCTATTTTAGGCTTGATAACTCTTATTCTGCTGCTTGGTATTTCAAGAGCTCTAGCCAGATGTCTTCTCACATGGAAAGGAATTTGAGTAGATGAAACTACAGTTAATCTTCCATGAGCATCTAAATAGCATGCAGTTCTGTAAGTTTCCATCATTGCATGTATTTGAGGCTGAGTATAGTAAGTTTTTTCTATGATTACATCACTTTCTTCAAATCCTTTTTCTACATCTCCCTTAGTTTCAAGATATGAAGAAGCAAGGTTTCTTTTATTGTCAAATCCTATTGGGAAGTTTATATGTATATCTTCAAGATGAACTAATATATCTGAGTCTAAAGCTTTTTCATAATCAATGACAGCTTCAAGGACTTCATATTTTACTTTTATAAGTTTCATTGCTTTTTCAGCAGTTTTTTCATCAACAGCAGCAATAATTGCAACAGGATCTCCCACGTATCTCACATATTCAGAAAGTATTTTTCTGTCATATGGAGATGGTTCAGGATAAGACTGCCCAGCAAGAGTGAACATAGTATTTGGCACATCATGGTGTGTATAAACAGCTTCTACTCCAGGAACTTTTTTGGCAATACTTGTATCTATCTCAATTATTTTTGCATAGGCATGAGGTGATCTTAAAAGTTTTACAATAAGAGAGTTGTTGTTTATAACTAAATCATCTGTATATAGAGGTCTTCCAGTTATAACTCCAATACTATCTATTTTCTTTATAGACTTATTTACTATTTTCATTAGATTTCTCAGCCTCCATAAAGTTTTTTATTGCTCTAAGCTGTGAAACATATCCACTGCATCTGCATAGATTTCCATTTAAATAATGAAGTATCTCTTCATCTGTTGGATTTTTATATTCCTTCATCATAGCAAGAACTGTCAAAGTAAATCCGGGAGCACAATAACCACATTGCTCTGCTCCTTCATCTGCCATAAAATTAGCAAATTTTGCAGCTTCTTCCTGACATCCCTCAATAGTAGTTATTTTTTTATTATTCATTCTGGCAGCTAGTGTACTGCATGAAAGAACGGGCTTATCATCAACAAGGACAGTACAAAGTCCGCAAGACCCAGTGTCACATCCTCTTTTTACACTTAAATATCCAGCTTTTCTCAATGTATCAAGAAGGTACTCATCCTCTGATATCAATAATTCTCTTTTTAGTCCATTTACTGTTAAAGTTAAAAGCATTATAATACCTCCTTTATAGCTCTCTTAGTCATAACTTTAGATATTGCAGCTCTATATTCACTGCTTCCTCTCATATTAGAACCAAAAGTAATCTCTTCAGTTATAAGGGCGCATGCTCTATCAATAACTTCATCAGTGATATTGTCAGAATTATTTAATAATTCCATTGCTTTATGAGCCAGTTTAGCTTTTCCTGGTCTTATACCAATGGCAATTCTGAAATTTCCATTTTCATTTGTAACAGCTGTATTAGTTATAGCATAGTCAGTTTTACTTTTTCTGATGCTTTGGAAAGCTCCTTTTCCAGCAGCTTTTCTTATTTTTATTTCAACAAGGATATCTCTTGTCTTCCCTTCTGTTGATAAATATTCCTCCAGAGAAATCTCTCCTCCATTGAAAAGAACAACAGTAGTATCAAGAGATAAAAGTGCAGGGATAAGGTCAGAGAAACCATATTTAGAAAAAACAGTAGCTCCAACAGTAACATTATTTCTGAATTGAACTCCTATTATACTTTCTACAGATTTTGAAAGTATCCCATCAAATAGGTTTAAGATAATAGGGTTAGTTTCTATCTCTCTGAATGAAACCATAGCTCCAATATGAATATATTCTCCCTCTTCTTTGATGTAATCAAGAGAAAGAGAAGAAAGATCTATAGCAGTATTATATGAAGTATTTTCCATTCTAAGATAAGAAGTTCCCCCAAGTATAATATTTTTTTTGCTTTTTAAAAGTTCGTCATAGGCTTCCTGCAAAGATTGAGCAGGAAAATATTTAGAAAAACTAAACAAGTTTTACCTCCTGTGTTATTATATTATTTATATTATACCACGAAAAGACAGCAGAGTATCAATAAGAAATCCTCAAAAGAAGACAGCTTATACACCTGCTCTGCTGTGTGGTAATTTATTTGTTTTATTGAGAAACTTTTTCACCTTTTAATGTTTTTTTAACTTTCTCATCTAAAGGCAGAATGATGTTAAGAAGAACTGCAATAGAACCAGAAACAACAATTCCAGAACCACCAAATATAAGCTGAATACTTGCTGGGAAATATTTAAGAGCAGCAGGAACGCTTCCAAGTCCATAACCTAATCCTAAAGATACAGATAAAATAACTGCATTTCTACCTACAAGAGGCTCTTTAGTAATAAGATTGATACCACTTATAGATATCATAGCAAAAATCATTACTAAACTTCCACCAAGAACACTAGCAGGAACTATTGAAAGAACAGCACCAATTTTTGGAAAGAAAGCTCCAGCAACTAAGAAAGCAGCACCAGTACCAACAACAAATCTGCTCATGATACCAGTCATTGCAACTATACCTGTATTTTGACTGAAAGATGTAGTAGGCAGTACAGAGAATACAGAAGCAAGTGCACTTCCAAATCCATCAGCTAATATCCCACCAGAAAGCTCTTTATCAGTAACTTCTCTATTAGCTCCACCCATTGTAACTCCAGACATATCTCCAACTGTTTCAACAGCAGAAACAATAAACATCATAATCATTGCAAGACATGCATCAGCATGGAAAGCAAGTCCATAAGTAAAAGGTCTAGGGAAACTCATAAATGCAGCATTTCTTACTGGAGTAAGATCAACTTTACCCATAAAGAATGCAACAATAAATCCAACAACTGTTCCTACAAATATAGAACCTGTACTTGTAATACCTTTAGTAAACTGCTTAAAGAATATTACTGTTATAAGAACTACCATACCTATGAAAAGATTTGGGAAAGAACCAAAATCAGCAGCTCCAACTCCACCAGCAAAGTTGCTTACTCCAACTGGCAAAAGAGAAAGACCAATAGACAGAACTATTACTCCAGTTACTACTGGTGGAAAGTATCTTCTTATTTTCTTTATAATAGCACCAATAAATATCTCGAATACAGCACCTACCAAAGCAGCTCCAAGGATACCTTCATATCCATATTTACTTCCAATAGACAGTGCAACAGGAACAAAAGCAAAGCTTGTACCAACAACAATAGGAAGTCTTGCTCCTATAGGTCCGATACGATATGCCTGAATCAAAGTATTTACTCCAGCTACAAGCATAGTACATTGAATAAGGAAAGTTTTAGTTTCACTTGGCATTTTCATAGCCCCAGCTACAATAATTAATGGAGTGATGTTACTTACAAACATAGCAAGAATGTGTTGAAGCCCAAGAGGAATTGCCTCTCTTAGAACAGGGATACCATCAAGATCGTATGGTGATGTGTTTCTCATTTTTTTAAATACCTCCAAGATTTTACTTCATAGATCTTTGGAATAGGAAAGAAGGGCAGGGAAATAAAAAAAGACTATTTCCTTTCTCAAAAACTATAATGTGAAAGAAAATAATCCTATAATAATACTAAAAGAAGGACTATTAAATTCACTCATAGCGGCTTGTTAAGTGGCAACCCGTAGAGACTCCTGACCATATTACAGGGATATATGAGTAATTTATTTTTAATTAATTTAATGACTTTGTGAGGTATATGCATTCATTATGCATTTGAAATATTTTGCAATATTCCCTCTATGTTTCTTAAAAAATCTGCATAAAAATAATATCATAATTTCTGCAACATTTCAACAATTTTTTTACCTGCATATGAGTAAAAGCGGGAATGTGTGTTTAATATCATATTTATGTTTTATAAAAAATTTTTTCTTGCTTCCAACTAAAAAATAACTATCTGTAGAATAAATAAATTGGTATATAGGCAGTATAGTTATTTTAGATAAAGGGTTTAACAATATATAAAAAAGGCGAATAAATCGCCTTAAAATTAATATTCTTCTTTGTATTCGTAAATTTGAAGAATAAGGTTTTTATTTAAAATATGCTGTTGATGATTAGCATATTGAGAATAATCAGTAATGATTTCAATAAAATTATCAAATTCATCAATTATTTTTCCATCAAAACTAATTTTATCAGCTGTATTTAAGATTATATGAACTTTTTTATCTTTAAATTTTTTTAATAAAGTCATACTAATTCCTCCTTTGATGATGTATTGCTGTAAAGATATTATAACTTTTTGGAAGATTAAATACAAGAGATTTAAAAAGCAGAATATAATTTTCCCTAATAAATATTCTTTTATAATAAAAAATTTAAGATTTATACATTAGGAACTGAAACTGGCTTAACAATATCAAAATACTTTCATATGCTATAATAAACTTAAAAGTAAAGAAGGAGTTGTTTATGGATAGAATTGAAAAGATTAGGGGATATATTGATGAAGTATTACTGAATAATAAAAATATTATGGAAAGGCGAAATGGATATATACATCTTTATGGCGTAGCTCAATTAAGTGTAATACTTGCTAAAAAACGTAATCTTAATCAAGAGATTGCAATTATGGCTGGAATGTTACATGATATATATACTTATAAATTTGAATATTCAAAAGATCATGGACAAAAAGGAGCAATTATGGCTCGTGAAATATTAGAAAAATTACAAGTGGCAACTTCTACAGAAATTGATATAATCTGTACAGCTATTCACAACCATAGTAATAAGGAAAGGATAGATTCAGAATATGATGAATTATTAAAAGATGCAGATGTACTTCAGCATTGTATTTATAATCCATTAATTCTGGTAAAAAATCATGAATTAAAAAGATATAATGACTTATTAATGGAGCTTGATATTTTATTCAATAAGTAATTAATAATAAGAATGTAATAAAATAAGAATTTGAAATTTTAGAGAAGTTGTAGATATAGCAAAATGTCATGAGCTAATATCCAGTTCTTCTCTTTTTTATTTGAAAAAGGGAGAAAACTTATGAGTTGATATTCAATTTAAAGACACTAAGAAAATTTTTGATTCTTCTAAGGTATTTAAAAACTTATGAGTTGATATTCAATCAATCCTTTAGCTCAAATAAGGTTAAAAACTAAGTAATTTAAAAACTTATCAGTTGATATTCAATTTTTCATATTTGCATTAAAATCCAAATATGTTCTCGCATTTAAAAACTTATCAGTTGATATTCAATTTCGATTTTTCAGACGACTGTATAATTTCGCCTTTTATTTAAAAACTTATCAGTTGATATTCAATTATTTCTAAATATAAAAATAATGAGATTATTCATATTTAAAAACTTATCAGTTGATATTCAATTCCACCTTTCCAAGTCCAAAGAGTAGGAAGAACTACATTTAAAAACTTATCAGTTGATATTCAATTTCTTTTTTTAATTTTTCTTGCCTTGTTTTCTCCTATTTAAAAACTTATCAGTTGATATTCAATTAGTAAAAATTTTGATTTGTTATTAGGCTTTATTCATTTAAAAACTTATCAGTTGATATTCAATGGTCATAAATTCAGACTTTAATAATTCCTTATTCTTTTCTAACATTCTAATTATAGCATATTTAATGGATTTTTTCCAACCAAGTATAGATAAAAAGCCATGTTATAAAGTATCACATCTTAAAGAATATTATTTGATAAAATAGAATTTGTAACTTGGAAAATAAAAAAATATATTATCAGAATATACAATTAATTTATTTTTTATATGTCAGAATATTGTGCTGTAATTTACAGACTATATCAGAGAAATTTTAAAAAGGTAAAAAAATTTGTTTGTTTTTTTATGAAAAATATAGTATTTTAAAAATACAGGATATTTTAAAAAAAGAGATTTCTGATAATTTATAATTGCAGGTTGTAAAAACTTTCGCTAAAGAGTATATTATATAGTAGAATGTAATAGAACAAAGAGATGTTGAGGAGGAAAAATAATTGAGACCAATAATAGGAATAACTACATTTAGAGAGATGAGAGAAAAGGGAGAGTACAATTCTATAAATTACGGATATGCAGAAGCAGTGCTTGCAGCTGGAGGACTTCCACTTTTTATTCCAATAGTACCAGAAGGAGTAGCAAAAGAGTATTTAGAAGATTATCGTTTAGATGGAATAATATTCAGTGGAGGAGCAGATGTAGCACCTAGATTTTATGGAGAAGACCCAGGGCTTCAAATTCCGGGAATAGATACAAAAAGAGATATAATGGAGTTTGAATTACTAGAAGAGGCAGTTAAAAGAAAAATACCAGTATTGGGAATATGCAGAGGACATCAGTTGATAAATGTAGCTTTTGATGGAACTCTTTATCAGGATATAGATACACAGGTGCAGTCTGCCATGGGGCATCATCCATCTCAGATTAGCAGAGATGAATTATTCCATAGTGTAAGTATAAAGAAAGAAAGTGTTCTTCATGATATTTTTGGAGATGAAAAAATATATGTGAACTCTTTTCATCACCAGGCAGTAAAAAAATTAGGAAGAGGGTTAAAAGCTACTGCTTTTTCTTGTGAAGGAATAGTAGAGGCATTTGAAACTGTGGATATGAATGAAAGATTTGTATTGGGAATACAATGGCATCCAGAGAACCTAGTAAATAGATATAATGAGTTCTTAGGAATCTTTAAACTGTTGGTAGATAGAGCAAAAGAAAAATAGAAAGAATTATTTTAAAGGAAAGCTTCTAGATAAATTGAAAATTATAGAAAAATCGATTCAAAATAAATTTTAATTTATTTCTGGTAACATCAGAAAGGAATTAAGTGAAAATACACTAGAAACAGACTAAAATCATTGAGGAGGTTTAATTTTATGAAAAGATTATCAACAATAGTAGCTACTTTTTTACTCTCTTTAACAACGATTTTTGCAGCAGGAGAAAAGGAAACAGGTCATCTGCTTATTTATGCTGGCTTGATGGAAGATCATGCAATAGCAGCAGTAAAAGAATTTGAAAAAGAAACAGGGATAAAAACTGAATTTGTAAGAATGAGCAGTGGAGAAACATTAGCTAGAATAAGAGCAGAAAAAGATAATATGACGGCTTCTGTGTGGTTTGGAGGTCCGATAGATGCCTTTGTTGCAGCTAATGAGGAAAACCTTGTGGAACCATATATATCGCCAGTGGCTAAGGATATTCCTGATAAATTTAAAGATCCAAATGGAATCTGGACAGGAATATATGTAGGATACCTTGGATTTGTAGGAAACAAAGAAGTACTAGAGGAAATAGGAGCTGAAATGCCTAAATCTTGGGCTGATCTTTTAAAACCTGAATATAAAGGAGAAATAGTTACAGCTCACCCAGGATCATCTGGAACTGCATTTACAATGCTTGCAACTATCATTCAATTAAAAGGTGAAAAAGATGGAATGGCTTATATGCAGAAATTAAATGAGCAAGTAAGACAATATACTAAATCTGGAACTGCACCTGGAAGAATGGTAGGATTAGGAGAAACAGCTATTGGAATTACATTCCTTCATGATGCTATAAAATATAGAAAAGAAGGTTATGAAGATATTATAATCTCTGCTCCAGAAGAAGGAACAGGATTTGAAATAGGTGGAGTTGCAATTCTTAAAAATGGTCCAGATCAAGCATCAGCTAAAAAGTTTGTAGACTGGGCACTTTCTAAAAAAGCACAAGAATTAGGACAGACAGTTGGTTCATACCAATTCTTGACTAATCAAACTGCAAATGCTCCAGAAGATGTAAAAGAAATTGCTGGAACAAAACTAATAGACTATAATTTTGACTGGGCTGGAAAAAACAGAAAAGATTTATTAGATAAATTCAGTACTGCAACAAAAACAACAGCACCTACAAAATAGTAAAGGTGGAATCATATGTCGAATTTACAACTTAAAATTAATACGGAATTAAAGAATATGAAAAAAATATTCAATGATCCAATACTATTTTCAACAATAACATTTATTTTAGTTATTCTTATAATGTTTATACTTTTCCCTATGTATAATATTTTGAAGGAAAGTTTTACATATAAAGGGGAGTTTTCATTAATTCATTATAAGAATATAAAAGCAATGCAGGAAAACTTTATTATAATATTGAATACCTTAAAATTAGGAGTAGTGACTTCTGTAATATCTACAGCTATTGGATTTTTCTTTGCATATGGAATGACTTATGTGAAGCTGCCATTTAGAAAATTTTTCAGTTCTATTGCTATACTTCCAATAGTATCCCCTCCATTTGTTATAGCTTTATCAGCTATACTTTTGTTAGGGAGAAGAGGCTTTATAACTAGAAATTTACTAGGAATAAGAAATGCTGAAATATATGGATTTCATGGGCTGGTTTTAGTACAGGTATTGACATTCTTCCCAGTTGCATATCTGATGCTGGTAGGACTACTGCAAAAAATAGATCCTTCTGTAGAAGAGGCTTCAAGAGATTTGGGAGCTTCAAGATGGGATGTTTTCAGAACTATAACATTTCCTTTAATGATACCGGGATTGGCAAATGCTATTCTTGTAATATTTATACAGGCAATAGCTGATTTTGGAAATCCAATGGTAATAGGTGGAAACTTTACAACAGTAGCAGTTCAGATATATCTTCAAGGGATAGGAAATTATGATATGGGAAGTGCAACAGCTCTTGCAGTTGTTTTGATACTTATGTCTATTTCAATATTTGTAACACAGAAATACTATATCAGTAAAAAATCTTATGTTACAGTTACAGGAAAAGTTTCAAGAGAAAGAGAAAAAATCAGTGAAAAAAATATAACAATGCCGATTTTTATTGTTATGGCATTTCTTACTTTCTGGGTATTTCTTATGTATATAATGATACCAATAGGTTCATTCGTAAGGCTTTGGGGAGTAAAATATGATTTTTCTCTGGAACACTATAAATATGTATTTGCTTTAGGAATGAAGCCAATATGGGATACAACATTCCTTTCTATAATATCTACACCTATTACAGGGATATTAGCTATGATAATAGCCTTCCTTATAGTTAGAAAAAAATTCTTAGGAAAAGGATTTATTGAATTTATTACTATGATGGCTATTGCTATACCGGGAACAATTGTAGGACTTGGATATATTATTACATTTAATACAAAACCTTTAGTTCTTACAGGTACAGCAACTATTTTGATAATAGCATTCATAATGAGAAATATGCCTATAGGAATAAGATCAGGAATAGCTGCCCTTCAGCAGATAGATCCATCTATTGAAGAAGCTGCCACTGTATTAGGAGCAAATAGTAAAAAGGTATTTACTTCTGTAACTCTTCCAATGATAAAACCTGCTTTTTTCAGCGGTTTGGTTTATGCTTTTGTTAGAAGTATGACTTTGGTAAGTACGATTATCTTCTTAGTTTCTGCTAAGTATAATCTATTGACAGTTGCTATCATGAATCAGATAGATGTTGGTAAGATAGGAGTAGCTTCAGCTTATTGTACTATACTTATCATCATAGTATTTTTCGTAATAGGAATAATGACATACATATTGAAAAAAATGGGAATAGATAGTATTTCAGAATAGTAAGGAGAGAGTTATGGGAGCTAAAAGAGTAAAATTTGAAAATATAAATAAAACATTTTTAACAGGAGATAACAGAAGAGTTCAGGCAGTTGCTGATCTTAATCTTGATATAAAGGCTAGAGAGTTCGTTTGCCTTTTAGGACCAAGCGGATGTGGAAAGACTACTATATTGAGAATGCTGGCAGGATTTGAAGTTCCTACAGAGGGGCATATCTACATAGGAGATGAAAATGTAGAAAGAATCACTCCAGACAAAAGAGATACAGCAATGGTTTTCCAAAACTATGCTCTGTTTCCTCATATGAATGTATATGATAATATTGCTTATGGATTGAAACTCCAAAAACTGCCAAAGAGCGAGGTAGATGAAAGAGTTCATAGAATATTAAAAATGATGAATATGGAAGATTTTGCTGAAAGAGTTCCTTCACAGATGTCTGGAGGACAGCAGCAGAGAGTTTCACTTGCCAGAGCATTGGTAATGGAACCTGGAGTTCTTTTATTTGATGAGCCTCTGTCTAACCTAGATGCTAAGCTGAGAATACATATGAGAGATGAAATCAGAAAGATTCAGCAGCAAGTAGGAATAACTTCAATCTATGTAACGCATGATCAGGCAGAAGCTATGGGGCTTGCTGACAAAGTTATAATAATGAAAGAAGGAAGAATACAACAGGCAGGGTCACCTATTGAAGTATATCAAAATCCTGTAAATGAATTTGTTGCCAACTTTATAGGAAGAGCAAATATATTTACTGGAAAACTGGTATATAAAACTGACAATAAATGTACAATAGATGTATATGGGGTCAGATATGAAGTACCGCAGAAGGTAAATCATAATATAGGTGATGAGATAAAAATAGTAGCAAGACCTGAAAGTATTATCATATCTAAAGATGATTTTAAAGGAAGAGTAACAAAAAGTATGTTCATGGGAGCTTATCATGAATATGAAGTAATGTTTCAGGATTTAAAAGTGGAAATATCAGTAAGTAATCCAAGGGGTAAAAAAAGTTATGCTTTAGATTCAGAACTTGATTTTTCATTAGATGTTGAATCAATACATATACTATAAAAAATAAAGAGGGTAATTCAAAGTTAAAGCAAATTTTAGAAATTTGAATGTAAAAAGCTTTGTATAATTAATAAAGCAAAAAAATTCTAAAACTACTGGTACTTATGAAGTACCCTTTTTTTATGTAAAAAAATAGCCTTTCAAATAATGAAAGGCGGAAAAAACGTATTAAAATCTTCTTTTTTTCTTTTTTTTGCAAATTCTATTAACTGCTATTACTACAATTAAAGGAATAATAGAGATAGAAGCTATAGCTAAAAACATTGAGAGCTTTACACTCATTCCTGTTACATAAGCTATTGAATAAGTAATAGACCCAACTATTTCTACTGGATTAAGATATACTATCGTTCCAAAAGGTGGCATTAAATATTCTAAGCCAAAAACAACAAGTAAAAATGTCAAAGCAAATATTATAAGACTTCTAAACATTTTTAATCACCTCAAACAAGTTTAACTAATTATAACTAAAAACTACCCTAAAATGCAACCTTTTATTTCTTCGTGTAATTAAAGAAAAGATTTAAAGAATAATAATAGTATCAAAAAAAATAACTTTAATATTTGTGGATAAATAATAGTATGAAAATATAAGCTTAAAACAAATAAAAA